>OOFV01000003.1_pt1 | contig 26414 bp, 21 predicted proteins | sample 1670561 | NCBI WGS metagenome assembly OOFV01 (sample SAMEA98158168, study PRJEB22522) | marine metagenome | biome: marine biome; feature: marine water body; material: seawater | place: Arctic Ocean | collected 26-Sep-2015 | depth 55 m
ATATGAAAAGGCTCAAAAATTTAAAGAGTATGTTCAAGGTATATTCATAGAAAATAACTCTCAAGAGGAATTTAAAAGAAGAGTAGACGCCATCTTTAATGAAACATTTAAGGATACGAGGTTATGACACTTGCCAAATATAATACGAAAAATGGCTCTCCAAATGATAGGCGCAAGAGAAAGAGGACTTTAGAGCAAGAGTTAGAAGAGCTGCGTATTAAGAGTCGCAGTGATAAAGATCTTCATGAAGAGCTCGATCTTCTTGAAAATGAAGAGAGTGAGTAAAAATAACTTTTACTTCTTCCTCTGGATTCTATTTAACGTAATAGTTAGCGTTATCTTTTTGGCTCTGATCTACTAGTCAAATTATAGTGATTAAGAGGACTAATAATTTTTTCTTACTACTAATTTATAGCAGTTACTAATCCACAGCTTTGATTTGCTGGAACCGATACTTTTATTTTTTTCGGCATGCTTAACTTTAAATTGTTTACATTTTTAATAAATGTTTGTTGATCAAAGGATTCTCTAATCATTGAGTTAAACTTCTTCTCTTCACCAATGGTACTAACTGATAATCCGTTGTAATCATGTGCTGGATATACTTCAGTAGTATCAGGAAATTTAAAAAGCTTATGAATTGACTCATAAAGAGATATCGCTGAACCTCCTTGCAAATCACATCTACCAGTACTTCGTATAAATAATGCATCACCAGTTAGGATTTTATTACCGATCTTATACGACATGCATCCTAAGGTGTGCCCTGGGGTTTCTATTGCGGTAATATCATAATTACCAATCGAAAGAATATGGCCTTCGCCCGCCATAATATCTGAACATGCTTCAGCGTCAACATTCTCCATGCCTATAACAATTTTAGCTTTAGGATAGAATTTTTTTAGAGGACACGCACTGGTTATATGGTCAGCATGGATATGCGTTTCAATAATAAATTTTAAGTCTAGATCTAGCTCTTTTAGCAAAGCTGTATCTCTGTCAATCATAATGTCTACCGCATCAACAATTGCGGCTTCTTTAGAATCACTGTCTGCTATAAGATAGGTGTAAGTACAACTTTCTCTTTCAAATAGTTGTTTGAAAATTAAACTCATATCATTGGTCTCAATATATTTGAATTAAATTATTAAATAAATATTAACACTCAACACATAAATTTGAGGCTGAGAAAATAAGTATTGAAACATGCTCAGTTGTTTCTGTAGAAGCCTAAATTAGTAATTAGGCTTCCAGTGTAAGATTTTAGCTAGTAAGTTCCAAGTTTAAAGTCATCCCAGACTTGTTGTGCAAGCGCGCCAATATATGCATCGTTATTCTCTAGAGCTTGTTTAATCCAAAATCTCGACTCTAAGAAATTTATATCAGCACCCTTATCAAGTAAATACATTCTTCCAATGTTATATTGAGACGGAGCATCTCCCTGTTCAGCTGCTTTCATAAACCAACTAAAAGCAAGTTTATCATTTTGGGAAGCCCCTTGGCCTCTTAAGTAGAGGTTGCCTAGGTTGTATTGAGCATTAACATTACCCTGTTCAGCAGATTTTGTATACCAAGCAACTGCTTCTTGAAAATCTTGAACTGTACCCTTACCATTTGCATGCATCCAGCCTACATTATATTGAGATCTAGCATCACCATCTTCAGCTGCTTCAGTCCACTCATTCAGAGCGCCTTCATAGTTACCTGAATTATAACTAGAAACACCATCATTGTAATCAGCAGATGCATTTGAAACTAGGATGAAAGAGAATAAAAAGGCGATTAGAATATTATTTTTTGTCATTATTTTCCTTATTAATTACAGTTGTTTTTAAGTAGTGAACCTACTGTGCAATATACTAACATATATGCATTAAAATTTGCAGCTTTGAATGAACCCCAATTGTGTTAATTAATTGGGATATTCACTATAGAATATATTTAGTAATTTTTCTAATATGCCAAGTAATATGTTCAATGAAAAATTTAAGGTTTTTACTTTTTTACTAATCTTCATTGGGTTAAATAGCACCCAGGCTTTTGCAGATGAGGTTAGAGTTGCAGTTGCAAGTAATTTTTATCCAGCAATGAAAGAAATTGCACTTCAATATGAGTTAAAAAAATCTAAAACTTCTGAGAATCACAAGATAGTTCTTATTCCAGGTTCTTCGGGAAGGCACTATGCACAAATTATTAATGGAGCTCCTTTTGATTTATTCTTTTCAGCTGACAAGGTCAGGCCAATCTTACTAGAAAAAAAAGGAATATCTGAAAACGGGTCAAGATTCACATACGCACTGGGAAAGCTTGTTCTTTGGAGTTCTCTAGATGGTTTTGTAGAGAAAGAAGAGCGGCTTTATCATAAAGATTTAAGATTTATAGCAATAGCTAATCCTAAAATTGCCCCCTATGGGGTTGCAGCTAAAGAGGCATTAATATCAATTAATCTATGGGAAGATATGAAAAGTAAATTGATACGAGGTGAAAATATTGCTCAGACATTTCAATTTGTTAATAGTGGAAATGCTAAACTAGGGTTTGTTTCTTATTCACAACTTATGAACCCTAATTATCCTGTGGGAGGCTCATTTTGGATGGTGCCTCAATCACTTTATAAACCAATAGAGCAGCAAGCAGTACTCCTTAGGGAAAGTTTACTTGGGAAAGATTTTTTGTCGTTCATGCGAACGGATCAATCTTTAAAGATCATTTCAAAATTTGGATACGATTTGCCATAATGTTAAATGAGTATGATATTTCGGCTCTTCTAGTTACCATCAAGTTAGCTTCGGTAACTACGGCTATTTTAATTTTAATTGGCACTCCTATTGCGTGGTGGCTTTCACAAACTCGTTTTAAATTTAAGGCTGTAATTGAGGCGATTATAGCTTTGCCACTAATACTTCCACCAACAGTTTTGGGTTTTTATTTGCTTATGACTTTGGGCACTAATGGACCACTAGGAAATCTCCTCGAATCATTAGGTGGCAATTCAATTGCTTTCACATTTACGGGTCTTGTTGTAGGCTCAGTTATTTACTCACTTCCTTTTGTGGTTCAGCCGCTTCAGAATTCTTTTAGCTCTGTTGGCAAGCAGGCCATGGAGGTTGCAGCAACCTTAGGTGCATCAAAGCTGGACCGTTTTTTTACAGTTGCTGTTCCGTTAGCTCGTTCTGGCTTTATCACGGCTACTGTTTTAGGGTTTGCTCATACAGTAGGAGAGTTTGGTGTCGTGCTTATGATAGGAGGCAACATTCCGGGTGAAACAGGCGTTCTGTCAATAGCAATTTATGATCATGTTGAAGCTATGGAGTATGGACAGGCGCACTTATTAGCAGGAGGCTTGCTTGTTTTATCTTTTGCCATGCTTCTTATTGTGTATGTTTTTAATCGCCGCTTTTCGATTATGAGGAGTGATTAGTGATTGAATGCAAGATAAAGATTAAATTAGATAACTTCATTCTTGATGCTAATTTTAGTATTCCTGATCGAGGCATAACTGTTGTTTTTGGTCCTTCAGGATCTGGCAAGACAACCTTATTAAGAGTACTTGCTGGGTTAGAGAAAAATCAAAATGGCTATTTGAAGATAGGTGATTCAATTTGGCAAGATGGAGAAAATTTTGTTTTAACGCACAAACGCCAAATTGGCTATGTTTTTCAAGATGCCGCTCTATTTGACCATCTTAATGTTCAGGCTAATCTCGATTATGGGGTTAAGCGATCGCCAAATATAGAAAAAGAATTTATAGAATCTATATTAAATTTATTAGATATAAAAATATTACTTAATAGGACTACATCACAACTTTCAGGCGGCGAAAGACAGCGAATTGCAATTGCTAGAGCCTTGCTTGTTAAGCCTAAAATTTTATTAATGGACGAGCCATTATCTGCACTTGATATTAAGCGTAAGCAAGAAATTTTGCCTTACCTTGACGCCCTACATAATGATTTAGACATTCCAGTTATCTATGTAACTCACTCGCCTGATGAAGCCTCAAGATTGGCCGATCATTTGTTACTTCTTGATCATGGGAAGGTCATCGGGTCTGGGCCAATAAACGATATGCTCACCAGGTTTGACCTTCCAATGTCACATGCAATCGAGGCTACCCCATTAATTGACGCTAAAGTAGCTGGACGTGAAAAAGAGTTTGACTTAATGCAGCTTGACTTTCCAGGGGGCCAATTCACAGTCCCAGATAATAGTTTGGCAATTAATACCAGTGTTCGCCTGAGAGTTTCAGCGCGCGACGTCAGCCTCACAAAAGAAAAACAGATTGGAACTAGCATTTTGAATATCTTTCCAGCAGTAGTTGACGAATTGGCACTTGAAGGAAAAGCTCAAATTATGGTTCGACTTAAAATAAAAGAGGTCACGTTACTAGCACTTATAACTAGAAAGTCAGCTGAAATGTTAAATCTAAAAAATGGAGTAAAGGTGTTCGCACAAATTAAAAGTGTTGCAATACTTTCATAGCAACTTTATTGAGTTACTTCGGCATCCCTTAGTCTTTTAATTGGTCTTTCGTCGATAAAGACATGGATAAGGGCTGTGATCGCTGCAATAATTGCTGCCCACCACCACACTTGGATGTATGAGCCCGTTGTATCAAAAAGGTATCCACCAAGCCACACTCCTGTAAATGATCCAATTTGATGATTTAGGAAAACAATCCCGTACAAGGTTCCCATAAATCTTAATCCAAACATTTGAGCAACCAAACCCGATGTAGGAGGGACAGTTGCTAGCCAAAGCAGACCTGTTGCAAGCGAAAATGCATATATTGTAAAAGTTGAAATTGGAATTATCAGGAATAAAACAATCACAATAGACCTTGCGCCATATATGAAAGCTAGTATCCATTTTTTTGAATAAATACCTGAAAGGTGGCCAGCAGCTAAAGAGCCAAAAATATTACTCAGGCCAATAATTGATAAGCTGATTGCAGCAACTGAACTGTTAAAACCCTTATCTGCTAGATAAGAGGGCATATGAACTGTAATAAATGCAAGCTGAAAGCCGCAAACAAAAAAACCAGCAATAAGAAGCCAATAATGAATATGACTTGACGCTTCATTAACTGCCTCCCTAAGAGTTTGAGAGGGTTCATTGTCTATATGAACGTTCTTTTTTTCATCACCTTTAAATACTGGCGAGAACAGAATCATTGATAGTGCACCTACCGCCATAATTATGAGGGCTGTTTGCCATCCATAAGCTACAAGAAATTCTCGCGCTACAGGGATAAAAAGGAATTGCCCGGCAGAGCCTGCAGCTGTTCCAACGCCTAAGGCAAGTGCTCTTTTTTCAGGTCTAACCATTCTTGCCATCGCAGGAAGAATAACCCCCAGTCCAGTTCCAGCAATTCCCATTCCTATAAGTATTCCAGCGCCTATATGAAGACTCACAAAGCTGTCTGCAGTGGCTGTAATATATAGCCCTAAAGAATAGAAAATAGTTCCAACTATAATTACTCTTGAAGTCCCAAACTTATCGGCAAATGCTCCAGCGAGTGGTTGAGATAAACCCCAAAATAGATTTTGTAAGGCTAATGAGAAAGCAAAAACTTCACGCCCATAGCCGAAGGTTTCAGATACTGGTTTTAGAAAAAGTCCGAGTGATGATCTAAAGCCAAAATTAATAGCTAAAAGAACGCAAGCCAAAGCAATAGCAAGACTTATTATTTTTTTATGCTGCACTATATAAATACTATTATCTAAAGTTGAGTCAGTATAACCATAATTTCTAGCATTTTGATATTTATAGAAAACCGCCTTTTTATCGATTTATGATTCTTAGTAATGATTTCCATTAATATACTTAATGCTTGCTTTGAATAATTTTAGATAGAGGTTTAGTAATGCGTGTACTAGTTTTTCAACATGTTGACTGTGAGCATCCTGGCTCATTAAGGCAGTTTTTGGCTGAAGATGGGATTGAATGGGATGCTATATATTTGCATCGAGGTGATAAAATCCCAAGCTTTGATAATTATGACGCACTTTGGGTTATGGGTGGACCGATGGATGTCTGGGATATTGAAGAAAATCCCTGGCTTGTGGATGAAAAGGCAGCAATTAGGCACTGGGTGAGTGTTTTAGGAAAGCCATATTTAGGGCTATGTTTGGGCCATCAGTTGCTTGCAGACGCTCTCGGCGGGACTTGTGGACCTCAAAAAACTCCTGAGATTGGCGTTTTAGAGGTTGAATTGACTGACGAAGGAAAGTCAGACCCACTCTTTAAAGGCACAGCTCATCGTCAGCAATGCCTCCAATGGCATTCTGTCAGGGTGGCGCAAGCTCCTGAAGGCGCTGTTATTCTTGCTAAGTCGGATGTTTGTTCTATTCAGGCGATGCGGATAGGCACAAACGCTTGGTCTATGCAATACCATGTTGAAATAGAGCCAGATACTGTAGAAAACTGGAGCGCTATTCCCGCTTATGCAGAAGCTTTAACAAATACACTTGGTGAGGGCGCATTATCAAATCTTAAAAAAAACACGGATGAAAATATGAGCCAATGTCTGAGTTGTGCAAAACAAATTTATGAAAACTTTATGCGGAGAATAGTTTAGTTAAATTCAAGTTTTTTTGTGATTTATTTCACATATTACGCACATTAAAATATCCATAAAGTTCAATAACTTAAAGGCGAAAATGCTATAAATATTTTGCAAACTAGGAAATTTTTATAAAATGTAAATTTAATGATTGACATCGAAATTAATTCAAGGTATCTTTCCGTTTTTTAAGTGTTTTATATTGCTTCCTACCTAAGGGGAAAATGATGAGTGAAGAAGACGATTTTGACCTAAATGATTTAGATGATAAAGAATTAGTCGAGCAGATTCAAGATGACCTTTATGATGGCCTTGATGCAGAGGTTACAGAGGGCACAGAAATATTGCTTGCGAGAGGTTGGGATGCTAACGACGTTCTAGGTCAGGCTTTAGTTGGCGGTATGAAAATTGTAGGGGTAGACTTTAGGGATGGCATTTTATTTGTTCCTGAGGTTCTCAAGTGTGCTGGCGCAATGAAGGGCGGCATGAAAATCTTACGACCAATTCTTGCAGACTCGGCAGAAGACACCTCTTTAGGTAAGTTTGTGATTGGAACCGTTAAGGGCGATATTCACGATATTGGTAAAAACTTAGTTGCTATGATGTGTGAAGGGGCTGGGTTTGAGGTTATTAACTTAGGTATTAATAATCCTGTAGAAAATTATCTTGAAGCTATTGATGAGCATGAGCCAGTAATTGTTGGTATGTCTGCTTTACTTACAACAACTATGCCTTATATGGGAGTTGTTGTTGAAGAGATGGAAAAAAGAGGGATGCGTAAAGATACTCATATAATGTGTGGTGGTGCGCCATTGAACCAAGAATTTGCTGATGCAATTGGAGTCCCTGCATATGGCCGCGATGCTGCAAGAAGTGCTGAAATGGCTGAGGAGCATGTTCTTAGTTTGCGTAAAAAGCGTGATCATCGATAAGAAAAATACTGACAAGACTAAAAAAAGATTAGTTTTAGGCTGTGGCGCATTAGTATATGACCTTCTAAGGCTAATCAAGCAAAACCCATCACTTTCAGATAAAGTAAATTTGCAATGTTTGCCAGCCAGCTGGCATAACAGCCCTCAATTAATTGCTCCTGGTGTTGAAGAATATTTGTCTGAGAATTCTCATCTTTATGAGGAGATATATATTGCTTATGCAGACTGCGGAACTGGAGGCGCGCTTGATAGAGTTTTAGAAAAGTTTGATGCAAAACGTATAGAGGGAGCGCATTGCTATGAGTTTTTTGCTGGAACAGATGTTTTTGAGCAGTTATCAGAAGAAGAGTTAGGTACTTTTTATTTAACAGATTATTTAGTTAAAAATTTTAATAGAATCATGATTAAGGGCCTAGGACTTGATAAACACCCTGAGCTTTTTGAGGTTTATTTTAAGCATTATAAAAAATTAGTGTATTTGGCTCAAACTGAAAATGAGCAGTGGCAAAAAGATGCTCAGCAGTATGCTAAAGATTTTGGCTTTGAGTATGAATATCGACTTGTAGGAACAGGAAGTCTTGATGTTGTTTTTGAAGAAATTGATATCCAGCCATTGGAAAAAAAAGATTAATGGAGTATGAAAAAAATGTTTAAAGATTTAATTATAAAAAATCGCTGGAAAGCTGGGCTGGTTAAATAATGTCATTATTAAATCTCTTTTCTTCTAAAACAGAAAATCAAAAAGTGAGTGATCACCTTAAAGAGTTTTTAACAGACTTTTCAATTGAGGTTATGCCTCGTACTGCGGCCAAAATTGAAAGCTTTAAAGAAATTCTTCCAAAAAATACTAGAGTTTATATTGCTCATATTGAAGGCGTCCCTATTGATGAGATGGTTCAAACAGCTAAACGGATAAGCAGCGAAGGTTTTAACGTTATGCCGCACTTCCCAGCTCGGATTATAAAAGATAAGAGTACTTTAGAAGAGTGGATAAATATTTACCAAGGTGAGGCGGGCATCAATCAAGCCCTGCTTTTAGCTGGTGGCGTAGATAAACCTCATGGTACGTTTGAAAGCTCAATGCAGTTGGTGGAAACAGAGTTATTTGAACGATATAATTTCAAAAACCTACATTTTGCTGGTCACCCTGAAGGCAATAAAGATATTGATAAGGGTGGCTCAAGTAAAAATGTTGATGCAGCATTGCTTTGGAAACAAAAATTTAACGAACGCTCAGATATAAATATAGCAATAACAACCCAGTTTTGTTTTGAAGCAGAGCCTGTAATTGAATGGGCAAACTCATTGACTAATAATGGAATAAACATACCCATACACATCGGAGTTGCTGGGCCTGCAAAACTTCAAACTCTAATAAAGTTTTCAATTGCTTGCGGTGTTGGACCTTCATTAAGAGTGCTGCAAAAAAGAGCAAAAGATGTCAAGAAGCTACTACTTCCATTTGATCCAAACGACTTTTTAGAAACTTTAGCTAAACATAAAAAAGAAAACCCAAAATTTAATATAAGTAATATTCATTTTTTCCCTTTAGGCGGCATAAATACTAATGCTTCATGGATTAAAAATGCGACAAATAATTCATAGAAGGAGTAAGTAAATTGACAACAACAACATTATCGTCAGCATCAAAAGAAGTAACTATTGGCTTTGGCCATCCATTCGTAATGATTGGTGAAAGAATAAACCCAACTGGCAGAAAAATTTTAGCTGCTGAAATGAAGGTGGGTGACTACTCTCGTGTAGTGTCTGATGCTCTTGCTCAGGTTGCTGCAGGCGCGCAAATGTTAGATATAAATGCAGGTATCCCTCTTGCGGATGAGCCGGCTATTCTTGCTGAAGCAATAAGGCGCGTTCAAGCTGTTGTGGATGTTCCTATTTCAATTGACTCTTCAATTATAGAGGCGCTCGCATCTGGACTAGAGGCATACCAGGGAAGAGCGTTAGTAAATTCTGTGACAGGTGAAACTGAAAATTTGGAGCGAGTGCTTCCACTAGTTAAAAAGTATGGCGCAGCAGTTGTAGCGATCTCTAATGATGAAACTGGTATTAGTGAAGATCCAAACGAGCGCTTTAAGGTCGCTAAAAAGATTGTTGAACACGCTGCAGACTATGGAATTAAGCCAGAAGATGTTGTTGTTGACCCATTAGTTATGCCAATTGGCGCGATTTCTCAAGCGGGTAACCAAGTTTTTGAGTTAGTCAGGAAGCTTCGCAGCGAACTAAAAGTTAATACAACTTGCGGCGCATCAAATGTTAGTTTTGGATTGCCTCAGCGAAATGGCATTAATAATGCTTTCCTTCCTATGTTAATTGCAGCAGGAATGACTTCTGCAATTGTTAATCCATTACACCCAGAGTTAGTTCAAGCAATTAGAGCAGGAGATGTTTTAACGGGTGTTGATGATGGTTGTGGAAGTTGGATTAAAGCCTATAGAGAACCGACAGCTGATGGAAGTGATGTTAGGGACGGGAGGCGTCGCAGAAAACGTGCGTAACAATAATAATGACCAGTATTGAGTATAAAGGATCTTGCGTTTGTGGCCAAACAAGCTATAGCGCCTTTGATTTGGCTGATGTGTCCTATTGCCACTGCGTGCAGTGCCGAAAAATGACTGGTCACTATATGGCTGCATGCCAAGCCAAAAGGGATAAAATTAAAATTACTGGAAAAATTAAATGGTTTTATACTCATGAGGACTCTAGGCATGGTTTTTGTGACAATTGTGGAGCGCATATGTTTTGGCAAAATGACAGTATGCCAACTATAAGCGTAACTGCTGGTAGTTTAGAAGATACAAAAAATTTGTCTGTAAAACATAATATTTTTACTGAAGAAAAAGGCTGTTATTACACAATTAATCCCAACGAGCCTCAAAATGAAGGCTATGGTAATAGCCGTATATAGCAAGGAGTAGTATTTTGGAAGATGTCCAGCAAGTTTGCTTTACCCCGTCAGGCCGCCAATTCAAGGGCGAGGCTGGAGATACATTGCTGCAAGTTGCTCAAGATGCAGGGGTTGCTATACGTTCATTATGTGGTGGTTATGGACAGTGTCATCAGTGCTGGATTGAGGTCTCAGAGGGCTCACATCCTAAATTTGGCGTTGATTGTAAGCCTGAAAATGTTAGTGGAATTACTAGTCTGGAAAAACAATTAATCATCGACAATCCGAGTTATAAAGGTAAGCGATTAGCATGTCAAACCTGTATCCAAGGTGACTTAGTAATTGATGTGCCTGAAGATAGTCAAGAACATAAGGCTTATATAAGTAAAAAAAATGCTAAACAAGATTATTCTATTTCAAGCTCAATAACTCTTTTAGATTGCACGCTTGAAGAGTCAACATTAGATGAAAATCCATCTGCCTCAGAAAATCTATTGGCGCAACTTGAAAAGCAAGGTGTCAAGGCAAGTATTGACTTCAACCTATTAAGAGGACTGCAGCCTTTAATTCATGAAACTAAGGGAAATCTTACTGTTGCAGTTCGAGATAAAAATCAAATTGTTGCAGCCTATCCTCAAGGAAATCATAAAGTATTTGGAGGTGCGATTGATATTGGTTCCACCACTTTAGCCCTTTATGTATACGATTTGAAAGATGGTAAGTTGGTTTTTGAATCTTCTGCAATGAATCCTCAGATTCGATTTGGCGAAGACCTGATGAGTAGAGTTTCTTATGTAATGATGAATAAAGGTGGTGATGAGAAATTGACTACTGCAGTAAGAACTAAGATTACAGAGATGCTCCATGAGGCTTGTGAAAATCTAGAGATTGAGTGGGATAAATTATTAGAGGTTGTATTAGTTGGCAATCCAATTATGCACCATATATTTTTTGGGATTTCGCCTGTAGAATTAGGACAGGCTCCGTTTACATTGGCAATCAGGGGCTGGCTCGATGTTGACGCAAAAGACTTGGGTTTTGATTTACACCCTAAAACAAGACTGTCATTTTTACCGTTAATTGCGGGCCATGTTGGCGCTGATACTGCGGCAGCTTATCTCAGTCAAATGGATACAATGCACTCTGAAACCACCTTACTGGTTGATATTGGAACAAATGCAGAAATTATGCTTGCTAAAGATGGGCGGGTATATGCTACATCTTCTCCAACTGGTCCTGCGTTTGAGGGCGCTGAAATTAGCTCTGGAGTGAGGGCGACCTACGGGGCAATCGAAAGAGTTAGGATAGATAAAGATACTTTGAAGGTTCGATTTAAAGTAATTGGATGTGACGCTTGGTCAGATGAGCCAGATTATGAAATGCTTAAAATGCAGGCAGTTGGCATATGCGGAAGCGGAATTATTGAAGCTATTGTAGCGCTTGCTGAGGCAGGTATTATTGATCAAAGTGGACTTTTTGTTGAATCAATTGCGCCTGAGCTTTTCTCAAAGAAAGGAAATACATCGCGTTTTTTATTAGTTGAGCAAGGTGATAAATCGATTTATGTAGAGCAAGTAGATATTCGCTCTATTCAATTGGCTAAGGCCGCATTGTCTGCTGGCGTTTCTATACTAATGGATTATCTTGAGTGCACTGAGTTTGATAAAGTATTGTTAGCAGGGGCTTTTGGCGCTCATTTAGATGCTCGGTATGTTGCTCTTTTGGATATCATCCCAACTTCAACTGCAGAAAAAATTATTTCAGTAGGTAATGCAGCTGGAGTTGGCGCAAGTGCTGCTTTATTAGATATAAATAAACGCCAATTAATTATTGATGCGGTAGATAAAGTTACTAAAATTGAAACTGCTACTGAGCCAAAATTCCAAGAGTATTTTGTTGATGCAATGAAATTCAGTGTATCACCTGTAAAACAACAGCAAACCAATAAAGTTAGACGCCGAAAAAGAGCAACTTAGTTATAAATTAGGAGAAACTGTAATGGCTAGAGAAAGAAGAAGACGTAGAGGAGAGGATTCTGATGCACAAGAAATCCCTAAAGCGCCTGCATATATAAAAAGAAAAATACCACATTACAGCATTCTCAGTGATGATGATCTTAGTATTATTGAAGCAAATGCAGATACTATTTTAGAAGAGATTGGGATAGTGTTTTCTGAAGATCAAGAAGCTCTTGATATACTTGAAAAAGCTGGCGCCAGTGTTGATGGAGAGCGAGTTAGGTTTCCAAAAGGTATGTGCCGCAAATTAATACAAGATAATGCTCCAAAGCAGTTTACTCAATTCGCTCGTAATCCTGAGAGAAATGTTGAAATTGGTGGCGATAATATGGTTTTAGTTCCTGCTTATGGCCCTCCATTTGTTCATGATCTTGATGAGGGCCGACGTTATGCAACAATAGAAGATTTTAGGAATTTTATAAAACTTGCTTATATGTCAGATAATATTCACCACTCTGGCGGAACTATTTGTGAGCCAGTAGACCTCCCAGTTAATAAGCGTCACTTTGATATGGTTTATAGTCATATCAAATACTCAGATAAAGCCTTTATGGGCTCTGTTACTTCAGCTGAGAGAGCTCAGGACACGGTTGATATGGTTAAAATATTATTTGGTGATGGTTTTGTTGATAAAAACTGTGTACTCATAAGTTTAATTAATGCAAGCTCACCAATGTCGTTTGATGCCACTATGCTTGGGGCGCTTAAAGTCTATGCAAGAAACAATCAGGCAACAATTGTAACCCCGTTTATTGTCGCTGGCGCGATGGCTCCAACAACGGCAGTAGGCGTTGCAGCTCAAAGTCTTGCAGAAGGGTTAGCAGGTATGGCATTTGCTCAACTCATTAGGCCTGGTGCACCTGTTATCTATGGAAATTTTGTTACCGCAATGTCTATGAAATCTGGCGCTCCAACTTTTGGAACTCCTGAGGCTGGCCATATGATGAATATTTCTGGAGCCTTAGCTAGGAGACTTGGCGTTCCGTTTAGGAGTGGCGGCGGCTTTAATGGCGCCAAAATGCCCGACGCTCAAGCAGGATATGAGGCTGCTAATACGATGCAAGCAACTATAAATGCTAGTGTTAATTTTAATTTACATACTGCTGGCTGGCTGGAAGGCGGCTTATGTATGAGTTATGAGAAATTCATCATGGATGCTGACCAAGCAGGCATGATGAGAATATCTGCAGAGGGAATTGATATGAGTGAAAATGGTCAGGCAATGGACGCAATTCGTGAAATTGGAAGTATGTCAGATGATGTGCCTAAGCACTTTTTAGGGTGTGAGCATACTAAGAAGAATTTTAAGAGCGCTTTTTATATGTCAGATGTTCTTGACGATAATAGTTTTGAGCAGTGGGTTCAAGATGGCTCAAGAGATACAGCAATGATTGCTAATGGTATCTATAAAAAAATGCTGTCTGAGTATGAATTTCCGCCACTTGATCCGGCTATAGATGAAGCCTTGTTAAAATATATTAAAGATCGTAAAGATAGTTTTGAGGATTCAAATATCTAAGAATTTTTATTTTCATATTTATTATAATTCAAGCAGTTATGAATTTAATTATTAAAGTGCGATTAATTTTGTAAGATAATGTTCCAACTATAATATATATAAACCTAAAGAGCTATTTTCACTTGAAAATTACAGGTGTTATTGCTCTTTATTTTTTTACTTTAGTGAGTATTTAGGAGAAGAAATGAGCGAGTATAAAACAGATATTGATATTGCCAGAGAAGTTACCGGTGAACACATTAATGACATTGGTGCTAAACTCAATATTAATCAAGCTGACTTGGTGCCTTTTGGGCATGACAAGGCTAAGATTTCATGGAGCGCAATAGATGCGGTTCAAAAGAATAAAAATGGCAAGCTTATTTTAGTTACTGCAGTAACTCCTACGCCAGCTGGTGAGGGTAAAACAACTACTTCTGTTGGTCTCACAGATGGTCTTAATAAGATCGGTAAACAAACAACTGTTTGCCTTCGTGAGCCAAGTTTAGGGCCATGCTTTGGCATGAAGGGCGGAGCTGCTGGTGGTGGTTATGCTCAAGTAATTCCAATGGAAGATATTAATCTTCATTTTACTGGCGACTTTCACGCAATCACTTCGGCGCATAGCTTACTTTCTGCAATGATTGATAACCATATTTACTGGGGAAATTCAACCAATATAGACAGTAGAAAAGTAGTATTTCGTCGTGTTGTTGACATGAATGACCGCTCCCTTCGGACAATTACTTCTTCTTTGGGCGGCTCAACAAATGGTTATCCGCGCGAAGATGGTTTTGATATTACAGTTGCCTCTGAAGTCATGGCTATTTTTTGCTTGTCACAAAACTTGACAGAGCTTGAAGAAAAATTGGGAAATATCATAATTGCTTATACTCGGGATTTGACACCAGTAAGAGCAAAACAAATTAATGCTCATCATGCAATGACAGTCCTACTAAAGGATGCGTTTAGACCAAATTTAGTTCAAACTTTAGAGGGCAATCCTGCGCTGATTCATGGCGGTCCATTTGCAAATATTGCACACGGTTGTAATTCAGTTATTGCTACAAAGACAGCGCTTAAATTATCTGATTATGTTGTAACAGAAGCTGGATTTGGAGCCGATTTAGGCGCAGAAAAATTCTTTGATATTAAATGTCGTAAAGCAGGACTTGCTCCAGATGCTGTTGTTTTAGTTGCAACTGTTAGAGCTCTAAAACATCAGGGCGGCGTTGCTAAGGCAGATTTAAATAATGAAAATACTGAGTCACTTGCTAAAGGCTGTGTGAACCTAGGAAGGCATATTCGCAACTTAAGCCAGTTTGGAGTTCCACTAGTTGTTGGTATTAATAAATTTGTATCGGATACAGAAGCTGAATTTCAAGTAATCAGAGATTATTGTGAGCAGTTTAATGTAGAAGTTAGTGTTACTAGTCATTGGGAACATGGAGGTAAAGGCGCAATAGACCTAGCAGAAAAGGTGGTTAAATTAGCTGACTCCGGTACTGCACAATTTAAAACATTATATGATGATGAGCTTCCTCTTCTAGAGAAAGTAGAAGCCATTGCCAAAAAACTCTATGGTGCAGATGAGGTTTTAGCTGATAAAGTTATTAGAGCAGAGCTTAATAGATATCAAGATAACGGTTTTGGGCATTTACCAGTCTGTATTGCTAAGACGCAATATAGTTTTTCTACCGATCCACAATTATTAGGCGCTCCTACTGGGCACTCAATGTCGATTCGAGAAGTTAGACTTTCAGCAGGCGCTGAGTTTGTCGTAGTGGTCTGTGGTGCTATTATGACCATGCCGGGATTACCAAGAGTTCCAGCTGCAGATAAGATTAAATTGGATGAGAATGGACTAGTTCAAGGACTTTTTTAAACTATGATTATTAGCGATACAGTTGACTACGACATACATAGGGTTGAGAATTCGATCCTAGAAGAGTCAAGTGACTGTATTGCTATTGAAGAGCCACTAGAAATTGCTATTCGTTATTTTAAGGATGGTGAGTGGATTGTAGATCCGCTTATGGTTACAATGAGAACGCCAGGGGATGATAATGCCTTGGTAAGTGGGTTACTTTTTTCTGAAGGAATTATTCAAGATAAGGATGCTATTGATACGATAGATGTCAAAGGTGAAAATAAGGGTAAATATGATGTTGATAACTCACTAATTGTTACTTTAGCAAAAGGTAACCAATTAGATTTGAAGAATTTACAGCGTCATTTTATGGTTAATTCGAGTTGTGGAGTTTGTGGGAAAGGTACTTTAAACGCTATTGAAATTGCCTATGAGCCAAATATTGATAAAGCTGGCCCAATTGTAAATATTGATTTGATTACAGAGCTTCCTGATATATTAAGAGCGAGACAGGAACAGTTTGCCAACACTGGAGGGGTTCATGCCAGTGCATTATTGACTGAGAGCGGGAAGGTTCTCCATTTGGCAGAAGATGTGGGTAGACATAATGCACTTGATAAATTAATTGGCCATGTAAGGTGTAATGATATGTTGAAGCCACTTGAGCAATTTGTGATGTGCTCTGGTCGATTAGGATTCGACATCATCCAAAAAGCAGTAATGTCTAGAATAGGAATGATTGTTGGTATTGGAGCTCCAACTTCATTAGCACTTGATTTAGCGAAAAAATTTGATATTACTTTGATAGGTTTCATCAAAAAAAATAAATATAATATATATACGGGCGCTTGGCGCATTAGTTAAAGATCTTAGGAGATTAAATGTCTAGAAATATCAGTTTATTGTCAGGAAAAAAAGACGATAAAAATAGCTTGTTTGGGAAGATTTCGGTTAGTCCAACAGATGCCAGCGACTCAAAGCTTGCAGCTGAATACAATTTAGGTGTTTCTACGGTTCATAGTACTAAAAGCTTCTATGACTTTCTGAGCGAAGACTTTAAAAGTAAAAAAGCCTATGTATGTTCTGGAAGTGCTTGTCTTTGCAGGGGTACCCAAGATATTGTTTCTGATAAGTTGAATCAAAAATTTGGAGAAGAGAACGTTGGTGAGATGATTTGCCTTGGAAGGTGTTATGAAAATAGTGCATTTAACTATAACGGTGAAAACTATTCGGGCGATGACATCAATAAATTAGATCAAATCATTGCTGGAAAGCATACTAGCCCTGCTTATACAATGAAATCATTTTCAAATACTCCATTCTTAGTTGAAGAGATTGTTTTCTCTACTTATGACGACTTTAAAGATTTACTTGAGGTATGTTTTGCAACTGATAAAGACGATTTAATAGCGTCTTTAAAAGACTCAGGGCTTCGTGGACGAGGAGGAGCAGGATTTCCAACTGGAATGAAATGGGAGTTTTGTAAAGACCAAGAAGTTTCAACGAAATATGTTGTGTGTAATGCTGATGAAGGCGATCCTGGGGCATTTTCTGATAGATATTTGATGGAAGAGCAGCCACTTAAAGTTTTATTTGGTATGGTAATCTGCGCCTATATCATTGGTTCGAAACAAGGTTTTTTATATATTCGAGGTGAGTATCCTGAATCAATTACTATTACAAATGATACTTTAGCAGAGCTTCGTAAACTAGGACTACTTGGCGACAATATTTTAGGCACTGGGTTTGATTTTGATATGAATGTTGTTGAAGGTCAAGGCGCTTATATTTGCGGTGAAGAAACTGCACTAATTGCATCTATAGAAGGTCGACGTGCAGAAGTTGATGTACGGCCTCCTTTTCCAGTTGTTGAAGGTTTATACAAAAAACCAACTGTAGTTAATAATGTTGAAAGCTTAGCAGCGGTAGCTGCAATATTCAAACTTGGAAGTGAGGCTTACAAAACTATCGGAAATGGAAGATCATTAGGGACCAAATTAATTTCTCTAGATGGTTATTTCAATAATCCAGGCCTCTATGAAGTTGACTTGGGAACCCCAATCAGCTTTATTATCGATGAGATTGGTGGTGGTTTCAATGATGATATCAAAGCTTTACAGATTGGCGGACCCCTAGGTGGGATTGTTCCAGTGGATATCTTAAAAACTCTAACGTTAGATTTTGAAGCTTTCGCTGAGGGCGGATTCTTGCTTGGACATGCTAGTTTTGTATGCATTCCTAAGTCATTCTCTGCAGTCGAGTATGCGAAACACTTGTTTGCTTTTACTGCACATGAGTCATGTGGCAAATGCTTTCCTTGTAGATTAGGCTCTGTTCGTGGTAAAGAAATGCTAGAATCAGCTATAGAAGGTAAACAAAAATTTTCCGAAGAATTGATTTATGATTTATTAGAAACAATGGAAGTAGGATCGCTATGTGCATTAGGTGGCGGCCTTCCTCTTGCAATTAAAAATTTACTCGAGCACTGCGGTGACGAGTTTCAACCTTTGATGGAGAAGTAGTATGTCAGAAAACCCGCAAGGTGTATTTATTGATGATGTTGAGTTTCCGTTTGATGACTCATCATCTATTTTAGCGTTTACTGATAAGGCTCTTGGTGATAAGATTATTCCAACCCTTTGTAATGACGACAATCTTCAACCATATGGAGCTTGCAGGGTTTGTTCTGTTGAGGTTCAACAATCAGAAGATGGGCCAAAGAGAACAGTAGCATCTTGTCATACGCCAATTGTTCCAGGTATGCGAATTCATACAAATTCTACTAGTATTAAAAAACTTCGTAAGAATATTGTTGAGCTAGTTTTAAGTGATCATCCACCCGATTGTTTGACTTGTGAGGTGAATGGCAACTGTGAATTACAGGATGTAGCAGCAAGCGTAGGTGTTCGCCAAATACGTTATGCAAAAGGTGAAAACCATTGTGATCGTGAAAAAGACTTGTCCCATGCCTATATGAGAATGGATCTATCGAAGTGTATCAACTGCTCTAGATGTGTCCGCGCTTGTGACGAAGTTCAAGGTCAATTTACGTTGACGATGACAGGGAGAGGTTTTGAGTCACGTATCACAACAGATAATGACATGCTCTTTGGAGACTCTTCATGCGTCTCTTGTGGTGCTTGCGCACAAACTTGCCCAACATCAGCAATATCTGATGTATTCCAGTCAAAATCAGTTGAATCAGATAAAACTGTTAGAACGACATGTTCATACTGCGGTGTAGGTTGTAACCTAGAGGTTGCTGTAAAAAATGATGAAGTGCTATCAATTCGAGCGCCACAAGACTCAGTTAATGCAGGGCATACTTGCTTAAAGGGGCGTTATGCATTTAAATTTTATAACCACGAAGACAGGCTAACTTCACCACTTATTAGAAAAAATGGAGAGTTGGTCCCTTGTTCTTGGGACGAAGCTTTAGATTTCATTAAAGATAAATTTGAATCAATTAAAGAAAATCATGGTTCTGATGCAATCGCTGGTATTTCTTCTGCACGCTGTACTAATGAAGAAAACTATATGTTCCAAAAAATGATTCGTCAATTAGTTGGTACTAATAATATTGACTGTTGTGCACGTGTTTGCCACTCACCTACTGCTTGGGGAATGCAGCAAAGTTTTGGTACGGGTGCTGGAACTAATTCAACTGCCGATATACCTTTAGCTGACTGTATGATTGTTATTGGTGCAAATCCAACTTCTGCGCACCCTGTAACTGGCGCTAAAATTAAGCAGCAAGCCATGTCTGGAGCAACACTTATCGTCATTGATCCAGTTCGTACTGAGTTGGCTCGTATGGCCGATCATCACTTGCAGCTCAAACCTGGAACAAATGTTGCAGTGTTAAATATGTTTCAGTATTTCATAGTAGAGGCGGGTCTTCTAGATCAAGAATTTATTAAAGAAAGATGTGAGGGCGGTGAAGAGTTTATTGAGCAAATTAAAAAGCTTGATGTTGATGCAATGGCTGAAATTAGTGGACTTGATAAACAAGATGTTAAAGCCGCCGCTCTTGCGTATGCTTCTGCAAAAAATGCTATGGAGTTCCATGGCCTAGGTGTTACTGAGCATTCTCAAGGTACAAAGACAGTTATGTTAATTTCAAATCTGGCAATGATGACAGGTAATCTTGGTCGTCCTGGTGTGGGCGTTAATCCACTCCGAGGCCAGAACAATGTTCAAGGCGCAGCTGATATGGGCTGTCAGCCACATCACGGACCAGGGTACTTATGGATGGATCAAAAAGAAGTTCAAGATTTCTATGAAGATAAGTTAGGACTTCCTTCGCCAACAACTCAAGGTAGAAAGATTCCAGAAATGTTTGATGGCGCAGTAGATGGATCCCTTAAAGCGCTATGGATTTTTGCTGAAGATGTTGTTCAAACAGACCCAAACACTCATCATGTTATTAAGGCTATGCAAGGCCTGGATTTGCTTGTTGTGCAAGAAATCTTTATGAGTGAAACTGCCAAAATGGCTGACGTGGTTTTACCAGGCACAACTTTTCTTGAAAAGAGTGGTACCTTTACAAATACCGAGAGACGAATTCAGCAGGTTAATGCTGCAGTTAAGCCGCTCCCTGGAACAAAAACGGATGGTCAAATCATTGTAGAAATGATGCGTAAATTGGGCTTTGAACAGCCTGATTTCAATGCTGAGCTTGTTTTGAAAGAAATAGCCAGTGTGGTTTCATTTTTTGAAGGCGTAACTTGGGAGGGTTTGCGCGCAAGCCCAATGGGCCTCCAGTGGCCTGTTAATAAAAAAGGCGAAGACACTCAAATACTTCATATTGGTGAATTTAAGCGTGGCAAAGGTAAGTTTCATTATCATGATTGGAAGGAAAGTGAAGAGCTTACTAAGCATAAGAATGAGTATCCATTTATTCTTACTACCAGTCGTGAGCTTCAACACTACAACTGTGCAACTATGACTAGGCGAACATCTAACGTGGAAATTTTGACAAAAGATGTGATTATGCTAAACCCAAAAGATGCAAGAGCGAAAGATCTTACAACTGGTGATCGTGCAACTTTGAAGTCTGATAGAGGTGAAATTACTCTTGATGTTGAGGTTACAGATCGGGTCAAAAGAGGCGTTATAAGAACTACTTTTCATTTTCCTGAAGTATTAATTAATGAAGTAACAAGCGCCGTTACTGATGAAGAGACTAAGTGCCCAGAATACAAAATTGTAGCTGTAGATATCTTAAAAGCTTCTTAGTAGATTAAATAAAGTGAGCCTCTATGGCTCACTTAAATTTCTTAATAACGCCTTTCTAGCTTACTTTTTTGAAGTATCCGGCCCGCGATTTCTTCAATCGAGATGTGACTTGTGTCTATAAAAGGCACATCATTTTGAACATACATATCTTCTGCTCTTCTAACTTCCTTTTGACACTGTTCAATAGAGGCATAGCCACTATTAGATCTCCTCTCATCTCTTATATTCTGAAGTCGAATCGGATTGATGCTTAACCCATAAAGTTTATTTTTAAATGGCTTTAAAACACTCGGAAGTTTAACTGAATCTAAGTCCTCATCTATTAACGGGTAATTAGCAGCATATATTCCATATTGAAGCGCTAAAAAAAGACATGTAGGTGTCTTACCTGATCTTGATACTCCAGTAAGAATTATGTCTGCATGATCATAGTTTTTTGTGGATAACCCATCATCATTGTTAAGTGCAAAATTTATACTATCAATTCGACCTGAGTATGTATTTTTATTTCCTACTCCATGAGAAAGTCCCATTTCATGAGATGATTTAGTCTCTAGAGTATTTTCCATTTTGGAAATAAAAGTTTCAAAAAAATCAAAAATAATTCCCCCACTATTTTCAAGTAGATGGGCATATTCAGCTGATACTTGGGTGCTGAAAATCAAAGCAGGCTCGCCATCAGTTTCTGAGGCTTCTTTAATTAATAATGCAGCGGACAGAGCTTTTTTTTGCGTATCTATAAATGCTAGATTAACCCTCTTAAAATTTATTTCAGGGAATTGTGTAAGAAGACTGTTACCAAGTGCTTCAGCTGTAATACCCGTTCTATCAGAAATAAAAAATACAGTTCTCATATTGATGTTTTAAAGCTTGCCAAGCTTATTCCAAGTTTCAACAACAGTATCAGGGTTTAGTGAGATGCTAGTTATCTCTTGTTTTAGCAGCCACTCTGCAAAATCAATATGATCTGAAGGTCCTTGACCGCATATGCCAATATATTTGCCCTGACGATGGCACGCCTCAACGGCCATGGTAATCAATTTTTTAACTGCATCATTTCTTTCATCAAATCCTTCAGCTATTAGGCCAGAGTCTCTATCCATGCCAAGAGTTAATTGTGTTAAATCATTTGAGCCAATAGAGAAGCCATCAAAATATTGTAAAAAATCATCGGCGATAATGGCGTTTGATGGAAGTTCACACATCATGATTATTCTTAAACCATCTTTTCCTCTCTCCAGACCATTCTCTTTTAAAAGTTCAATTACTTTTGAAGCTTCAGATGTAGTTCGAACGAAAGGAATCATTATTTCAACATTTTTAAAACCCATCTCATTTCTAACATTTTTAATTGCAAGACATTCTAATTCAAAGCATTCTCTAAAATCTTCAGAGATATATCTTGATGCACCACGAAAGCCAATCATTGGGTTTTCTTCATGTGGCTCATATAGCTCACCTGCAAATAAATTTGAATATTCATTAGATTTAAAATCAGACATTCTAATGATTACTGGCGATTTGGAAAAGCTTGCAGCAATTGTTGAAATGCCTTCAGTTAATTTTTGAATATAAAAATCTATAGGAGATTTATAGCAAGAGGTTCTTTTTTGAATTTCATTTTGGAGGTCTTTTGGAAGATTATCAAACTCAAGCAAAGCTTTAGGGTGAATGCCAATCGTATTATTAATAATAAATTCAAGCCTAGCGAGTCCTACTCCTGCATTTGGAATGCTCGAAAAATCAAATGCTCTTGAGGGATTACCCACATTCATCATAATTTTGACAGGAGTCTCTGGTAAATTACTTACTTCAGAATATGTATGCTCAAATTTTAAAGCACCTTTATAAACTTTTCCTGTATCCCCTTCAGCGCAAGATGCTGTAATCACATCAGAATCTTTAAGTATTTCAGTTGCATTTCCTGTACCAACAATTGCTGGCACTCCAAGCTCCCTTGCGATAATTGCCGCATGACATGTTCTTCCACCGCGGTTCGTAATAATTGCAGATGCTAGTTTCATAACAGGCTCCCAGTCTGGGTCCGTCATATCAGTTACTAGAACATCACCCTTACTCACCAAATCCATTTCTGATAAGCTGTTAATTATTCTGATTTGACCGGTTCCAATTTTTTGACCAATTGCGCGACCTTCTATAAGAATTTCAGAGGTTTCAAGGAGCTTATAGCGCTCAATTTTCTGAGAACTTTGTCGACTTTTAACAGTTTCAGGCCTTGCTTGAACAATATAGATTTTGCCATCAGATCCATCAAGAGCCCATTCAATATCCATTGCTCTTCCATAATGCGTCTCAATTTTCATTGCATATTCAGCAAGTTCTTCAATTTGAGCATCATTTAAACTAAATCTTAGGCGCTCTTGAGCGTCAACTTCAGTGGTTGTAACTGGCGAACTTGATTTTGCATCTGAATAAATCATTTTTATTGACTTAGAGCCAAGACTTCTAGACAAAATTGCTGGCTTTCCTGATTTTAGTGTTGGTTTATGAACATAAAATTCATCTGGGTTTACAGAGCCCTGAACGACAGTTTCGCCTAGTCCATAAGCAGACGTAATAAAAACAACTTCGTCAAATCCAGACTCAGTATCTAGAGTAAACATTACTCCACTTGCTCCAATATCACTTCTAACCATTTGTTGGACTCCAGCAGAAAGAGATACCATTTCATGTTCAAAACCCTGATGAACTCTATAGGAAATGGCTCTATCGTTATAGAGTGATGCAAATACTTTTTTAATAGAACTCAAAATATCATCGATACCGCTAACATTCAGATAAGTTTCTTGTTGACCGGCAAAAGATGCTTCAGGTAAGTCCTCTGCAGTTGCTGATGAACGAACTGCAAAGGTTACAGATGGACCATATTTTTCAGTTAATTTTTGGTAACTTTCAACAATAGATTTATGAAGGTCATCGGGAAATGGCGCGTCTTCAACCCACTGACGAATTAATGCTCCAGTTTTAGTGAGCTCTTTAATGTCAGTAATATCTAGCGAAACTAGAAGTTCATTGATTTGAGTTTTTAAATGTGAATAATTTAAGAAAGATTCAAATGCCTCAGCTGTTGTTGCAAAGCCTCCAGGAACCCTAATTCCTTGAGAGCTAAGCCCCCCAATCATTTCACCTAAAGAAGCATTTTTGCCTCCAACTTTTTCAACATCAGACATGCCGACATCATCCAGCCAGATTACATTTTCAAACATTTAAATCCTTATATATTATTTATTAGCTCAAGCTTTGATGAAGTAGCATCCATTTTGACACAAAATGTAATACAAGAGTTTTTCATCAAAAGTATAATTTTAATACATTAAAAATGAAGTGAATTGTAGATTGACAAGTATTTTATTTTTTAATCATAATTTGATAATGATACTATATTGCAATTGAATATTATTACTACTATTTGCTTTTAGATGGGCTTTTTGAAGATAAAAAAAGCATAAAAAAATGTATAATTTAAGGTTCACAATATTTTCATAGGGTTAAATAATGGCTACACAAATTGAATTAGCAAATGCTATCCGAGCCTTGAGCATGGATGCTGTGCAAAAAGCAAACTCTGGGCACCCTGGCGCCCCAATGGGAATGGCTGATATTGCAGAAGTTTTATGGAATAAACATTTAAAGTTTAATCCATCAAACTCAAATTGGTCAAACAGAGATCGATTTGTGCTATCAAATGGTCATGGATCAATGCTTATCTATTCTTTACTGCATTTGACTGGGTTTGATTTAAGTATCAATGATCTAAAAGATTTTCGTCAACTTCATTCTAAAACACCTGGACATCCAGAATATGGTTATGCTGATGGAGTTGAGACAACGACAGGCCCATTAGGTCAAGGTATTTGTAATGCAGTAGGCATGGCAATTGCGGAGCGAACTCTTGCTGCACAGTTTAATAAGCCAGGCCATTCTATTGTAGATCATCATACGTATGCTTTTATGGGCGATGGTTGTCTTATGGAGGGGCTGTCGCATGAATCTTGCGCAATGGCTGGGACTCTTGGTCTGGGAAAACTAATAGCGTTCTGGGATGACAATGATATTTCAATCGATGGACATATTGGTGATTGGATGGAAAAAGGGGTCCCTGGTCGCTTTAAATCTTACAATTGGCATGTTATATCTGATGTTGATGGCCATGACCCTGAAGCTATCAATGCTGCTATAGTTGAAGCCAAAGCAATGAATGATAGACCCAGCTTAATATGCACTCGAACTGTAATTGGTTTTGGATCTCCTAATCTAGCAGGCTCTCATAACTGCCATGGCGCACCTTTGGGTGATGAGGAAATTGCAAAAACACGAGAAAAACTTGGTTGGAATTATGGATCATTCGAAATTCCTGAAGAGATTTATGAGGGCTGGGATCATAAGATTGAAGGTGCTGAAGTAGAAGATGAATGGAATGAAAAATTTAAAGCTTATAGTGTTAGCTTTCCAAGTGAAGCTGCTGAATTTCTGCGTCGAATTTCTGGAAGCTTACCAAATAATTTTGACTCTAAAATGGACGACTTTATTGCTAAAACACAGCAAGATATGCCCAATATAGCATCACGTAAAGCCTCCCAAAATACAATCGAAGCAATGGGCCCCATAGTTCCTGAATTATTTGGTGGATCTGCAGATTTAACTGGTTCAAATTTGACAAATTGGTCTGGAAGCGTTGTAGTTAACGCTGAAAATGCAGATGGAAACTATATCTCCTGGGGAGTTCGTGAGTTTGGTATGGCTGCAATGATGAATGGCATGGTTTTGCATGGTGGCTTTAAGGTTTATGGCGCAACATTTCTTATGTTCATGGAATATATGAGAAATGCTCTTCGAATGTCTGCAATGATGAAGATTGGAACAATTTTTGTATATACCCATGATTCAATTGGTCTTGGTGAAGATGGTCCAACTCATCAGGCTGTTGAGCAGATAGCTACTATGAGAGTCATACCTAACTTTCAAACGTGGCGAGCATGTGATGCCATTGAGTCCGCAGTATCATGGAAAATAGCTATGTTAAGAGGTGATGCACCTACTGCATTAATTTTCTCTAGACAAAACTTGACCCCAATGGAGCGAACCATTGAGCAAGTGAGTAATATTGAGAAAGGTGGATATGTGCTTAAAGATTGTAGTGGCGATGCTGACATAATTTTAATTGCTACTGGCTCAGAAGTTTCATTGGCAGTTGATGCTGCAACAATGATGAGCGATAAGAAGGTTCGTGTTGTATCAATGCCATCCACAAATGCGTTTGATGAGCAAGATCAAGGATACAAGGATTCAGTATTAACGCCTGGAGTTAAGCGCGTTGCTATAGAAGCCGGTGTCGCGGAGTCATGGTATAAGTATGTAGGTCTTGAG
>OOFV01000010.1_pt1 | contig 18871 bp, 21 predicted proteins | sample 1670561 | NCBI WGS metagenome assembly OOFV01 (sample SAMEA98158168, study PRJEB22522) | marine metagenome | biome: marine biome; feature: marine water body; material: seawater | place: Arctic Ocean | collected 26-Sep-2015 | depth 55 m
TCCAGGTACACAAAATGGTGTTGAGCAGGCTGATGGTAGTACGCTTAATTTAACTAGAAACTTTACTGTACAATCATTGGCAGCGTTTGCTAACTCATATAGTTTAGGTTACACAGTGTACACAGCACAAATGGATGCCGCGGCTGGCGCAGAGCCAGTAGTGGTAGAGTTACAAAATACAACTGGCTTAAAATTTGTATGGACAAGGCTAACTACGGGTCAATATGGTGCTACAGTAGCAGGTACACCTTTTGCTGCAAATAAGTTTTGGGGAATAATAGGAGCCAAAATACTTCAAGATGTAAGTGTACTGCGTATTACCGATAACACTGTAAGGGTAGATGTTGCAGTGTCGTCTACAGGTGTTGCTGTTGATGGCTTAACCGCAGGATATATAGAAATAAGAATATACTCATAAAACATGGCTAGAATAAGTTCATACCCCTTTGATACTAATATAACCGGCGATGACGCGTGGATAGGAACTGACTCGTCAAATAGGTCAACTAAACAATTTACCGCTACTGCTGTAGCTAACTTTATAAACCTTACAGGTAAGTTATCTATTGGTGGCCAAATGAATTTTAAATGGTCTGATACTGAAAACGGCGGAGCAGGTACAATATCTAGAACTGGTGGTGATGGTTCAGGGCTTGCATTCAATTCAATAACGCAGATGCGTATTTCTATTACAGAAACAAGTAATGAAAATGTAGTTGCGTTTTTAACATATATAATAGGTAAGCCTATATTACTAGGACAAGGAGATCAAATAAGTTCTTTCGGACATTATACTATAGCTTCATATGCTGTTGATCCAGCTGACGCTAACTATTATATAGCTAATTTAACTTACATCGGAGGAAACGGTGTTATCGCTGCTCCAGGTACTATATACACTATGGTGCACTTCAATATAACAAGTGGTGGTACTGATGTAGGTTTAACACAAATCTTTAATCCAGCGTCAACTCAATGGGTGATCAACAACACAACAGGTAAAGCCGATGCTTCTGTTACTCTTGTAAATAATCAAGGTGCTGCTCCAACAAACGAAATTATATACGGATGCGTAACTTATACTAACGCAACAACAATAACTGTAGACTTCAACCAAGCAATTGCCGGGTCTTCATTCTTAAACTAAAAAACAAAAAAACTCTAACTCATACTAAAAAATTAAACTATGCCTATTCAATACTACTGTGGTATTACCATGAACCAAAACTCGATCGTAACACCGGTTATAGATCCATTAGGAACCGCGCCTAGCGTAGGTACTGAAGTCGAAGGACAACAGTATTACAACACTGCAACAAACTTAATGTACTTCTGGAATGGAACTGCATGGGTAGAAATGGACGGAACAGGTTCAGGTGTATTATCAATATCAATAGCAGCTGCTGGAACAAACGCAGGTGGTATAAACACTAGTTTAGTAATAGACTCTTCTACATCGGCAAACACTTTACAGCCAATGCAATTTGGTGGAAGTGCTAATATAGGTATGGTACCTGATGCTTCAGGTGGAACTGATAGCGTTAAATTCTTAAAAGGCGATGGAACTTGGGCAACACCAGGTGGTGGCGGAACAATGTCTAATTGGTTAATAGAAGCAGACGGTGCAAATTCTCAAACTGTATCTGATGGAGACACTTTAGATATTGTTGGTAGTACTTACATAACTGCTGTAGCTAGTGCTGTAGCTGCTGGTAATTACATGGTTACAATAAGTCATGATCTTACTTCAAGAACAGATACTGCTAGTGCTGCTTCTCCAGCGTATGGAGCTGGTTTTACCGCAGTCGATAGCGTAACAACAAATTCAACAGGTCACGTTACTGCTTTAAACCTTAAAACAGTTACTTTACCAGCTGCTTCGTCAAGATGGACAGCTGTTGGTGAAACAGGATCTGAAGTAGTTTCATATGGAGATACTGTTAATTTCTTAAACGATACTAATGGTGGTATAGATACTAAAGTAGATACGTCTACTGCTGATGTCAGTGTTATATTTCAAATGGATGTTCAAGATTTAACTACTAACGCTGCTCCTGCAACAGGTGATTTTATTCCTTTATCTCCAGCTGCTGGCGGTGGGACTACAAAAGCTACCATAGCAAATATAATAGCTTTAGCTCCACAAGGAACAGTTGAAAGCGTAGCTGGTGGAACATACTTAACTAATAGTGGAAGTGCTACGGCTGTTGTATTAAATCATGATCTTACAAGTAGATCAGATACTACTTCAACTGCTAGTCCGGCTGCTGGTGCAACGTTTACTGCTGTAGATAGTGTAACTTCAAACAGTACAGGACATGTAACGGCTTTAAATTTAAAAACAGTTACTTTACCTTCTGACACTAATACAACTTATGCTTTAGATAAAGCAGCTGGTTCAACTAACTTAATATTAAGTGCTGGTGGTACTACTCAAGATACTATTCAGTTTACTGCAAAAAATTCATCGTTCACTGTAACAGGTGTAACCGAAGATGTATATGCTTTTGGTTTAGCCGATGACGTAACTATCGCAACTTCATTAACAGTTAGCGGAAACGCTGTTGATGCTTTAGATATAGTAGGTAAAGGTCAATCAGCTGCTACACTTGGAACTGATGTAGCTACAACACTTACAACAAAAGGTTATGTAGATGGTTTAGTAGAAGGTGGTTTAACTTTCTTAGGAACATTCAGAGCTGATACTGGAATTATACTTTCTGGAGGGAACATTGGATTATACTTATATAATGTACCAGGCGGTGCAGGAACAAGAGTTGCTATAACTGTTGGTGATTACTACGTAGTTGCTACAGCTGGTGGTGATTTCTATGCTAACACATCATATCCATTAGACATTGGAGATTCAATTATAGGTGTAGAAGCTGCTGTTGCAGATGCCTCTGTTGTAACCGACTGGTCTTTAGTTTCTCAAGGTGTTACTGTTAATGCTTTCTCTAATACAAATACTGGAAGTACTTATATAGACTTTTCAACAGTTAATACAAACGCAACTGGAGCTGTAGATATTGGTTATGCAGATTTAAACGCTGCAGACGGTACTTCAGATACAAATACCAGATTCTTAAGTAAAGATAATACATGGGACGTTCCTAGTTATACAGTTGATACAACTTACTCAGCTGGTACAGGTCTTACTTTAACCGGTACAGTATTTGATGCTAATGTTGATGGTACGCAATCAGTTGCTGCAAACACTTCAAGCACAACGGCTTCAAGAACATATAACGTTCAAGTTAGTTCAACTGACAAGCTTGTAGTTAACGTGCCTTGGGTAGATACTACTGTGACTTATTCTACAATGACTTCTACTGTTTTAGGTTTAGGTAAGTTATTTTCAGATACAGAACAATCAGTTGCAGCTACCGCGGTAAGTGCTACTGCTTCTAGAACATATGGTGTTCAAATGAACTCTTCTGATCAATTAGTAGTTAATGTCCCTTGGGTAGATACAAACACACAGACAGTAACTTCGGTTACAGCTTCAGCTGTTAACAATAGACTAGGTTTAGAAATAACTCCTACAACAGGAGCTGTTGTTGCTGGTCTTAATATAGTTGGACAAACTAATCTTGCTTCTGCTGACGCGGTTGATGCTGATGAATTACTAATATACGATAGTACTAATACTACTAACAAAGCTATAACTTTAGCAGAATTACACAGCTACAATAATTACGCTGTTACTATAAGCGCAATGGGTACTGTAACACACAGTTTAAATAGCTTTGATATTATAGTTCAATTATACAATGCTACAACTTATGAAACAATTGAAGCATGTGTTGATAGAGCTACTAAAGATACTGTTGCAATATCAGGATCTGTTTTCCCAGCAGGTAACATTAGAGTACTTGTTAGTAAAATAGGATAATAAAATTTAATCAAATTCAATTAATAATCAAACACGTATAAATGGCACTAATAAATTATTGTGATTATGAAATAAAAGGAACGTTAACTACCGGTAGCACGATAACTGCTGGCGGTATTATAACGGCTCCCGGTGGAACTTCTACCGAGTGGAATACTAGTTACGATAACATGGTGACTGGTATTGCATTTTCAGGAACTACTACTAAGACCTTAACTCTAACACAACAAGATGGAGGGGTTTTAACAGCTAGTTTTACAGATAATAATGATAATACAAATTACTATACAACAACCGCTACTTTTAACACAAGTAACGGTATTATTAGTTTCTCTGGAGCTGGTGGTCAACCTGCTTATTCAGTAGATATTGATGGTCGTTACGCGTTATCATCTGTAGTATCAGGTGTTACGTCTATAAACTTTAAAACAGATGGTACTGCTTTAAACGTTGCTTCAAACACAATTACAACTTCAGGCACAATGACAGGTGTTTGGCAAGGTACTTCTTCGCAATATGTAAATGGTGAAGGTAATCTAATTACTTTCCCTAGTGTAGCAGGAACATATAATTTTGACTTAACTGGAGACTCAGGTACAAGTGCTACTGTAACTAGTGGGTCAACAGTTTCTATTATAGGTTCAAGTACCATAAGCACAACGTCAAATGGGTTTAATGTTTCAATCGAAGCTACAACTGCAGCTGTTGTAAATGGTGGCGCTGAATTAGCTAGTGGTGATCAGATATATGATTTTGTAATAGGACAATTACCTTCTGTTTCAAATAATACAATTACCTTATCTGCAGGCACAGGTTTAACAGGTGGCGGTAATTTTACTTTAAACCAGTCTAGTAATGAGACAATAACATTTAATAATAGTATAACCAATAACAACCAACTTACAAACGGCGCAGGTTACATAACAATAGGTTCGGTTGCTATAACTTCTAACGGATCAACACCAAGTTTAGGTTCAGGAATATCTGCCGCTGAGGTTAGAAGTTTAATAGGTGCTGGAACAAGTTCAAGCGCAGGAGTAACTTCTGTAGATACAGGATCAGGATTAACAGGAGGGACTATAACAGGAACCGGTACTGTATCAGTAGATTATGCAGGTGGTGACTCACTTATTATGGCTGCTGGAAACGCATTCAGTCCTGATGCAGATGATTTCATAATATACGGCGCTGATTCTTCAGGAGGCGGTGATACTGTAAAAATTCAATTTACAGATGTAAATGTAAGCTTATTTAACAATGATGCTGGATATACATCTAATATTGGGGATATAACAGAAGTGGTTGCAGGTACAGGCATGAGTGGTGGTGGAGCTTCAGGTTCAGTAACATTAAATTGTACAGTAACCGGTGATACTGGTGTTCCAGCTATATTAAGCAATGGCTCAACGCCAAGTTTAAATAGTGGTATTAGTGCAGCAGAAGTTAGAAGTCTTATTGGAGCAGGAACATCTAGTAGTACAGGGACAGTAACATCTGTAACGGTGTCAGGGTCAAGTGGTATATCAGGAAGTGGTACAATTACAACTTCAGGTTCTATTGGACTTACAAATTCAGATAAAGGCTCTTCTCAAAACATATTTAAGAATGTATTATCTGATTCAGGTACCGCGGTAGCGGACAATAATAATGATACTTTATCTATTATTGGTGCAGGTAATATATCAACAGCTGTTGTTGGAGATGTGCTTACTATCACAGGTTCAGATAACGCAGGCGTAACCTCAGTAGCAACTGCAGGAACAGTTAGTGGTTTAACATTAACTGGCGGAACTATAACATCGACAGGCACAATAACATTAGGAGGAACACTATCTTTAACAAGTGCCAATGTTACTACAGCTTTAGGGTTCACCCCTTATAATTCAACAAATCCAAGTGGCTTTACGGCATTTGCTGAACCAGGTATATTCTCCGGTGGAGGAACACCTACTTTAGCGTCAGGTGTAACAGGAGCTGAAATTAGAACATTAATTGGCGCAGGAACAAGTTCATCAGCAGGAGTAACTTCAGTTGCTACTGGTACTGGATTAACTGGTGGAACAATAACTAGCACGGGAACTTTAAGTTTAGCAGCTGGTGGTGCAGGTGCTGCAGTATACGGATCAACTTCTGATAGTATTAAAATAGATACTATAACTCTTGATGCTTACGGTAGAGTAACTGCTGTAGCTACAGGAGCAACTGGGCAGATAAACACCGTTAGTGACGATGGCGGAAGCACAATAAACGTGAGCGGGTCAGCAACAGTTCGTACAGTATCTGCAGTAACTGCTGCTGTAAGTAGTGGTTCTGCTAATTTAGCAACTGGTGCTCAAATACAAACTGCTATTAATACAGCTTTAGTTGGTGTATTAAGTTATCAAAGCACGTGGAACGCATCTACAAACTCACCGACATTGGCTAGTGGTGTAGGAACTGCAGGTTACTACTATATAGTATCGGTCGCAGGTTCTACAAACTTAGACGGTATTACAGATTGGGCTGTAGGAGATTGGGCAGTATTCTCTGATCAAGCAACAGATGCTTGGCAGAAAATTGACAATACACAAGTAGGTAATGTAACTGGTTCTGGGTCTTCAGGAAGAGTTGCGTATTGGAATTCAACAAGCGGAATAACAAGTGATGCAGGGTTAACATTCGATGGAGGATCAAATGCTTTAACTGTTAGTGGAGCAGTTACTTGGAGTGGTGGTAGTTCAGGTGAATCAAATTCTGCATATGACAATATGATAACAGGTTTTGGTAATTCTGGTTCTTCTACAAAATTACTTACATTAACACAACAAGATGGTGGTACTTTAACTACATCTTTTAGTATTCCTCAAGGTACTGTTACAAGTGTAAACTTTAAAACTGATGGTACTGCTTTAAACGTTAATTCAAACACAATTACAACTTCAGGTACTATGACAGGTATTTGGCAAGGTACTGCTTTGCAATATGTAAATGGATTAGGTGATTTAACTACATTCCCATCTATACCACAAGGTGATATCACAGGAGTTACTGCGGGTACAGGAATGAGCGGTGGTGGCACAAGTGGAACTGTTACATTGAATTGTACTATTACTAATAATAATCAACTTACTAATGGTGCAGGATACATAACAGGTGTTACAGCGGGAGTAGGGTTGAGCGGTGGTGGAACATCAGGCACTCCAACTCTTACGCTAGATTTAGGTGAACTAGGTGTTGGTGGAACATTAATAGCTGGTGATTATCTAATCGCAGAGAATGGCGGTGTTGATAACAGACAGTTAATATCATCTATTCCTCTTAGTATATTCAATAATAACTCCGGATGGACCAATGTAACTAATAATAATCAAATTACAAATGGTGCCGGTTATATTACTTCTTATACTAACACACAAAACATATTTACAAGTTCTTGGGTTGATAGTGGTACAAACGCATTGCTTAGGTTAACTAAATCTGGGGCTAGCACAGGTACACAAGATATAACTATAACTCCAAGTACTGGTATAAGCGTGACACCGGTTGGTGCTGTACTTACTATAACAAACACTTCACCTAACATTGTCCAAACAACAATAACAGGTAACGCAGGTACGGTAACCAACGGGGTTTACACTACAACGGTTCAATCACTAATAACAAATAATACAGCTGTTTTAGCCAATACTGCAAAAACAAGCAACATAGTACAAACAACAGTTAGTGGAAACGCTGGTAGTGCTACTGTGTTACAAACAGCAAGAACAATAGCTGGAGTTTCCTTCAATGGTTCCGCTAATATATCTTTAAATAACAATGCAATAACTAATGGGGCTGGGTATGTTACTTCATCAGGAGGTTCAATGTCTACGTGGATTATTAAAGAGGGTAATGGCGTAGAAACAAGTACAGTGTCTAACGGTGAAACCGTGACTTTTGCTAATGGAACGGGTATTGAGTCAGAGTTAACATCTACTGTAAGTGGAGGTACTTTATTAATTACTAACACTGCGCCTAACATAGTTCAAACGACTGTGTCTGGCAATGCAGGTACCGTAACCAACGGGGTGTATACAACGACTGTTCAAAGTTTAATCACAAACAATTCTGCTGTTTTAGCCAACACGGCTAAGACAAGTAATATTGTTCAGACCACAGTTTCAGGCAACGCAGGGTCAGCTACAGTATTACAGACGGCTAGGAATATTGCGGGCGTATCTTTTAATGGTTCAGCTAACATCTCATTAAATAATAATGCAATTACCAATGGTGCTGGTTATACTACCAATACTGGTACAGGCTCAATGTCTTCTTGGATTTTAAAAGAAGGAAATGGTGTTGAGACAAGTACCGTAACAAACGGAGAGACTGTTACATTAGACGATGGCACGGGTATTGAAACAGAATTAACATCTACAGCAAGTGGAGGTACTTTATTAATTACTAACACTGCGCCTAACATAGTTCAAACTACAGTTTCAGGAAATGCCGGAACAGTCACAAACGGGGTTTATACAACAACAGTACAAAGTTTAATAACTAACAACGCCGCTGTATTATTAAACACTGCAAAAACAAGTAATATTGTTCAAACTACAGTTAGTGGAAACGCAGGAAGCGCTACAGTACTTCAAACAGCTAGGACTATCGCGGGAGTTTCATTTAATGGCTCAGCAAATATAAGTTTAAATAATAACGCAATAACAAACGGCGCTGGATATATAACATCTGCATCACTACCGTCTTCTCCAGGCAATGGTACATTAACAGTATCTGCTGGAGCTAATATATCAGGTGGTGGCACATTTACCGCTAATCAAAGTGGTAATACAACTATATCTTTAGCTGTTACAGGTATTACATCAGACACAGGAGTTCCGGCTATATTATCAAACGGTTCAACTCCTTCATTAAATTCAGGAATTACAGCTGTTGAGATAAGATCTTTAATAGGCGCAGGTGTTGGAGACATTACAGGTGTAACAGCTGGCACAGGAATGAGTGGCGGAGGTTCAAGTGGAAGTGTTACATTAAACTGTACAATTACTAACAACAATCAATTAGGTAATGGTGCAGGCTATATAGATATAGGTGATGTTGCAATAACATCTAATGGTTCAACGCCAAGTTTAGGTTCAGGTATATCAGCGGCTGAAGTAAGATCTTTAATTGGTGCGGCATCTAGTAGTGTTATTACCGGTGTTACAAATGTAGCAACTACATCCCCAATTATAGGTGGAACCATAACAGGTACAGGTACAATAAGTCATGCTAATTCAGGAGTTAGCGCTGCAACTTATACAGCACCAACTATTGTTGTAAACGCAACTGGTCACATAACTTCTGCTTCAAGTAATACTATACCAACAAATAATAACCAACTTACAAACGGCGCAGGTTATATAACATCATCTGGAGCTGGTATGAGTAATTGGACAGTTAGAGATGACGACAATGACGATGCAACAATATCAAATGCTAAGTATTTAAAATTTGTATCAGCTACAGGAACATCTGGTACTAATCTAAGTGGAGCAGGTTCATCTGGAAATCCTTATGTAATGACAATTACATCACCCAATACACAGTCTAGCTCAGGTGTTACATCTATTGCAACTACAAACGGTATTACGGGTGGTACAATTACCTCAACTGGTACATTACAAGTTGATTCAACAGTAATTAGAACAACAGGCAATCAAACTATAGGAGGTAACAAAACATTTACTAATGATATCATTGTTGGAGCTGGATCTAGCGTTATATTAAATGATCAACCAACAGCAAGTACATCAACTGGAAATGGTTTTGTAGTTAACTGGTCAGTTTCGACATCGGTTACAGCAGGTACTGCATATGTTGTTAAAACAGATGGTGGTTGGACAACGACTGATGCTGATTCTGAAGCTAAGTCAACAGCTATGGCTGCTATAGCATTAGGCTCAAACGCTACTGCAGGTATGCTATTACAAGGGTTTTTCTATAAAGCAAGTCATGGATTTGCTATTGGCGAACCTTTATTTATATCTAATACAGCTGGCGCTTTGACAAACACACGACCAAATGGTAACAATGATTACGTAAGAATAATGGGTTATGCTACAAGCACTAATTATATATATTTTGATCCAGACAAAACTTGGGTTAAAGTAACTACATAAAATATAAAACATGGCAACAGTAAATGCAACTAAATACGGTATACTAGCAAGTAGTTTTGGCGCTAGCTTTACTACAGCTAGACAAACAGGTAACACTGCTTCAAACCAAGGTTCAGGTCAATTTACAGCTGTATTATCTGAGCGCAGTACCGGTAAAAATGGAGTTGTATATAGAATATCAAGATATTTTATGGCTTTTGATTTATCTGCGTATACTGGCCAAACTATAACAAATTTAACCTTAACTTTTAGATCAACAACAAATACAAGCTCAGGTGGTTTTGAGATTAAACTTTTAAAACATACAGCACAAGGTAGTGGAACTACTTTCGTCAACGCAACTACAAGTGAATTTTATTCAGACGTAGATTATAGTACAAGTTACGCATGTAGTACATGTTTGCCTTATTTTAGTGACGCTAATAGTGATAACACACAAACGCTTAGTTCAGGCGCAATGACAGATGCTAGTTCTGGTTCATTAAGAGTTGTTTTAGTACAACTAGCTAATGATGCTTTAAACTCAGCGCCATCATCTGATGGTAGTGATAAAGGTGTAATATCTACGTCTTCTTCTATTCAAAGTGGTTTTATACCTTATTTAACTTTTACAGCAACACCTACTGGTTGGGGTGACGGTGATGTTAATGGAGTTCTTAACGATGATATTAGCAATGTAAACAATGTAAGTAAACTTAGCATAAAATATGTAAACAATGTTAATGCTCCAGGTTTCCCACTTATCATACGCGGTGGTTCTATAACAGGAACTCCTCAAAAGGTTTACACAAGTGTACTTCCAACGTATAATATTACTAATGGTGATATCGTTTATGAAGACGCAGGCTTAAGCTCACCTTTTGATGGTGATGATACTTTTTACTGGTATAGCCCAGCGTGTGATTCACCTGCTTTTACAGCATACGCTGATATTGATAACGATGGTGAATTAAGTAGTAGATTTTGCGTGCAGGTATAAAAGTAAAATAAAACAAAAACAAGTGATAATACAAGTATACCCTGCTCGGGAAGAGCGATAACCAATGTCTAACTAAAAACCAAAACCAATGACATTTTATTACCAGACTAGTTCGTGGAGTAGTCAACCACAACCACAAGAAACACAAGAAACCATAGACCTTTGGAAGCATGTAGCTGAGAAGAAAAACTGGCGTATTGTGCAATTACCAAACGGTTTCTATCAAACCGAACACCAAGATCAAAAAAAAGAAGATACTTGGCACGACGTTACGAGACGTGAAACTTTAGAAGGAGCAGAACAAGCTATTGATTCGTCAGTAGAACATTATGCTAAAAAACTAGAGTTCATTAACGGACCTAAAGTCGTAAAAACTTTTAAATAAAATAAATTAAATCTAATCTAATTAAATTATGTCAAATGCGATTGTAAAAAATCTTAACTTCGGTGACGAAGCTAGGGAAAATGTATTTAAAGGTATAACAAAACTCACAAAAGCTGTTAGCTCCACTTTAGGAGCTAGCGGTAAATGTGTGATGTTGGAAGATGCTACTGGATTACCTGTTATAACAAAAGACGGTGTTACTGTAGCAGATTCAATAATACTTAGAGATCCAGTAGAAAATATGGGAGCTACGCTTATAAAAGAAGCAGCTCGTAAAACAGTAAAAGAGGCTGGTGATGGCACAACCACAGCTACAATACTAGCTCACGCTATATTAGAAGAAGCTTATAAAGTTTCTGATAAAACTAATTCCAGAGAATTAAAAAATGGAATTAACAGTGCCGTCAAAAAAGTTGTTGAATATTTAGAATCTATAGCTGTTCCAGTTACAGGTAACATGATTGATCAGATAGCTACAATATCCACAAACAACGATAAAGAATTAGGGGAAATTATTGCAAATGCTTTTAGAGCCGTAGATAACACAGGTGTTGTTATGATGGAAGTTTCTGCTTCAGGTAAAACTGAAATAGAAGTTATTGAAGGAGTTCAATACGATAAAGGCTTAACAAATTCTCATTTTGTAACAAACAAACAAAACAAAACTGCGGAACTAGAAAACCCATTAGTATTATTGGTTGAATCACCTATTGAAACAATAAGGCAAATTCAATCAGTGCTAGAGTATGTAATAAAAAACAGCAAACCTTTGCTTATTATAGGCGACTTAGAACAAGGTGTTTTATCAGCTTTAGCCATGAATAAAATGAAAGGTAACGTTAAAATAAACGTTATCGACGCTCCAACATATGGTATCAATAAGAAACAAACACTAGATGATTTGGCATTATTAACCGGAGCTACTATTGTTAATGAAGACTTAGGTGATGATATGGATTTAATTCAAATAGAGTACCTAGGAACATGCTTAAAGAGCGTAACTTCACATTCTGATACAATTATACAAGTAAAAGAAACTTCACCAGAGGTTGAAACTATTATACAAGGTATTAAGGATAAGTTAAAAGAAGATAATCCTTCTCACGAAGTAATAAAGTTGGAAAAAAGACTAGCAATGTTAGCGGCTAAAATAGCTGTTGTAAAAGTTGGTGCTAATTCTGAGATTGAGTTAAAAGAAAAAAGCGATAGAGTTGAAGATGCTATCTGCGCTACTAAAGCCGCTATAAAAGAAGGCATAGTACCAGGTGGAGGAATAGCTTTAGTAAACGCTGCATCAAAACTTAATAAAATAGAAATAGGTAGTAATGTGCTTGCAGAAGCTATATTATCTCCTTTTAAAACAATACTAAGTAACGCTGGTTTGAGTTATGACACTCCAATTGGAATTGCTGAAGGTATTGACGTGGTTACAGGAAAAATGGTAAATATGATTGATGCTGGGATTATAGATCCTTTGTTGGTTACAAAAAGCGCACTTCAAAACGCGGCTTCTGTAGCAACAACAATATTGTCAACTGATTGTGTAATAAATAATTTAAGAATCGATGAAGGCAGTAGGTAGAAATTTAATCATACAGAAAACAAAAGAAGGAACCACCAAAACAAAAGGTGGTTTACTTCTCGCAGAGACACACAGGGATGACATTAGATATGTAGAAGCTAACGTTATATCAATTGGTGAAGAAATAAAAGGTATAGCCGAAGGTTCAAAGATATTCTTTGATAGACATGCTGGTCATAAAATAGAAATCGATAAGGAATCTTATCATGTTATAAAAGCTCAGGATGTAGTTGTTGTTTTATGAAACTAACAGCTGGTGACATTAGAGACTTAAATATTTTAAAGCACTACAGAATAATTAGAAAGTGGGCTTGTAAAAATAATAACTTAACCGATGCTGATTTAGAGGTTTTGATTTATTTAGACTGCATGGATCTTTTTAGTAAATACGATTTTGAACAAGGTGTTTATTCTTATAGTTGGGACAACAGAAGATGGAGTAGGTTATTAAAAGATGGTTGGATAGTTGTATGGAGACATAGAAATAGAACCACTCAAAAATATAACATATATAAGGTTTCGTTTAAATGCAAACAACTCATTATGAGAATGTATAGAATAATGCTAGGCCAAGATGATATACCAACCAGTGAGAGAAGAAATAAACTAATAAAAGGCAATAGCTACACGGACAAAGTAATGACCCAAGCTATATACAATGTAAATAAAGACAAACAAAGATGAGTAAAAGTCCAATAAATATTCTAGGTGCTATAGCCGGTGGTTTAATAGCTGGTAGAGGTAAGAAGAAAACCGCTAGACAACTTAAGAAAATGAACAAAAAGCTAGACTTAATTGTTTCTAAAGTAGACACAATGAGCGGCGAAGGTAACGGTGCATTAGTTGGCGCAACAGGTGCAGAAGAAATAAGCGATCAGGATGCTGCTTTTTCTAATGAACCTGGAATTGGTAACGCTATAAGTGCTGTAACTGGGAATCAAGATCCAACGCAAAATGCTATGGTAGATCCAACGGAGGTACAAGAGTCAGCAATGGGCGATGATAACACGATTGACAACGGGAGTAGTGTGTTAAGTATGTTAAAAAAATACAAAGGAAGATATAAATCCAAAAAACAATAAGTTATGCATAGTAATAAATATGATCCTTCAATGGAAAAATTAAAACCAGGTACTAAAGTAGGAGTAGTAGGTGAATCTCATATATGGGATGGACCATTAGACCAAACTGATAGACCTCATGGTTCGGGTTCAAGTTCAGGTATTACAGGAATGTCAATACTAAAAGCTCCAACGCCTTACAAAGCTGGACCAATAACTATGAAAGCTCAAGGAAAAGTATAATGAAGTCTCCTTTTTATAAAGCTGGATTTCCTGAAATTAAACCAGAGAACAAAGGCAAGTTTACAGCTTGGGCTAAAAAGAACGGTTTTAAAGACGCTTGTTCTGCTGCATCATCTGTAATGTCTAAGAAAGATAACTATAGCGAAGAAGTTGTTAAGATGGCTAACTACGCAAACAACTTTGGTTGTAAAAACAAATAAATTATGAGTTCACCATTTCAAAAAGCATTTAGTGCAAAATCACCGTTACACAGTTCAAGTCCTGATAGACCTTTCACGGCTAGAGATACTAAAAGAAAAGAAGACAAACTTATTAAAACTGGAAAGCAGTTAGAAGGAAATATGTCTGATAGAAAAAGAACTAGAAAAGAAAATAAACTTCTTAAAACAGCAGATCAATTAGAGAGAAATGCTAGTGGAGATAAAACTCCATTTTACATGGAAGACACAAAGCTAAAAGCAATGAATGATAAAAAAATTGCTCTTGAAAAAAAGATAGCTGATATAAAAGCTAAAGCTAAAAAAGAAAACAAAATAGGTAATTGGGACGGTGCTTCTGATGAACTATCTAGGCTAAACGAAAGAATAGCAGAATACAAACCTAAAAAATCAGAATAACATGAGTTCACCATTTCAAAGAGCATTTAGCTCAAGGTCACCTTTAAACGAAATAAAAATAAGTCAAAAAGAATTAAATAATCCTAAGTCGGCTTCACCAGAACCAGCAAAACAAATAGGCTACGAAGGTCAAGGTGGTATTGATTATGAAAACCTTCCATCAGATGCTATAAACCCAGAAGGACAAGGAGGTAAAGATTACGAAGCTGATGATTCTATGGCTAACATGAATTACGAAGCTGTACCCGCTAAAAAAAAACTGAAAGCGTAGCACAAATGAAATCTCCATTAAATAGCTATGCTAGTGGTGGTAGAGGTGAAATTTATGTTTCTAGTGTTGGAGCTATTCAGCAAGCTGTTGGCGCGGTTCAAGGTGCTATTAATTCTTACGTTAATGAAGATGCTTCACACAAAGCTGATAGATTAGCTGGAAGAGTTGAGAATAGAAAGAATAGGTTAAGCCATGAAGATGAAGAAGACAAAAACAGTGAGTATTACAAAAAGACTGAAAGAATAACAGCAAGAGCTGCAGATTCAAAATCAGAAGCTAGAAATAATCAGCAAACTGAAATAGAAAGATTAAAAAAAGAAAACGAAGCATATAGAAATAAATATAAAGCATAATATTATGGGTCACAAAGGACATTACGGAGAATACACAGGTAACGCAAGACACTCAAAAGTTACTTCTAGTAATATGGGAGCAACAAAAAGAGATGATGAAGCTCACATGACATATCTTAAAGAAGATATTAATTACGATAGCAAGCATGGCGGAAGTGATTCATCTATGACTTCTGATGAAAAGCATATCTCTAAACTAGCTGGAGATTTAAAATACGATGAGAAAAAACATGGTTCACCAGTTAAAGTGATAGGTGATAGAAAAGCACATAAACAGAGTGAAAGTGAATACCAAAATCATTTACAAAGCCCAAGGGGAAAAGAAGAGCATGGTTCTGCTGCGAAAATGGTTTCACCTTTGCACGCGGGTACAGGTGAAAAAATAGGCAAAGCAGTTGACAAAGGCCTTTCTGCAATTTCAGATGCTGCTAAAAAATACAATATAGTATCAGTTACTAAAAGAGCTCTAAACTCTGATACTGGGAAAAAAGTAAAAACTGCTGTTAAAAACGTAATCGGTAAAAACGTTACTAGAGCAAACTAAATATAACAGAGAAAACTGATAAATCAAGTAAAAAAACTAACTAACTAAAAATATAACAATGAATTCACCACTAAACAACCTAAATAAAGGTTACGCAAAACAAGAAAAAAAAGATTTACTAAATGATAATCCAATAGCTAAACACGCTAGCGGAGGATCATATTTATCTAAACACATGTCAGGATCACCTTTACATTCATTTGAAGGAGGATTACATGCGAAAAACGTAAAACACGCTAAAGACGGTGAGCATTTAGGAAAAAAATAACAGAGAAAACTGATAAATCAAGTAAAACACAAACCAAACCAATAACAAAAAACAATTATCATGGTAAACAAGTATTTAAAATTTAACATTAGAAACAACACAAACGCTGCGGGATTATTAGCCCAAGGAGTTGAATTAGTAAACGCAGATGATATCGAAAGCGTAGCATACGCTGTAGGAACTGGTATCTTAACATTAACACTAAAAGGTTCTGTTGGAGTATCTGGAGCAACAACTGCTGTGTCTGGATTAGATAGAGCAGCATACACTTTAGCAGGCGGTGGTGACGGAGATGTCGCTATTCAAAATGCTATATCTGGTGGAGTTGGAGCTGCTGGAAATGTACAAAGTAGAGTTATTTCTATTCTATGTAGTACATCTGTAAGCGCTGCTGCAATCCCAACAATTACTTTAGGAGGAAGTTCTCCAAGAAGTGCTGTATTTGCTGCAATGACTGCTAACCCAGGTGGAATTCAATCAACAGTTCAATTAGGACTAGATGATGCTGCTACACCAATACAAATGTATTTCAGATCATTAACTGTTGCTACTGCTGTAATAGCATAATTAATTTATGAAATCAAGAGGTCTAGGAGACGACATAGAGAAGTTCACTAGAACTACTGGTATCAAAAAATTAGTTGACAATGTATCAAAAGGTTTAAACATTCCCTGCGGCTGCAAAAGTCGTAGGGATGCTTTAAACAAAATATTACCCTACAACAAATAATATGGCATTTACACTTAAAAACCCACCTTATATAGTAGACAATACTCCAATATACAAAGTAGATATGGAAGAAGGTGTAATGGGTAAAGCCAATAATAACGGTTCTATCGTTATAAATAAAGACTTAGATCCCAGTCAAATAGACGAAGTTATCTCTCACGAGAAAGTTCATTTAGATCAAATGAAACGTGGTGACTTAGATTACGATAACGAAAACGTTTACTGGAAAGGAAAAAAATATTCAAGAGCTGATATGGAAGAAGGTGCTAAAAACCTACCATGGGAAGCTGAAGCATATAAAAAAGGATAATGAAAAAGAAATTTAATGAAACTAAGGTTGGTGCATTTTTAAGTAAAGCTGCTCCTGGTATATTAGATATAGCTGGTGATGTATTACCAGACGCTGGTGTATTTGGTTTAATTAAAAATCTTATCCATAAAGATCCTGTGCTTCCTGCAGAGGATAAAGAAAAAGCATTAATGTTATTAGAACAAGATATGACAGAAATGCAAGAAATATCAAAACGCTGGGAAAGCGATATGAAAAGCGATTCATGGTTAAGTAAGAATACACGTCCAATGAGCTTAATATTTCTTACTGTAATGACTATAGCTTTTATATGGGTTGATAGTCATGAATCATTATCATTTACAGTAGAACAAGAATGGATAAGTTTATTAAAGACATTGACAGCAACAGTATACGTGGCGTATTTTGGATCACGTGGTGTTGAAAAATATAAAACAATTAGTAAAAAATAAAAATAAAAATGGGAAATTTTAGTAGATCACTAAGTATCACACCAAGTGACACAATCAACGCATTGCCGGCTTGGGAGTTTATGAACCAAACAGGTACATTAGGTACTAATTTAAGAGGTTCTCTTATATATGTTGGAGGTACTGCTGCAGCTTCAAACGTTAGCGTTATAACAGCTGGCGCTGTTGGTGTTCAAAACACTGTAGTGGCTTTATCAATAATAACTGCTGGAACTGGTTACGTAACAGCTACTCCTTTAGTTACTACTTTCACGAGTATTGTTCCAATTTCAAATGGACCAAAAGTAGCTAGTGGTTTAACAATAGGTATTACGGCTACTGCTGGCGCAGTAACAGCGGTTACACTTGTTGTTGCAGGAGAAGGTTATTCTATAGGAGATATAATAACAGTTGTACAAGCTGGCGGTGCTAATTGTACTCTTAGAGTAGATGCAGTAAGAAGTTTATTACCAGTAATAGGTGACGCTGTAGTGTTTAACAATGTTCCAGTTGGAACTGTATTGCCGGTTTACGTAGACTACGTTACAGCTACAGGTACTACCGCAACGTTGCTAGTAGCAGGTGTATAATTAACAAAGGGTAAATCACTTTAAAACAAGTAACTATATAACTAAGAATATACTAACAATTAAATTAAATTAAATTATGGAAGAAGCAAAAAAAATGATTACTGAAGAACAGTTAAAAACTATTAGTGATCAGCAATCTAAATTAAGCGCATTACTAAGAAACATAGGTGTTGTAGAGGTGCAAAAACAAAACATTCACAGTCAAATAACAGAAATTTCTAAAGAAATTGAAGCTAGTAAAAAAGAACTAGAAGACGAGTATGGTCAAGTAAACATTGATCTTACAGATGGTTCTTATACTGAGATTGAAAAAGAAGATGCAGAATAATATAAGAAAGATTAGTATCGGGTCTGATTATAAAAATGACGCTATGCATTATGCTATTGGTCAACAAGTTTATGGAGGTCATGAGATCTCTCATATTCTATTAGATGATACTGACAAGTCTTATAA
>OOFV01000011.1_pt1 | contig 17793 bp, 22 predicted proteins | sample 1670561 | NCBI WGS metagenome assembly OOFV01 (sample SAMEA98158168, study PRJEB22522) | marine metagenome | biome: marine biome; feature: marine water body; material: seawater | place: Arctic Ocean | collected 26-Sep-2015 | depth 55 m
AAGTATGTGGAAGAGAGGTAAAGAGAAGATGAATAGAAAATTCAAAGTGTAAAAGTAATTTCCAATGAATAATCAGATGAAGAAAGGGGTGGTTGGCTAATTGCAACAGCAACATATGGTTCTGAAATGGCAACTGAAGTTCAACAACTCCGAGAACTACGAGATAATCAATTATTCAACACAGCATCAGGAACTGCATTCATGGGAATGTTCAACGATGTCTATTACTCATTTAGCCCAATTATAGCTGATTATGAGCGTGAAAACCCACTATTCAAGGAAGCAGTAAAGATTGCAATTACTCCAATGATTTCATCTCTATCACTAATGGAGAATGCAAATTCTGAATCAGAAGTATTGGGAATTGGATTATCCGTAATCATGTTGAATCTGGGAATGTATCTTGGAGTTCCAGCTGTAGTGATTGTTGGAATTAGAAAGAGAATTTAAAAAACCTGACTTGATCAAATTCTAAATACTAGAACTTTGTAACGAAAATCAATGAAACAATGCGATAGTCTTTCGTGCAACGAGCATAATCATTGCCTAAAACCTATATTTCAGGTATTATTGCAAAAATCATAATTGAAAATTTATCCAAAAATGATTACTAGTTTAAATGGGATAATTCAAGGCGGTGTATCTGTCAAGGATTTTTCTACTGTTACTGAAATTAATCTAAATGACTCTAAAGATATTTTAAATAATTTTATTGATAATGGAATTGGAACGCTAACCGATGATTTCTATCATTTTGAAGCCGGTGATAAATTAAAAATTGCTATTTCCTTCCTTCAACATGGGTTACCTTTAGATGAAATTTCAATTGCATTGGATTGGAGAGATTTTGAAGGTTTAACTGCTGAAATTTTATCCTCAAAAAATTTTGCTGTGATTAAAAATTTAATGTTAACAAAACCTAGAATGGAAATTGATGTTGTTGGAATTCGTTTAGGTATTGCGATATTAATTGATTGTAAGCATTGGAAAACATATAGTCAATCATCCTTGTCATCTGCTGTCCAAAAACAAATTGAAAGAACCAAGCAATACGTTGCTAAAACTCCTGGCTCTACGGCTGTACCTGTTATTGTTACTTTACATCAAGATAAAATTAACTTTGTCGATAGAGTTCCAATTGTACCTATTTTCCAATTTGCTTCATTTATTGATGAATTTTATGGTAATGTTGATCAAACGAAAACTATAGGAACAGACTAGTTATGACTAATCCTAGGCTGGCAATTACAAAAATTTTAGTAATTTTTAATGAATTGTCTAAAGCTTTTGAATAATCTTCGTAGATACTCTTACCCATAACTCTAACACTAGTTTCATTTTCTAAAATTTCATATTTTGCTGATAGAATATTTAATTGTGAATTTTCTGCAATTTTACTAAACCATTTTGAAATTTTATCTGAACTTGTAATTAATCCTAATTGATAATACCCGTTTCTGTTTCTTGCTTTAACTGCTGCATAATGTGTATCTGATGTGCAAATTTCTAATAAATTATTTCCATTATTTGAAAAGTCTTCTATGATTTTCTCTCTAACTCCATTTTCCATATTGTTAGAGTCTGCCCATCCTAGAAAATATTTTTTATTATTAATTTTTAGACATGTAATTCCTAATCCTCCCATTCCAATATCTTCTGCCCATACATCCATCTCTTCTGTATTTGCATATCCAAACTCTATTGGAAAACTATCTTTTGTAATTAATGAATCCAAACATGATTTAGCAGCTTTTAACATATCTTCACCATCTTCTTTTGAAATTTCTTCACCCATTGCATTGTGACAATCAACAGTCTTTATCTTTGTATAATTCCTATTATTCCCATACTGTTCGATTTCTTTTTTTATGTAATTGGGAATATCTTCCATACCGTGTGGTGATAATGATAATAGCAATAATGGATTATTTCCAAAAAGTATTCCTGTAACCCTTGCTTTGTTAATTTGAACCACTACTGGTTCTGTACATTTCATACCTTCTTCTTTTATTTCAAAATTTTGCAAGTTATTTAGATAATTATCTACTTCATTTCTTGATGGCAGATTTAGTGCATGGTCTGATATGCTGTGCATTACCATTGCAGATGATGATAAATTTTTGTAAATCAGGTATGGAATATTACTGCCTCCTACTGGGTGATATGGTCCTGGGTGTATCTCTGGTAAAACCATTCTAAATTCTTTAGTTCCGTCTTGTGATGATAATTTTATTTGAAATGTTGCAACTTTAGTTTCAGTTGCATGTTCTCCCATCAATTCTTCAGCATCACTAACATCGTTACCTTGTGATGCAAGATATGCTTGAATAGTTTTATGTGTACTTTTCATTCCAGGTCTTCCTGCCCTATCTGTTACTGCTGACCAGGCAGTTGCAATAATTAAAAATGAAACCCCATATCCTAATACAATTGGATCACTGAGCATTGGAATCCATCTATCTTGCGGAATCAATACCAAAAACATTGCTAGTGGTTGAATGAATGCAATTGCCCATGCTTTTTTCAGACTTGCCCCTAATGTTGTTGTGTACAATCCAATTCTAAAACTTGCAAAAAGTATCATTCCAAATGTAATGAAAAACAAGGATGTGTCTTTTGATAATACTACACTTGCTAGTATTCCCATTAGAATTGTAACTACCCAAAGCATATTTCCAAAAAGTGATGAATGTAATGATTTTGAATATTCTTTTTTCTTTGCAAATTTTATGTCTAGTAATTGCATTGCAGCCATTGCTCCTAATACCATCGGTACCCTGTACCAAAATTCATTGAACTCTAAGTTGAGATATCCAAAATATGTTGCAAGTACAATTACTATTCCTACCACTAATGAGCCCACCAGTGAAAAATACTTGGATCCTGGATTTACTAAAGTAAGAGAAAATCTATCGTGTATATTTGAAACGTCATCTGATTCTTGTTCCATTATTTTTTCACGGAGCGAAAAATGAATCAATTATCCATGAAACTGCAATTAGGGCAATTGGAATTGACATTACTAATCTTGGATCTAATTTGAAACCTTTTGTTTCATCCTCAAAGAATCTCATAAGACCCCCACTTGATGCTGGAAGTGGTGCTGCTTTATCTGCCATTATGATTCAGGAAAATAAATTTTAACATAAAAACTTTATTATTGTTTTTTGACTTTTTCCATCATTTCCAGTACTAAATTGATTGATTTTAGTATGGATTGCTGTTTATCGTGATCCATTTCTTGTTCTAACTCTTTTGATAATACCTCTAATTTTTTCTCTAGTGTTTTTTTTAGTGGACTCTCATTTTCTTTTTCTTTTTCCTCAGTTACTATTTTTCTTTTTTCTGGTGTCCGTCCACATTTTGTACACAATGCTTGTCCTTCTTTCATTACTCTTACTCCCTTACAATATGGACATGGTTCACTTAGTAGCGTTGCCCCATTTAGTAACATTTCAGCAGCTTTTTTTCTAAGTTCTTCTGACATTGTTTTTTTCTTATTTTTCTATTTAAAAAATCTGATTATTTTGATTTTCGATATTCAAAGAAGGCTTAATAGTCCGTATCCTTGAATTAATTTCGAACATATGGCAGTAATTTGTAATACTTGTGGTCTTCCTGAAGCTTTGTGCGCATGTGGGGAACTCGCTAAAGATAGTACTAAAATTATAATTCGCTTAGAAACTAGACGATTTAAGAAAAAAGGTACCATGATTGAAGGATTAGATCCAAAATTAAATAATTTAGAAACTGTTGCAAAAGATCTTAAAAATAAATATGCTTGTGGTGGTACTGCAAAAGAAGGCTATATTTTCTTACAAGGTGATCATAGAGATACAATCAAGGAGACCCTTGTTCATTTGGGTTTTGCAGAAGATACTATAGAACTTCATTAGAACAAAATTGCAAAATCAAAATAAAATAATTCAATTACTTGGCATTCCTTTCACAGCTTTATTATCTATAATTTTTGGATTACTTTTAATTTCTTTTCCTGTTGGAATTTATGTTGTATTTGAAAGTGACATTGGCGATGACATTCATTATGATTACCCTATAACTCATTTAGATATTTTTAGTCAAACTGATTTCTATCAATCTCCAATTGATATTACCCTCGGTGACGCATTTGTTATTTTATGGATGTTTTATCTGATTATTTTTGTAATTGCTCTTCTTGGACCTAAACAACATTTTCTAAAATCTATTTCATCTTTAATTTCTATGGGCAAATATGATGCCAAATTAAATTATATGTTTGCTATGACAAAATGGCTATCTATACTAATTCTGATTTCTGCAATAATTAATTACATTCAGGAATCCTTTGGAATTGCAACTATTCCTCCTCTTGGAGGCAATAGTTTGATTCAATTTTTCTACGTATCTCTTGCCCCTCTACTGGAAGAATTTATTTTTCGTATAATTTTAATTGGAATTCCGTTGTTTGTCTTGTACTCTGGTCGAGCATCAATACGTTATTTTGTAAAATGTTTGTGGAATCCTTCTTCATTGAATATACTTGATTCTAAAAAAGCAATTTTATTAATTATTTTTGTTGGTATTTCATTTGGTTTTGCTCATATTGCATTTAGTGATTCCTGGAGTGAGGGTAAGTTTGCTCAGGCAACTGCAGGTGGTATAATTCTAGGCTGGGTGTATCTTAGGTATGGTATTGTTGTTTCTCTTTTAATTCATTGGGCTACAAATTATTTTATTTTTGCATACGCTCATTTTATTTCTCAAATTAATTATGTTCCTTTAGAAAATGCTTTTACTAACCCACTAATGTCATCCTTGGAATGGATATTCTTATTTTCTGGGATATTGGGAGTTTCAATTTTACTTTTGAATAGATTTTATTTAAAAAAATCTTTAATTTAGAATCTTTCTAATTTTTTCTACAAGATCTGGTTTTTCATTTTGTTCTAAAAATAAATCTAAATCTTCTTTATCGTCTATGTCTAACATTATTCGTTTAACAAATACCATTGCAACATTCCGTGTGTGCTCCTTTGCTGTAGCCATGTGATTTCTATAACTGTCATTATCATAATGTGTCTCCATTAAATTTACTGGCATTCTTACAAGTGCATTTGTTCCATCAAACTTACGTGATGGAACTATTATTGCAAAATTTGGATGTGTTTTGTAATTTAACATAAAATCAATGTCTTGTGTTTTGATACCTGGTATGTCTTGAGGAAATACCATCGATGCAACAAAATTATTTTCCAATAGATATTTTTCTGCTAGGGATACTGCCTGATTTACGCCCTCTTCTTTTTCATCAATTATTATCAGCGCATTAAATTTTTTAGCAATTTCTATCGCTTTTTTTTCTTTTGTTACTATGATTATTTTTTCAATTTTAGGCGATGTTGATAAAACTTGTAATATTTCTTCTAACATTACTTTGCATAACTCTTCTATTTTTTCTGAAGGTAACTGTAAACGTGTTTTTGCATTTGAGAATGTTTTTACTGGAATAACTGCTGCTGTTTTCAAATTAAACGTGTACTTGTTTTAAAATAAAATTTGCCAATGCGTCTTCTGCCAATTTATTCTTCATAGTAATTTTTGTATCATATGCTTTCATGTCCAAGTCTTGAATTTTACTAACCAATGCTTTGTCTTTTGTATCTACAATTGCATTTGAACATACATCTGAATACATTTTTGCTAATCCATATGCGTTTGACTCTATTCCTGCTGCTTGCATGTATTTTGCTGCAGGACCGCTAAGTGCGTTATCTCCAATTAATGGACTTACTGCCACAACTCTTTTCTTAATTTTTGATAATTCTTTTCTAATTCCTTTAATTTGTAACATTGGACCAATTGACGTTAGTGGATTTCCTGGTGCTAGTATGACCATATCTGCATCATGTATTGCATTTATGGCCTCAGGATTTGGTCTTGCTTTATCTGATCCGATATATTGAATTCCTTCTACTGGATCCATTCCTCTATGTTTTACCCAATATTCTTGTAAGTGTAACTCTCCTTTGTTTGTAGTAATTCTTGTTTCTACTGTGTTATCTGTAACTGGAATTATGTTTGCAGTAACTGCAAATTTTTTACACATCCATTTTGTAATGTCGCTGAGATTTTTTCCATTTTTTAACATATTAGTTCTAATCAAATGTGTAGCTGCGTCTCTATCTCCTACACCAAACCAAGTCTCTTCACCAAATACTTCCATTTGACGTAAAAAGTTGAATGTGTCTTTTTTAATTCCCCAACCTTTGTCTTGATCAAGTAGATCTGCTAAACCGTAAATTATTGTATCAATATCTGGACATACGTATAATCCGTATAACCAATAATTATCTCCGACATTTGTAATTACGTTTACTTTATCATGTTGTGCAACCAAACCCCGTACTAATTTGACGGAACCCGTACCTCCTGCTAATACTGTAATCATATCATATCCCTAGAACAAATATGCTATATCCGTTACTCCATATTACTTTTTACAAGATCCTTATTTCGTTAATTTAGAATTTACTTTAGACATTACCATAAGTTTATTACGGTTATTTAGAGGATTTTAGTCGTGGCCAAGGCTATAATCTTAACTATTTTACTTGCTGGTCTTATTGTTATTGGTACAAGTGCTCCTGCTTTTGGTGCACAATTAGATACTAGAATTAATCCAAATAATGCTGAATCTCCATTTAAGATGAGTTACCTCAAAACTGTCTTTATTGAATATCCAAACGGTGGTGTTTTGTTTGATACATTAAGTACAAGTCAATGGATTGTATCTGGAACTGCTGACTCCACAAATCCTGGAGTTCAAGAATTGATGCGTAATCTAAACAATGGAATTCAATCTGATGGAAGTCAAGCAAGAATTTCTGACTTGAATGTGATATATGAATTTCAACTAAAAGGTAGGAGTATTCAAACATCTATTGATTATCGTGTAGTTTTAGAGGGTACCATAACTGATTATATTATTACAGAAGATTCACAAAAACAATTAGTTGATTTAGGTTGGAGAGGATTAACAACTACATCCCCAATTACAATTGATGGAATTGAAATTAACATTCCTCTTGGTGTTCTTGAAACTGAAGAACCTATTCTCTATAATACATTTGTAGGAACTGAGGCTGAATCTGTTCTTAACCGAGAATTAATTAACGCTGATTTTATTTTAGAACAACCATTAACTAATTGGCATTTCTTGTTTGACCCAACTGGAATTAATGCAGATGCTAGTCAATTCGGATTAGATGAATCAATTGCAGGATTTGTTATATCTAGTTGGACTATGGGTGAAAGTAGTATTAGAGAAGGTAGACAAGTCGAACGTGTTTATGAAGCTGAAGTGATGGCAGATGAACTTTATACTATAAGAAGTGTTCAATCTACTGATACCGCAAACTTGTCTTCAGTTGGATTTGGTGCTTTAGATATTTTAGATGGTGTTGAAATTATTGGTGTTACTCCAACCCCTCCTGATGATTACATGACAACATCAACTGGTGGTTTTCCAATTATGATTATTTATGGTATGGCTGGATTAGCAGCTGTTGGTGGTATTGGATTCTTTATTATTAGTAGTAGATCCATGAAAAACCAAGCACAAGGACAACAAGGAATTGATCCTAACAATCTTGTTGGATACCAAACAAGTGCATCTTCTGGTGGATATCAAACCAATAGAGGTGAAGCCCATTTGAAAGATGATACTGATTATAACCAAACAAGAAGTGTTTATGAGGATACACCGCAAGAAACTCTTCCACAAGAAACTCTTCCGCAAGAAACTCTCCCTGAAGAAACTGTTTCTACACAAACGATGCCTTCTGCTGCTGAAGATGATGCTGCATGTGGTTGTGCTGCATCTGCAGAAATTGGTTCTGAATGTGATTGTGAAATGCAAGGTTCATGTTTGTGTGATGCAACTTGTCAATGCAATGCAGATGTTTGTAAAGAACATGTACATGAAATGAGTTAGAATTTTATTAATTGTATCATCTAATTTTCAAATAATATAAAAAAAAATAATATAAAAAATATGTGTGCTGGGAGTAACCCTCCTTCTGTTTTCACGATATTTCGCTTTGCAGCCTACCTGAACCTGGTACAGGATCCTAGGGTTCTGTTTGGCTTTGCTCCATGTGGGTCGTCTGTTTCATTCCTTTTATGGAAACCTCAGGTTTTCACCATCACTGTGCGCCATATTGGATTCTTTTCTGCATCGTTGCCAACCATCTCTGGTTATCTATCTCCAGATCACATTTCCTGTATGGAGGGAGGAGTTTCCTCTGCCGTAGCAGCGTGTCGTGCTCCAGCTCACATGTTATTTGGTACTTTCTAATATGATTTGAATATTACGTTGTAGGTTTTGTGCCTATGATGAATAATGTTCCAAATTTTTTCTTCCATTTTTCATTACCATTCAAATCTTTGATTTGTTTTGTTTTTGTTATGAAACCTGCATTTTTAAAAAATTCTTTCCATTCTTTTTTTGAATGTAAATGCATTTGAATTTTCATTACACTTGCCCATTTTGTTGTGGCTTTATTTTCTGTGTAAAAATCTGTACCGCAGAAGAATTTTCCTCCTGGTTTTAGTAATTTGTAAATTTTCTCAATTGCTTTTTCCATTGAATCTGCATAGTATATTGATTCCATGGCAAAAATAAAATCAAATTTTCCAGTATATTTCCATGACTCTACATCTGTATGCACAAAACTTTCTTTATTGTTATTTATTTTCTTATTTGCTTGTATGATCATTTTTTTACTCTTATCGATACCTATTGCTTTTTTACATGTTGGCATATCTGATACGTATCTTATTACCCATCCATTTCCACAACCCACATCTAAAAATGAAAAAGGTTTGTCAAATGAAATTCTTTTCAAAAATTTTAAAACATTTATCCCGTGTCCTTTTTCCATTGATTCTGCTTTTCCATTTATTGCCCAATCATCAAATTTTTTACTTACATTATCCATGTTCAATTTATTTTTTTAATTCAATTATAATCTTCTTAATACGAATCATTGATACTGATCATTGATTCGAATAAATTCTACGTGTTTCTTATAACTAATTTTAAATAAATTATGTTGAAAAGAAATTGCCTGACGAATCTTGTAGAAATTGTGGTGGATGCCTTCTTGAAGCGACAAATTGTCTACATTGCTTCAAATCTACATCTATGATTTGTGACACATGCTCTACATTGACTTGTGAGCAATTTCATTCGTTATGTGTGCCCAAATCGACCAACCAGACCATATCTGTGCCTAAAATCGTGCCTAGATTCTGCATTTTTCCAGTATCTACGGCATGATTTATTAAAAATTATTTACAATTTTTACTGATAAATTATTTTCCTTTAACTAAATTGAAAAGTTGCCTAACTGCTAATTTTGGATGATTCATTGCTAATTTGAGCATATTTGATAATCCAAAATCTGCTTTTATGAAATCTAAAAATTCATCTGTTTTTAATTCGTTAATTATATCCAGTTCTTTATCCCATTCTTTATCTGATAAACCAATCCATCTATCTTGAACTTTTCCTGCCGAATTAATTTTTGTCTCAATTGCATTTCTCCAATTTTCCTCATATGGATATAATGCATCTTTATCTGTTTTTTTATTTTTTATTGCATCTGATGCAACTTTACCTGCAACTCTGCCAAATCTTATTGCATATCTGATTCCTTCTAAAACTAATGGATTTGCTTGTCCTGCAGAATCTCCTACTAAAATCAAATTATTAAAAACTGTTTTTCGTGATAACCCATCGTTTGGAATTAAACCATAATGGAATTCTATTGGTGTTATTTTTCCTAATTTTTTTATTGGTCCTAATTGTTTTTCTATTATTTCTTTAAGTCTTTGAGTTGGGTCTATGTCTGATTCTGGTTTACCTACCCCTACACCAATTCTTACAATGTTGTTTCCTAATGGAAAGATCCATGCATAACCTGCAGGTGTGTATTCTTGCCCTACCATTAACCACCATGTGTCTGGATCCGAATTTTCTACTATTGCCTCGTATTCTGCACCTGCTCCAAACCTTTTCCATTGTGTGACAAAACCCATTGCTTTAGAAATTACAGAAGTAAATCCTGTAGCGTCAATGACTATTTTTGAATGAAATATTATTTCCCCCTTTGGTCCTGTACCCTTTACACCTACGATATCATTATTTTCATTTTTGATAACTTCGTTAATGTTGATTTTTAAAAAAATATCTGCACCTGTTTCTTCAGCCTCATTTGCCAACCACCGATATGTTTTTCTTACATCTAATACTGCTGCAGTTGCAATTGAATCACTGATTGTTACTTCATTATTTGGTGAAACAAATGAAAAATTCTTAATTGGATTATAACAATTATCTGGAATTCCAAATTCCTTGATACTTTCAATCCATGTAACTCCGCTTGTTCTTACTGTTTCTGCAATTGAATTTTCTTTTTCAATTAATGCTACTTTAATTCCATTTTTTGCAGCTGCAAATGCTGCTGATGATCCAGCTGGACCTCCTCCTACGACAACTAAATCATAATCATATTCTTCAGGCAACTACATTCAATGATAATTATCTAGGATATAATTTTGAGGAATATGCTATTTTTTTAACACTGGTTCGCCTGCAGTGTCGTTTTCTCTTTCTACGTCAAAAGTTTCCATATGTGCTAGATCTCTATGCATGTAGCTGTGTGTTTCACCTTTTATTTTTCTACAGAATTTTGAATGAATTGTTTTTTCAACTTCTAATGTTGTTTCATTTTCATGAAATAGGCGTTTTCCACAGTCTTCACATCTAAATTCAGGCATAAATCTTGTCTATCCCAAATCTATTTAGATGTTTCAGAATTATTTTATGGCTGATCTGTCTTCCCTATTCCTATAATCCTAAACTTTAGATGTTTCAAAGCATTTTCTAAATTATGTCTGAATTTAACATTGCTTCTTTTTTTATGTGGAGTATAATTACGGGCGTTACAATATTTGTTGTTGGATTTTCTTATCGTAGATATTTGAATAAAAATAACTCCCTCTCATAATTTTTAAAAAATATTGTTTATTTTTTTAATATATTGTATGATGCCTGTATAGTCTAAATCCCCTAGTCCTTCTTTCATCGCATTTTCATAAATTTCTTCGGCTTTACTTATCATTGGCAGTTCTATTCCTAAATTCGTAGCTGCATTTGTCATAGTTGTGATGTCTTTCTTTAAATTCGCTAGTGTAAATGTTGCATCATGATTACCCTCTATCATTTTAAATGCTTTATTTTCACTCATTCCTGTTTTAAAATACGTTGAATTTAGAACTTCTAAAAAGATCTTTGGATCCACATTTGATTTTTTAACTAATGTGATTCCCTCTGACAATGATAATGCTAACATTGTAATTTGTAAATTCATTGCAAGTTTAATTGAATTTGCTACTCCCTGCTCCCCTAGAAATAATACTTTGTTTGCAATTTTTTCAAATACTTCTTTACAATAATTAAAACTATCTTTTGATCCTGATACCATCATCACTAATTTTCCTGTAATTGCAACATTTGGTCCCCCCATAACTGGAATTTCTAATTTTTTAATTTGATATTGTTGGAATTCTTTTGCAATATTTTTTGATTCAACTGGATCAATTGTACTCATATCTGCAACAATTAATTTATTATTTTTTCCTTCTATGATTCCGTTTTTTCCAAATGATATTTCTTTTACAGCTTCTGCATCTTTTACTACAATTATTATCAACTCTACTTTTTCTGCCATCATTTTTGGCGATGATACAACATGTGCGCCTTTCTTTTCAACTTCATTTGTTTTTCCTTGAGTTCTATTGTACACTGTAACATCATATCCTAAATCTAGTAGACGTAAAGATACTGCATTTCCTAAAATCCCAATCCCTATGATGCCTATTTTCATTGAATTATCCCCAACTTATTTTTAAAATTAATGACGTTCTTCATTTTGTATTTCCCATTGAGCATTTCCTAATCTTGATACTGCAAATTCTAGTTGTCCTATTGTTTTATCCCCTTTTTTGACTTTGGCAAAATCAAATTTTTTCATTTTAAATAATTTTTCTTTTGGTTTGTATCCTCCTTCAATAACTTTGATTTTGAATTTCCTACTTGCTTTAATGATCATTTTTCTTGCAATTTGAACATCTCCCATCCATGAAAACATTTCAAAATACCCGAAGTTCTTTGTAGAAACTTCATAATTGTATAACCTTGCTTCTAATTTGATATTTTGTATTTTTGATTGTTCATTTAACCAACCTACTACTTCTTTTCCATATCCTTTCTCAATCCCAAATGTTTCTGAAGTTGCCATCTCTTTTTATTTATAATTTTAATCCATAATAATCATTTTCAAATGACTGATAAATTAAAATATTGATTAATCTTTAAAATTTTATGCTTACAATTGATTGCAAGGAAGTATCATCTATTCAAAATGAATTACTAGTTTACGTTGCAGATAAAGTTGAAGCTATCCCTACTTTAAAGAATCGTCAATTTACACTATCCACTTTTGATGATGATGCTATTTTGGATGTTGAATTAGTAATATCTGCAATTAAGGAATATTTTGATTCTATCCATGAAGGTTCTAATTTTGCTGTGATTTCAAATAATAATTTTATTAACATTACATCTATTTCTGGGAAAGTAATTGAGAGGGATCCTCAAAAACCACTTGATAACATGTTTTCATGCACTCATTGTGGTTTTATTACTAAATATCAAGTTGAACTTAACGTTCACATGAGAATTCATTACATGTAATTAATTTTAGAATTCAACAAGAAATTTAATAATTACACTAATACGGATTAATCTAACTTTCTTGTAACATGTTCTATGCTGATGTTATAATTCATAGATTTGTTAATCAATTTAGAAATAATATTCTTACAATTTGAATACATTTTTTTAACTCATTTTATTGTTTTATTTTATGAATAAAAAAGGTGTAATCTTTGGTATACTTGTAATTTCTATAATCGCTTTAATTGCCACATCCATGTCTTCATCATCCAATGAAACATTTGATGTTGATATGACTAGAACTCACGGGAGTATTTCTACTGCAATGGGATCTCCAATTTTGGGTGATCCTCTAGCTCCAATCACTATTGTTGAATTTGGTGATTATCAATGTCATCAATGCTACAATTGGTTTCATGATACCAAGCCTATGATCACACGTGATTATATTGAAACTGGAAAAGCAAATTTAGTTTTTGTTGATTTTGCATTTTTAGGTAAAGATTCACCAAAAGCAGCTCAGGCAACTTATTGTGCAGATGATCAAAATATGTATTGGGAATATCATAACTCTCTATACACTTCACAAGAATCTAAAATCGATAATGGATGGGCGAGTTCTGAAAGATTGAAAGCTTTTGCATTTAATTTGAATCTTGATATGGATTTATTCGATGAATGTCTTGATTCTGAAAAATATTCTAAACGTGTTCAGTATAATTCTCAACAAGCCAGAGATAATGGTGTTAGGGGAACTCCTGGATTCTTTATAGTTGGACCCGATGGACAAGAACAACTTGGAGGTGCACAACCATTTTCAGTGTTCAAACGAATATTGGATTCTATGATCTAAATGCTAGCGATTTTAAAACTTATTTTTTCTAATTTTAAATTTATTGCATTATCTTTAATAATTTTTTCATCTATGATGATACTTTTGTTACTCATTTCTGAATTTATTTTCTTAGAGCCTTATTTTGTAACTCATATTCCTTCTGGAAGTGAACTTGGATTTATTTTAATAACTATACTTTCTGCATTGTCTGCATTAGTTATTCCTATGAATGTATTTAGAATAACTAATCTTAAAAACTCAAAACAAAAAATGAGTGGAAGTATTTTTGGTTCAATTATGGGTTCTGTTGCAGGTGCATGTAGTTGTGGTCCTATTGGGTTTGCTGTGATCTCTACATTTGGCTCTGTTGGAGCTACTGCTACTGCATTTCTAACAAATTATGAAATCCCAATCCGAATAATTGCTATCATTATACTGGTAATTACTTATTTTACAACAATCAAATCTCTCAAATCTGAATGCAAGGTTAATTTTCAGTCTTAATGGGTTAAAAATTTCTACTTAGACAAATTTTTACAACTTTGTAATGCATGTTCTGGACAATTCAATAATTTATCTGACTGTGACACACAACATAATTAGAATTAGTGGATGGAATACTGAAATTGATGAACTAGAATAATTTAAGACTAATTTTATGCTATTATGTCATCTTTAAATTTTTCATGTTGATTTATGGCGTTCAGATATTTATTTGCCATTTTTAGATTATACCATATGCAAAATTGGCATCTTTTCTTTGGAATTTTCATAATTTCTAGTCCAATCCTTTTTGCAATGATTGCATTTCCTGATTCCATTGCTTGGAGTTGGAATGAAGGTAGAGGTGGTTACTTTTTTGCACTAGTTTTTGTAGTTGCTGAATTAATTGGTCTAAAAATTGTTATTTCTAAAAAACGATTATTATCTGTAATTCCTTTATCTGCGTTAACCATTTTATATTTAGTTTCATTAGAATATGGTCTAAGAGAATATCTTATTGAATCTGCATCACAATTTAATGTACAATTAATTTATTCTTGGACTTGGATGTGGGATTTTGTAGTGATGGCTATTTTTATTGTTGCTGCACTAACTATTTTCTTTGGAAAGCGTTGGATTCGAATTGCTCCAGCTGGTCCAATATTTCTTGCTGGAACTGCAATAATTCTTTCATTGGACGCATTCTTTCCATATGACACACTTGGTCCATTACAATACATTGTTCCATATTTTGTCCAAGCTAATGTTTGGATAATTACATTCCTTGATATTGGAACTGCAGTTGCACGTGATAATATTATGTTTTTACGTGGTGATCATGGTTCAATGGCACTTCAAGTTTTCTGGCCATCTGCAGGTGTTCACAGTATTATTATTTTTTCACTTGTAATTGGAGCATTTATGTTAAAAATGAACATCCCGCGAAATCGTAAAATTATTTATTTTATTATAGGTATTTTTGGAACTATAGTTGTTAATCTAATTCGTATTTTTTCATTATCCTGGTATGCCCTTAAAGTCACTACTGATCCTGTTGCATGGGAAGAATATCATAAAATTGCAGGCGAGATTATGTTTTTGCCTTGGTTGTTTGCTTTCATTCTTGTTGTAATTGTTATAGAATCTAGGCGTCTAAAAAAATTAGAATCCAAAAATATTAAAAATTAACTTTTTTAAAAATAATTTGTAATATCACTTTGTCCTTTAATCTCTGAAAGATCTGTAACTTTCACTCCTAATCTTCTAATAGTTATCGTCTGATTTTCTAATGCTTCTAATAGTAATTGTTTTGAATTTCTTTCTAATTCCTCTAAGTTATTAGTTGAATTTCTTAACATTCTTGATTTTGATTTATTCGTTAAATCTGATTGTATAAAATAAATTCCAATCGATTTAAACATTTTATTATTTTTCATAATTACTTCGTGCACTTCTTTACACAATTCTTTTAAATTTTCTAATAGAAATTCATAATTTTTTGAATCTTTTTTTAAAGTTGTCATCTTACTATATTGTGTGCTATCTTCTTTTTCTTTTACTAACTCGTTATCTATTCCTCTGATGGCATTGTAAATGTAAGTTCCATTTTTCCTTCCAAATTCTTTATTCAATGTAAATACGTCTATTTTTTTTAAATCTTTTATTGTCTCCATATCCATTTCGTTAAATCTTTCCTCTGTTTTTTTTCCAATGCCTGGAATTACTCTGATTTTTAATGATTCTAAAAATTCTTTAACTTTATTTGGTTCTATGACTGTTAAACCATCTGGCTTTTGATAATCTGAAGCTATTTTGGATATTAATTTATTTGAAGAAACACCTATTGAACAACTTAATTTAATTTGGTTTTTAATTTCATTTTTAATTTGCTGGGCTAGTTGTGTTGCTTTTGTAAAATCTTCTCCAACTTTTTTTGTAACATCTAGGTATGCCTCGTCTCTTCCAACATATTCAAAAATATCTGCATTCTCTTTCATTATTTTCATTGCCTTTTCAGTCATTTCAGAATAATAGTCAAAATCTACTGGTAGAAACACTGCATCATCTCTTTGTTCAAGTCTTTTTTTTGCAAATGATATTGGTATGCCTGATTTAACCCCATACTTTCTTGCAGTATAATTTGCAGTTGCGATTGCTCCGCTGTCCCCGCCCCTGTCTGAGAACACGCAAACACATACTGGTTTTGTTTTTAATTCTGGATTTCTCACCTCTTCACATTGGGCATAAAAATAATCAAAATCTAACTGTGACCTTACACCCTAACTCTAACCCTAACCCTAACCCTAACCCTAACCCTAACACTAACCCTAACCCTAACCCTAACCCTAACCAACACCATGAACAAGAATCGTCGTCCCAGGCGCCAGTTGTGCAACCTCTCAATATAAGATCAATCCAGAGTTTGGACCATTGTATGTCATTCTGGCACGTCCTAGAGTGGCTCCAAGAGTCGTTCTTGACGAGAGGAACAATAATGTACAGCTGGATCGCGCAGAAAAGGTCGCTGGGGTTCCTCGTAAAAAACGCTTCTGACACATCAAAACGCCAAAAAATTCCGCTGCGCGGCCTACAAGTGCCCCTTTGGGGCCACTTGTAGGGGAAAACGTACAAAATCGCCACCTCCTCAAAAATTGACCTTATAAAAATGTGACCTTATATGCGATTCTACTTCTAGAGCCGCAGACTTGTAAGAGGTCCGACCAACATCGCTCGGCCCGCACACCCTTTGCTCTCGCTGGAGCGCTCTCCGTGGCAGCGCGCTGTGGCAGAAGGTTTCCTGGTTCCCAAGGAAGGATGTCTGACGGTGCGTATAATTTTGCACCACCTGGTACGAGCAGTGCTCAGGGTCTAGCAAACCGCTGCACACGGTTTAGCAGGCAGGCCGAGCCACTCCAGATAGAGGGTGCAAAATTATACGCACCGTCTGACATCCTTCCTTAGGTGCCCCAAGACCTTCTGCCACCGTTTGTGCCCACAGGCGAGGCCGTTGGCGACGCCCAGTAGCCGGTATCCCAAGGACCCGGCGATTAGCGTGAGCATCCACCCAGAACTCTACGACCCGACGTCGTGTGGAGCTCGTTGTTGATCGTGTACCACTCCCAGCCACATGGCCGAGCTGAATGCAGCGATTCCGGGCTACTTGGTGAGTTCACCCTGATCGGCCCTCACCACCCACTACCTCCACCTGCGGTGATTTTGGCGTGTTTCCAGCCCCCATGCGCGCCGCGTGTGCGCAGGTTTGGCTCGTGCTGACGTCAGTCCGTGCCCTACGCACCCTGGGGCGAGCAACGGTAGCTTGTCGGGGCGGCGGCGAGGCACAGGAAGCCGCATGCGGTGGTGGCAAAGTCGCGATTCCTGCGATTCTGACGCGTTTGCCAGACCCCGGGCACGCCGTGCGCTTACAGGATTGCAAGATCTCGACGTTCGGCCGTGCCCTACATCGCCTGGACCACGTGCAGGCAGCGTGGCGGGCAGCTGCGCGGCATTGGTGGCAGTTTGGTGTTTGCTGCAGTCGCAAAGCGGCGCGGTTGTCACCTTGCTGCATGGTAGGCGATTTAGTGGTGCCAGCTCACCGGATCTTAGTTTTTGAGCTTATCAGACCTAGTCTTTCGGTTTTTACGTCGTAAAATTGGGTTTGAAAAGCATCTACTTGGGTCTGCCGGGCTTTAAG
>OOFV01000013.1_pt1 | contig 17638 bp, 19 predicted proteins | sample 1670561 | NCBI WGS metagenome assembly OOFV01 (sample SAMEA98158168, study PRJEB22522) | marine metagenome | biome: marine biome; feature: marine water body; material: seawater | place: Arctic Ocean | collected 26-Sep-2015 | depth 55 m
CTGATAAACCTCATTTTAAGCCAAATAAGTAGAGTATTAAGTAATAAAAAAAAGTTTTTTTATTGTTTTATAAGAATACTTATTTTTTCATGGAGCTCTTTTGAAATAGTAATTTTTTCTGATTTTTCGCGTAACTTTCTTTTTTCAAGCCTCTTATCCCCTGGAAGTCTCGTAGAGGGCTGCTCAAGAATTGCATCCACTATAGTTTCAGTACGCTCGCTAAAACTATCTCCTGCAAAAAAACTAGGGTCAATTGCAATAATTAACTGCCCAACTCCTGGAGAGTCTCCTTCCGCATCAAGAAATGAACTCGCCTCAAAACCAAAATTAGATCCGGTTAGTCCGGCTGCAAGTATCTCTACCATTAATGCTAAAGCGCTTCCCTTTGCATCACCGATTGGAAGCATCGCGCCCGCAAGCGCTTTTTTAGGATCAGTTGTTGGCTTGCCTTCAGCATCAATGGCCCAACCCTCTGGAATTTTTTCATTTTGCTGATTTGCAAGCATCACCTTGCCTCGTGCTACTTTACTAAGACTCATGTCAATGACCATAGGAGCATCATTATCTCTAGGCGCAGAAAAAGCAATTGGATTGGTTCCAAATAAAGGTTTAGAGCCTCCCCATGGCGGAATCGCTTTAGGCGTATTTCCAAACATCAAGCCAATAAGGCCCTGCTCTGCTAAACGCTCAACATGCCTGCCAGCCTGTCCAAAGTGGTGCGAGCGAGAAACACTTGCCGCTGCAATACCGTATTTTTTACATGTAGAGGTGATTTCTTTAATTGCTAATGAGATGGCGGGAAAGGCAAAGCCATTATTAGCATCCACTCGAATCACACTTCCTTTAGAGCTTAAAAGTGAAGGAACAACATTACCCTTAACTTTTCCAGCAGTTAGCTGCTCGACATAAGATGGGATGCGCGAAAGGCCATGACCAGCCTGTCCATCAAATTCAGCATTGACTAATGCATCTGCCACTTCTTTGGCATTATGCTCTGAAGTTTGGTTATTACGCAAAGCATTAAAGGCTAAATCCCAGGCCTCTTTTTCAGTTATTTGTAATGTTTTTATCATCGAAAGTCTCTATAAATTTGCAAATTAAATTATAGTTACCTTAAGGTTATATAGTGCAATCATTTCTGATGATAAGTTTCTCATTAAAAACAAGAATTAGTTTTTATCTCAGTATCTTTTGGGTACTGTTTTCTTTTTTCATTGCGACCACATACTCAAAACTAAATAATCAAATCATCATTGGCTGGTTTGATCTTTATAACGTTTATTGGCATATATTCTATATAGTTGTTGCGCCTGTATGGATATATTGGATTGTTATAAAGCCGTATAATTGGATTAAGAAGATTCGTAAAACGAGATCAAAAAAATGAAAATTAATGTTGGTGTATTTCAGTACAAAATGCGTGATGAAACGGCCTTAAAAAGGATTCAAAGGCTAGAAATACAATTACAGAAAAACGACAAGCTAGATTTAATCGTTTGCCCTGAGCTCTTTCTTTCAGGATACGGAAGCTTTGAAAAAATTAAAGAATTTTGTGAACCCATTAATGGCGAGTACGCACAAAAAATAAGCCTACTTGCAAAAAAATATTCAACGGCCATATTATATTGTTACCCAGAAAAGCACGACGATATGCTCTTTAATTCGGCTCAATATTTTGACAATCAAGGGCTTTCAGTAGTAAATCATCGTAAAAAAATGTTGCCCCCTACTGCCGATGAATCAAAGATATTTAAACCGGGCAGTAAAAACTCGATCATTAGTATCAATGGAATTAAAGCTGCGATCGTCATTTGTTACGAGTTAGAGTTTCCAGAGCTAATTAGAGAGCTAGCGCTAGATGGTGTCGAGCTGATCATCGCTCCAACTGGTCAATCTTCGCATTGGCCTGCAGCGGCTCGATATATTTGCAGGAGCAGGGCATTTGAAAATGGCATATTTGTTATATACGCCAACTCCACCGGAATACTCAACGGTATCAATTTTATGGGTGAGAGCAAAATTATTGGACCAGATGGATTGGATATTGTTAACGCAGATGAAGGAGAAAAAGTTATTGTTGGTGAAATCAATACGGCTGAAATTTCATCAGTGCGAAAGAAACTGCCCTATCTTGAGGACTCGAGAGCACTCAATTAATTTTATATGGACACAAAGATAAATCTGAACAGCCATTCGAATGCATCGCTTAACAGCGTCATTAAGACACTCAATACATCTGCTCAAAGACCATTTGAATTGTCGACACCAATCCCTGCAGCTGTAAATCATTCAATCGAATTCTATAATCATGAGCAAGAGCAAATCTTTAATAAGGAATGGATTTGTATTGGTAGGAGTGATGAACTCCCAGCGACCGGCGACTATATAACTCATGAAATTGCTGGGACCCCTATTCTAGTTGTTCGCCAAGAAAATAATCAGATATTGGGGTTTGTGAATGCCTGTGCTCACCGCTTTACTTGCCTTGTTCCAAAATCATCAGGCAACGCTTTCGCCTTTACTTGTCCAAATCACGCCTGGACATATGCTTTAGATGGTACATTAAAGCATGCTCCTTTTATGGAGATGAAGAATGGTTTTGATAAAAAAGAGCATCACTTAACGCCACTCCATACTGAAATTTGGGAGGGGTTTATTTATATCACTTTAGCAGAAAGCCCAAGCAGAACAGTCTCCACTTCATTAGATTTTTTGCGCCAAAAAGTGGTTGGTCAATACGACATGAATAGCTATAAAACTGTCATGCGAGATAGCATGGTATGGGATGCGAACTGGAAAAACCTAATAGAAAATTTTACTGAAAGTTACCACGTTCCAATTGCGCATCAAAAAACATTTGCTAATCATAAAAAACCAATTGAAGACTATGTCTGTGGTGAAGACAATGATCATTATTGCTATCATTATGCACCTCAAGAAGCCGATACTGGTCCAGGTGCGGCTCATCCAAAAAATAAAAAACTGAAAGGAAAATGGAGGCGCACAATGGTTGATTTTTGTGTTTTTCCTAACCACCTCATAACGCTCATGCCAGATTATCTTTGGTGGATCTCAGTCATGCCAAAGGGCACTAATCAATTTATAGCGACATGGGGTGTCGCAATACCTCCAGAAGTATTAGTCGATATTCAATCAGAGAATTATGAGGCTTGGCTTGCTGAAATGCGTGGGTATATGGACACTGCAAATGATGAAGACAAGCCACTTATCGAGGGCCTTCATCGCGGAAGTGCGTCACAAAAATTACCAAAAGGAACGCTTCACCCGATTGAAAAGAACCTTTGGCAGTTCACCAAATATCTATCAAGAATAACTAGATAATATCAGGGATATCAAAGCTATACTCATCCGTTCGAACTTTCTCATGATCGTAGGTCTTAATTTTCCACTCTTGCACGCGAGGATTTTTATTTATTTCATTGTAGAGCCTCACTAATCCCTTAAAAGGACGAATAACCTCCACCGAGATGTCGTCAATAACGCCCGAAGCAATCCAACCTAAAAGACTCCAAGCTGCAAGATCTGCAATCGTCATACTGTCTCCAACAAACCACTCTGAGCTATTGGCATCCATAATATCTTGCAAATATCCAAAGTATGTTGGCAATTCAGTAGCAGTCAGCTCTTTTCTCATTGCCTTCTTTTTAATTGGATCGTCTTCACGCATTGAAGGGCTTAATAGGGCATTAATATTTTCAACAGCAACAACAACTTGATCGACCTTGCCTGCCTCAACCATGTCCTCAGGATACATTCCGCCAAGCTTTCCACATATTCTTGCAATTGCCATTGTTTGGGCAACACTTTCACCATTGATAGAGAGGACAGGCAGTTCACGAAAAGGAATTATCGTGCCATCCTTCATCTTCCCATTCTCTTTAGCATAATCCCAATCTTCATCGCTTGGCCTGAAATCTTCAAACTCTATATTTGCAATGAATAAAGGCAGTCTTGATATTTCAGCACGCCAAAAAGGTAAATCGAAATAGATAAGCTTTAAATCCAAAAGTCTTGCTCCTTAAATAGAAAAAAATTTATATAACAAGCTGCATTATAAGCATTTTAAAAATGAAAAAAATCTCAAACAGATCGTGCTAATGCTAATTACCAATAAAGATATCGTCTTTAAACTCTCCTTTCAAACGCCTGCTATCATTTAAATAGATCATGACCCCTTGGCCATTACGTTTGTCATCTAACCAATTGCCTTCATAGCGACTACCTTCTGAATACTTGCCGCCATCTTGATATATCATAACTCCATAACCGTTACGCTTATTGTTTTTATAATCCCCTTCGTAACGACGGCCATCAGAATAAGTCATAACCCCTTTTCCATGAAGCTCACCATCCTTAAAAAAACCTTCATAGCTTTGGCCACCTCCATATAAAAACAAACCTTCGCCGTTAGGCTTATTATTCTTGAAGTCGCCCAAGTATTTTGAGTCAGCTTTAACATAGACTCCAATGCCATGCATACAGTTAGGCTTAGTCAAGCATTCTTCAACCTGACCTTGATAAGTACTTCCATCCAAAAAATTGAGCTTAACTACCTCACTTACCCCTTCAAGAAATAACTCACTTTCACCGGCGTAAACTGGGTTTCCAAGAACAAGAGAAATCAACAACACCAGTTTATTTGTTTTAACCACAAGCGCCTCCAAAACGGCTTCGAATTATGATCTCCTTGGCTACAGGTGAGCTGACATTAAATTTACGGGCTAGATAGTCAAGGCTTTTATGTTGATAGGTATAGAGCATAACCATCATATATATTTCATCGTCGGTAACCGGCGAACCATTATTAGAGTGTCTAAAAGATTTTTGTCCTCTTGCCATATTCTTAACTATTTTAAGTGTGCTTTAACTCCAAAATGAATCTTGATTCATTTATATACTTCTCAATTTTTCTACTCCAATATAATTTTTAAAGTACCAATCTTTAAATTCAGGATTGGCTTTAAATTCTTCTGTCATTTGCTTTGATGTATATTGGTCTGACCTAAAATGCTCAGCCATCAATCTATAATCTTTTAGTTTATTCTCTTCTTTAGCTGTTTTTTCCATACTGGAATTATAAGTCAGATGAAACCAAAATCCAAACTTCGTTTATTTGTGAGGGAGGGAGGGGGAGATATTAATAATAAAACTCTACTGATGAAACTGAGACATCAGATGTGAAATCACGACCATAGGCTACGATTCCAAAGGTATTTATATTTTTAGGACTAAACTTTGAATTTTTATTACTATTTAGCTCTTTGAATTGATCAAAAGGCAATTCTACTGTTTTCCAATTAGGACTTGTATCAAATGTAGCTATATGATAACCAACAGGCAGCCTGTAAAAAATAGTGGTCTGAATAAAAATATGATATTTTTCTCCATTACCTTTAACTTTTAGACGAATGCCCTGAAGTTTTTTTCCATCTTTTTTAGAATTGTGGATCGATTTAAACATCAATGACTTATTGGACATAGAAGTTGATGTACGCAATTGAATAAAGCCACCATTATTATCAGTACGAACATTACCCGTGAGCCTTGTGAACAGCATATCTCCGTCTTGCTCAAGTGAAACCTGACCTTCAGAAATTCCTCCCATCACCTGATCGCTAAAATATTTCCAGTCTTTTACGTTATCTTGGGTAAATGGAAAGCTAAGGACTTTCTCACTAGCAGAGGTTATCGTTGTAAAAGCTAACAACATTAGAAGTAGTATATTTTTCATATGTGCATTATAAATAATGGCTATAAAGGGTAGATGAAGATTAGGAGTTGATTCGATAAAGATTATTTTATTGATTTACACCGAATTCTCTTGATATGAATAAGGTATCGCTTTAGCATAAAAAAAATAGCCCCTAAAATCCCAATTTTTCCTCAACAAAGCGATTGCGAAAAACACCATTTGGATCGTGTCTACAGCAGACGTCTCGAAATGTATCAATCTTTGGATAAAGCTGATTTAATTGGTCACTGTTTTGTGGGAACCACTTGCCCCAATGTATTCGTGCCTGAAATAGCTCAAACATACTGTTTGCTAAAAAAGTTGCCAATGCTTGAAATTCATCTCTTGGCTCCTGGTAAGTAATAAAGCTAATTGCGTACCAATCTTCAGACGCACCAGATGCCATAGAGATTAATGTGTCATCCGGCATTACCCTTCGAAAGCAGATTGGGTAGTGATGAGTAAAGCGCCCCTTAATTGAAGATAGTGAGTCCAGCAGATGTGCTTTTTGTAACCTATCAATGTTTAATTTTGAAAGCTGATGATTGCTATTATCTGCGTGCTGCAAAATATCTTTAACAAAACTAGCTGCCTCAACCACACGAGATCGAACGACGAAAGCCTCAAGTTCTAGATGCCGAAACAATTCATGCTTCATCACAAGCGCCCGGTCACTTCTATCAGTCACCACCCAATTTTTAAATACAAGAGAAGGCACAATGGAACGAAAAAAGATGTGGACTAATTTCCTACTTCGCAGAATTGATACAATCAACTTCATTACTAAATGCATCCCAAGATCGATAAAAAGAAACCAATATATACGATAAATAGCAGCAAAACCACGGCGCCTTTGTTCCTTGGAAACAAGTCGCTCTTGGGCAAAAAAGTACCAAGATTGCGGCATCAAAAAAAACTGCTGCAACGGTGCCTGTTCTTCTAATACTAGCACCTCTTCGATTGTTTTACAAAACGTCGATTTCTCTTGAACAAAATATTGCGGAATACATGGTAGTGTCAATTCAACAACAACACCAAGACATCCAAGAGAACATCTTGCCGCCTGGAGTGGCTCACCTTCACTAATATCTACGATCTTCGCAGATTTACCGGTCTCATCAAAACATGCTATTTGAAGTGACTCTATATAATGTGAAAGACTGTGTTTGCCCGAACCATGAGTGCCTGTAGCAGTAGCACCAGCAATCGTTTGTTCGGCAATTAAACCCACTGAGGGAATTGTTAATCCTTTCCGGCTTAGTTCAGCTAACAAGCGTTTAACTTTACAACCAGCTCCAACAGTAACGGTAGTTCTATGATTCTTTTCTTGAACCCTAATATAGTCGAAATGGCTCATATCAATTAGCACGTCTTCAGTTTCAATCAGGTCGCTCCATGAATGCTTTGAAGCAACAACTCGAATTTTGCCATTGTTATGTTTTTGAAGAATATCAATCAACTCAACTCTGCTGCTTGGTGAGTAAATATATTTTGGTTTAAAGCGCAAATTGCGACCAAAGTTTAGTACGATTTTAGCGTTCTTCATTTGATCCTTATAATTTCAGTATCAATTTAAACCTAGTATAAGTCTAGAAAGGATAAAAGTCCAAACTTCGCTTGATGTATGCGGGAGGTTATATTAATACATACCCAAAATTCCAGGCTTTGAGTATGAAAGCTAAATGTATATTAGGAGTTTTTTAAGTAAATATGTTAATAAAAAAGTCGGCGCCCCTCTTCCCCTATTTAAATCTTTGATTCATGATTTAGATGGTTATCGAAAAAGCCTACAATCTCATTCTCCAGTATTTTTGCCAATTCTTCGGCGGGAATTTCGCCAGACAAACCAAATGTTTGCAAATAAGGAGAAAAAAGAGGTGTGTCAGAGAAATCAAAATGCTCTGTCCCCGTCAAGAAAAGTGTCGATTGCTTTGAGCTTCTTTTAAGGAACTTATTAAGCTGCTGGTAGTTAAGCGGATCAGGCCATGACTCTCTACCAATATAATAAAATGGCTTGTCAGAGCCTCTATCAATCACATCAAGCGGCACCGGTATCATCCAGCCATCAAGGGCGATTGCAGCGTCAATACGCTCATCTTGAATACTAGCGATAAGGCTGGTCGCGCCTCCATAAGAATGTCCAAAAACACCAATTCGCTCCATATCAACAACAGACCAAACCTCAGCTCCTTTAAGATTTTTAACGCCTATAGTGTCAATCATAAAACGAATATCACTTACTCGAGTTTGTAGTTGTGGATTACGTAACGCCCAAAACTCCTCTTCACTTAATTCACCTTCATATCCAGACCTAAAGTCCGCAATTGTGCCATCTTTAAAAAGTGTAAGGCTTGCATCATAGGCATGGTCTACAGAAGCAACAATATAGCCTCTACTAGCCAACGCCTCAAACTGAGCAGTATTTTGAAAACGCATACCCCAAATGCCGTGTGAGAAAAGAACCAAAGGTGTGCTTTCTACTTTTTTGTTAACAGGTGCATCGAGGACTGAATGTGTCCCTATATCTCGTAAATGATTAAAAAGAAATTGTGGGATCTCCAGAATATCACTCAACGCTGGTAACCACTTATCTGCTGAAACCAGGTATGGAACTGGAGCTGCATTCGTATCTTCGCTTGGGTACCAAATCTGAACAACTATGCGTCGTTTGTCATCCTTATCTTCTGTAAACCACTCGTCACGAGATTCATCAGTCCATTCAAATATTTTTGTTCCAACACTATAACCACCTGAGGGTTTAGGCAGGTCTGAAATGGGCATTAGCTTTGGAATAATTACACTGTGCCCGATTACGGCGATTAGTATTAATACAATAAATACACCCGCCAACAACTTGAATGATTTTTTTATCATTTGACGCTTGAGGAAGATTATATTAAACAGATTTCAAAGTTGATAGACAATACACTCAGCAACAATTTGATTGAGATGAAGGCGCAGCTTTACTAATACCACAGCTGTTTAATGAGTCTTCAGAATCTTTACTTGAATTGGCTCCATAGATTGGTATCTCTCCTAACGTATGAAAGTTTTCCCAAGCTATTCCTTGCGGGTCTAACGTCCAATACTTGTCTGACTCAGAATAACAACATTGCGCGCTTTTTTCCTCAAGATTATCAAGATTACTTTCATTGATTCTCTGATGAATTTTCTCTAACTCCTCGTCTGAATCTAGCTCAAGCCCTAGATGATTAAGGCCACTATCACGGCCTTTATCTGAAACTGCAAAGTTAACAGAAGGGTCTTCTAATCGCCATTTAGCATAGTCACTATGCTGGATAGTTGGCTCAACACCAAACATGGTTGTATAAAATTTTATATTCTTATCTAGGTCATCTACTGATAAGTGAATGTGCATTCTCTTCATAAACTACTCCATATCAATTATCGTAATAGTATACATAAGAGTCCAAATTTCGTTTGGTATGTAAATGGGGGTATACAAAGCCCCTTATGCCTACAAAGTCTTAATTTATATAAGAGCGATAGTGTTTATGTATCTATAATACGAGCGGAGAATAATATTAACGTAACTCATTGACAGGTAAAAACATGGCCATAACAACTAAAGATTCCAAAAACCACAGAACTCTATATTTCGCTATAGGATTTACTATAGCACTTTTCTTGTATATGGCGTTCATTTTTGTCCCGAACAGTAGCTGCTTCAGGCTAGATGTCGGATCAAACTCACTGGGCCTTTCTTTTTCTTATACTAAAGATATGGTGCAGAGTTTCTTTGGATCACGGACTCAAGATCAGCTTCTTTGCTATAGTCAATTCCTAAAGGTTTGGGACCCAATTTTTGCTCTTATTTCTACTGCGACGTTTGGATCTTGGATTGTGTATATCTTTAAAAACAAACGTCTATTTTTGATAACCCCTACTATCCTAACTATGATTGCCGATTGGTCAGAGAACTACATTGAACTGTTGATGATAAAAACCTATGTAAATTCTAGCTTCATATCCGAAACATTGGTCTCGCTAGGTTCTGGAATCAACTCATTTAAACTTACAATGTCAGGCCTGACTTGGTTGATAATCGTTATTGGAATAATACTTGCTATAAAGGCTTTTTTTACAAAACCTAAACTGAATTAAAAACCTAAACTTCGTTTGATCTGTGAAGGGAGGCTAAATTCTAATAAAAAGAGTACAATTAGGAAGAAATAGCTTTACTTCAACTAACGGAGAGAACTATGAAAAAACAAAATGTAGATCCAAAAACAAAGGAAAAAAAACTATCCTTACAAGAAAAAGCAATAAAAGCCACTAATGCAAGGTCTGAAGAGTCAGATATTAATAATTCTAGCTGGAGTCCAGGCTCTTTAAAGAGATTGGATAAAGCTCTTAAAGAGGAGAGTAAGTAACTAGAAACCTCTTTTCGTTTTTTGTGTGAGAGGGGCGTTATTAATACATAGCTGATATCAATTAGCTTCTCTCTTTAGTCACCATTTCCGGGTTTTTCAGAAAATAAATGCATCTTTCCATCTGGAAAATTATCTGGGTGATATTTTTCATGTTCAGGATCTGGGTCTCCGTTTTGAGTTATTACTGGCCACATCATCTCAGTACTATATTTTCTATTGAACTCCAGCCATTTAGAGCTAGTAGGATCATTATCAGACAATATTGCGTCAACTGGACATTCTGGCACACATACATCACAATCAATACATTCATCTGGATTAATAACTAGCGTATTTTCGCCTTCGTAGAAACAATCTACTGGGCATACTTCAACACAATCTAAGTGCTTACATTTGATACAGCTATCGGTTACTACATAAGCCATTTGATTTCATCCAATAATATAAATTAAAAAAACCCTTGTTACTTTTTTAGATATGAATTCATACCTTCATAAGAGAATTATAATTCAACTTGGACTAAAGTCAAAATTTCGTTTTTTGTAAGAGGGAGGGAGTATATATACCTTACCAATAGCAATGAGCCTCCCCCGTACCCTTCAAAGTCTGAATATATATCCGAGGGATAGTAAAGACAGAATCATCTTGGAAACAGATAGTTCAAATCTCTTATGGGACAATACCTTAAGGTAAATATTAAACCGTAATAAATGTGTCAGTTGATTTGACCTAAATCGCCTTTGATAATTACTAAATCTACTCATCGAAAATGAAGTTATATTATTATCAAAGTGATCAATATAAAGGGGGGTTTTCATGAGTCATATTATATATGAGCAAGTCAAACAGAGATTACAGCGAAGTGAATTAGCTGTTCCGAGATTTAAGTTATGAAGCAAGTCCTAAAACTAACACGTGAAGATACAACGAAAATGATGGATGGTGCCATTAATAAAGCAATTGAGATAGGCATAGATATGGATATCGCTATTGTTGATGATGGTGGTCACCTCATGTTATTTACAAGAATGGATGATGCAAAAATTACAAGCATTAATGTCTCAATCGATAAGGCATTTACTGCAGCAGCAGCTAGAAAAGCGACCTTAGATTATGGTAAATCTGTTATTAATCACGGACCAGCATTTGGTATCCAAACTTCGCATCAAGGCCGTTTTTGCGTTGTTGGCGGTGGCTTACCACTTTTTGTTGATAGTCAGATTGTTGGTGGAATTGGTTGTAGTTCTGGAAGTTCTGACCAAGATATAGTGGTTGCTCAAGCTGGAATTGACGCGTTAATTTAGGTGTAACAAAAAAATAAGCTGGTCCTAGCTGAAATGACTACCGTATATACACCTTTCCAATAGCAATGAGCCTCCCCCAAATCTTCAAAGTCTAAATATATGCGGTAATATTAATCATTTAATAGGAATGTAGGCATATTGTAATACATATCATCTTTCACCTTGTCTAGCTCGTGAATGGCATAAAGAACATTGGCTGAATCACTGTACTTCTCAAAGGTGCTGTCCTTTGCTTTTTGTAACCAAAACTTGGCTTTCGATAAATCTTTTTCAATTCCTGAGCCAATGAGATAAGCGGCGCCGATACTAAACTGGCACGGAGCATATCCTAATTCAGCAGACTTAAGCCACCACTCTATAGCATCTTCATCGCTTTGAACAATCCAGTAGCCTTCTTTCTTGAACATCGTGCCAAACTCACACATAGACTTTGGATTTCCAGCCATTGCTCTTTGGCTAATATTGACAAGCTCCATCTGTCCTTTTTTTACATCACCAGCTTCAGCGTAAGCGATAGCTTTATCAAGGTCGGCGTTAGCACTAAAGGAAATAACTAATCCTATAAATAAACCAATGAGTGAGTAGAGTAGCTTCTTGTTCATAGCCATTATTCTAGGCCTTTGGTATGAAGGCTAAATGAAGATTAGGAGTTTATTAGATAAAGATTGTTACTTAAGTTCTATCACTTATAAATATAGGCCATAATAGACTATATATTCATCAAGAAGCAATTTTGAAAACTTAGAATTTAAGCTACTAAAGTATTCTCCTAAGGCTAAAGTGAGGTTGGTTTATTGACAGATAGCGAGCACTCTCACATCAAAGTAAATATCTCCTATTGACTTTGATTGTTCGCTATATATTAGTTAAATAAATTAGATAAGTACTTAAAGTCCAAATTTCGTTTGATGTGTTAGGGAGAGTTAATTTAAACTATTGCTTAAAGTGTTTTAAGCGTTGAGTTTTATGGAAAATTATGATTATGTAATAGTTGGCGCCGGCTCAGCAGGGTGTGTACTTGCAAATAAGCTTGGTGAAGATAAGAAACATAAAATCTTAGTTTTAGAGGCGGGTCCAATGGATTACAATTTGATGATCCATATACCTGCTGGTGTTTATAAAGCTTACCGAAACCCAAAGATTAACTGGAATTATTCAACCGAGAATGAACCAGAGCTTTTTGATCGAAATGTTCCAATGCCTCGAGGTAAAGTTGTTGGAGGCTCTTCGTCTATTAACTCAATGGTTTATATGCGAGGTCATCCATTAGATTATGATCGCTGGCAAACTGAATGTGGATTAAAGGATTGGTCTTATGATCAATGCTTACCTTATTTTAAAGAAGGTGAGAATTCAGATCGTGGTGAAGATGAGTGGCGAGGAGGTAGCGGCAATCTTGGCGTCACAAAAGGTTCTTTTGATAATCCTTTGTTTGATGCACTTGAAGAAGCGGGACGACAATCTGGACAAGGTTATTCTGAAGATCTTAATGGTTTTAATCCCGAAGGTATAGCAAGGCTTGATGCAACCCGAAAACATGGGCGTCGATGCAGTGCTGCTGGAGCATATCTAAGGCCAGCCCTTGCTCGAGGAAATATAACGCTCCTCACAAAAGCACAGGTCATGAAAATAAATATTACTGGCAATTCAGTAAATGGGGTTTCCTTTAAGCACAAGGGAAAGCTTCATTCAGTAAAAGCTAATAAAGAAGTAATACTATCGGGTGGGGCAATAAACTCCCCACATTTACTGATGCTTTCTGGTATCGGCCCATCAAAGCATCTAAAAGAGCATGGAATAGAAATTCATGCAGATCTTCCCGGTGTTGGCCAAAACCTTCAAGACCATTCGTGTGTCATATTACAATACGCATGCAAAAAAAGTTTTCCAATACATAAAGTTAATCAACCTCATCGAAAATTAGCAACCGGTATAAGATGGGTCTTTACTAGAAAGGGAATCGCAACTTCAAATATTTGGGAAGCGGGTGGACTGATAAAAAGCAGTCCAAGTCTAGCATACCCTGACATTCAGTATCACTTTGGTCCAGTAGGAATTGAATATAATGACGACAAAATATCCTTACTACAAGCTTTTTCAATTCATGTAGATCATCTGCGACCTCGAAGTAGGGGGCAAGTAACTCTAAAGTCTGCAAATCCACTTGAAAAACCATTAATGACATTTAATTACTTCCAAGACTCAGAAGATTTAGCTGATATGGTGAATGGATTTAAAAAAGCGCGTGAACTCATTTCACAGCCTGCATTTGATGAATTCAGGGGGGTCGAGTTAATACCGGGTCCACAAGTGCAATCTGAGGCTGACATTGAGCAGTTTATAAGAGATGCCGCGGAGACAGATTATCACCCCAGCTGTACTTGTGCTATGGGGGGTGGTGAAATGGCAGTTGTTGATGACCAAATGAAAGTACACGGAATCAAAAATCTTCGCGTTGTCGATGCCTCTGTTATGCCGCAAATAATTTCAGGAAATTTAAATGCCCCAACTCAAATGATAGCTGCTCGTGCAGCAGATATGATTTTAGGAAAGGAACAATTAAGGCCTATAAAAGCAACTTTTGCGTTTGATGTGTGAGGGAGGAGTGAATATTTTTCTTCAACCTGATAAATCCTTGTAAGTAAAGGAAAAAGCTTCAATTGCTTTGTCTAGATCACTTTTGGTATGTCCCGCTGATATTTGTACTCTGATTCTTGCTTTGCCTTTTGGTACCACAGGAAAGAAAAAACCAATAGCATAAATCCCCTTTTCTAGAAGTTTGACTGACATCTTTTGTGCTAATTTGGCATCACCTAGCATGACTGGAACTATTGGATGAACGCCATCATCAACATTAAAGCCTGCTTCTTGCATACCTTGGCGAAAGTAACGCGTATTCTTTTCTAGACGATCTCTAAGTTCTGTAGAATTTGAGAGCATCTCTAACACTTTAAGTGAAGCTGCACATATCGAAGGCGCTACGGTATTTGAAAACAAATAGGGTCTGGAACCTTGCCTCAACATATCAATGATTTCCTTGCGGCCTGAAGTGTAACCACCCGAGCCACCGCCAAGCGCTTTGCCAAAGGTTCCAGTAATAATATCAACACGGTCCATGACACCACAATATTCATGAACTCCCCTGCCCGTCTTACCAATAAAGCCAGTCGCATGACAGTCATCATGATGGACCATAGCATCATACTTATCAGCCAAGTCACATACCTTATCGAGCTGTGCAATAGTTCCGTCCATCGAGAAAACACCGTCAGTGGTAATTAGGATACGTCTTGCTCCACCCTGTTTAGCTTCAATCAGTTTTGCTTCAAGATCAGTCATGTCATTATGTTTATAACGAAATCTAGCGGCCTTACAAAGACGAACACCATCAATGATTGAAGCGTGGTTGAGTTCATCAGATATAACGGCATCATCCTTAGACAAAATTGTTTCAAAGAGGCCTGTATTGGCATCAAAACAAGCTGCATAGAGAATCGTATCTTCCATGCCAAGAAATTCACTAACCTTGTACTCAAGTTTTTTATGGATGCTCTGAGTGCCACAAATAAAGCGAACAGATGACAGGCCAAAACCCCAGTCACTAAAACTATCTTTAGCTGCTTGAATTACCTCAGAATGATTTGCTAAACCAAGATAATTGTTCGCACACATATTGATCACTTCAGCGCCACCTTCAAGTGTAATTTGGTTTTTCTGGTCAGATACAATGACGCGTTCAGTTTTCCATAAACTTGCCTCTTTAATGGCATTTAAATCTTTTTCTAGGCTGACTTTTGCGCTTTTAAAACTCATTAAAATTCCTTAAATTAATCTTCCCAATTGAGGATGACTTTGCCAGATTGGCCTGAACACATTACATCAAAACCCTTCTGGAATTCTGTGTAGTGGTAATGGTGGGTAATAATTTTTTCAAGTGGAAGTCCGCTTTGTACCATCATAGAGCCTTTATACCAAGTCTCAAAAATCTCACGACCATAAATACCTTTTATATGTAACCCTTTGAATACAACCAAGTCCCAATCAATACCAGAACCCGAAGGCATGATGGCTAGCATTGCTACCTTGCCGCCATTAATCATTTTATTAAGCATCTCCCCAAATGCCTGAGGGGAACCTGACATTTCAAAGCCAACATCAAAGCCTTCAAAAATACCTAAACTTTCCATTAATTCTTTCGTGATTTGATTTTTTTCAACATTCACAGTAATGACTTTTGGTAAGATTTTTTTAACTAAATTAAGGCGGTATTCATTTAAATCAGTAATTACTATATTACGAGCACCACTATGAGCAGCAACCATTGCTGCCATAATTCCAATTGGACCTGCGCCAGTTATTAAAATATCCTCTCCCACCATATCAAATGAAAGCGCGGTATGAACAGCATTCCCATAGGGGTCGAAACAGGCTAGTAAATCCGCTGAAATTTTCACACTTGGTTTAAATACATTTTCTGCTGGAACCGATACATACTCTGCAAAAGATCCGTTTCGATTAACTCCAATCCCAACAGTATTAGGACACAGGTGTTTACGTCCACCTAGGCAGTTACGGCATCGATTGCAAACTATATGACCCTCAGCAGAAACCAGATCACCAACCTTTAATCCAACAACACTTTCACCTAACTCAGCTATAACTCCAGCAAATTCATGGCCTGTTGTCATTGGCACAGATATGGTTTTTTTTGCCCATGCATCCCAATTATAAATATGTACGTCAGTACCACAAATTGCAGTTTTCTGAACTTTGACGAGCACATCGTTACTGCTTACCTCTGGCATGGGTACGTCTTCAAGCCAAATCCCTTTCTCTGAGTGGCTTTTAACTAATGCTTTCATAATATAATCCCTGGTTATTGTGAAAAAATACTCTTTACTGGCTCACTGCCATCAGGACATCCTGCTGCGAAACCTTGAATTGAGAAAAAGGATAATGCTAGAAGTAGAAGTAGTTTTTTCATGGAGGCTATTATAGACTGGTGAAATTAAAGTCCAAACTTCGTTTCATCTGTGAGGGAGGTATTATATGTATGTAGTCGATAGTGACAGGGGGTCCCCCGTACCTTCAAAGTCTGAATATATATGCGAGGGATAGTAGATTTTTCTACCTATATTGAATATATAGAATATTATTCTAGTAATATCAATGACTTACATTGAATTAGCTATTAATTAGTTATTATTTATCTAATTAATTGGTTGCTATATTACATGCCCGATTGTAGCACATATGTAGCACATTGCTATATTTGGGTTTAGGTTTATTGGCTAAAAGCCTTATGTAATATGGTGGTTATGGGTGGACTTGAACCACCGACCCCAGCATTATGAATGCTGTGCTCTAACCAGCTGAGCTACATAACCAAAAAGAGCGCCTATTATCGAAATTTTTCTACAAAAAGTCAAGCTAAACCAGCAAATAAGCATCATATTATTGTCATTCTTCCAGCATCAACTAAATTTCAATATAAAATTTAGTTACTTTTATTCATTTAATTTAATTTTAATGGCGCACAAAGTTCTTAAGATTGCACTTACAGGTGGAATAGCATCAGGGAAAACTCTAGTAAGTGACTTATTAGAAATTCATGGATGCCATATCGTAGATCTAGACATTATTTCTCGGGAAGTTGTGTTGCCAGGATCAGAGGGTCTAAAAGATCTGGTAGAAACTTTTGGCAAATCAATACTTCTATCTGATGGGACACTTGATCGGAAAAATCTTCGTGATGAGCTCTTTAAAAAAGGAAGAAATAGATCAAAAATTGAGGAGATACTTCATCCAAAGATACTTCAAAAAATGCAATCTGCGATGGACAGTTGTCAAGAAGGAATAATGATTGTTGTCATTCCTCTCTTAGTAGAAAAAGAACTATGGGGTCCGTTTGATAGGGCAATAGTAGTTGACTGTGAAACCGAAACGCAGGTCACAAGACTAATGGCTAGAGAAGGAATCAACCAAGAAAAAGCAAACATAATGTTACTTGCCCAAGCTAGCCGCGAAAAAAGACTTCAGCTAAATGATCATATTCCTACTGACATTATTAAAAACAACTCCAAAATTAGCGCGCTAAAGGACCAGGTAAAAAACCTTAATCAAAAACTACTTGGGCTCATTAAAAGCTGTCACTTATACACACTTAACGCTGCCGACAAAAAAGAAGA
>OOFV01000016.1_pt1 | contig 16144 bp, 13 predicted proteins | sample 1670561 | NCBI WGS metagenome assembly OOFV01 (sample SAMEA98158168, study PRJEB22522) | marine metagenome | biome: marine biome; feature: marine water body; material: seawater | place: Arctic Ocean | collected 26-Sep-2015 | depth 55 m
AGAATCATTCTTTTCGAGAAGCATGATATCTTCAAGAAGAAGGCGATTATGGAGGATCGAAAGAGCATGGGGTGCATGCTTCAACACCTTTTTCAACTCTACAGACTTGAAGGGTTTCCATGCTACAATTCTTGTATTCTGCCAATGATTGTTGGCTGATTTGTAGACTGGTCCAAAAGGATATGAGAGAGTTGTAGTAAGAGGTAGAATGTACGGTGCTCTAAGGAAGGGTAAGAGATTGTGTTTGATGGGGTATGTAACACGGCGCACTTTAGCTGTAGTCTTCAATAGATCTTTCATGGCAGCACGTTTCTTTACTTTTGGACTGCTTAGTAGCATTAATGAATCAGCGGCTGAACGTATGGTTAAGTCAGGAGATGATTGAGTTTGTGTTACAAATACGGGAACGGTGGACGCGTTGGCCATGATGGGGGATTGAACAAGATTGTCATCATCTTTGTAACCATAGAATGAGAGAGGATCATTATGCTGGGCATCATTAGCATGAGAATGTAGTCTTCGTGGTGTCGTAAACGAAGCGTTGCCAACATCCAAGAACGGCGTCTATAAGGTGACATTTTTCGATGAGAATTATTCATTTTATTTTCAAGATTTTCCATCTAAATTACCGAATTCATGGATTTTAGCTCGTGCCTACTCAATTCTATCAGGAGTTCTGGATTCTAGGAGAGTTCGGTTTTCTAAGAGATACCACGATGCACCTAACACCGCTACCAAAATTCTATCAGATAAAACAATGATATTGTTTAGTCATTTTATATTTGCTGTACCATCTTATCATTTGGTGTTGTTGGCATTAGAATTTATTCATAACTTTAATTTTCCTCTCCCTTTTTGCTCGTTACACTCGCTGTTTGTATTCCAATTGTATTCCTCTACTGCCAACCTCATAATGGTTCACATTATACTCTAATTAAATATTATACATGCTCAAGCTCTTATCGTCGTACACCTCTATTTCTTTTCAAATAAACATATATTAAAACACCCATTACGCTTAACTTCACGTGCTGCGAGTTCTCGTAGATGCCATCTATACTACATGTACTAGAGTAACTCCACTCTTGTTCCGCATAAAGAAGAATGTATAACGTGCTAGGATACAGAATCGGATGATGGTTCAGGTACATGAGCAAAATGATAAACGGAATCACTGATAATTCTATTTTACGCTTTCCTATATCCGGTTGGAGATCCCCCGTCAGGCCTCCGTGCAACATTGTTGTTCGCATTTCTCACACGGTTAGAATGGCGAAGTTCAGGAATAGGGAAATGCACTTCTGCGGTTACAATCCCGTATCCGAATGGTCCCCAACCATTGATACCTCCCGGTTCTTTGAACATTTCTAATTTTCTGCCACTTTCTCTTAATTTCATTTCAATTGCAGTAAGTTTCACCAACCTCATGATATTTAAGTCCCAATTCTCCTTTTTCAATAATTTGAATCTTGCCATGTCAGTAGTCACCACAACACAGTGCCCCAGTCCAATCTTACCAGGTTGTTCAAACTTTTCTCTGAGTCCTTTTACATAATAACTCATAGCAAACGGAAAAAACATGTGAGACACTGCTTCCAACTCACTTCCATCCAGTTCTACCGCGTCCCCCCTACATCTCCCATACTTAATGGACGGCAACTCGATGATTTCAACAACGCAGTCTGCTAAGTTGGCAAGAGAAATTCCTAGAATTTTTACCGCGGGCCAATTTCTTTTCCTCCCATGCCAGTCATTAAAAGCAAAACCGTATTGGAAATACGTTGTATTGACCCTACAAAGTATTTCAATTCCCCGCGCACGATCATCAAGATCGAATGCCGCTCTGGACGTGTGGTCACCGATGTCACTTTCACCCGGATATTCGAAACCAACCTCGCAAACCAGGTCATGGAGGACCGTATCGACTTTGTCAAGGTCCAGGTCGGAAAAAAGAGGACCGTTCTCATAACATATAGCCTCCTCCATTATATCGTCCATCATACCCTGCAAGTGGTCGGTTTCGATCACTGGTGGTACCGCCCCTGCAGCTATATATTCAAATTTCATAAATTCATGTATCATTTGGTTCGGGGAGGGGGTTAGTAAATTCTCTTCTTCAAAAAAACGTCTAATTTCATCTGCATTCGTTGAGATCTCTTCCAAGAACATGTCCACCACAGATACAACTTCATCTCCTTCACCATGTCTTACAGTTCGGTTCTGGTATTTGGGTTGATCCAGGTTTAAGGTTTGCGTTGAATACAAGAGGTCTTCCATCATCGGTTTTGGAGTTGCCATGTTTTGCCTTTTTGTGAGATTTCAGGTTGGAAGTTTTTATGCCCACGAGTGATACTTTGTTTGGTTCTTGGTTGATAGTTCGGTCCCTATTCGGTCCTTTACTTTACTTGTATGGTCCTCCCTATGTGTATGGTCCTGATGTGTACGGTCCTCTTTTTGTTCGGTCCTTCTATTAGGTCCTTCTATTAGGTCCTTTAATTATTAGGTCCTTTACTTGCTTGGTTCATTCAAGTAAGATAAAAACGGTTGCTTTTGGCGAAAAATTTCAATTGACATTTCTTTTCTCAATTTTCTAATTATTCTCTTTTATTGAAAGAAATAATGTCTATGGGCTTATATGGCAGATTTACACAATTTTTTCAGCGCATATTTATTAAGCTTTCTATTTTCATTTTCAAAATTGAAATTCTCACAATATATTATCTTGAACCAAAATCATCCCAAACGCACCATGGATGAGTCCGTGCCAGACTCAGCTACCGCTGTGTATTGGAGGGGGATTCTTCGCACATCCATGAACGCGATTTACAATCCCCAGGCACTCGACAGTTCTAGTACTCTAAACAGTGTTCATCAATTGCATCATCTAATGGAAGCTGCGTCTGCCGAGAAGGTGAAGAACACCAACCAGACCACCACCTCTACCTCTTCTAATTTCGATTCTCCATCCAAAAGCGAGCATGAACTAAATGTACCAGCATCTTTTGTGAAGAACAGGAAGAATACAATCAATTCTTCTCAAAAAAATCATTCGTCTCCCAAAGATACATGTAAGTTGTTTAAATTCCCGTCTTCCTCCTGATTGTTCGAGATTGACTGTCTTCGTATCGTCCACACACCTGCGAGCAGTTTACTGCGCAACACTGCTAGGTTTGGATGATTGAAGGGTAACCTGACTGTGTTGTTTTGTGGTTACGTCGAGGGGTATTCTTATACTCCCACATCAACTCCAATTCAACCAAAATAGGATGTTGTCTTGTCTTCCTCCTGATTGTTCGAGATTGACTGTCTTCATTTTGTCCACACACCTGCGAGCAGTTTACTGCGCAACACTGCTAGGTTTGGATGATCGAAGGGAAACCTGACCGTGTTGTTTTGTGGTTACGTCGAGGGGTATTTGTATACTCCCACATCAACTCCAATTCAACCATTATTGGAAGTTATTCAGCCTGTCCTTTTCCACAATTGTATTACATTAGCTATGTGAATGCTTTGTTTTTGGACGGTGCTGATATCTCGCGTCTGGCATTGTTTGTGTTTGATTCCATTCCATTTATTTCTATATTCTCACCGATCTCAAATTTATAAAGAAAGGCTCAAGCAGTGAACTCTCTTATCCTGCAAATGATATGGTCCCCTCGATTGAATCATGCATCCCGTCTGAAATACTCATGCCCAAAGATAGGTTACATAATCTTTCTCATCCGGATTTGGAAGCAAAGAGATCTGCGTTCGAACGTTTCCAGTCCAGTTGCAACGAAAAATTCCAAGCGATCCAACAAGTACAGCAAGATTCATACAGGAAGAAGAAGAATTCCAAACTTGCTTCCTCCCATGATACAACAACGATCACCAAATCTGTTCCTGTGTACACGTCGACCTATCTTGCAATTGCTGTCATGACGAAAGGAGTGGAAACGACTAAAAAGAGCTCCGACTTTGAGAGAATTGAACGAATAGTAATGCTTGAGAGGTCTCCTCATGGGTCTGCGTATTTTGTGGAGAGTTTTGACGACCGAATGCATGGCACTGTTCTTGGTGGTGCCTCAACTGATTTGGAATGCTTCTCCAAAATTTTTGACCATGTCCCAATCCATTTCGTTGATACGTCGATGAATTACAACGAAGCACCTGATAAATCAATTTGCATTAGATCTGCGAACTGTAATCTGAAAATCATGGAGTTGTCAAATCGATTAAGGTGAGTTATATGTACTGTATTCGTGAGCAAAGTCAATACCCCATCACTTTTTTGTGCCTGTATTCTAACACACTCTTACCTTTCTTCTCTAGAGATGATATTTTCCCACATATTCATCAGTTCATGGCAAAGGTCAATTCGATGAAAAGAGAAACAGAATCTTTTAGCCTGGGGTTTACCAACAATATCTGTTCTGATTACAAATACCACCGCATCAATTGCCTTGGTTCCTATGAATGTTTTCTACAGACCAGAGGCATTGTTCTTCCCAAGGCCCCATCCAAGCATTGTGCACCTTATGGCAAGCAGTCCTCCAACGTTGACTCTGACATTCTGAAATTGATTCCAACTTGTGTTCTGCAGACAATTGCGATTACAATCTGTGACCTGGCAGAACACTTCATGTCGGATCCAAGCACCAGTTACGACGAGAATGCATATACTGAATCAGAAGAAGACAAAAGGTTTGGCAGTAAACGAAGAGCTTACCGTATGGAATTTTGGAATCTGCTAGGAATGAAGAGCACTGATGCTAGGTTCAATTTCTTTCATGCCGAGGGAATTGCTTTCGTTTGTGAGCATCTGATTTCATTTCATAAAGACAAGATGAATGATCCAAGCAAGAATTTCAACCGAACTCTTTCGCTCAAATGCAAAATCCCCATCACAGCTGAACTTTTGAATACGTCTGCTCTTGCCAATCGTCTTATGAACAAATTTGGTCTGAGTGTTGGTGACTCTTTGCCTTTATCTATGATGATTTATTCCAGGGTCTGTGTTGCCAATTCTGTTCTCCGTCACAACAAACTTCAAGCCATTCTTGCTGACAGTCATGATTTGCTGACAAAGAAAATAGCTGAATCTCTTTGTGTCCTTGACAACGATACGAATTACTCAAGGTTCTCCGATGATGCCTCTGCAATGCACAATTTGGTGGGTTCGACTAAAGAAGTACGGTCTGTTAGGTACAATAAGGATTCTGCAAGATGTGTGGATGAGGCTGGTGAAGAGTGGAAGATCAATGACGGGAAACCAAAGTTGAGACAGAAGAATCCCAAGAAAGGTGTGCTACCTCAGAAACCACAGTATGTTGGCAGGTTCTTCAAGTGTAATGCAGCCAATGACAAATGTGTAAGTAATGTGTTGTATCATTAATGCTTTACTCATGATACATGTATACAACAATTCAATCAATTTGATACATGTATTTATCCTAACAACAATTCAATCAATTTGTTTCAACAGTGCTATTGGTCAGTATTGACAGACCTTTTGATTGACATCACTATGAATGTGTTCAGGGTTATGACGGCACGCATGGTCATGGGATACATTCTTTTCTGTACCGAGTGTAATGGAACTGTTCTACCCAGTGGTATTATTAAGGGAAGAATGAAAGGGAACATTGCCAGAACGAATTTCATTAATGCTGTCAACAAGAATGGAATGTATTTTACATTGTTCTGGCATGCTCGGTTCTACCACAAGGATGTCTTTGGTAATGACAATTACGCCTCTTCTGTAGTCCCAAGGCACATCAGTAACAACCGTGGTACGAACCCCAAGTCACCTTTCTTAGGATCAGTATGGTGGGACGATACTATAGAAAATGAATTGGATCAAGCAGCTAAACTGGAAGACAATTGTATCAAACGATGTTCAGAGCTGGAGAAGTCAATGATTGAGTTGTGCAGCCGTTATTGTACCCAAGCCAAACGTATAAGGGACAAATTGGTGAAAGCAAAATCTACACACCAACAGAAGGCTCCATGTTCTGTTCCCCCCAATGTAGGTGGTGCCAAAAAGTACTGGTCCTCGCTCGGAATCGAAGAATGCCATTGCTATGATATGTTGTACCACAAACTTCTACTGGACGTAGCGGAGGTTCTTGGCAAGGGCGTCTCTCATATCTATGCCCTCAATTTCGTGCAGTTTGCTTCGATGTTTGGATTCATCCCACCAGATCTCATTCTACTTACAAGCTTGAGGAGTACGAAGTCTGGTTCCTACAAATACGTGAAGCTACTTTATCGTGATGCACATATGACCCCAGATGAGGCACATGTCTTATTCGATCGTTCCGTGAAAATTCTACAGAATCTATGGGGACCCTGCGTGACTCATGCCATTTGCGAGAATATCTGCTGTGAACTTATGAGACGTGGAGAGCTTGTTCTGTCACAAGATAATGTTTCCCATGTAGTGCGGCAACAAAAGAACAACCCACAGAAACGATTAGAATTCAGTACAATGGAAGGGAAGGTTAAGGCCAAGATTAAGGATTCGAAAAATGGTATCGGTAGGAAGAAAGACTGTATATTCTCATTCCGACATCGCAGGTCAAGGCTTAACGTCTTTGGTATCCAAAACCTGTTCCGGTTTAAAGTTATGACGAAGAGTTCCTTTGCTTTCCAGATGATGCCAACCACAACCTTGACTTCCCCAGAGTTCAATCCCAAAACGTCACGATTAACTTCACCCGTTGATATCCTGAGGTATAGTAACGGAGAAGTTGTCGCGGGTGGTGCAATACAGTGGATTAATGATGATCTAAAGTGTAAGAGTATTGGTTTGAATTCTGAGCTATTGATCGACAGGGATGTGATTGGTCAACACTTTTACCAGAAACTGGATACACGGGAATTGGATAGTTTAATGGGTAACACTTCGAAGTCTGATGCCACCTTGAGAAGTAAAAGAGTTACCAAAAAGAGGAAATCATCTTTAATTTAAATCATGTATTCTTATTTCCCGAGCTTGTTGGACTAACTGTGAGTACCCATTGTTTGTTATAAACTTGCAGTTTATATATTATCATCATATACTTACAATGTTTCATTCTTGTTCAGGATTATTGCAATGGTTACTGGCTCATCAAATCCTATTCCTCTCGTCGTAAAAGTGATCACTCCATAGAAAAGGATCCATTATCGCTGATGCAGTTTCCACTAGCCATTCTTCTCCGGTGATTGAGCACCATTTATCTTCGACAACAGAAACTGGACTACTAATGGCTGTAGCATCGATAATACTGACCGACATTTCCATATCATAACGTGTGTTGAGAGTGCCAACAAGACTACATCCAGAAGATTGTTTTTGTTCCTTATAGGCACTTTGAATCACGGCATAGATTTCACCAGGTTGAAAATCAACAGATGCCAAACGTGGTCCTTGTTGGTTTGGTTTGACCTTATAAAACATCAGTATGCGTGCTGGATAATAATTCATTTGAACCTCACAATCATCATCGTTTTCCCGTGTATCTTCGTTTTTCCATGCAACAATGGCCCAAGAATTCCATCCTCTGCCTCCACGATATGAAGGATGCGCGCGAAATCTGTGGGTATCGTCATTCCCAATAACCCGAATCTTCAGCTCTGTGAACCCCTCAAATACGATATTCCTGTTTTTGTGTGGACCAAGGAACAACCTGTTCTCGAGGCGAGCCAAAAGTTGACTGTGCCATAACAGACTGTACTTTGTCTTGGTTGTCCATTTGATTTTGAGGCCAGCATCAAAGTCAAGGTTCGTGCTAGCAGACAATGCATTTGCCTCATAATATATGTCAAACCTGCTTCCTGTTGGCGAAAGAGAAATAGTTTGTTCTCCATTATGTGGTCTGAAGTCAGGTACATTTTGCGAGAGGTCCGGGGGAATTAAGTGAGCAAGACTATCATTGATGTCAAAATTGGTGTATAGATCAAAATGGTTGTGATAAAGTTGCGTGCCAAAGTACTGAATGTTCCTGATGTCCGCAAGTTTTTCGGCACACTGATAGGTTAACTTGGTTGGCTGATGTTGAGTTCTTGATCCAGGGTCTTTAGTCATTGTTTTGCCGATTGACTCAGGCCTTGAACCGTCAAAGTTTGCCATAGAACCGTGAATCCTGCAGTAATGCTCCATGTGCAAAAGATGGTGAAACTTGGTAAGCAACATTCCAGTTCCTTTTGTTCTTTTGACCGTACTTTTGAAAAGCTTCATGTATTCTCTAATTCGATTCTGTGCCTGGCTTTCGTTTTCATTTGTCATTGGCTTGAAGTATCCCTTATCGTGTTCTTCGTTCCTTAGCCAGCAGTCAAGAGAGAGTGTCCACTCAATGATCTTGTACCATGCTCTGATCTTAGCAATATTAAATTCATAAGGTGCTGATGATTTTGATCTCCTCTTCGACGAGTCTTTGAGCTGTTCAACGAAGGCAGTGTTTTGTAAGCATAGGTAGAGGAGAAACACACGTGAAAGCTTCTCTTTTCCTGTTATCATGAGCCTTCTGAACTTAATGCCATTGCGAAATGTCGAGACTGACGGTAAGTCTCCATGCCCCTGCCTCGAGATTTTGAAAACCATTTCTTTTGAAACTTCGTCCAACAATTTACGCATTTTAAGATTTAGCTTGCAATAGAATCCATCATACAAGTACTCGCAGATGCCAAGATAGAACATGTGGAGTGTTTCCGGTGGTGTGCTACCATAAATGCCAAACTTTTGACCCCAACCAAAATAGATTTTGTCAAAGGCATTGTCAATGTGATGAAAGGAGACATCTTTCAATTCATTCACCGACTTGCCATCCATACATTTCTTCACAAAGTATTTGCATACATGATTGTGATCTGCGGCATTCACAGTTTCTACATCACAATCTCTCACAAGACCTTTCACTTTTGCAGAATGCGATCCAAATCTCCCAGTGAGATAATCTGCTCCTTTGCAATCAGAAATGACAACCTGCATAACAGGAACCATGGTTGCTCTGATCTCACCTTTGGTGAGAGTAGGAAGATCGAGAACAAAGCCATTACTCTGTAGTTTGACAAAATCTCCCATGATACAAGAAATGATGGCGTGATAGTCGTTTAGTTTGATTCTTGAAGCCTCTTTGTTCATGCTTGTGCTGTTTACTTTGTATGCATTCGATTTTCCGGAAAAGTTTGTGGCTGGTTCAATGTACCCGGCAATAAACCATGATCGAGAAAGGTTGCGTATTTGTCTCTTGAATATCCCTGGACACAAAGATATTGGTTCCACACTATTTCGTGCTACAAGTGTTCCATCAATGAACGACACAAATGGCAGGAGAAGACGACCAGATCCTGGTTTGCATAATTTCTTAGACGATTGTTCATGAAAAGTACCTGTGTTGATATCACCGAGTTTAATATTATCGTAATCGGGCAGTTGAAAAGGATCGTCTTTATTAGGAAACAGAAAGTTTTCTGGTTGCATGAGAGTATCATCGGTGAAAATAAGTGCGAGCTGATACGCCAAGTTGTTTGTTGTAACGAAAACTGTTTGCCCGCTCGGTAAGGTCAATTTCGTTTTGGTTGGTCTGGATAAACCAGCAGAAACATATTCGGGGGGATGGACCATTGATTCGACCCATGATTTCAACGTCGTCCTGGATGGAAAGTCACAATAGTTTGAACGCTCAATGTTTGTGGAAACAGTTGGACTGAAAAATTTAGAGATGTCGGCAGCAACCTCATTGTACAGTGAATCAGGAGTACCGGGCTTAGTCATTTTTTTTAACAAACCAACGTAAGGTAAGTAGAATGCCGGATGAATTCCTTTCAATCTCTTGTGTTCACGAATCGTTTTGCAATACTCCTGAATTTTGCGATCAGGGGAACAGTTGGGGGCACAGAGAACATTCAGGTGAGATGCCTCGCAATAGATGTGATCTGGTACCTCATGATCCTCCTCATCATACTCTAGCTCCTCGTCGACACTGCTGCCTTCATCACTCTCTTCGGAAGCACTCATGATCTCGTCACCATTGTTATCAACTGCCACCTTGTCCGTTAAAGTGAGTTCATCAAAATCATAATCAAAGTCTTTCTCTGCAAATTCATCTTGACGATAATCATCCTCTTCTTCGTCCTCGTCCATGTCATTCTCGGCAGAATTTATGCCACTACTCAAGGACAAAGAATTTGAATCACTTGAAGCATCCGCATCATGTGATGATGATGCATTACTGCTATCTGATAATCCATCAGTTGATTTGTGATGAATATTGGTAGAAGAGTCTTGAGCATTATTCTCGAAACTAGAGTTCTCACGTTCCTGGATCATTCCTTTGGATGTGACGTAAAATCTTGAATTACGAGCATTCGAGTTTTGGTTTGGGGTAAAATCGTCCTGCATGGAACGTTCCATTCCTGCCACCGCATTTTTGGTGATTGTGGAATTAGTCAAATCTTCTTCGTTTGGAAGGAAAACTGAATCGGGATAATCAATTGTCTCTTCCCGAACTGATGTTATTGGATCTTCGACTGCACCAAGTAATCTGGTCTCTCTATTATTCAAAACTTTGGAATTACAAGCACTGTAGTGTTTTGCAAACGATCTAGCATTGCCAACCCAATGCTCACCACATGAATCACATTGCTTCAGTACTTTGTGGTGATCTGCTATGTCTCCCCGAGAACTTTGATTTGATGCCAGTACTGTAATACAGTGTTGGACCACTGCCCTATTCTTATCTTTCGCTTCAATACATGTTGGGGATGACCGGAAGTTACATCTTACCGCAGGACAAGATTTGCGTGCTTTGGTAGATACAGCTTTCCTTTTCGGCATGTTGGCGAAATGATCCTTGTGAACAGTATGGGAAATACACTTTTTGTCATTCTAACGGTTTTTTGTTTGGAAATTAATAATTCAAAATTCAAAAATATGACATGAAAATATCTGGCTAAATTATTTATTCCTTTGGTTCCGAAAATTTTGAGAAGAAAACAAACTGGGCGCGTTGCTGAAAATTTGGGTAAATTGGCGGCAAAAGCTACAGTCCAAAGGATTCGAAAAGGAGCAAGCATGTAACCAAATCCTAGGTGAGTTCATAAAAAATACAACAGGTCATATTTCAAGTAAAGGACAATAGACGGAAGGTGAATGATGAATTTTTGGTAATATGTTTCATGACCATTCACGCTACTGATTATTAGAAATTTTTAATTACTAACAACAACCTTGCTGTCTAGTCCATCACCTCAAACAGAACCAATGGCGAGTAGAAATGGAGCATTTCCAGTAGCCCCCGGGAACAACCCAATTACGCAAATGCCATCTTTAACGACTGCACGCCTATTAAGCGTACAGGATCTCGATCCACGGAATCTCGAACCACAGAATCTCAATCGACAGGATCTCGAACCACGGGATCTCAATCAACAGGATCGCAATCATGGAGATTCTCGTGAGATCCAAGAGACAAACCAAGTGACCCCTAGCCGCCGTTCTAATGGCCAGTACAACCCAGATAGGTTGGAATGCATCCAAGAGAGAGAACACGCTCTGCGCACTTATGATCTTGAGGAAGGGCATTTTAAGATGCCTGTCTCGGTGGCTGACGTGTATAATGATCACGTTAAGGTGAAAGGAAGAACGGGTAATTTAACCCAGGTGAGGAAACTCGTGAGAAGTGTAATATTCCCAAAAATGAAATTTGTAACAAACGAGGCAACCTTTTCCCAACCAGCACACATTTCTGAAAAGAGCGTTCAGCACGACTTTCTCGTTGGGATGAACTGGCATGAAAATAATACAGATGTGGATAAAGCTTTGAGGTGGAATACCTACAGCACAGATGTGGGAAAAACATTGTCGCAGTGTAGGAGTTCATCGATTTGTTATATGAAAAGAAATTTGATACCCGGTAAGTGTTTGACTTTGATTTCTTTTCGCACGTGCTACCGGATTTACTAACCATCGAATTTTTCAAACACAGAAATAATGAAATACAACAGTGAAGAGCCCGAAATGAGGGATACATGTGAAATTAAAGAACTGATCGCGTGTTGTGACGCTAAAAAATATAGTGACCTATACGAAGACGAGACAACTTACAAGCAATTCATGAAGTTCTGTTTGATCCACGTGGTTGGCTTGACGAGGATGACTAAAATGGGTGAGAACTATGCGGAAAAGGATCGGCTTTCATTCAAGGAAGCTATCACTAGTACCGACGAGAGCTTTGCGATATTGCTTCTAGAAGACCGGTGGCTGCTATGGAGAAAAATAGCGGTACTGAGAGGAGAGAAGATTGTGCCTGAGGAGGGAGAGGACCAGGAACCGACAGAAACAGATAATATGGGAGGGGATGAAGATGATCTGGCTGACAGAGATAATCAGGGTAGACGGATAGATGGTACTAATTTAACTATCTATTCAATGTATGGAAGATTGGCACGACATCGGAAGGGATTCAATGTGAAACATGCCGTGATGAGGCAGAATGCTATCAAACAAACCATAGTTAAACCGTTCAGGACAACACCTAGAGGAAAACTTCAAATGAAAAAGATGCGAGATTGGTGGGGGGGCGAGCAGAAGGGACCGAAAAGGAAACGGCAAAGAGTGGAGGACGACGATGACATGAACATTGACAATGAGGACAATGAGTACGGGAGCAGTGAGGAAGACAGCGATGATGACGAATAATATAGAAAATGTGTAATAAACTTCGTTACTGATAATAATGGAGAACTTGATGTTAAACCAGCAGATGCGAATAGTATTATGTACTTGAATAGATTTAGGAACAATACCAGGTGTATCGAAAGGACCTGGTATTACCAGCGGAGGTGAGACCAATTACATTTCGTACAACTCATGAGACAAGCATTGGTATGGCAGACGTGCGAGGATTTTACAGCATGAGCTTACATATAAAACAAATCATGTGTCTGGTGTATGAATATTAATTCTGGTGTTAGATGATAGTTACACATAACGTGCTCTAGTTTTGAAAAAGAGGTTGATAGAACTATTGCATGGGATCATAGAATTTTGCAAAACCTGATAGAATTTTGCCAGCTTCTATTGAAAGTTATTACTATTTTAGCACTTGAAATATCAGAAAACGTCATAGAATATTTTGGAACGTGATAGAAAAATGTCAACCTATAGAAGCCCTTCTTGGATGTTGCTTCGGTAATGTTTCCACCATTTCTCCATACTCTTACAGCATTCGGTTGAAATTTATCTCCGACCTGTAGGATCCAGCCAGATGGAGTGTCAATCGTAGCCTTGCGATTCAGGGGCTTCAATCGGTCTATCACATTCAAAGTCATCATGGAAAGGTAGTGCTTATCATTTTGGAACTGGAATCTTCCACACCAAAACGGGATGATACGCCTGAACATTTTCAACTTGTGTGCCACTAGGACCATCTTGGCATATCGTTCTACACGTGCACCGGTAATATCCATGGTGCTATTGACCGTTTGATACTTCAAATTCGAGTAAGCATCTGGGGTAATGGATCCAATGTCCTCGTACGCTGGCATGCCGAAAGCTGACGGTATCGTTTGATCGAGGTAGATAATGTCTGGGCGCACAATGGGGAATCTAAAGAGTGCCAAACCATGCGGTACCGTAGCCTTAATGAACATTCGTGATGTGACCAATGTAACCGTACTAGAACGACCTCCCGACTGGTATTTCAACTCGGTTGAGATCTGAGAATTGTCAAAGGTTCCAATCACATATTCCAGGCATTCCATGGATTTGATAGCCTTCATGGTGATAGAGTCATACTGATTAATGGCATCTAGCTTGCGGAGAAGTCCGGTTTGGGAAACGGAAATGCCGAAAAACACAGGCAAGTTGCTACCCCCATGTCCATAATGGGAAGCTGCATTGCACATTGCCCACCAAACGAAGTTATGAGGATTTCGAATGCGCATCAACATGCAGAAGATATACAACGCGTAGCGATCCCACAGGAATGCGTTCTTCTTCACTCTGTCCGTGTGCATGGAACCTTCCTTATTCAGGAAGCACATGATTGCCTTATGCTGTGTAGGCAGAGTGCTTTTGAAACGTATAGCGAAGGATGAAAGGAGGGCTTGAGTCAAAATTGGTGATGACAACGGTGAAAATTTGCCGTATAGGTCAGTGATGGCTTTCTGACATGCATCATTGACGTAGGCGTTGAATGAATTGAAGTGAGGATCGTCTGGTGGCAGCTTGAGATGTTCGCGAAATCGCTTATCAGAGATCGGCTCCTTTTTGTATTTCATCAAACTGATTTTGCTTTGTTGCATTGCGACCTGCTGGTCATAGAGCGAACACAAGGCAATGGTTTGAGTTGCATCTCCATAAAGCTCGTCCTTGTAAACAGATGTTGCGGCGCCCATTCTCAGGATGTCCCTAACGTTCGAATACGAATGTAAATAATAGTCAGCGATTGAATAGTACAATGGGATATAAAGAGCTTAACTTATATATTACGTACTTATGGTTTCGAACTAATTGTTTCAACATAGACATTCTATTACCGCTTTTGCAATTGGAGGTCCAAAACATCATATCCAATGGATGCTCTACCAAGTTGGAGAAGAATATGCATTGTCTATCAACATGGAATTCGATGTCAGGGCCGAATTGGAATTCAAATGTAATTCCATGCCCGCCCTGTTTAACAAATAAACGCTTGCAGTCGTCAATGGATAAGTTGCCGTCCTATGATGATGGATATTAGAGGGTTGAATGATGGTAATGAGAGGAATGAATGTGAAGAAGAATCAGTGAGTTGAATGATGGTAATGAAAATGTACCGAAATGATAATGTTGTATGAATGAACTCACCATTGCATCATTGTAATTTACGTTCGAATGAACCCTGAGTTTCAATGCAAAGAATAGGTTCGACTTCCCAAATTGCACAGGTTGCAGAGGGTTGAATTCTATTGTCTTCTTGAAGAGGGCCCTCAATGGTCCAGCTCTGGTGATTGGGCTAGTAAGAATTGAATGGGACCTGGAAATAAGTAAAGTAACTGTATCTCCTTTACTCAATAGCAGCACATCCTCCAATAACATCCTCCTGTCATTGTACTTTAAAGGACAAGGCGCATTCTCTAGAATCGGCTTCAAATCTTTAAATGGAACAAATGAAATAGAAGACTTCGAGCTCCAACTATTCAATGCAGCTTTAATGGTGTTGTTGAAATCCTGTACCTTACCATTGAATCCTTCAATACGTTCGTTAATCGCATTGTCACGTAGGAAGGATAACAGGCTTGTAGATGGTATGGCACGATTCAGCTTACGTCGTTTGGAAGCTGAATTAGATTCAAATAGTAGAACTCCATCATGTTTGCGACGATCTCTATCACCAGATAGTTGAGAAGAACGATCACTGAAACGATCCTTCACCGGAGAATTTACGATAGGTGTTGTGATGGTGTCGTTGGGGGTTTGAGAAGCTGCAGGGATCTGGTCCATGGTCATTTCATCTTCATATTGATTGGCGAGAAATGAAGGAGATACAGGTTCATTTCCAGTAACAGCAAATGCTTGAATTAGTTGATTCAATGGATCATTTTCCTCGGTCTGAGTAACAACAGGGATACGGTTGGGGGTGATGAGAAGGTCTTGGTGGTTGTTGGTGGACGGGCGGTCCGGGGATGTGGTCGTTGGAGGTGCATTAGATGACATGGTGGTTGTACTTAGTGTGTTATCGCTAAAAGGAAATGTGTATTTCTTGACCCAGCTCCTGTCAACCTTTTGCTGCTCGCTTTGGAGGGGTGATGAGGGCTAACCGAAAAAAACAGAGCACAATGATTTTTTTAGCTGTGAAAGAGGCCTGTTGATGTTGACAGGCAGACGGTACCAAAAAACGTCATCTCCCCTAGCAGAGGGGTGCAACCAGTGGTCTTTGGTCTTGGGTTTAAGAACATACATACTGCGATACCGCATTATTCATGATTGTTTTGAAATTGTGGAGTGAGTCAATATTCGATAATCATATCTCCCATTCTGTCTTCGTTCTTATCAAGGTTATCCTTCACCATATTTCGGAACATAGAAAATCATGTCTGCAGATGATTCTAATGATATGGATGCAAGTTCCTGGATCATCATCCTGGTGTTGACATGCTCTCCATTTATAGCATTTGGTTGCGTATCATTCACCAT
>OOFV01000019.1_pt1 | contig 15446 bp, 16 predicted proteins | sample 1670561 | NCBI WGS metagenome assembly OOFV01 (sample SAMEA98158168, study PRJEB22522) | marine metagenome | biome: marine biome; feature: marine water body; material: seawater | place: Arctic Ocean | collected 26-Sep-2015 | depth 55 m
GTTTTAAACTTATTGCTAATCAAAGTAGTTTTTATTTATTTAGATAAATTAGGAGATTTTATGTTTAAAAATAAAGTTGTTCTATTGACATCTGTAGCATTGCTTACTGCAAGTTCAAGCGCTATGGCGGTCAATTTAAAAATTCAATCTGTATTGAACTCGACTGGAAGTGAAGTTGGGTATGTTAGAGATTTTGCTGAAGATGTTGCTGCCTTGACTGATGGTAGGGTAACAATGGAAGTTCTTCCAGGTGGTTCTGTTGTTCCTAATGCTGACCTTATCGATGCTGTAGACGCTGGTCTAATTGATGGTGGATTTGCATGGACTCACTACTGGTCTGGTAAGCACCCTGCAGCAATGCTGTTTGGCTCACCAATTGCTGGAGCTGGCCTTGGTATTGATAATATCGCATGGCTTTCTTGGTTCCACAGTGCGGGTGGTAAAGAGTTATACGATCAACTATGGGACGAGATGGACCTAAATGTTGTTGGTTTGATGCTTCAACCGGTTGGTCCTGAAGCGCTGGGTTGGTTTAAAGAGCCAATCAATAGTATGGATGACTTCCGTAAATTAAGATTCCGTGCACCTCCAGGACTCCCAGGTCAAGTTTATAAAGATATTGGTGTTGCAGCTGTAGCTATGGGTGGTGGTGATATTCTGCCTGCACTTGAGAAAGGCGTAATTGACGCAGCAGAATGGTGCTGCCCAGAGCCGGACAGAGACTTTGGTTTCCAAAAAGTTCTTAAGTATTACTACTTACAAGGACTTCACCAGAACGTTGTGAATGCAGATATGTATATTAATGGCGATGTGTGGGATAAGATCTCTGATCGTGACCAACATGCTATTCATGTTGCTGCAAGAGCAGCAAGACTTGACTCTATGTCAAATCGTATCTATGCAAACGGTATTGCAATGGCAGACTTGCTAGAGCAAGGCGTTATTCTAATGGATACGCCTGAAGACTACTTCGTAGAGTTTATGGCTGCTGCGCAAGCACAACTTCAAAAGAATGCTGATGAAAATGCATTCTTTGCTGAAGTATGGGCATCACAGAGAGATTTTGCTGAAAAAGCTGTACCTTTCTGGTCAGGAGCTCAGTCTTCTAACGCTAAGTTAGGTTTAGCTTTTACGAAGACTTTAAAGTAAAGATTCATCGTTAGACTTGTAAGCTAAGTTGCCAACAGATTTCTGTTGGCAACTTTTTTTTGTAAAAGTAAGACGGCTTAGCTGGCTCAGGTTATCCTTTTTCCTGAAGCCAGCAAATGCTGATAATTAATTGGAGTTTGTTTTTTTTGACTCTTAAGTTTTGATAGAATAATATTTTTGTTAGAATAATTTATTAGGTGTGTGTTATGTCGGAAGAAGAAGATATTGGTCAACTGGATATTACAGATGAAATGATCGCAGAAGGTAGATCATATAACGGTGTGATGCCTGATGATATGCCAAAATTGATGGCAAAAATAATTCTCAGTATTGATCTCTTCAGTCTCAGAGTTGGTCAGTTAGCATGTTGGCTCACTGTTCCAGTATTCACTGCCATGTTTATTGAGGTTGTGGGAAGACACTTCTTTGGCTCTCCAACAATGTGGGCATACGATATTAGTAGAATGTTTGCAGGAGCTATGTTTATGCTTGGTGCTGGTTACGCACTTTCAAAGGGCATTCATATTAGAGCAGACTTTATGTATCGAAATTGGTCTGTTAAGACCCAAGCAACAATAGACTTAACTTTATATATATTATTTTATTTCCCTGGATTGATTGGCGCTTCATGGGCATGTTACAAATATGCTTATAAGTCTTGGTCGATAATGGAAAAAGGTATGGATACTTCCTGGATGCCTCTTTTGTACCCAATCAAGAGTGTTTTGTTTATCGGTCTTGTTTTTCTAATAATTCAAGGAGTTTCCGAGACACTTAAGTGCGTGTATGCGGTAAAAAATAGGAGATGGCCATGACTCCAGAAGTGCTAGGCATATTATTAATTTTAACAATGCTATTTGCCATTTTTATTGGCTTCCCAATTTCATTTACTCTAATTTTCTTAGGTGTTTTCTTTGGTTACTTAGGTTTTGGAGATCTAGTTTTTTACTTGATGACCTTCCAGTTTTCTGGGAGTATGCTGGAGCAGACCCTTGCAGCAATACCTCTATTTACCTTCATGGGAATTCTCATGGAGAAAGCCAACTTGATGGAAAGATTATTTTCATCAGTTCAGATGGCTCTCGCTAGAACCAAAGGCTCTTTATTTGTAGCCGTTCTTTTTGTTTCAGTAATCTTTGGAGCTGCAACAGGAATTGTGGGAGCATCAGTTACGATTTTAGGAATTATGTCAGCTAAGACAATGAATAGAGCCGGCTATGATGTTCAGTTGGCTGCCGGCACAATTACTGCTGGTGGTACTCTAGGTATATTGATACCGCCAAGCATTATGTTAGTTGTTATGGGTCCTATTTTAAATGTTCCGGTAACTGATTTGTTTGCTGCTGCTATTATGCCTGGCCTAATGTTGGCAGCTTTATATACAGGCTATACGCTTATTAGATGCCACTTAAATCCATCACTGGGCCCAGTTGTTCCTGAAGATTTGATTCCTGATTCTATGAGAGAGGTGTGGATTGAGTTTTTTAAAGGCCTTGTCCCGCCTGTTCTGCTAGTAGGGTCATCACTTGGAAGTATATTAGGTGGTCTTGCAACGCCTACAGAAGGAGCTGCAATGGGTGCAGTGGGCTCAATATTTTTAACACTTGCGTATGGAAAATTAAATTTTAAAGTTTTTCAAGAGGCTTTACTAAAGACTCTTGAAATTACTACGTTAATTATGATTTTAGTTTGTGCTTCAAACTTTTTTGGCTCAGTTTTTTCTAGATTAGGAACGCCAACGATGATTACTGAAGCGTTGATGGTGCTTGATCTTCCACCAACAGTTATATTGTTGATAGTTATGGCCTTAATCTTTTTATTAGCCTGGCCATTAGAGTGGGTGCCAATTGTACTAATCATTATTCCAATCGTTTTACCTCTAATTGAGCAATTAGGATTTAACTTAACTTGGTTTGGAATTCTTGTTGCTGTTAATCTGCAAACTGCTTGGCTTTCGCCGCCTGTTGCATTATCTGCCTACTTTCTCAAGGGCGTAGCCCCAGAATGGGATCTAGCAGACATCTATAAAGGTATGATGCAATTTATGGCTATTCAAGTTGTTGGATTAGCATTAATTATTATATTCCCACAAATTGTTCTATGGCTGCCAACATACCTTTATGGGTAATTAGAGCTCTATAGAATTGTATGCACCTAAAATTTTGATACATAAAATATTTATGTATTGCGGACTTCCTTCTTCTTAGAACGTGTCGCCGAAAGTGCTGTTTTGCGTATTGACGTAGTCGATATCTCTCGTATGAACGAATGATGTTCTTAGCTCAATAGTCTCGTTATGGTAAGTTTGACCGATACGCTCTATCCGAAGAATAGGCGAATCCAACTTAATATTGAGAAGAGAAGATATTGTTTTATCTGCAGAAATTGCTTTTAGCTTCTCTGAGCAGTTTGTTATAAATATGTTGAACTTATTTTGGTATAGGTTGTATATTGTATTACTTCGGCTTGTAAAAATCTCTTCAGTTAGCATTGGAAATTTAGCTTGAGAGATGACTATTCTATCAATGATATAATTTTTTTTGTTAATGCCTAGCTTATTATATATTTGATAAACATTACTCCCAGGAGGGATTTTTAATGTTTTTGCTTCGTATTTAGTGGCTTTTTTTGTCTCAAAAGAAATGAATTCTACATCTGGGTATGATACCTCTCCAGTTCCGTTTAATGCAAAATGAAAATACGCAAAATGGAAAGTACTTTTATCGTGCTGAAAGACAAAAGTTCCTAAACCTTGTTTACGAATAAGAAAACCTTCTTTTTCTAATGCACCTACTGCCTTTCGAACTGTTCCAATTGAGACATTGAAGAGTTCAACAAGGGTTTTTTCATTAGGAATTAATTGACCTGGCCTAAGCTCATCACGATACAGACAATTAAATAGCTCATTCCTAATTTGAAGCCACATAGGGGTTTTGCTGTCTTTGTCTATATTGAATGTAAGGTCAGTAATACTCATAGGCTATTTAGTTAAATTGTTTAAAAATGAGGTTTGAGGATGACCTTTGATGAGGCCATTGTACCATTATGAAGGCTCTTGAAAGCTAAATCAGTTTCAGAGAGTGGCATCTCCTCTATCCACGATAAATCTCCAAAATCACCCTTTTCAATTGACTTTAAGGCCGATTTAAAGTCTTCCATATTGTATGTATAACAACCAACCAGCTTTACTTCTTGCAGAGTAATTTTTCGGATATCAATATTACTACTCCAGCTAAGAAGTCCTACATTAACTACAGTTCCACCTGCTTTAACGGATGCAATCGAAAGAGCGTTTGTTTTCTCACTTCCAACGCAGTCAATTACAACATCAAATGCACTGTCTTGGACTGACTCTACTAATGGGTTTGCGGCAATGACGCCAACATGCTCTTTAACACAAGGATGCCTAGCAATATTTGTTTCAAGCACCTTCATTTTAACGCCATGAGATTTAAGTAAAAGAGCAGTTAAAAGTCCAATAGCGCCGGCGCCAATAACCAGAACATTGCAATCGCTTATAGGCTTGAATGAATTTTCTATGGCAAGATTGACCGCATGAACAACTGTTGCTGCAGGCTCTGTTAAGGCTACATGATTTGAATTCATAGAATTAGGGGCGTGAACAAGGCATTGATTTGGTATGGTCATATATTGAGCAAAAGCACCCTGCCTGCTCATTCCAATCATATCCCTATCACTACATAGGTTGTCTCTGCCTTGCAGGCAATACTCGCATTTCCCGCACGTAATTAAAGGATTTCCTGTTACTTTTTGACCTTTATGGATGCCTTCAACAATTTCTCCACAAAATTCATGGCCTAGTATTAACCCAGGATTTCTTCTTGGGTCTTTCCCATGATAGGCGTGCATATCAGATCCGCAAATCCCAACTGACTCAATACGCAGCAATACATCATCGTCACGATCAATTTGTGTGGGCTTGTAGTCGGTGTAAAAAGTCATTTCGTTCGGCGCTGTATAAACTACCGCTTCCATTTTATTGATCATGATGCTGAAAACCCTCCATCTAAAAATATTGTTTGACCAGTGACATATGAGTTTGCATCACTGCATAAGAAAACACTAATACCAAAAATGTCCTTTTCTTCTCCATTGCGAGCCATCATTGTTTTAGCCGCTAAATTTTTTAACTTGTCAGGGTCTTGGAATAATGATTCAGTTAGATTTGTTCTAAAAAATCCTGGAGCAATTGCATTGACTAATACCCCATTTTTTGAATAAGCCTGAGCTAAAGCTCGAGTAAGCTGCATGATGCCACCTTTACTTGCACCATACGGGATACTGTTATCAAAGGCCCTAAGAGATTGAAGAGAAGCGATATTTATAATTCGTCCCCAGTTATTTTTGGCCATTGATTCAGCAACGAGTTGGCTTAAGTGGAAAGGAGCAGTTAAATTAATGTCGATCGTTTTCTGCCACTCTTCGAGCGTCAACTCTTCAGCTGATGTTCTAAGATTTATCCCAGCAGCGTTTACTAAAATATCTATTCTTCCAGACTTTTTAGAGACCTCAGATACCATATTTTCAAGGTCAACAGTTGATGTGACATCTGCTTGGATGAATGCCCCTTTAGAGCCTTGATTGTTTATTTCTTGAAGGGTTTCGTCTGCATTGCTGCGACTACTTGCAATCCAAACAAATGCGCCTGCACGGGCAAGCGCAAGCGCCATCATTCTTCCCACTCCACTTGTACCACCCGTTATTAGTGCTACTTTATTTTCCAGTGAGAAATCTGATAAGTTCATTAGGCTATTCTAATACAGGTGCGCCCAGGTCAAACGTTTCATCAGGAAAGTATTTACTAAGCCTGACGTCTGACGCCCTTGCATGACCTTCCATGCCCTCTAGTCTTGAAATTCTAGAAGATGCCTGTGCAATTTGACGAGTGGATTCTCTATCCATTCGTTGCCAAGTAAGAACTTTTAAGAATTTATGTGCAGAAAGACCTCCAGAGTAACGACCAGCCGCTTTTGTAGGAAGTATATGGTTAGGGCCAGAAACCTTATCTCCAAAAGTAACTGTCGTCTCTTCACCTAAAAATAGAGATCCATAGCAGGTTAGGTTTTCTAACCACCAGTCAAGATCTTCGCACTGAACTTCAAGATGCTCTGATGCGTACTCATCCGATATCTTTACAACCTCTTCACGAGATTCACATAATATAACTTCACCATAGTCTCTCCACGCGCAGAAAGCTGCATCTTTAGCGGTAGGCGGAAGTTTTTCAATATACACTGGCACCAATTCCATAACTTTCTCAGCTAATTCTTTAGATGTTGTAAATAGCCAGCCTGGTGACTCATGTCCATGCTCCATTTGACCGACAAGGTCAATAGCAACAACATCGGCATCGGCATGCTCGTCAGCAATCACGGCAACTTCAGATGGTCCAGCAAATACATCAATACCAACTTGTCCAAAGAGAGTTCTTTTTGCCTCTGCTACAAATTTATTTCCAGGGCCAACAATAATGTCAGCTTTTTTTCCAGTAAATAATCCATAAGCCATACTCGCTATTGCTTGAACTCCGCCTAAAGTCATAACGTGGTCAGCTCCAGCAGTTTTCATTGCATACAGAACATATGGATGGATACTTTTGCCTTTGTAAGGCGTTGAACATGCAATGATGCAGGGCACTCCAGCAGCTTTAGCCGTTGCAATACTCATGTATGCAGAAGCAATATGAGCGTAGCGACCGGTTGGCACGTAACATCCAGCAACATTTACTGGAAGAAGCTTTTGTCCCGCCTCAACGCCATTATTTTTTGTATGAAACTCTTCTATAGAGTCACGCTGAGCTTTTGCAAACTCATAAACTTGCTGACATGCAAAATCTATATCATCTTTCACATTTTGAGGAACGTCAGAGACAATGTTGTCAATCTCAGAAGCAGAAAGTAAAATTTCACCAGACCATCCATCCAGTTTTTCTGCGTAGTTCCTAACCGCTTGTTCACCATCTTTATCAATATTGGCAAGCATGTCATGAACCACTTTTTGTGCTTCTAGAGCATTTGATGCTGCTGATTTATCAGCTTTTTTTAAGTAAATCATATTCTTTTATTTTATTATTAGTTAAGCGCTTTCATATAAACGCGTCAATACAAACTCTTGGTGCCCTAATATTTCTGCAGCAGTCATTCTTCCATTTGAAGTGTGAATAAGGCTTTCTAGAAGCATGTCACCGGCCTGATCCATGTTAATATCACGCTTCAATAAACCTGTTACATCAACATCTACGTGCTCTGACATAGTTCTAACGGTTCTAGGATTTGCACAAACCTTGATAACAGGGAGGATTGGATTACCAATAATGTTTCCTTGTCCAGTAGGGAATAGATGAGCCACATACCCTGAAGCTGCGCACAATGTAACCATTTCTGCGGCTGCAGAAGAAGAGTCCATAAACCATAGGCCTTTGCTAGTAGGCATTTCTGCTTTATCTAAAACGCCATCAACGACACATTTCTTTCCAATCTTTTGAATGTTACCTAATGCCTTTTCTTCGATCGTAGTTAAGCCGCCTTCAATATTACCTTTGGTCGGCTGTGAATCAGATAAGTCATCCGTCTTAAAGCGTTCTATCATGTCCTGGTAGCGATTAAACATAAACATAAATTTTTCAGCAACAGCATCATTGGCACACCTAGCTTTAACTAAATGTTCTCCACCTGTAATTTCGGATGTTTCACCAAAAAGTAAAGTGCTGTCCATCTCATATAATTTATCAAATGCATTTCCTACGGTTGGGTTTGATCCAAAGCCAGAAGTAGTGTCTGATTCTCCACATTTAGTTGATACCCATATTTCACTAAGATCACACGGCTCTCTTTGAAGTCCTGTAGCGTAATGAACCATATCATAAGCTGCTTTAGAGGCATCAGCAATAGTTTGTATGTCTCCTTTTTTCTCAATAGAAAAGCCCAGAACTGGCTTACCAGTTAAGGCAATTCCATCAACGATTTTTTGCGTCCAGTCCGGCTCAATTCCAATAACCACTACTGCGGCAACATTTGGATTTGATCCCGTGCCAATCATTGTTCTAAAGTGCAGATCTAGATCTTCACCAAATTGAAGTCTACCGTAAGGATGAGGGAGTGCTATTGTTCCTTTAATATTATTAGCAACTGCTTCACAGGCTGCATTTGAAATATCATCAACAGGCAAAATAATGACATGGTTACGAATTCCTACTCTATTATTATCGCGACGATATCCGTAGATTTTTTGATTTAAATTTATCATTACCACCTCTTAGTTTTTACGTTATGAACATGTAGATGATCACCTACAGCAATCTTTGAAATTGTTCGACCAATATCTACACCATACTTGATGACAGTGTCATCTTCATTTAAATCTTTAATAGCTAATTTGTGACCAATTGGAATATCCTGGTTAATTTTGATATCTATCAATACATCCTGGTCCATTATCCAGCCGCTTAGAGTGTCGTTTGCTTTTAATCCTTCGACGGTAACAACGCCGACGGAATCGTCTTCGTCATGAACTATAAATTGAATCATGCTTGCTCCTTGTAAATATGAAAAAAACTTTAATTAAATTTTTTGACCATAAAAATTTAATGATAGATGTATTATATCATATATATGAATTTCTACTTTATCAACTGCTTAAAAAATTATTTACTTTCGATATAAAACTAAATATACAATATGATATTCCAGCATTTATGTATTAAATTCAAGGCTGATATATTCGATCTAAGAGATTAAAAAATGAAAAAAATTATCTTATTTGTAATTATTAATTGCCTGTCTTTCCCTGTTTTATCTGCAATTGGCGATCTTTACTACTGTGAAATGATTCAAGCAGTTGAGTTGAAAGAAGAGCGCCTTATTAAATATATTCCTCAGAAATTCAAATTTAGAATGACTGAAAACAATTCTATTGAATTTGGAATTGATGAAAACTATTTCAAAGACCTTGAGTTGGCTATAGAAGATTTTTCAAATAATGGTGAGCAATTTTATGGCGAAAGCTTTGAATACTCATATGGAAGTTTTTACTTTGCTGACATTATTAGATGGCCATCAGAAGGAATCGATAAATTAACAGCTACAGCGGTAAGTGCGCAATGTTCAATTGTTGATGACTACACAATATAAATAGGAAAAGTTAATACAATTATGATTTCAAGGGCACTTAAAACAAATCGATTAATACGCTTATTTGGGATAACCAAAGTACCAATGATTTGGTATTGTCGCCCAAAGGTTATTGAGCATACGGATGAAAAGATTGAAATTAGAATCCCTCTTAAGCGAAGAACTAAAAACCACTTAGGAAGTATGTATTTTGGCGTTTTAGCGGTCGGTGCTGATATTACTGGTGGCTTTTTAGCGATGGATCCGATTCAAGAAAGTGGCCGAAACATAGCTTTAATATTTAAAGATTTTAAGGCCGATTTTCTAAAGCGTCCTGAGGGCGATGTCCACTTTATATGCAGAGATGGTTTGGCAATTAAAGAGCTGGTAAAAACTGCTGCAAGTTCAGGTGAGAGGCATAATTATAAATTGAATATTGAAGCTACTGTTCCTTCTCTATCTCCTGACGTCGTTGCAAAATTTGAACTTACGTTATCTTTAAAGGATAAAACATAAAGTTAGTAAGTGTCTTTTTTTATAATGCTGGGGTCAGTAATTAATCTCCCTCAAACATCAAAGAAGATTTGGACTTATAGGAGAGACTTAGAAGGTGCGATTTGTTAAATAGCAAACAAAAACCACTTAAACTTATATTACTTACTACCAAAAGCTAAGCAAGCTTTTTTAGAGGTAGATATTAAAGCCTCTAGAAAGCTTTCAATATTCTCGTCAGTGAATCTACTTGTAAGTCCCGACAATGAGATTACACCAATGAGCTCTCTATCACGTCCCAAAATAGGAACTGTAATACCTGCAATATCAGGGTCACGCTCTCCATGACTAATATAGTATCCCTGATCCTGGATAATTTTAGACTGAGATGTTTTAGGATTTACAAACGCTTCTAGCACCTTTCCAGAAGAACCAAGATTAAGCGGATTTATTTCTCCTTCATCGATATGATATCGCATCCTTCTTTTAGAATTCTCACAATAAAGAACTACACTTGAATTGCCACGCAAGACATGAAATGCAGCGGTTTCTTTTGTTTTTTCAACAAGTTCTATTAGAGCTGGGCGAATAATATTTCCTAGTTGAAGGTTGTCACGGTAAACCGAACTACGATGCCAAAGCGACGCGCCAAGGTGAAAAATACCATCATAATCACGAGTAAGATAACCAAACTTTTCAAGTGATACACTAAGTCGCAATATTGTGGCTTTATCCAGGCCAGTTCTTTGCGCAAGCTCTTTAAGTGCAAGACCATTATCACCCATATTAAATGCTTCAAGTAAACGCAGAGCTCGTTCCACTGACTCAACCCCGCTTTTAATAGGCTTTGATTTTTCTGTCGATTTAGTCATTTGCATGTTAATATTATTTAATTAGAGGCTCTTTATAAAGGTGACTTGGAAATTCAAAGAATTGTAAAGCTATAAATTAATAAATATTTTAACGTAATTTTAGAAATACGTAATAAAAAATGAAACATAATTTCATTTTAAACATTTTTTTTAAATTTAAACTTGACTTTTTATTCATATTCCTTAAAATGAAATGATGTTTCATAGATTGAAATATTAATTGTATCAGATTATGAGACAATTTCCAGGTTAAATCTTTAACATGGAAAACAACTAAAAGGAGATTTCAAATGAATAAATATTTCAAAATAGTGTGCTTATTACTATCAATGGGAGTGGGATTTGGCCTTAGTAACATTGCTAAAGCTGATGGACATTCTGTTATGTTTGCATCATGGGGTGGATCATTCCAAGATGCGCTTAGATCATCGATGTTGACTCCAGCAGCGCAAGATTTAGGTATTGAAGTTAAAGAAGACACGACCAATGGTATTCAAGATATCCGTACTCAGATTTCTGCTAATGCTGTTGCTTGGGATGTGGCAGAAATGGAACTATCTGCATGCGAAACATTTATGCAATGCTAGAATAATTTTTATGTGATAATTCATTTTTTGCATGCTGTAGCAGCAACCACTATCAAATCTGGAATAAATAAAATGATTCTAAAAGACTTGTCACCATCTGAACTGATTGAAAAATCATTATCTCTCGATGAGGGAACACTAACAGATACTGGAGCTTTGCTTATCACAACAGGCAAGCGATCTGGTCGAAGTCCAAATGACCGCTTTATTGTTGATAATTCTGCAACTTCTCATTCAGTTGACTGGGGCGATGTTAACAGGCCTTTTTCAGAAGAAAAGTTTAACAAACTATGGACTAGAGTGAGTGATCACTTATCTCAAAAAGATCATTTTCTGTCCCACCTTCATGTTGGGGCGCATGAATCGCACTACCTTCCAGTTGAAGTAAATACTGAAACTGCTTGGCAAGGTTTATTTGGTAGAAATATGTTTATTAAGCCCGAAACATATAATCCTAAAGATAAGCCAGTTTGGACGATTTTAAATGTTGCATCTTTTGAGTGCAATCCTGAGCGTGATGGAACCCATTCAGATGGAGTTGTTATTATTAACTTTGCACAAAGAAAAGTATTGTTAGCTGGCATGCGATATGCAGGTGAAATGAAAAAAGCAATGTTTTCAGTTCAAAACTTTTTGTTGCCTGAAAAAGACGTTTTACCGATGCACTGCTCTGCTAATGTTGGGGAAAATGGGGATACAGCATTATTTTTTGGCCTTTCAGGGACTGGCAAGACGACCCTTTCTGCAGATCCTGAGCGCTATCTTATTGGCGATGACGAGCATGGCTGGGCAAAGGGCTCGGTTTTTAATATTGAGGGCGGTTGCTATGCAAAAACAATCAATCTTTCTAAAAAAAATGAACCCATTATTTGGGATGCTATTCGGCATGGGGCAATTGTTGAAAACGTAAAAGTAGATGCAAATAAACACGCAGATTATGATGATACTTCCATATCAGAAAATGGCCGATGCTCATACCCATTAGATCACGTAGAAAAGCGCGTTGAGAAAAATTCTGCGGGCGAGCCTAAGGTTGTGATTTTCTTAACCTGTGATGTTTCTGGCGTTCTGCCTCCAGTTTCAATTCTAAGCAAAGAGTCTGCTGCGTACCACTTTTTGTCTGGCTACACGGCTCGCGTTGGCTCAACAGAGCTTGGCGCAGAAGCCGGAATTAATCCTGCGTTCTCTTCATGTTTCGGCGCTCCATTTATGCCTCGAAATGCAAGCAGTTATGCTAATTTATTAATTAAGCGACTTGCAGAATTTGACACACAAGTTTACCTGGTCAATACTGGATGGACAGGTGGGTCGGGTGCACCCGGTGGGTCAGGATCAAGATTTCCTATTCCTGTAACTCGCGCAATAGTTTCTGCTTGTCAAAGCGGCGCTCTACTTGAGTCAAAAGTGACACACCTTGATTACTTAAATCTTGATATTCCTATGTCGATTCCTGGAGTTGATGACTCTTACCTTAATCCTCGTGATACATGGGAAGATAAGTCAAATTATGATAGCGAGTCTATAAAGCTCGCGAATCTATTTTCAGAAAACTTTAATAAGTTTGATGTTGATCAAGCAATTGTTGATGCGGGGCCAGTTGCAGTTAGTAAATAAAAAAGTACTGAAAAAGTATTACTGATACTGCAACTATAACGGCAACAATTACAACTGGAGGGGTGTTTTTCATAAAGCAAATTATAAGGTTTGTTTGGCTACTATTTTAGTGAAGTATTAAAAAATATTATCTTTAAGACGAGGATTTTGTATATTATTTGATTTCTTATTAACATTCAAATTACTAGTAGCAATAATGACTACAAAAGTATTTTCCCGACCCTTTACCCAGCAAGAGCCTATCAGCCAAGAGGCAATTGATTCAGCTATTGAGGTTCTTAAGTCCGGACGGCTTCACCGATACAACTCAATTGGTGATGAGCTTTCTGAGGCTTCTCTTCTTGAGCAGGAATATGCCATCTTTCAAGGAAGTCGATACTGCCTTGCTTGCGCATCTGGCGGTTATGCAATGAGTGTCTCTCTTAAGGCTGCAGGACTTAAGTCTGGTGAAAAAGTTTTGACTAATATGTATACCCTTGCACCAGTCCCAGGTTCAATTTCTAATGCTGGCGGTGAGCCAATTTTTATAGAGATTAACGAAAACCTTGTTCTTGATTTAGAGGACCTTTCGAGAAAGGCTATATCAAGTAAAGCTCGTTTTTTGTTGATTTCACATATGCGCGGTCATCTCGTTGATATGAATAAGTTAATGCAAATTGTTGAAGATAATAATTTGATATTAATTGAGGATTGCGCCCACACAATGGGCGCAAAATGGCAGGATAAAAGGAGCGGTAATTTTGGACTTGCCGGTTGTTTTAGTACTCAAACATATAAGCACTTGAATTCAGGGGAAGGGGGCTTACTCACTTCGAACGATGCAGAATTTATGGCGCGCGCTATTATTCTTTCAGGATCTTATATGCTCTATGAGAGGCATGGCGCTGCACCTGATAAAGAAGTGTTTGCGGATATTCGACTGAAAACTCCTAACTACTCAGGGCGCATGGATAACTTAAGAGCTGCAATTCTTAGACCACAGATCAAGTCTCTTGAAAAAAATATTAAGCGCTGGAATGAGCGCTATCAATTAGTTGAGAAAAAACTTAGAGGGGTTAAAGGGATTGAGCTTCCTGAACGCTCTATCGAGGAGAGTTATGTGGGGAGTTCAATTCAATTTAGAATACCAGGCATCACTAACGCTGATGCTAAAGCTTTTTTAGAACTAAATAAAAAACATGGTGTTGAGATTAAGTGGTTTGGAGGGGATGACCCAAGTGGCTTTACTAGTAACCATAAGAGCTGGAAATATGTTGAACAGCAAAGTCTTGAGTCGTCAGATAAGATCCTTTCTAGCCTTTTTGATTTAAGACTTCCGCTTACATTTACCCTTGAGGATTGCTCACTCCTTTCAGAAATTATAGGTGAGTGCGCTCAGCCATTTGTATTAAAAATAAAGTAAGATTTATTGATTAAACAATCAAGCTTCATCCCAAAGATGAGTCATATGATTTCCAGCAATCCATCCAGAAGTCCACGCGCTTTGGAAGTTAAAACCACCTGTGATTCCATCAATGTCCATAACTTCTCCTGAAAAATAAAGCCCAGAACAGACTTTGCTCTCCATTGTTTTAAAATTAATCTCCTTGAGGTTTATTCCACCACATTCCACAAACTCTTCTTTAAATCGACTTTTTCCAAGCACATCAAGTTCACAGCTGAATAAATTTTTCATAATGAGATGGAATTCCTTTTTACTTATTTCTGACCAGTTCTTTTCTTTTGAAATATCGCACTTGATCAGAAGTTGCAGCCAGAACCTCTTAGTTAATTCACTTGGGTAAGCATTGCCTACTGAAGTTTTTGTATTATTATTTTTAATAGTGTTAAGTAACTTTTCAGCATCATCTCTGCGTTTAATGCCGAGCCATTTTATGCGCTTGATGTTGTGCAGTGGGAGGCAGGCACTCCGTTAGTGCTTGGCGAAAAGGCAGATTCAATGGAGCCAATGACGTCGTTGCAAAACGACGAATGGAAAGCAGTCGCTGTTTTTCGAAAACAAAATGACCGGTCAAAACTCACAGTGCCGGGCGGATTGTATAGCGATCCCGTAGTCTTTAATGGAAGTGGTGAAAGCGTAGGTACGATTGCGCTGGCAATAAACAAGCCAGTCCCTGAACGAGATTGGGCACTGCATAAAAATCTTCGACTCGACGAAAAAAGAAGTTCTTTGTTGAGTGATTTTTTGGGGCACGATGTGCAGCATGGCGCGTGCGTGATTGTGCCGGATAACTACGACCCCACTCGCGCGGAACCGTACCCAGTGATGTACTGGATTGGCGGTTTTGGAAGCGATCATTACGGTGGACGTTTCATGAAGATGATGTTTACTGGCTCTGATTACGACGATCAAATTTGTCGTGTTATTTTGAATGCGCAAGCATACACAGGACATCATGTTTTTACAGACTCGGCAAACAATGGACCAAGAATGACTGCGCTTCTTGAAGAGTGGATTCCATACTTAGAAGGAACGTATAATCTTGGCGGAAGTGGCGATAAGCGGTTTCTTGCCGGGCACTCTTCAGGCGGTTGGACGGCGCTTTGGTTGCAAGTTAAATACCCAGATTTTTTTGGTGGCGCTTGGGCGCTAGCGCCAGACC
>OOFV01000021.1_pt1 | contig 15163 bp, 18 predicted proteins | sample 1670561 | NCBI WGS metagenome assembly OOFV01 (sample SAMEA98158168, study PRJEB22522) | marine metagenome | biome: marine biome; feature: marine water body; material: seawater | place: Arctic Ocean | collected 26-Sep-2015 | depth 55 m
ACTACAAAGACATATCCGCACACCACCCACATATCCATCAACCAATAACTACACATCAACCAGAAACTACCCCTAAACCAAAATCTACCCCTAAACCAAAATCTACCCCTAAACCAAAATCTACCCCTAAACCAAAATCTACCCCTAAACCAAAATCTACCCCTAAAGCAAAATCTAAGTCCACGAAATAATCTATTTTTCTAAATGGACTATGTCCCCTACAATGACCTTGCTTATCTTTCCTTTATTCTTAATTAACAATCTACCATATTCATCAATCTTAATCGCATCACCTTTTATTTTTCCATTAACTGTATCAATTTCCACTTTTTTTCCAATAGTTGATGATCTTTTTGTCCATTCTGAAATAATTTTTTTAGTTTGATTTGTATTTAGTAATTCATATATTTTTTCTAATTCTAGTAAAAATGATTGAACTAATTCAATTGCAGTAATTTTATTTTTTTGTTCACTTAAACTTGCAATTCCATAATAATTTGCTGTGTTTTTTAATTCCTTTCCAATTTCTTTTACATTGACATTAAAATTAATTCCAACTCCTAAAACTAAACTTTCAATTCTATTTGATTGCATTGATACATCTACTAACATTCCTGCTAGTTTTTTTCCGTTGATTGTTAAATCATTTGGCCATTTTAATGACGGTGATATTTTACATGTTTTTTCAATTGCATATGATAATGCCAGTGATGATGCAATTGGAAATAATGTTGTAATTGAAATATCAAATTTTGGATGTAATATTATGGATAACCATATTCCTCCCTTGGGCGAAATCCATTTCCTCCCTGATCTGCCTCTCCCGCCTGATTGTTTCTCTGCAATTATTATTACCCCGTCATTTTTTTGATCATCTGCCATTTTTAGCGCTTGATTTTGAGTAGAATCTATGGAATCAAAATAATATGCTTGCTGTCCTAATGTTTTTGTTTTAATCCCTGAAACAATTTCCCATGGTAAAAGTAAATTTGAATTTGTTGTAAGTTTGTAACCTTCTTTTTGTTTTGATTCTATTGTATACCCTAACGTTTGAATTTTTTTAATGTGCTTCCAAACTGCAACTCTACTAATTCGTAAAACATCACTAAGATCTTGCCCTGAAAGATATTCTGTGTTATGTGTTTTTAAAAATGTTAAAACTCTGAGTAACCCTGTATCGTCAAATGAATTGTAAATCAATTAACTATTATTTTTTCTTCAAGTATAAAATACTCTCTAGAATCCAATATCAAAATCAAATCCGCCATCATCCATACTGCCATCATCCATACTGCCATCATTAGCCATGTTTTCCTGTGAAACATAATCTGACATTCCAACACCCATCATACTAAACATCATTGAAAACATCATCATATCCATTACTCCAAAAAACATCATTGTTGGCAAAACTGATTTATTTTCTTCCATCTTTTGTTGAAGTTTTTGTTTATCGCCACTTTCATAAATTAATTGCATTTCTTTCCATTTATCTTGTATTTCTATTATTTTTCTATCTAATTCATTAGAGCCTTCTTCAGTAACTTCAAGTTCAATTTTTTTACCAAAAAATCCTTTTTTTTCTTCAACTTTAATGAATTTTTTATTTTCTAATTCCTCTAAAATTAAATTTAATTCCTCTGAACTAATTTTTGTTTCATTTTGTATATTTGAAAATTTTTTTTTGCCTCGCCTAATTGATCCTAATACGATGACATCTTTTGGTTCTATTTCCATGTAATTTGCAATTTTTTTATGACTAAAATACTCTCTGATTATAATTAAATCCTATTTTTTGATTTTAATTCTGATACGACTTGTTTAATTCCGTCTTTATAATTTGGATATTTGAAATCATATATTTTTAATATTTTTTTATTTGACACTTTGATGGGTGTGGTTAGCAATTTTATCAAATCTGTTCCTAGTACTGCCTTTGCCAAAAATACTGGAACACTTCCTGGATGTTTTGCACTTATTTGATCTGCTGTGAAATTTGAAAATTCTTTAAAACTTACTGGCATAGAATCTGCAATAATAAATGACTCTCCAAATGATTCTTTTTCCAGTATCGCAATCATACTTCCTACTGCATCATCTACATGAACAAAACTTTTGTAATACTCTCCTCCATCAGGCATTCTAAATGTATTTTTTTTTAATCTTTTGACAAGCATTTCATAAAACCATCCACCTGGTCCATAAACATCTCCAAAATGAACAACTGCAAAATCTATTTTATGCTCTCCTGAATTATCCTTTAGGTATTTTTCTGCATCTAGTCTAATTTTAACAAAATTTGTATTTGGATTATATTTCTGACTTTCATCTATTACTATTTCATTCGTTTCTCCATACACTCCTAAACCTGAAATGTAAATTATTGATTTTGTTATTGATTTAATTTCTTCAAACAATTTTTTTGTTCCTTCCAGATTTACTTTTTCCAATATTTTTTTATTTTTTTCTAATGGTGTGTGTGATGCAAGATGAAATACACAATCAAACTCTAAATCTTTAAAATCTATTTTTTCATCTGTTATGTCGCCATAAATTATATTTGATTTTGAATTTCCTTCTTTTCCCTTACGGACTAAACTTGTTACATTATATCTCTTATCTATCAATGAATTCACTAACCTTGAACCTATGAATCCTGTTGCCCCTGTCACCAAAATTGATTTTACCATTATTTTTTACATTTTTTTTTACCATTTATTCTATTTGTATCTATTTTACTAGTGCCATACGTTAATTCAAAAATTATATGCAACATTATTGAAATATTTTTGTGAATCAAGATTCTCATTCTGATGAAAAAATAATTGATGTGCTATCTTTGAAAACTGTTGCTGTAATTGGAATGTCTAAGCATTCCTCAAAAGCTGCTCATTACGTTCCAAAATATCTAATTGACAATGGATATGATGTAACTCCTGTAAATCCTACCACTGATAAAATTTTGAATAGACGTTGCTATGACTCTGTCACTGAAATTGATGGCCCTGTTGATATTATTGATGTGTTTAGACCCTCTGATCAAATCTCTCTAATTATTCGTGATTGTATTGAGAAAAAACCCAAAGTGATATGGTTACAAGAAGGAATTCATGATTTTGAGTCTGAAGAATTAGCTAGAAAATCTGGAATTATTGTTATTTTTAATAGATGTATGTTGGCAGAACATCAGAGATTGTTAACATGACTAATTTTGAAAATTTTCGTCAAGATCTAATGGATTTAATAAAAAAATATGATTCTGATATCCCTTTGAAAGTTGAGGAAGATATTGAAAATAATATCATCAAAATATTTGGCGCAAACATGACTTCTTTGGCTAGAGCTCAAAACGGTCTTAATGATATGACTGAATTGGCATACACTACAGCTGAGCACCATCCTTATTGGAATTTATTGTATAATTGTTCAGAAATTGCCAATACTGTTTTAGATAAATGGAAAAATTCCTTATCTTCTGATGATTTTAAAGACATTGATTGGGCTTTGAAAGAAATCCATCAAACTTTAGAAAAAATTAAAGATAAAGAACCACTCGAGCATGATTGCTAAATTTAATCTAAATTTTCTATTTTAACTAATAATCTTTGAACTATGCATGATTCTTAGATAATCCTAAAAATTGATCCATCTGTGCTTGTATTACTTTATAAAATACCTAATCTTGTAAATAATTGATGAGTTCCAAAACTGATAACAGTGAAGGTCTATTTGGCACTGTAAAAGTGGGTTTTGGAGCTGGATTGGTTGCAGGATGCGCTTTATTTTCATCATTTCTTTCGATTGATCAACAGATTAACATTCCACATGGAACATTTTACAAAACAATAGGAATTCCTATGGGTGTTGAAGGTATGGGTGCAGTTGCATTAGGCTTCATGGCACACATTATTGTTTCCGCATTAATTGGAATCGCTTTTAATTTGGCAGCTTCCTATTGGAGAACATTTAGAATTGTAACGATTCCTAAGGGAATTTTAACTGGTGCAGTTACTGGTGCAATTGTATTTAGTTTAGCGTTCTTACCTATGCATACTCTGGTTATGACGCCTATGCTTGAATCTGCAATTTCTTCAAGTGATTCTATTATTACTATCCTACCTGAAGAAAAAGAAGCATTAGCTACGTTATTGGTTAACAACGATTTTGTATTGTGGTATTCTGCACTTTTGCATGTAATATTTGGTTCTGTAATGGGTCTGATGTCTGGATTTCTTCTACATGATAGATATCGAACTGTAGAACGAATTCGTTCATTTTGGTAATAATTAGATTTAATTTTTCTTTTTCATTTATTAGATAAAATCTAAAATTGTTTTTTGTCTAACTCTGTTAATCATATCTCCATTTACAATCCATTCTTTTTTACTTACACTTGTTTTTGCTGATGCTAAATTCAATGCATGATTAAAGTCTGATACAATTTGTGGTTTTTGTTTCATAGCCTCTCTTATGCCCTCACGAACTTGCCATACTCCAACTGGAATGGCGTATTCTGGTCTAATTTCCCTAAAAATTAAAACCCCTGCTTGAATTTTATTTTTTAGTAAATATTCTGAAACTCCTAGTTTTGCAGCAAAATATGCTCCTGCAATGCGTGGCGGATGATCTATACCTCGTGCATCCTCGCTATCTGAACCAAACCCTAAAATTCCATTTGAATACCATCCCTCAATCATTTCAAAAATCCATCTATGTGGGAATAAAATCACTGAAAATACATTCCCTAAATGTTCATATGAAAAAATTTTACACGTGTCAATAATACTATTTTCTAAAATTTCTTTAACTATGGATTTTGAAATTATGTCATCTGTTGCAGTAATACTCCATTTTGTTGGAACTAATTTTCTTTTTTTACCTAACATCCCAATACTGAAACATTTTTGAATTTTAGAAATCTCAATTCCTGAATTATATAATTTTAAAACTGCATCTTGTGCTTTCATATCTTTATCATAAAATATTTTTTCAATTGGTTTGGTAGATGTACTTCCAGAAAACTTTGCAGATTTTATTTCACCTGTAGGGCCAAAAGGTGCACTTTCACCATCAATAGAAATGTTTGAAGATGTATTTTTCATAAAAACTAAATCTAAATCCGTAGGTTTTTCTGACATAGTAATTTCTTGAAGATTCTCAATGTACCTGCCTTCTGTTTGTTCAATTGGTGTTTTTTGAACTCCTCTTACCAAGTTTAAACGAAAATTTATGATTTCTTCAAGTGATTTACCTTTCCATTTTTCAGGACTATCCAACAAACTGGTATCTCCATGAATTGGTGGAACCATTGGACCGACAAACACTTTTGGATAATTATATGATCCAACAAATACTGATGGTGGACTAGTACCGCTAATTGTATCTGATGAAAATAAATTTCCATATTTTGATAATGTTTTATGCCATTTTGATAATATTGATCGTCGTATCTCTTGAGAATCTGATGACATTGTTATTTGTGCCTAAAATGAGCCTATTAACTTGACTAATTTTTAAAATAGATAATTACTATATGTGTAATCTTTAAACTTCATAACATCTATTTCTAAATATGGCTGTAGATAGAATTGTTTCATTTCTACCTAGTGCTACTGAATTACTTTATGAATTTGGTGTCGAAGATAAATTGTTTGGAGTTACACATGAATGTAAATATCCTGACTCTGCAAAATTAAAACCACAAGTAATTTCTTCTGTAATAAATTCTGATGAATTAACAAGTAATGAAATCAATACTGCTACGTGTACACTATTACGTGACGGAAAAGATATTTTTACTTTAAATGAACAAAATCTTAAAGACGCAAACCCTGATTTGATTATTTCTCAAGAAACTTGTGAGGTTTGTGCAGCTTACACTGCACAAGTTAAAAATGCAATAGATATTCTTCCAAAAAAACCTGAATTATATTCTATGGATCCTCATAACTTAGATGAAATAATACAATCCGTTATAAAATTGGGAAAAATTTTGGATAAAAACCAAAAAGCTTTAGAAATTGTTAATTCTTTAAAAAAAAGAATTCAAAATATACAAAACTCTAAAAATAAAATATCACTCAAAGTACTTGCAATAGAATGGATTGAACCATTTTTTACTGCAGGTCACTGGATTCCTCAAATGATTGAATCTGCTGGAGGGATTAATTTAATCAGTAAAACTGGCGAACATTCTCGACGTATGAATATGGATGAAATCATAGAATCTGATCCTGATGTGATTATTTTTATGCCATGCGGATTTGACACTTTGCGTACTGTATCTGAATATAATACAATTTTAAAGAATAATTCTGATTGGAATTCTCTAAATGCTGTAAAAAATAAACAAATTTTTGCTGTTGATGCAAATTCTTTTTTTAGCAAGCCTAGTATCCGAACAGTTGAGGGATTAGAGATTTTGGCTAAAATCATACAGCCTGATAGATTTAAGGAATTAATTGTATCTGAGGGTTCTTTTTATCATATTTCTTAAAAATTCCTTTATGTATGACAAACTATTACCACTTTGTATGGTTCGAGCAAAATTAACTGAAAAAGAGAAAGAAAAGTCAAAGAAAGAACAAACAGTAAGAGCAGAACAATCTCGTGCTGCTAGGAGAAGTGGAAAAAGTACGAAAACTGAGGGTAAAGTTGCTAAATCAACTTCAAAAACAATTGAATCTAGATCATCTAAGAAAATTGCAACTATAAAAAAGAGAACTAGAAGTTAATCTCCTTCATTTCTTGTCTATGATTACTAATTACATTGACAATGAAAGTTGCTAACATAAAGCAAATTGTCGACTTAACAATAATAAAATGAAAACAATGAGCACTGCTTCTGAAACAACTTTTTCAAATTATGGAATATATGATTTAGGCGATAATCTTGAATTATTACTTCCAAACACATTGATTAAATTTCAAAGAATAAGTGATGATGCTTTTTCATACTTTAGAGAAGATTCTGAAGGTAAAACAATTGAAAAAATTATTCCTGTAAAATCTAATGATGTTAAAATTGAATTAGTTCCTATCCGACCTCTTAACCATCCTGCAAAAAGAACAAACTATGTTTTTTTAAAACTTGATAAAGAAATTCATCTTGGTGAAAATTCAGCTGCAAGTATTTTTGTTCACTGTCCTATTGAAATTGGAATATTTTTAATTTATGGTGATAATCACGAGCCTCTTGATTGGGTAACTTGTAATCCTTTGAATTCTAGATTTAGCCTATATGGTTCTCCTGATACTGGAACATTATGTAAATATGCAGAAGTATCATTAGCTACTGATTATGATGATTCTGTTTCTTATGTGAATGGAGTGATGCATATTGTTATTGAAAATACTTTGTCTTTTGCACAAACTATCAGTAAGGTAATTTTTCCTATAACTGATAATAATCTGTACTACAAAGATTCTAAATCTATTATTGATGGAATAAAAATAATTATGAAAAAACGTGCAGCTGTAAATATTGCTGAGGTAAAACCTGCTCCTGTAGATACTGAGTGGACCACAGCTCCTGCTTGGGATGACTCAATTGATAGTATTCATCATATGGAGATGACCTTAGAATAATGGTAATAGAATTACTTCAGAGTTTATCTGAAATGCAACTTGTTGGAGAATTAACTGTTCTCTCCTTGCTAATTGGTGGTATTATAATGGCAGGTGGTATAATCACTGCAAAAATTGCAAAAATATTATTTCATAAATATTATGCACCATCATTACCTAAAGACACTGCTCAGAATATTAGCAAATTAATTTATTTTGGAATTTTAATAATTTCTTTTCTAGGATTTACTTCTAGCCAGGGCATTGATTTGTCTGGAATTATGGTGGCAGGTGGGATATTTGCAGTGGTTATTGGATTTGCAACACAATCTGTTGTTTCTAATTTAATCTCTGGTCTTTTCTTGATTGTTGAAAAACCTGCAAAACATGGAGACACTATTGATCTTCCTGATATGGGGATTTCTGGAACTCTTTTGGATATTGGAACCTTTTCCAGTAAAGTTCGAAGATTTGATGGTACTGTTACTAGAATTCCTAATGACAAATTCTTTACATCCAACATTCGTTCCCTCACTTTATCTACTGTTAGACGTGCTGATGCTGTGGTAGGAATTTCATACAATTCTGACATCGAAAATGCAATTTTAGTTATGAAAAATCATATTTTAGAAACAATGCCTTTTGTACTTCAAATACCTGAACCTGAATTTCGAATTGAGGAGTTAGGAGACTCCAGTGTAAGTATTCATGTATTTGTTTGGTATCCTAAAGACGATTGGAGTGAAGCTCAACCTATTCTTCTTGCAACGCTTAAACGGGCTCTTGACAATGCTGCAATTGAAATCCCTTTCCCACAAAGAGTAATTTGGTCTGGAAAAGATTAACTAGTTTTTGCCTGTTTTTTATCTGCACGTCTTTTCTTAATTAAACTAAACATGATCATACCTACATTGATAATTGAAACGATTTCAATTAAATCTACGCCGTATAGGAACCAATCAATTACTGGATGAACTCTTGAAATGATTCCTGCTTCAAGCATTATGTCTGCATTCCACACCATGTGCGGTATTTGAATAAATTGTATTATTGCAATTATAACTATACTTCCTAGTATTTTATTTTCACACCAATTCCAAAACTTAGTCCACGGATTCATAAATTATTTTATTCTTTAATTGTATTAAACGCTGTTAAAATTAGACACAACTAATTAGATTCGCCTAATTTTTTTACGCTTATTTTTTTATTTTTCTGATTGTATTTTTTCTTTTTTCATCCAGATTGTTCTTTCTTTATGATCAATTAATTCTACATTCATTTCATTTAGTTGTCCACGAATTTTATCTGCTTCCTCAAACTGTTTTTCTTTTCGTAACTTCTCCCTATTTTGAATTAAATCATCTATTGCCTGTTTTTTATCTTGAGTCATTTCTGGAATGACTAACCCTAAAATATTTGTCATTCTTTCAAATTCTTTTTTAATTAGTTGTGCAGATTCTTTAGCAAGTTTTTCTTCTGCTGCCAATCTGTTTGTTTCTTTTACTAGTTGAAAAAATGCAGATAGTGCTAAATGTGTATTAAAATCTGATTCTAACGCTTCATCAAATTCTGTGCCTATTTTTTCAATATTTTGAGTATTTTTTTCATGCTTTTCACTTTCTGCATGAATTAATTCATAATAACATGTTTCAACTTGTCTCCATTTTATGAGATTTTCTTTTAACATCTCTTCAGAATAATCTATTACTTTAGAATAGTGTCCTGATAAACAAAATAATCTAATTATGTTTGCACCCCAATTCTCTAAAACATGTTTAATTGATTTTGTATTTCCTAATGACTTTGACATTTTTTCACCACTAATTGTAACCATCCCTACATGCATCCAAATTTTTGCAAAAGGTAAATTTGTACATGCTTCTGATTGTGCAATTTCATTTTCATGATGAGGAAAAATTAAATCCCGTCCGCCGCCATGAATATCAAAATTTTCTCCAAGGTACTTTAAACTCATTACTGAGCATTCGATATGCCATCCTGGTCTTCCTTTCCCCCATGGACTATCCCATGCCGGATTGATATCTGAAAATTTCCATACTGCAAAATCTGCTGGATCCTTTTTTGTTTCATCTATTTGTATTCTTGATCCTGACTGTAGTTCATCTATTTTCTTTTTTGAAAGTTTACCGTACTCTGAAAATTTTGAAACTGCAAAATATACTCCGTTATTTGAAACATATGCGACTTCTTTATCAATTAATTTTTTAATAAATTGTATAATGTCTTCTATGTGCTCTGTAGCTTTTGGATAATTTGTAGCACGTTTAACATTTAATTCCTTAAAATCTCTAAAATAATTTTCAATGTATTTTGAACTAATTTCTTCAGCCGTTACATTTTCTTTAGTAGCACGATTTATGATTTTATCATCTACATCCGTAAAATTCTGAATAAATTCTACTTCCACTTCTTTGCTTTCTAGATATTTTCTTAAAACATCAAAAACTATGATTGTTCTGGCATGCCCTATGTGTGATTCATCATACACTGTAACTCCACAGAGGTAAATTTTGATTTTTTTAGAAATATCTAATTTTTGTTCAACTGTTGTTAATGTATCTTGGAGATTCATTTTACTATCTATCTGGTTTTGTTGCTAGTAATCTTTTATGTTCACTGTTTATGTTTAATTCATAAATTTTTTCAACTGTTTTTTTATCTATTTTTGTAATTTCTGCTGTTTCTTGGACTGTAAGTTTTTTTTCAAATAGACAATATAGTATAGAGTCCACATCTTCGTACTGTATTCCTAATTCTTCCTCTGCTTCGTGATCTTTCCAAAGGTGCGGACTAGATTTTTTTAATATTATATTTTCTGGAATTCCTAAATATTTTGCAATTTCTCTAACTTGTAATTTGTATAGTGAAACAATTGGTGTTAAATCTGATGCACCGTCGCCAACTTTTGTAAAATATCCAATTAGATGTTCACTTTTATCACTTGATCCTAAAACTAAATAATTTTTGATATTTGCATAATAATATAGTATATTGGTTCTAACTCTTGCTCTTAAATTTCCTTTAGCTTTTTCATTTGGTTCTAAATACATTGAATATTCATTTACAATTGGTTTGATGTCAATTAGTTTATGTTCAATTCCTGTTAACGAAATTATTTTCATTGCATCCTCAGTTTCAATACTTGGAGTAATTGTGGTATCTGGCATTATTATTGCAAGTGTTTTATTTTTTAGTTTACTTTTACAAATATATGCTAAAACTGCTGAATCTATTCCTCCACTTAATCCTAAAATAATTCCCTTTGATTGATTTTTTTCAATTTGACTTTCTATGAATTTTTCAATTTTATCTGTAATTAAAGAATAATCTTGATTAATTATTTCATTTATGATGTCTTGATTCAATAATGATTTTAAAAAATATTTAAGAATAAAAATTGTACTTAAATCGAATTTCTAGATATCTACGTAAAGTCCGTCATCTCTTGACTGAACTGAATATGTTTCTAGTTTAACATCTTTAAGATAGTCTACTAATTCACCTGTTTTGATATTGTACTTCCAAAAATGTAATGGACATTCTACAATATTTCCTTCTAATTTTCCTGGTGCAATTGATCCATCTTGATGCACACAAAGATCATCCATTGCATGAAATCCATCTTGATTAAATACTGCAATTTGTTTTCCATCAATTTTGAATGCTTTACCTTTCCCTGCTGCTATTTCGCTTTTTTCAGCTATTTTTTTCCAAGCCATTGGTTTATTGAAATATCTGTCATTTATTTAGATTCGCATGATAGTATTTTATAACCCCAATTGGGATTGTATTCATTGAGTAAAGTAAAATCTAGTCCAACATTGATCAAAGAAGGTAAACTATCCTATGAATGGGCTAGATCTCACATGCAAATTTTAGATAATACAATCAATCGATTAAAAAAATCAAAACCTCTCAAGGGAATAACAATTGGTTTTTGTTTACACGTTACAAAAGAAACATCTGTTTTACTTATTGGTGCTAAAGAATTAGGTGCAACAGTTGCAGTTTGTGGTGGTAATCCTTTAACCACTCAAGACAATATTGCAGCATATTTGGCATCTGAAGGAATTCATGTTTATGCATGGCATGGTCAATCTGTTAAAGACTATGATTGGTCTATTGATCAAGTACTCAAACATAGCCCAACTATTCTTACTGATGATGGTGCAGATATGAATATCAAAGCACACTTTGATAAACGATTCAAAGACATGAAAGTTCTTGGTGCAACTGAAGAAACTACCGCTGGTGTAACTAGAATTAGAGCCGTAGAAAATCAAGGTAAATTAAGATATCCTGTAATTTTAGTTAATGAGGCATATACTAAACACATGTTTGATAATCAATATGGTACTGGACAAAGTACCATTGATGGTTATTTGCGTGCAATGAATTTACTTATGGCATCAAAACGTGTTGTAGTAGTAGGCTATGGCTGGGTTGGACGTGGAGTCGCATCAAGATTTAACGGAATGGGTTCTAAAGTGATTGTAACTGAAGTTGATCCAATTAAAGCTCTTGAGGCTCACATGGATGGATTTGAGGTAATGCCAATGTCACAAGCAGCAAAACTTGGTGACATGTTTGTTACATGTACTGGAATGACTAGTGTAATTAGAAAAGAACACATTTTAAAAATGAAAGATGGTGCAATTATGGGCAATGTCGGTCACTTTGATCTTGAGATTGATGCTGAATTCTTACTAAAGAAATCAAAATCTGTTAAAGAAGTTAGACCAACACTTGATGAATGCGTTTTACAAAATGGCAAAAAAGTTTACTTAATTGGAGAAGGTCGTCTTGCTAACTTAGTTTCTGCAGAAGGACATCCGCCAGAAGTTATGGCTCAATCATTTTCAAATCAACTTTTGTCTATAATGTATATTCTCAAAAACCATAAAACAATGGAAAATAAAATTATAGATGTTCCTAAAGAAATTGATATTCAAATTGCATTTGATGCATTAAATGCAATGGATGTTAAAATTGATAAATTAACTCCTGAACAAGTAAAATACTCCAATAGCTGGTAGAACTTTTTAACTCTAAGATTACTTTTGAGAATTATCTAATGAATAAAAGAGCTATAATTACAAGTGCTTTACCTTATGCAAATGGAGAAATTCATTTGGGTCATGTGGCATCTACCTATCTTCCAGCAGATGTAACTACCAGATTTTTAAAACAAAACGGAGTTGAAGCATACTATGTTTGTGCATCTGATGATTTTGGAACTCCTATTCTAATTCAATCTGAAAAAGAGGGAAAAACCCCTGCCGACTATGTTGCACATTGGAATAAACGTGATTATGATGATTTTACTGCATTTGGTATTGATTTTGATTATTTCTATAAAACAAGTTCATCCGAGAATATTGAATTTGTTCAAGATGTTTTTACAAAACTAAATGATGCTGGACATATTTATCAAAAAGAAATAATTCAATTTTACTGTAATAATGACAAAAAATTTCTACCTGATAGATATGTAAAAGGTGTTTGTCCTCATTGCAAGGCTGAAGATCAATATTCTGATTTATGTGAAAGTTGTGGTCGTGTACCTGAAGAAATAATTGACCCTAAATGCTCTCTTTGCGGTCAAACTCCAACCAAAGAAAAAACAGATCATTATTTTTTTAAACTCAAAAATTTTGCTGACTCATTATCTAAATGGTTAGATGAAACTACTACTCTTCAAAAAGATGTAAAAAAATATGTTCAAAATTGGATCAAGTCTGGATTAATTGATTGGGATATTACAAGAGATATTCCTTGGGGTGTTCCTGTACCTCTTGATGGTGCAGAAGGTAAAGTTTTCTACGGTTGGTTTGACAATCACTTGGCATACATTTCAACTGCATTAAAATTTCTTAACGATAAAGGCATTGATGGAAAAGAATTTTGGAACTCTGCAGATATTTATCATTTCATTGGAAAAGATATTGTGTACCATCACTACCTTTTCTTACCTGCAATGAGATTGGGTCTTAATGAAGAATACAAATTACCTAACTATATTCCAACTAGAGGACACCTTACACTACAAGGAAAGAAATTATCTAAGAGTAGAAATTGGTATATTGGATTAAAACAATTTTTAGGATATTATCCTGCTGACTATTTGAGATTCTATCTTGTCTCCATCAATCCCTATTCTCAAGATGATTTGAATTTTGATTGGGATGATTTTACAACTAGAATAAATTCTGAATTAATTGGTAATCTTGGAAATTTCATTAATCGTGCTTTAGGATTTACAAAAAAAGTATTTGATGGAAAAATTCCTGAGACTGAATCTTTTGATGAAAAAGATTTAGAAGCAGAACAAAAAATAAAATCACTTGCAATTGATGTTTCTACTTTGATGGAACAAAATCATTTGGATAGAGCGTTAAAGAAAATAATGGAGGTTTCTTCTTTTTTTAATCAATACTTTCAACACAAGGAACCTTGGAAGAATGGTCCTGGAACTACAAATTGTGTATATCTTTCTGTAAATGCTGTTAGAAGTTTTGCCATAGCAATATTCCCATTTATGCCTGAATCTGCCCAAAAAATTTGGAATCAGCTTGGAATTGATGGAAATGTGGCCGATATCTCGTGGTCATCTCAATCTGAATTGGGTATTTCATCTGGACATATTTTGGGTGATTCGTCACCATTGTTTGCCAGAATTGAAACATCTGATATTGAAAAATATAAAAAAGAATTAGGTCCATCTGAATAACTATGAAGCCTGTTGCCCGAATTTCAACTCGTGGGTACTATGATTTACTAACAGGAAAAACTATCAAAAATAATTCATATTATCTATACCCAAAACAGGATTTCAAAAAATTAATTGATTCAAAAGAATTAACAATTATGATTCATGGTTTGAGAAATGACAATGCTGGAGCACTTGCAAAAGTTATCTTGGCAAAAAATAGGCTAAAAAAATTAAATTATTCATACCCTGTAATTGGATATAGTTATGATTCTAACACAACTGGTGCACATTTAATTAAATATGCAAAAAGATCATTGGATGCGGGACAAGTCATTGCAAAAAAAAATGGACGAAACCTGGGAAAATTTATTGAAGATTTTAAAACAAATAGTCCTAGAACAAAAATTCGTCTAATTGGACATTCTCTTGGTTCTCAGGTAATTCTTAGTACGTTACAATATCTTGCAAAAAAGAAAAAAAATACTGGAATTGTTGAAAGCGTGTATTTTTTTGGTGCATCTATTACTGATGATGTCCCTGCCTCAAAAAACTATGGGGGAATTCTTCAAGATACTGTTAATACAAAAATTGTAAACCATTATGCTCCATCAGACGAAGTGTTGGGTTGGGCACACAAGGAAAAATTTGTTAAATGTCCTTTGGGACTTAACGGTGCAACTGGAAAACCTATTTCAAAATACAGACAAACTTTATTGAAACCTAAAAACCATAGATTTGCAAGTTATGTTTCTGTATTGAATAAATTTCCATAGATTTTCAATTATGTAGGCATCAGTATCTTTGGTCCGTCATTTTTTTATAGGAATATTGATTAATTATTGTATATGATCTCTAGTAAAT
>OOFV01000023.1_pt1 | contig 14143 bp, 13 predicted proteins | sample 1670561 | NCBI WGS metagenome assembly OOFV01 (sample SAMEA98158168, study PRJEB22522) | marine metagenome | biome: marine biome; feature: marine water body; material: seawater | place: Arctic Ocean | collected 26-Sep-2015 | depth 55 m
ATGAGGTATACTTAGATGACTAAATTAGAAGCCAAAAATATTGTGAAATATTTCAGTCATGATTCTCATGAACTCAAAGCATTAGGTGGAATCAACTTAAAAATTGAATCTGGTGATTTTGTGTGCTTAGTAGGTCCTTCTGGTTGTGGCAAATCTACCTTTTTACGTATAGTAGCAGGTTTAGAACAACCTGATGAAGGACAAATAATTTTTGATGGACATCCTGTTACTGAAACTGGACCTGAAAGAATTATGGTTTTTCAGGAAGGTGCTTTATTTCCTTGGCTTAAGGTTCAAGATAATGTTGAATTTGGATTAAAGATGGCTGGAATTTCAAAGGAAGAAAGAGCTAAAATTTCTCATAGATATTTGGATATGATGCAATTAACAAAATTTGCTGATTCTTTTACTTATCAACTTTCAACTGGTATGAAACAGAGAGTAGCTATTGCAAGGGCTCTTGTAATGGATCCTGATGTTTTATTGATGGATGAGCCTTTTGCAGCTCTTGATGCTCAAACTCGAGATTTACTATTAGTTGAAATGCAATTAATTTGGGAAAAAACTAAAAAAACTATTTTGTTTGTTACTCATAATGTTGTTGAGGCAGCTGTACTTGGAACTAAAGTTGTTGTTTTTAGTAATAGACCGTCAATAATTAAAAAAGAATTCACTAATGATTCTCCTAGACCTAGGACTAGTGATGATGAATCTTTAGTAAAACTTCAACAAGATATTTTACTTGAACTTAGACCTGAGGTAAAGAAAAATTTAGAGTGATTATTATGGCAAAAAATTTCACTCCTCACAGAATTGCATTTTACATTGGAATTGTAGTAGTTTGGCAAGTTATTGCAATGATTGGTATATGGCCAGATAATATTTTTCCATCTCCTTATGAAGTAGCTGAAGATTTGTTTTATGGTGCAATTGACGGTAGTTTGTTTTATGGAATTGCAACAAGTATGTGGCGATTATCTATTGGATTGGCAATTGCAATTTCTGGTGGTATTGTATTGGGAATTTTTATGGCTAGAGTCGAAGTCATTAATCAAACTGTTGGATCTCTTGTTTTAGGATTACAATCTATTCCTTCCATAGCTTGGGTTCCATTAGCAATATTGTGGTTTGGTCTAACTGATGGTGGAATTATTTTTGTTACTGTGATTGGTGCAATTTTTGCAGTTACAATTAACACCTATACTGGAGTCAAAAACATCGATCCTCATTTTATTGAGGCTGCAAGAAACATGGGTGCAAAAGGAACTCAATTAATTACTGCTGTACTAATCCCTGCTGCATTTCCATACATGATTTCTGGATTTAAGCAGGGCTGGGCTTTTGCATGGAGGGGTGTAATTGGTGCTGAGATACTATTTTCATTCTTAGGATTGGGATTTTTACTTAATGCTGGACGTTCTCTAAATGATGTTTCTCAAGTAATTGGAATAATGGTGGTGATAATGATTATAGGTTTGATCATTGACGGAGTAGTTTTCAAAAGATTAGAAACTAAAGTCATGTCTCGTTGGGGTTTGAGATAATTTTATTCTATTTGAAATTTCATAAAAATAATCTTTCGCTTCTATCTATTTTTCTATTCGTTGTATTTTTTGTAATTATTTCAAATTCTTACAGTGTATGATAAAAAAACCCTACTTTTCAATTTTTATTTCATTTTTAATTTTTAATGAAACAACAAAAGCACATACGATAATTACTATTGCAAAATACATTACTGAAATATAGTCAAAAACATATGCAATACTTCCTGCAACAATTGGACCAATCACTGTTGCAATTGATAATGTCGAACTAAAAATTCCAGTTGATGTTGAACGTGGATTATTTTCCATCAGATGAAAATTTCCCCCAATAAATAAAAATGCCCATGTAGCTCCAACTAGTGACATAAATGGCATTGCCATCCACCATTCTGTTACAAACGATAATCCAACAAATACAAACGTTGTAAATCCAATTCCAATCTTAAATTTTGTAACATTGGAAAGTTTAATCTTACTTGCCATTACATTCATTAAAATAAATGCTGTCACTGTATTTGCAACATACACTATTGATATGTGATATAGATCTCCTCCCCATCTCTCTATAATCATTATTGGAAGAATTGTCCATACTGCTGCAGCTCCAATATGTCTTAGCAACAATGATAAAAAGAGAAATTTATTTTTTAAAATTACTTGTTTAGTAGTTCCAGGTTCAATTTCTTTTTTTTGTTCTGGATTTGGTAATTTTATTGTAAAAATTAGACCTACAATAAATGATGCTGCACTGATTATGAAAATTAATTTAAGATCACTTGCAATACCTGCAGCTGCAATACCTGCTAACCATCCTAACGCATGAAATGATATTACTGTCGCTGCTCTTTTTTTATCTATGTTGGCCTCATACGTATAAGCAATCATTGCAGGAATCATTATTCCACTTGCAATACCTGCAGCAATTCTAACTAGGAAAAATAATGTAAGGTCATCCGCAAAATAATGTAATCCAAATGCTATGGCACACCCTATGAATCCAATTCTGATAAATTTGAGTCTAGTTCCTTTTTTATCTGAGTGTCTCCCAAAATATATTTCTGATAAAATTTGAGCAAAACTAAATGAAGCTACCAGCAAACCAATTTCTAAAATAGAATCTGTTACACCTTGTGCAATTATGGGCATGAATACAAATACTATTGAAATTCCTGCATGTTGAAAAAATGTTGCACTGCGAACTAAGTTGTTTACATGTAACTTCGACATAAATATACATAATTTTTAATTCATCCTAATTTCAACATACATCTCTATTTTGTACTTTTTTCTAGATATTATTGAAAAGAGTTAAACTGTCTAATACTTTTTTAAAATTAAATTGAGTGAAAAAGAATCTTTCTTAAATGCATTAAAAAATAGAATTTTACTTTTTGATGGAGCTATGGGTACTGAAATTCAACAATATGATCCGTCCCCTGAAGATTTTCCAAATAACCAGGATGGATTTAATGATGGTCTGATACTAACTCATCCTGATTGGATAAAACAAATTCATAGAAATTATTTGGATGCTGGTGCTGATTGTATTGAAACAAATTCTTTTGGTTCTAACAAAATAAAATTAGATGAATATGGATTTGGTGATCAAACGGTTGATTTTAATAAAAAAATTGCACTTCTTGCATCTGAAGTCTGTGCTGAATACACTGATACTTCTAGATTTGTAATTGGCTCTATGGGTCCGACTGGTTATTTACCAAGTTCAGATGATCCTGATTTGGGACAAATACCTCTTGATGAAATTCGTACGGCATTTGAATTACAAGCTGAAGGATTAATTCTTGGAGGTGTTGATGCATTACTCATAGAAACAAGTCAGGATATTTTGGAAGTTAAATTGGCAATTGAAGCATGTCATAATGCTATATCTAAAACTGGCAAAAAGGTTGCAATTATTTCTAATACTACTTTAGATCAATATGGAAAAATGCTACTTGGCACCAATGTTGAATCTGCATACACTACAGTTTCTGATATGGGAATTGATCTATTTGGATTAAATTGTTCAACTGGTCCAATTGAGATGAACCCTAGTGTTCGATGGTTGGATGAACAAAATGAACATAATCTTTTGGTTGTTCCTAATGCTGGAATGCCTGAAAATCAAGGTGGAAAAGCAGTTTACAAAATGACTCCTGAAAAAATGGCTATTGCACTTGGTGATTTTCTTAATCAATACAAAAAAGTTCGAATTATTGGTGGATGTTGTGGTACTAACCCTGAACATATCAAATCTTTAAGAAAAGTAATTGATGAAAAAGCTAGTTCTATCCAGGGTTAATTCGGTGTATCTGTCATCGTAGCAAAGTATTTACAAAAACTGATGTGTGTTTAGATTATGACCGTTCCTAGAGTAAGTTCTGCATTGAAAGCAGTTGATTTGAAACAACTTCCTGCACCTCTAATTATTGGAGAACGCCTTAACACGCAAGGTTCTCGTAGAGCCAAAAAATTAGTTCTTGCTGATGATTTTGATGGATTAGTTGATTTGGCAAGAAATCAGGCAGAAGACGGTGCACACTGTCTTGATGTTTGTGTTGCTACAACTGAACGTTCTGATGAACGTGAATTTATGTTAACTTTAGTAAAAAAATTGAGTTTAGAAATTGATGCACCTTTAGTAATTGATTCTACAGATCCTGAAGTAATTGAATCATGTGTAGAGCAAATACCTGGTAGACCTATAATTAATTCTATAAATTTAGAAGGTGACGGCAGCAAATTTGAAAAATTAGCTCCAATAATGGCAAAATACGGATTACCTGCAATAGCTTTGTGTATTGGACCTAATGGTATGGCGAAGACATCCACTCAAAAAGTTGAAACTGCAGAATTACTTTATGAAACTGGAAAAAGTTATGGTTTAAAAATTGAACAATTTATTTTTGATGTTCTTACTTTTACTTTAGCAACTGGTGAGGATGAATTTCTTGATGCTGGTAAAAATACTTTAGAGGGAATTAGACTTGTTAAAGAAAAATTCCCCGATTGTTTTACTACTTTGGGTCTTAGCAATATTAGCTTTGGATTGATGCCTTATGCTAGGAAAGTTCTTAATTCTGTATTTTTGTACCATGCTGTAAAAATTGGACTTGATTCAGCTATTGTCAATGCTAAAGAAATCATTCCTTATGGTGAAATTATTGTAAATGAAAAAAAACTTGCTGAGGATTTAATTTTTAATACTCATCCTGATGCATTATCTGATTTAATTTCTTATTTTGAAAATGTAGGAACCAAAAGTACTACTGCTTCAAAAAAAGTTGATGTTGATCCGACATGGCCTCCTGGAAAACGTGCTCATTTTAGAATTGTAAATAGACTTAAAGATGGAATTCAAAATGATGTTGTTTCTGCAATTGCTGATAAACTTGACAAAACTGATTTAATTAAAAATACTGATGGAATTTTGTCTTTGGATCTTCCTAAAGATGTCACTCATGCTAGTGCCATAAAGACTCTCAACGAAGATTTACTTCCAGCTATGAAAGAAGTAGGCGATAAATTTGGATCTGGGGAATTAATTTTACCTTTTGTTCTAAAATCAGCTGAATGTATGAAAGTATCTGTTGGTGAACTTGAAAAATATTTACTTAAAGAAGAAGGAACTAGTAAAGGAAAACTTGTCTTAGGAACTGTGTATGGTGACGTTCACGATATTGGTAAGAATTTAGTAAAAACTATTTTTCAAAACAATGGGTATTCTGTATATGATTTAGGAAAACAAGTTACACTGCAAAAATTCTTAGAAAAAATTGATGAAGTAAAACCTGACGCTATAGGCTTATCTGCGTTATTAGTTTCAACTTCTAAACAAATGCAATTTTTTGTAGAACATGCAAGAAAAAATAATATGACTGTTCCAATTCTTTGTGGGGGCGCTGCCATTAACACTAACTACATTAATCGAATTGCAAAGGAAGGTGGAATTTATGATCCTGGTGTGTTTTATTGCAATACTATGTTTGAAGGCCTTAAAACAATGGATACTTTGGTTTCTGATGATAAACCAAAACTTTTAGCTGAGTGGAAAAATAAACTAGAAAATTGGAAAGAAAAATCTAACGCTGTTGTTGATCCATCTACTATTCCTAGAAGCAATGTCAAACCTGTTAAGGTACATGTACCTTCAATTGTTGGAAAACCTATTCGTCTAAAATTAGATCAAATAAACATGAAAGAAGTTTGGACCATGATTGATAAAAAATCTCTATTCAAATTATCCTGGGGTTTGAGGGGAAAAGCTGGTGCTGAATCTGAAGAAGAACATGAACAATTACTTACTGAATGGAAAATTAGAATAATTCGTGATAAATTAATTGAACCTGAAGTTGTATATGGATATTTTAAATGTCATAATAATGGCCAAAAATTATTAGTTGAAAATCCTTCTGGTGATGATGTAGAATTTGATTTTCCACGTTCTACTAAGCCTGAACATTTGTGTCTAACTGATTATTTTGGTGATGATGATGTGGTGGCATTCCAATCTGTAACTGTTGGAGCTAAGGTTTCTGATATTTTGGAGACTTGGAATGATGAGGACAAATATACTGATGCATATTATTTGCATGGGTTGGCCGTTGAACTTGCAGAAGCTTTAGCACAATGGATTAATCAAAAAATAAAATCTGAATTACATTTAGAAAAAAGCGGACTCAGATATAGTTGGGGCTTTCCTAGTTGTCCTGATGTTTCCCAACATCATTTACTTTGGAAACTTTTAGAACCTGAAAAATCTGGAATGACTCTAACTGAATCTGGACAAATTATTCCTGAGCAATCTACTGCTGCAATAGTAATTCATCATCCCGATGCTAAATATTTTGTAATTTAATTAAAAATTATTTTTTAAATATTCGTTTAAACCATTAAAGTCGTTTGGTGATGTGATTAACACATCTCCTGTAATTCTATGTGTTTCTTTTACAAATTTATCAAATTCTTTACTATATTCTGATAAATCTAATCCTAGGAAATCTGCTGATTTTTGATTTTTTTCAGATGGAAATAACACAATTGGAATTATTAAAAATTCTTTTAGATTATTTGAAAGATTTTCAACTTGCCCTATGTTTTGAACGGTCTGAGTCATGAATCCTTTGGGGTTTGCTTTAATTTTTTTTCCAATTTTTGAAAAATTTGGTTTATTTGACATTGAAAGATATATCTCAATCTTTGCACCGTATCCTTTTTCTTTTAACATGGCGGCTACTGAACTTGAAACTTGACCTGAATCTGGTGCTCCTGATTGTGACGGATCCCCCATTAGTATCAAAATTCCTGTAAATCCTATTGAAACGCATGTATCTACAAATTTTATAATTTCATTTTCAGTCTTGTCTCTAACTCTTAAGCTAACTGTAATTGGAAGATTTGGAATTTCTTTTTTAATAATTTCTCCAATTTTAATTGGTGATACTCTTTCATATCCTAATACGTTTTCTGTAATGTGAATCGCATCACATTTTTTTGAAATTATTTTCATTTTTTCAATAAATTTTATTATTGATTCATCTGTATTTACATCTGGTAATATTTTAGGTGGATTTGCTTCATACCTAATCGTCATATTTTTATTTTTTCTTTACTTGGTTAAAACCTTTGAATACTAAAGTTCTTGTATAATTGTGGCAGACATGATATGTTGTTAGATGATTTAAAATCCATTCTTTCTACTTCTATAGTTCCAGACATTAAAGATAATGTTGGTTATAGATTGGCATCTGTACTTGTTGTAATTTACGATTCATTTCCAAAAATCATAATGACTGAAAAACCACAAAGTATGAAATTACATGCAGGTGAAATTTCATTTCCTGGTGGAAAACTTGATCCTAATGATTCTGATCTTTTAGAAACTGCATTACGTGAAACTAGTGAGGAAATTGGACTTACTATTTCTAGAGATCAGATATTGGGTCAATTGAATCCTGTAAAAACATTGAATTCTGGTTTTTTGATTTTACCTTTTGTATGCGTATTGGAAGAAATTCCTTTACTTGTGCCAAATTCTGAAGTTGAAAAAATTTTTCATATTCCTTTAAACCCTTTACTAGAAACAATGATGGATGATTCCGATCCAAACCATAATCCTATAGATGGAATGTGTACTTTTGACTATCAAGGCCAAATTGTGTGGGGTGCGTCTGCTAGAATCTTACAACAAATTAAGAATACTCTAAAATCCTGAGATTCATTTAAAAAGAGCTCTTCGTGCCTGACAATCTATGGCTGCACGAAAATCTTCTCCAAGAAAAATTCGTCTGTTAAAAAAGACAAAACAAACATCTGCAGTACCAGCTTGGATCATTCTTAGAACTAATAGAACTGTTAGAACCAATCCTAAAAGAAGGGCTTGGAGATCAACTGATGTGGAGGTAGGATAATTGTCTCAAGAATTAGAACGTGTTTATACAATTCCTTTAGGTAAAGTTAAAATTTCACAATCACAACATCGTGCTGTTCGAGCTATTAACATGATAAGAGAATTTGCTAGACATCACATGAAAGTTGAAACTATTAAAATTGATGAAGAATTAGCTCGACATATTTGGGCTAGAGGTGTTCGTAGTCCTCCAAGAAAAATAAAAGTTAGAATGAGTAAAACTGATGAGGGATATATTCTTGTTTCACTATTCACTGATGACGTTGAAACTGCTGTAACTTCTGAAAAAGAAACAAAAAAAGTTGAAGATAAGGTAGATTCTGTTAAAGAAGCACCAGCTAAAGAAGAAGCACCAGCTAAAGAAGAAGCACCAGCTAAAGAAGAAGCACCAGCTAAAGAAGAAGCACCAGCTAAAGAAGTATAGATAAAACTTAAATATTTTTTTGACATAATTGATTTAACAAGAAAATACTGTCATTTGCAGACTTGAATGATAGAGGGTAATGGATATTTTATTTTCCATCGTTTCCTTGTTGTTTATCACTAGGTTTACTGATTTGCTAAATGTTAAGTTGATGTTTTATCTAGTAAAACTGACTATGATTGATATTTTTGTTTATTGTAAGACCTGTGGTAAAAAAGTAAAAGCCGTAGTTTTAACTAAGCATGAAAAAGAATACGATGAATCTATCTCTGGTTATAGACGATATGGTATGGTTAAAATTTTAGAACATAATATTGGATTCAAAACCAATTGCTCAGATACTTCTCAAATTAAGGCAATAGTGGAGTCTGATTCTAAAGATGATAATTCTGTATTTAATTAAAAATTAAATTAAATTATTATTTTAAAATTTTAAATTAATTATATCTGATAAAAATTATTTTATTCTAATTGATATATGTCTAATTTACAATCTATGCTACAATCTGGTATGCTCCAATCAAGTGTTTGTTCTTGTGGTATCATTCCTAATGGATCATACTTATCAAATTTTGTCATTCCTTGAACTGATGATAACATTATAACTTTAGATGTATCTGATGATGACATTTCTATTTCTGAATTTGATTCATTTGTAATTCCGCCTGTGATATTTTTAATTGAATTAATTACTCCCACTGGTATGTTCTCTCCTCCTGATACGTATAATATTGAACTTTTTATTGCGTTTGGCGGTGCATTCTCATAAAGCATTTTTAATGAATCTCTTAGTGAGTCTTCCATACTTTGTCCATCTTTACTTGTAGTTAGAATATTTATCTCAGAAGAAATTTTTGATGATTCAAGTGATTTTACTACGTGCATTATTGCAGAGTTTGCAATACTGTAACATGCTTTAGGAGTTAAATCTGGATTACTATCAAGTAGTGAATCATTATCTAATACAATTGTGCATTCTGAATTTTCTCTAACTCTTTTCAGAGATACTCCTGAATTGAAAATTCTTTCTTTTTCATATTTGAATGGCATTACTACAAATGAAATTATTCCTTTATCTGCTTCTTTACACATTTCAGAAACTACTGGTGCTATTGCAGCACCTGCTTTTCCAGCTAAATTACCAATTAATACGATGGTTGAATATTGTGAAATTTTAGATTTTATCTCTTTTGATACTTTGTAAGTTGAACCTCTGATTAATTGAACTGATGGATTAATTATTGAATCCGTTGAAACATGGATTGATTCGTTTTCTGATGATAGGTCTTTTGAATCATTACTGATGATTAAACAATCTGAGCTTAGTGTATTTTTTGCTTCATTTGCTAATTTTGAGCCTACGCCACCTAAGCCTATTACTAAAATTGGTTGTTTTATCTGAAAACTCATTCTAATCTTATTCCGTGATTTAGATAAAAAACCTTCTGACGTTTTTTTTATCAAATTTTAGATCGAAAAAATTTAGCTTGCGATCTTACCAATCAGTCTTTTTCTAGTGGCATTTGTAATTTCAACCACATGTGATTGTCCTATGCTGACTTTATCATTCACAGAAATAGGCTTGTAAGCATAGTTTCTACCCTTGATGCCTTCTTCTGTATTTTCATCAAACAACACTTTTCCTTTCCAACCGATCCACTTTTCATTGCTTTTTAGGGATATTTTGTTGATCTGTTCATAAATTAGTTTACTTCTTCGTTTAATTTCTGCGGCATCTAATTGTTTTAATTCTGCCGCATCTGTTCCAGGTCTAGCACTATATTTTGATAAATTTACTACGTCTGGTTTTGTTTCATCTAACAGTGCTATAGTTTTTTGAAAGTCTTCTTCTGTTTCTGATGGAAATCCAACTATGATGTCTGTTGAAATTGTAAAATTTTCAAATCTTTCTTTTACTTTTTTTACAATTTCCCTGAACGTTTCAGATGTATGACCTCTTTTCATATCGTTGAGTACTTTGTTACTTCCACTTTGTACTGGAATGTGTAGAAATTTGAAGACCTTATCATTATCATAAGATTCTATTAGATTTTGCTTTATTCTTGGCATGTACATTGGATTCATCATTCCAACTCTGATCATAAAATCTTCTGGAATTTCTGAAACTGCATTTACTAATGTTGGTAAGTCAGTTCCAATGTCCAAACCATAACATCCATTATCTGTTGATGTTAACCATACTTCTTTACACCCTTCTTTAATTTCTGTTTGAACTTGTCTTACAATGTCTCCTAATCTGTAGCTTGTAAGATCCCCTTTAGCCAATTTGGTCTGACAAAATGTACATTCACTCATACACCCACTTGCAATTTCCACAATCCCTACTGCTGAATTTAGTCGAACTTTTGGTAGTCCTACTTTTGATAAATCTGAATCTTCTAAAGCAATTTGTTTTTTACCCATTAATGTTGAATTAATTACATCCAGTGTTTTACCCAGTGAATTTGGTCCAAGTAAACTTGCATTTTCTATAAATTTTTCAACAGTACTTTGCTCTGCTTTTGGTAAGCATCCTGCTACGATTAGCGGTTTTGTTTTTAGTGATTTTATTCTATGCATCATTTTATTTGCAGTAGTATCTTTAACTGAACATGTTACGATAAGATTAAGATCTGATTCTGATGAATCAGTTACTAATGTGTGTCCTCCATTCACAATTAATCCTGAAATCATTTCTGAATCTGCAAAACTTGCAGAACACCCGTATGCTTCTACAAAAATTTTTGCCATAATTTATTTAAATAAATAATCAATTTCTTTGTTACTCATTAATTTTTTTGAAACCACTAACTCTCTAATTGTTTTGCCCGTTTTTAGTGATTCCTTGAAAAGTTCTGCCGATTTTAAATATCCTATTTTTGGAGTTAGCAGTGTTACTATGACTGGACTATTTTCAATATTTTCTTGTAGTTTTTGCTTATTTGCTGTAAGTCCATCAATTAGATTTGCAGAGAATATTGGTAAGAAATTTTTTAACATATCTGTTGACTCTAATACGCACTTTAGCATTCCTGGTAACATTACATTGAGCTCAAATTGTCCTCCTTGAGCTGCATATGAAACTGCTGTATCGTTTCCAATAATGTTGAAACAAATCATATTCATACATTCAGCTAATGATGGATTTACTTTCCCTGGCATAATTGATGAGCCTGCATGAACTGCCGGAATTCCTATTTCTGCCAACCCTGCAATTGGACCTGATGCCATTAGTCTGATATCATTTGCAATTTTTCCAATTTCTAATGCCAAGTTTTTCAATGCACTTGATGCATTTGCAACTGGAAATTTACTTTGTAAACTAAATTGCATATCTGGTTCTGGTTTTAATATTAGTTTAGAAATTTTTGAAAGTTCTATTATTGCAATTTTTCTATATCCTTTTGGTGTGTTTGCTCCATTACCTACAGCAGTACCTCCAAGTGCAACATTTTGTAATTCTTTTTGTGCAATGATGATGTTATTTTTTGCTTTTGTAATTGATGTGGCATAAGCTGCAAATTCACTACCTAATGTGATTGGCAATGCGTCCATCAAATGTGTCCTTCCAATTTTTTTAAATGATGAAAATTCTTTTGCTTTTTTAGATAATGATTTAATTAAAATTTCAATTGCAGGAATTGTTTCTTTAAGATTCATCAAAATTGCAACATGCATTGCAGTTGGGTATGTGTCGTTACTTGATTGTGACATGTTTACATGATCATTTGGATGTAGGAATTCATGCTGTCCTTTTTTCTTATGTAGAACTTCCAATGCCACATTTGATATTACTTCATTTGTATTCATGTTGAACGCAGTTCCTGCACCTGAATTTATCATGTCTACAACAAATTGATCAATAAATTTCCCTGACAATATTTTATCACATGCTGAAACTATGGCTTTTCCACGTTTTACATCAATAGCTTTTGTTTTCATATTGGCTACTGCTGCAGATCTTTTTATCATAACAAATGCATCAATCAAATTTTTGTGGGATTTATTTCCTGTAACGTGATATTGCTTGATGGCTCTTCCTGTGAATGCTCCATAATATGCGTCTGCTGGAATTTTGACCTTTCCAAGAGAATCTTGATCTAATCTAAATTCCATGTTGACTTAATCATTTCACTTCTATTATTCATTCCTTTACTGCATATTCTATAGATCTAGAATGTGCTTCCAAGACATCTTTTCGATCTTAACTCTAGATTAGATCGTTAGCACCATGAAAATGCTGGTTTGATATTTATATTCCAGATTGGTAATTGTACCATGAATAAGAAAACTAGTATGCTCTTCACAATTGCAGCAGTAGCTGTAATGGGAGCAACCTTATTCGGAAGCACATACACACAAACCCAAATTAGTGGACAAGGACTTGACGTTAGCAAATTAGATGCCAACGTACTTGAACAAATCCACCAAATGGGCGGTTTACAACTTGTAATGCCTCAAGCATTCGCAGAAACTGATTGTGGTGCACTTGCAGATACTGGACGCACTGTCGTCGAGTTCAATCTAACTGGTGAAAGTGTCGAACTTCCAATTATGGGAGGAAAAACCTACAACGCAATGACCTTTAATGGACAAGTCCCAGGACCAACATTAAGAGTTACACAAGGTGACGTTGTACAAATGACACTATCTATTCCAGCAGATGAAGTTACTGGTCACGGTAACGACATGCACGCATCACAAATGTCAGCAACATACTTTGATTCTGTTAACCCAGGAGAGACAAGTCAATATTGCTACATTGCTGAATCAGCTGGTGTTTTCAAATACCACTGTTCTGGTGTTCACTTAGCAGGTATGGATCAACACGTTCTTTCCGGCATGTACGGAATTGCAATCGTTGACCCAGCTAATGGATACAAGAAATTAATGGTCGAGAAAACTAGCGGCAGCGGTGAATTAGACAGACAGTTCTATGATGCAGATGCACTAGAGTTCACACTCCAATACAATCAATTGTACCTTACCGCAGACGGTAATTATGACGCAACAGCAATGTTTGGTCATCAAAACACCGCAACTGTAGTTAACGGAATGCAATTTGGTTATGTACCAAACATGGCACACAACTTACTTGTAAATGGTGATACCAACAAAAATATTTTTGTTGCACAACCATGGAATGGACTTGAACACGAGCAATACCAATCACAACTCTTGTTTGTTGAAAATGATCAACACGTGAGACTCTTTATTGAAAACCAAGGTAACGAACCAGTTTTCTTCCACATTGTTGGAGAAATCTTGGATAGAGTTGTCCAAGGCAATAGAGTACAATCCGCAGCAACTGAAACATGGTTACTCGGTGGCTCACAAAATATGATTGTTGATTTGGTCTTTGATGAACCAGGTGTATACGCAGCAGTAAACCATGATTATGCAGCAATTTACACTGGCGCAGCAACAATCTTTGTTGCAGGTGATCCATTCGGCTTGAACCCAGTTCTAGTCGGAGCTGAGATTATCCCAGCACCAGTTGCATCTTATGCATATGTGTTAGGCAATCCAAGTGATGCCGTTCCTCCAACTGGAGTCAACAGTATTGCCCACCCTGCAATTAACATTCACGGTTTGTACACTGATGAAGTAGCTTCTGAAATGAAAGACAATGGTGTAATTCCACTCTGGGAAGTAATTCCTGTAGTAGCTGGAATCCTCGCTGAACAATAAACTATAATATTTTTTCATTTTTTTGATTTTTTAATGAATTATATGCCGCATTTTATTTTACTGTATTATGAG
>OOFV01000024.1_pt1 | contig 13766 bp, 11 predicted proteins | sample 1670561 | NCBI WGS metagenome assembly OOFV01 (sample SAMEA98158168, study PRJEB22522) | marine metagenome | biome: marine biome; feature: marine water body; material: seawater | place: Arctic Ocean | collected 26-Sep-2015 | depth 55 m
CACTGTAACTCCAGAGGTATGTGGCGTCAAAATGCAATTCATAGAGCTTTTAATCTCATTATAGAAGCTTTCATTAACTGGCTCTGACTCATACACATCAAGAGCAAATCCACTAATAAATTTTTCTTTATAGGCTATCAAGAGATCATTTTCATTGATTATTGAACCTCTTGATGAGTTAATAATGATTGGGTTTTTTTTCATCTTTTTGAATGAACTAAGATTCATTAGGTCTCTAGTCTCAATAGTCAGGGGGAGATGAATAGTTATAACATCTGAAAGGTTAAAAAGCTCTTCTTGAGAAGTTAATGAAACCCCTAGATTTTTTGCATCTGAAGATTCGACATATGGATCATAGGCAATAACATCTGCACCAAAAACTTGGGCTAGTCGACTGACCTTCTTACCAATAACGCCAAAACCAAGTAGACCTAATGTTTTACCTCCCAACTCTCTTGATTTAACAGATGTTCTAGGCCATTCGCCTGAAGATGTGCCGCTATGAGAAATAGGAATATTTTTTAACAAGGAAAGTGTACAGGCGATAACGTACTCAGCAACAGAGTCAGCATTCATTCCAGTTGCAGGCTGCACAAAAATATTGTTATCATGGCAATAATTAGTATCAATGTTATCTAAACCAACGCCTAAGCGACCAACAAACTTCAGGTTTTTAGCTTTTAATAATAAAGATTCATTAAGTTGAGTTTTATTTCTAACTATGACAGCGTCAACTAATTCTATTTGAGACTCTAGGCTTTCGATATTTTCATGAAGACTTGGGTCATAAATAACCTCGAATAGTTCTGAAATATTGTCGACACTATCTTGCTCCATAAATTCAGTAATTAATATTTTTTTCATAGTTATTTTATTTCTGTTGTTGGTTTAAATTGACTTGAGAATTTAATAAGCTCATTGTAATCCGGTATTGATCTTATTCCGCCGCTTCTAGAGCATTTAAGAGATGCTGCTGCTGTTGCTAACTCTATAGACTCTTGTATCGTTTTATTTGCATGGATAAATCTAGCAAAAGCGCCATGAAATACATCTCCTGCGCCGTTAGTTTCTACTGCATTAATCTTTGGCGCTGAGCAATGAAAAACCCTACCATTATCAATCCAATAAACTCCCTTTGAGCCAAGAGTGACTGCATAAAATTTATTGTTAGACTTGTATAAGCTTTTTAAAGAGTCAATTACTGATTTATCATTTGTAAATTGCAGTAAGCCAATTTCAGAGAAAATGGGGTGAGATGAGTAATTAATAGTCTCTTCAAGTGCTTGACTTTTAGTGAAATTATCTAAGTCAACAACGCATTTAATACCATGATCGTAAGTATTTTTTGCAACATAATGGGCTGCTTCAATCCAATGCGTGTCAATTAAATAGGTTTGCTCATTTGTAAAATTAAAGTTAGGGAGTGTTTTTTCATTGAGCAATTTTTTCTCATTAAAAACTGCTAGCATTCTTTCACCATTTTTGTCTTCAAAAATATGACTCTGAGATGAAAGCGCACCATTTACTGTAATAGAATTTTCAAAGTTGATATTGTATTCATCAAGCTCAGATTGCAAAAACTCAGCAGCATCATCGTCACCAAAACGGCTAACCAGCTCAGAATTTTCACCAAGAATACTAACTGTAAAACTAGCAACAGCAGCAGGACCTCCGAGCCTCTTTTCAAGACCCTTAGCCACTAGTTTTATTGGTTTTTCAGGAAAGCTGTCAATCCTAACAACTCTGTCTAAAAAAATAGGTCCAACACAAATTATCAAAGGTTAAACTCACTCATTTGAACAACCCTACCTTCTTTGATAGAAATTTCAGCCGCCTCTCCGATTGCAACAGCAATGAGGCCGTCATTTAGTGACACTTCAGGCTTAGTATTGTTGCGAATAGCGTTAATAAATGATTGGTGTTCGTAGTATGTAGAGCCATGGTGGTTACCAGCTTCAAGAATTTTGGGATCTACAGCTATAGTTTCTTTTAATGCCGGGGTAATTTCTCTGAGGCCAATTCTAATATCTGAACTGGCAATGCCTGATTTATTGGATGGCACTTCTGTTTCAACCTTTCCTAAAGTTCCAACTGCACACAATTCTTCTTGAAATTCTGAATTTTCAGCGAACATGCAAAGATCCAGGAATGCTCTAACTCCATTTTCAAAATCGACAATTACAAAAGCATTGTCAAGAATATCTGGCACCATTCCATCATATTTCTCATTCAAATGATTTACATCTTGATTGCCACTTGCATAGACTTTCAAGGGCTCACTCTGCGCTATTAATCTCATTAAATCAAAGAAGTGACAACATTTTTCAACTAAGGTTCCACCCGTTTTTATTGCAAAACGATTCCAGTCATCAACTTTATGAAGAAAAGGAAATCGATGCTCTCGTATAGACAGCATTTTTAAATTGCCAATTGTTTTATTATGAATCTCTTGAATCATTCTTTGGACAGGCGGCATATATCGATATTCCATAGCGGTCCAAATGATGCCGGGATAATCAATAGCAAGCCTCTCAAACTCTTTACAATCTTCAACAGTCGTGCATAAAGGCTTTTCGATTAATAGGTGTGCTTTGGTTTTCATTAATGCTCTTAAGACCTCTATATGGGTAAAGTTCGGCGTTGCAATAATGTAAGCATCTACGATATTTGCCTGGATAAGATCTTTGTAGTTATCAAAAATTTCAACTTTATTTTTTAATAAATCGAGGCACTCTTTAATAGATTTTTCACTGGTATCGCAAAGTGCAACAACTTCTGCATCTTCTATAATTTCAACATTATGTATGTGCTCTTGGCCCATACATCCTGCGCCAATAATTGCATATTTAATTTTGCTCGTCATAGTGTATAAGTTGGAATATTCATTTTATTACCAAAATGAATAAGCTTATCAGATACATCTCCATAAGTAAAAGCGACATGATGCTCAAGGCCACCTTTAAACATTTGCTGAGCTTTAAGTGCACTATCATCGCCCAAGCTAATTACACCTGATGTTCCTGAAAAAGAGTTTGGTCTATCAATAACAGATGCCTTTAAAACAAAAAATTGAAGTTTATTTTGAGCTTTTGAAACTCTAAAAATAGTTATCTCACCTTTTTTAAGACTAAAGTCATGAAGGAGTGGTTTTTTTCTATTAGAGTGAATGCCAGACTTAGCTGTGCCTTCTTTTGCCATGCTGATTGGTGCTAAGCCGCAATGCCAAAACACTAAAGAATTGTCTGCTTTATCAACATCAACAATATCTACGAGAAGGGAGGGGCTATCATTCATTTGATTTAGTATGTTGCAGCTGATACCTCCAAGAACATCTGCTTCACAGGCGCAGCTTACTTTTTTCTCATTCATCATTGCCATTGGCCCACATGAAGCACAGCCATATTCTGTAAAAGTCTCTGGCCAGCATCGGATAGCAAAGGCATCAAGATTATGCTTGTCTTTTAAACCCTCTAGGCCATGAAAGATTGAAATACTTTTGTCAAACTCATCCTGAACAAGCTCTTCAGTGCCTTGAAGGTAGCCAGAAATGGTATTTTTTGTAGACGCAATTGTGTCTTTACCAACATTTTTTGCTTCATCAAATAAGTCATCAAGCTCAAGGTTTATTAAAGAAACATTGAGCTTATTGGTGACCTCATCTTGATCATAATCACAGGTATCAAAGCCTTCTGGCCTTGTTCCAATAATTCCAATAGTTTGTTTGTCAATTGTGTAGTTAAAATCCATTTGATCATTACTAATAACTGCTTTATTCCATGAAACTTGAGTGTTATTATTTTCTGAATTAATAAATTCTATAAATGATTTTTCATTAGCTTTATCATCATCTTCCATAATGATGAAGTCAGGAAAAATATTATTTTTAATTAAAGAGTGAGTTCCAAGGTTAAGGCCACAGATCGAGTTCAGCCTAAGTCTTCCACCAGTTCTTGGCTCAGGAAAAGAGACAATACAAATTGGCTTATTGATTACCTTAGAAAAATTTAATATAAATTTTGCATCAGTAAAAGTTGTTTGAAAAAGGAAAACTTTTTCGCATTCATTGCTTTTAAAAAAATCTAGTGCTTCATTTGCAATTTCATCGTTTGTAATTAACTGGTCAAAGCCAATTATTTCTGATGTTATAGACTCTAAAAGATCTTTAGCTTGTTTAAATTTAGATTGAGCAAACTCAACATCAAAGGTTTCTCTTGCCAGGGATAAGTAACCAATCATTTAAAACCTCCAAAATTCTTAGTAAAGTTTTCAGGTTCTTGAATTTTAAAGCCTTTCTTAAAGTAATCTTTAAGGGAATAGGCTTTTCGTGCAGTCAAGTCGTTTAGCTTGTTAATATAACTCACTGACTCAGTTTTTAATCCTTTATCCACATTTTCGATGTTTGGGTAGTTCTTAAAGGCATCTAACCAGATTGTTCTTCCAGCTAAATAACCTGAAGCACCATTTTGATAGGCTAGCTCAAGGCATTTATAAAATGATGTTTTTCCCATCCCAGAAGAAAGAACAACCCATGGCTTATTGTTTGTAGCCTTGGCTAGGTTTTTAAATGCATCCTTTGTTTCTTTTGAAATATCACCCTTTAGATCATTGCTATCAACTGGAGACTCTAATTTAAATATATCAACCTTATATTTTTCTTTTGCAAACTCTTTGACGCTATCAATAACATGTTGAGATTTTTTTTGTTTTTGTTCAATGTATTCTTTAGTGTGGTGGTCATCGTCTTGAAAAGGATACACAAGTAGCTCTAGCAAGAAGGGAATACTGTATTTTTCACACTCTTCACCAATCCTTTGAACGTATTGTTGTTGATATTCAAGAGATTTTTTTTCAGCATCAGGGCGGTACCAAGCAAGAACTTTGACGGCATCTCCGCCAGCCTTTTTAATTTTTTCAACACTCCAGTTATCTATGTCACTTGAATATCGACCCTGGAGAGTTTCTTTAAAATCATGCTCTTCAAGGGTTATTACAAGGCCTTTAGAGTTATTATGTTGCAAGAGGTTTGGAATCGAATAGTGAGGATCCATTAGTATTGCTGTTGCTAAATGAGACAGGTTTGATGTAATCAATTTTTTACATTCTACTACTTCCTCATAGCTGTGCTTTCTTCCCTTAGCTGATGAGATGATATTAAATATAGGCGGTCTTTGGTCCACAGCGAGCATTTGAAAGTGGCTATTGTCCGTACAAAGTTTCTTTAAATGTATTAGCTTTCCAAGGTTTTGATTCATTATTTTTATTATTATTAATTTCAAAAAAAAATTTTAAAATACATTAAGTTTCACATAGTGAGACATAGGTTCAATTTACTTTAGTTTATTTTACTGATATATATCAATTCATGTATACTCGAATTTCATTAAATTTATTGTTCGTTTAAATTTGATAGAAAAAGATAATTTTTTAAAATAACTATTGGAGAGAGATATGAAAAAAAGTATTTTATTGGCATCGTTTCTAGCCATCTCATCGTTTAGTGTCAACGCTGCAGAAATTAAGTTTGTCTGCTACCAAGATGCTAATGAGTGTGATGTTTTGCAACAGATGTCTTCAATCTGGGAGAGCTCAACTGGAAACACAGTAAATTTTGAAATTGTTGGTTATGATGTTGTGAGAGATCAACTTGAAAACCAACTAGAGGCAGGTTCTGCTCCAGACGTTGCGCGTGTTACAAACTTAGGTGGACTTAATCAATATTATCTTGATTTGACTCCTTATGTAGATGCTGCAAAATGGGAAGAAAACTATGGTGCTACCTTGCCATGGTATAGAAAACCATCTGGCGATAACGGTATTTATGGCTGGCAAGCTCAGCTAACGGTTACTGGTCCATATGTAAACGTTACTATGTTTGAAGATGCTGGTGTTGATATGCCTGAGGAAGGAGCTTCATGGGATGATTGGGCTGATGCCTTAAGAGTAGTTAAATCAGAGCTTGGCTTGACTGCTGGACTTGCAATGGATAGAACAGCTCATAGATGGGCTGGACCTGCATTCTCATATGGAGCCAAATTCCATGAAAATGGCGTTCCTATTTTAGTTGATGATGGCTTTAGAGCTTTTGCTGAAACATTTGTTGGATGGCATAAAGAGGGCTTAATGCCTGCTGAAGGGTGGCCTGCTGGTGGAGGAACTGCTTATAAAAATGCAGCACCTCTTTTCCTTGACGGAACTGTAGCTATGCACATGTCAGGCTCTTGGATGCTTGGCAACTATGATGCAAACATCACTGATTTTGAGTGGAAAGTTGTTCCAATTCCATGTGGCTCTGGAGGCTGTGGAGCAATGCCAGGAGGTTCTGGAGTTGTTGCATTTAAATCAACTAAGCAACCTGAAGTTTCAGCTTCTTTCATTGACTTCTTGTCGCAAGCTGGAAGAGCGGGTTACTTTGCAGCAAACACTGGAAACATTACTGCTCACCAAGATCTTCAAAAGACTGGAATTGACTACTCAGGCGTAAGCCAGAGAGTTTCAGCTGGACTGGCTACTTTTGCAGCAAATGCGGGTAAAGCGGCAGATTCTACGCCACAAGCCTATTGGTTCCAAGGTTACAATAAAAACTTTGCCATTTATGGCATCGTTCCTGACTACATAACTAAAGCAATTACAGGTGAAATGAGCCTTGATGAAGCTTTGGCAGCGATTGATGCTGACGTAGCAGCAAAGATAGCTGAATAATAACTATTCAGTTATACTGAAGTTATAAACTTTAAGGCCGTCTCTTGAGGCGGCCTTAATTATATTTAAAATTCAACCCATAAAATGTTTGAGTCTCTTCTAAATCTTAATAGCTGGTTCTTGTTCTTTGCCCTTTATCTTTTGATAGGTTTTGTATTGTCTAAAGATGTCTACGGCATATTGCCAAAATTAATGTCAAGCATTGGATGGCCAATCGAGTTTACTCAAAAATTATTTGGTACTAAATCACTACCTTATTTATTTTTGTTTCCAAATATCCTTATTTTTGGCCTGTTTACTTTTCTTCCATTGTTTATGAACTTCGGCTTCTCTGTTACCGATGGAACAAGTATTAACTTTGAAAATAGAGCCTTTTCAGGGCTTGATAACCTGGCAAGAATTACTCAGGAAGTTCAAATTGATACTGGCGGTATCAACGTTGAAAATGCTAAATTCAAGTCAGCCCTATACGACACATTTGTTTTTGTTATTCTCCAAGTCCCTATTATGATTCTCATTGCACTTTTTACTGCAATAGTTCTTAATAGAGAGGTCATAGGAAGAGGTTTTTGGAGGGCTGTATTTTTCTATCCAGTCATGCTGAGTCCGGTGGTTGTTGCATTTCTATGGACTCTTATATTAAAGAGGCAAGGCATGTTGTCTCAAACGCTAATGGACTGGAACTGGATCAGTGAACCGATACAGTGGTTAATGGATCCAAGCTGGACTATGTTCTGGTCAATCTTTGTCTATACATGGGCTCATATGGGTTTTTATATGCTCATCTTGCTGGCTGGACTTCAGTCAATTCCAAGGGATCTTTATGAAGCTGCACAAATGGATGGGACTTCTGAAAGGCGAGTTTTTTGGCGTATTACATTACCCTTATTGATGCCAATCTTGCTAGTTGTAACCGTACTATCATTAATTAAAGCCGTCCAAGCATTCGAAGAGCTATACGCACTCCAAGTTGGCTGGATCTCTCTTGTTTCTTATATCGTTGAAAATGCTGGAATTAGGGGTCAAAAAACATTTTTTGGTCTTGGAATAGCGGCAATGGCATCGTTAATTGTTGCGCTGATACTAATTGTTCTTTCTTTACTGCAATTCTATTTAACTAGGAGGCAAGTGAAGCTATGACAGACGTCATTAAATTTTTTACTCGCAGGCAAGGAAAAAAGAAAGCTAGTCTGACTGATTGGATTTCTTATGGTTTTTTGTTTCTTGGGTTTTTAATTATCTTTTTGCCAGTTTTATGGCTAGTTATGAACTCAGTTAAATCACAGTTCTTACTTCAAAAATACGATACTAATTTTCTACCAATGGACTATGAGCGAATTGCCAGAGCGACAACCTATGGTCCAGATGGTAAAAATATATTGATTATGAAAGACCTTGAGCCTTGGGTCATGTTCTGGAAAAACTTAGATGACGAAGAAAGAGCTGAAAAAGATGTTGCCAGTTATATTAATAATTTTAGTGGAAATGAATATTACGCTCTAAGATCTCACTTTGGTTTGGTTTCAGTTATGGCAAAAGACTTAATTGCCAATCAAAATTTACCTGATTGGCTTATTAAGTATCCAAGTATGTTCCCTAGTGCTAAGAAAGACTATGATCCTCAATCTATAGTAGATAATCTAGATCAAGAAGATGCTAGATTATTATCAGAATATTTAGGACTTAAGCCTTATAAACCTAATGGCTTTACTGCTCAAATTCTAATCTCCATGGCTGATCCTCAAACGGGTGAGTTAGTTGAGTATTCGGTAAGTCGAATTAACCCAACTAAAGACACTGTTAATGCAAGGCTTGTATCTAACCCTGAGGGAGGAATAGCTAAACTTCCTCAGAACCAAATTATTATCAATAAAAACTTAAAGCCCTCCTGGATAAACTATACAGACCCTTTGACTAAAAAGGCTTTAGGGAGCTTTGATGCTGTTAGATGTCTAAATAACTCTGTATTTGTTACTATTGTGGCAACCTTGATAACTTTATTGATTAATTCAATGGCAGCTTTTGCTTTGTCTAAGTATCGATTTAATGGGCAAGTAGTCTTTTTTGTAATAATACTTGCAACTCTAATGGTGCCTGCATCTGTATTAATTGTTGGTATTTTCAAAATGGTAACAATGACTGGCTTATCAGGCTCTCTTTGGGGGGTGATTATTCCAGGGGCTGCAACGCCTACTGGAGTCTTTATGCTTAGGCAGTATATGCTTACTATTCCAGATGAGCTTCTGGAAGCTGCCAGAATGGATGCTGCGAGTGAGTGGACAATTTACTGGCGAATTATATTTCCATTGGCTCTCCCGGCGATAGCCGTTCTAGGTATTCTTTCAATTATATGGCGCTGGAATGATTTAATTCTGCCAATGATAGCTGTGTCAACTACAAAGGCTGCTTATACTATTCAGCTCTGTTTACTTGACTTTAATGGTGAGTACCTTGCAAGAGAACACTACGCTTTAGCAATGACCGTAGTTAGTTTGGTGCCAACAACACTGGTTTTTGTTTTTCTTCAAAAATATATTACAACAGGCATTGCCTCAACAGGCATGAAATAAATTATGGCAAATCTTAAATTAAATGACATTAAAAAATCATATGGCAAAACTGAGGTTGTTCATGGGCTCGATCTAGAGGTCTTAGATGGCGAGTTTTGTGTTTTAGTTGGCCCATCTGGCTGTGGTAAATCAACACTTTTAAGAATGATTGCTGGCTTGGAGGCGATTACAGAAGGGACGATTTCAATAAATGATGAGAAGGTTAATGATGTCTCTGCAGCAAAAAGAGGCCTTGCAATGGTGTTCCAGTCTTATGCCTTATATCCACATATGACGGTTCGTCAAAATCTTGCATTTGGACTTGAAAACCTAAAACTTGATAAGGATGATATTGAGCAAAGGATAACAAAGGCTGCAAATCAGCTGAGGATGCAGGACTATCTAAAAAGAAGGCCAGGGCAGCTATCTGGAGGTCAAAGACAGCGCGTTGCGATTGGAAGGGCGATTGTTAGAGAGCCGTCAATCTATCTTTTTGATGAGCCATTATCAAACCTTGATGCAGAGCTTCGCGTAGCAACAAGAGTTGAGCTAAAAGCGCTCCATGCAAGACTTGGCAATACAATGATTTATGTCACACATGACCAGGTTGAAGCAATGACTATGGCTGATAAAATTGTTGTGATGCATGACGGCATTATTGAGCAAACTGGCTCCCCTTTGGATGTATACAATAAGCCAGCTAATTTATTTGTTGCCGGATTTATTGGCTCACCAAAAATGAATTTTTTAGACTGTGCCTCACTTCCTGATGACATTAAAAAGCTTTCTCCAAAGGGTGCAACTACTTTTGGTATAAGACCAGAACACCTTAAAATAGAAGATAAATATTCTCTGTCATTGAGAGTTCAGACAGTTGAGCAGCTAGGCTCTGATAGCTATCTTTATGGTGAAACAATAGACAATCAAGAAATCTCTATAAAATTAAATACTCAAACCACTATCAAGAGCGGCGAGTCTGTTAAAGTTGGTTTTAGTAAAAAAGACACACACTGGTTCAATGAAAAAGGTGTTTCCCTTAATTTTTGACTGTGTATCATCAATTAATTAAGGTTAAGCAAATGCTGTTATGGTCGATATAAATGAGCCCGTTATTTGGATTAAAAACCCAGCAGCTGTCTTCGCACAGAATTGTGAGGGTGGTGTTGTTATTCAGAGCCAAAAAATTATTGAAATTGTTAAGTTAGGGCAGAGCCCTAAAACTCAAATTGATGATACTTACGATGCGAGTGAAAGTGTCTTGCTTCCTGGTTTAATAAATACGCATCACCACTTTTATCAAACACTAACAAGAGCCTATCCAGAAGCCCTAAATAAAGAACTCTTTCCATGGCTTAAGAGCCTATACAAGGTTTGGGCTAATATTCAGCCTGAGATGCTGGCTGTTTCTACAGAGCTTGCGTTGTCTGAACTTCTCCTTTCTGGCCGCACTACTGCGAGTGATCATCACTATTTGTTTCCAAGCCAACTGGAAAATGCTATCGATATACAGGTGGAAGAGGCTCAAAAGCTCGGTATGCGCGTTGTTTTAACGAGAGGCTCGATGAGTCTTGGAGAAAAAGATGGTGGCCTTCCACCGCAATCTGTTGTTCAGACCAAAGAGCAGATACTGTCTGATAGTGAGCGACTCATTAAAACATACCACGACAATCAGGAAGGCGCAATGATTCAAATAGCTTTAGCTCCTTGCTCTCCTTTTTCTGTTACCACTGATTTAATGATAGAGACTGCAGCGCTTGCTGAGCAGTATGATGTTAGATTGCATACGCACTTGGCGGAGACGATAGATGAGGAAAAATTTTGTTTAGAGAAATTTGGCTTAAGGACGGTAGATTACCTTGAAAGTGTAGGGTGGTTGTCAGATCGTACCTGGCTAGCTCATGGCATACACTTTAATAAGCAAGAGATAGAAAAACTAGGCCAGAACGGCGTTGGTATTTGTCACTGTCCAACTTCAAATATGATGTTGGCGTCTGGCATTTGTCACAGCCTTGAACTTGAAGAGGCCGGATCCATTATCGGTCTTGGCGTTGACGGCTCTGCCTCTAATGATGGCTCTAATATGATTGCTGAACTTAGACAAGCAATGTACTTGCAGCGTTTGCGCTATGGCGCTTCCAAGATTACCCATCAAAAGGCATATGATTGGGCAACTAAAGGCTCAGCTGCGCTTTTAGGTAGGTCTGATATTGGTGAAATTGCAGTCGGAAAACAGGCAGACTTAGCTTTGTTTAAATTAGATGAACTTAGATTTTCAGGTAGTCATGACGCTTTAGCAGCGCTACTTCTGTGTGGTGCTCAAAAAGCAGACAGAGTTATGATTGCTGGTCAGTGGAAAGTTATGGATGGAAAAATTATTGGGCAAGATGAGTCTGAATTAATCAGTCGCCATAGCAATGCAGCAAAAAAATTACGCCAATTAGCTAACGCATAACTTTTTATTAATATCATTATTGACTTGCACTATTAGTTAATTTATAATTCCAACTTGAATATTGTTACATAAATCAAGTTAGTTATGAATACACCCAGTCATGGAGGCGCGCGAAAGGGCGCTGGTCGTAAAAAAAATTCAGGTAGTTTTAAAGAAGAAACCAAGGTTATTAGGGTTCCTATAAGCCTTGTGGATTCTCTTATTCCTACGATTGAAGTTTACAAATCTCAAGTTAAATCTAAGGTAGAAGTCTTTTTAACTAAAGACAATCCAACAGAGCTTTCGATTCCAATTTTTACCTCTCGAGTGCAGGCGGGATTCCCTTCCCCAGCAGACGACCATTTGGAGGACGCGCTTGACTTGAATACGCACCTTATTCATCACAAGGAGGCTACTTTTTTTGTGAAAGCACAGGGAGATTCAATGTTAGGTGCTGGAATCCAGCAGGGCGACATACTAATCGTTGACAAGTCTTTAAGTGCTAAAAGCGGAAAGATAGTCATCGCAGTTGTTGATGGCGAGTTCACTGTTAAGCGCCTACACAAATACAAAGGAAATATAACTCTTAAAGCTGAAAATCCTGATTTTGAAGATATTAAAATTGGAGGCACTGATGAACTTATTATATGGGGCGTTGTAACCTCAGTGATACATCAGTATGAATAAACCAGTTAAGTTCGCGTTGGTTGACTGTAATAATTTTTATGCCTCCTGTGAGAGAGTTTTTGAGCCAAAGCTAGAAGGTAGGCCAATTGTTGTTCTTTCTAATAATGATGGATGCATTATCGCACGCTCTAACGAAGCCAAGGCATTGGGCATTAAGATGGGCTCTCCTTACTTTAAAGTAAGGAATTTAATTGCTAGGAATAGCGTTGCAGTAAAGTCTTCAAACTACCCTTTATATGGAGATATGTCGTCAAGAGTGATGAAGGTTATTGGTCAGTATTCACCTATCCAAGAAGTGTATTCTATTGACGAGAGTTTTATAGATTTGGCGGGGCTTCCTTTTAATTTGATGGCTCATATGCAATCTCTAAGAGTTCGAGTTAAAAGCTGGACCGGGGTTCCGGTTTGTATTGGCATGGGTCGCACTAAGGTTCTGGCAAAGCTTGCCAATCGCATTGCTAAAAAATATTCAAAATTTAATGGCGTTTTCGATATAGACGAGCTGCCCTATGAAAGATATTGTAAATTATTACAATCCGTTGAAGTAGGAGACTTATGGGGAATAGGCAGGCAGAGCGCTAAAAAGCTTAACCGCATTGGGATTCAAACTAGCTGTGATTTTTATCAGGCAGACGTTGGCGTTATTGAAACCCTTTTGGGCGTTAATGGAAAAAAAATTTATCAAGAGCTTCGTGGCAACTCATGCGTTCCTATTGAGTTGATTCCTCCAACAAGGCAGCAGATTGTCTCCTCTCGCTCTTTTGGTATTGATTTAACGGACTTTGATGAATTAAACCAAGCTTTAACTGCCCTTACTAGAAAGGCTGTCAATAAGCTTAATAATCACAAGCTTGCAATGACAACTATGACTGTCTTTATTTATACCAATCCTCATAAAAAAGATAAGCCCCGTGCATACCTATCAAAAACTGTAGGAATGCCAATTGCTATTGAGGATGAATCTCAAATTATTCCATTGGCATCTCAAATATTAAGACTTATCTATAAGCCTGGTTATTCCTTTAATAAAGGAGGCGTGGTATTGAGCAACTTAACCAAAAACTATCGACAGCAAGATCTTTTTTCAATAACTCAAGATAGTCAGCCACAGGTATTAGCTCGTCAAAAATCTAATGCTATAAAGGGCGCTAATAAAAGATTTAATGAGTCAATTAAGTATGCCAGTGAGGTGGGCAATGATAGGTGGCTCCCAAGAGCTAATTTTCGATCAAATAGATACACAACAAGTTGGAATGAGTTATTAGTAATTTAAGACTCATAAGTAATCTTTTAGATTTTTTATTAATGCAATATAGGTGTAAATTAAAATGAACTACTTTTAAGTGTATAGCTTTTTTTGGTAAATAAAATGACCTCAAATGAGGTCATTTTTCATTTAT
>OOFV01000025.1_pt1 | contig 13622 bp, 11 predicted proteins | sample 1670561 | NCBI WGS metagenome assembly OOFV01 (sample SAMEA98158168, study PRJEB22522) | marine metagenome | biome: marine biome; feature: marine water body; material: seawater | place: Arctic Ocean | collected 26-Sep-2015 | depth 55 m
ACAATGACGTACAAGGACGCTTACTTCTACCGTTTGGAATGGCGAGCAGATTCCGTGGTAGAAAACCTCAATAAAATTATTTTTCCGGCTAAAAAGTCAATCATAAATCGTTATTTTTCATCTTTTTTGGGGGGAATCGCCATCTTAATGCCCCACTACTCTCATAAACCCCTTTCATCTCGCCGAAGTTACAGGTGATTGCTATGGGTATGGCTGAAGTTCTTAGAAGCATTAAAAATGCAGAACAGGTTGCTGAAAAGCGCTTGTCAGACGCACAAGATGAAACCTCAAAAATAATGGCTGATGCACGAAGAAATGCATCAGAATTAATCACTGAAGCAACCGAGGATTCAACAAATAATACTAAATCTACTATGGATAAAGCACGCAAGGAAGCAAACAAAGATGCTGACAAAGTGAAATCTGAGGGAGCAAAGGGAATTGAATCAATCAGTTCCACTGCAAATGGTCGTAAAGGCGATGCAGTACAATTAATCATAGATTCTCTAATGCCACAATAAGGGTGATTCAATGTTCGTAACCGTTGATATGTCCCGTTTGACAGTGGCTGCCCCTGTTGATAAAATGGAACATATCCTACGTATTTGTTCGGATATGGGTTGCGTACATATTGAAGAATATGGCAATTTCGAAGATGGAATCGGAGTCGGCCAGGCAATCGATAGCACCAATGCAAATTCAGTTAGTACTCTACTAACAAAAGTTCGCGGGGCCAATGCGCATTATTCACCTGACAATATCAAAGGTCCGAAAACTGTTTCCGAACTCCAAAAAATGATTAGTTCAGGTTTTGAAGAAATTGTGGATCAGGGTTTGGCATTTGCTGACGCAGTAAGGGATGCTGAGGCGGAGATTGAATCCAAAGGAGATCAACTGGCAGTATTGAGGAGAATAGAGCCCCTTAACATTCCATTAGATTTGCTCACAAGCACAGGCCGCTTAGAAGTCTATGTCTCTGAATCAGCAAAGTCAAAAACACTTTACAACACTATTATTCAAGAAATGGGCAAGGATGTAGAAGTCCATGCTGAATCAAATGTGATAGCGATTGCGTGTCTTTCTAAGCATGCCACTGACGTACAACTAATTCTCAACAACCAAAGCGCAAGAGCAATTCAAGTTCCGAGCGGAGTTGGATCACCTTCCGAGGTTATTTCTTCACTTACTAAAGAAATTGGTAAACTAATGATTACTGTGAAAGAGAATTCTGCACTTGGAGATGCATGGGTCGCAACTCATGGCAGAGACCTCGTCATTATGGAAGAATATTTGACAAGAGAAGATGCAATTTTCACCGCACCAACACTTTGTGCAGTATCTAAGCAAGCATTTGCAATTGATGCATGGGTTCCTACTGAAAATGCATCAGAAGTTAAGAGTGCACTTTCTTCGCTTGCTTCTCACGTTGAAGTTGAAGAGCATGTTGACGATCACCACCACGCTGACGATGAAGGACACCATCATTCAAGCCCACCTATCGCATTAGACAATGGAAACATTTCAGAACCGTTTGAAATGCTTGTTGATTTAGTAGGCCGTCCAAAGTATGGTACTTTTGACCCGACAGTAATGCTGATGATGACCTTCCCTCTAATTTATGGAATGATTTTGGGCGATTGGGGATACGGTCTAATCATATTGATGCTAGCAAAATGGCTTGGAAGCAAACCGTTTGCAGTAGACCCAATTGCCAAGAGCGGAATTACTATCTTGACGTGGATGGGTGTTTGGTGTATCATTTGGGGAATTATTTTCGCAGAAGGATTCGGTTTCATTTGGGATGGTTCGGATGGAGCATCAGGACCCACAATAGGGATAATTGCAGACTTCTATAATTGGACATACAATACATTCCATGTACCAGAAACAGTTGCCACCTTAACGGGATTGACTGGCCTACACATGCCATTCCACAGAGCAGTAGAGGGACATGGACTTCAGGAATATCTTCTTCTATCAATCTATATTGGTGTATTACATCTATTCACCGGATTCATTATTGGACTTGTAAATGTCTACAAGGCGCATGGTTTCGCAGCAGCATACTTCGAAAAGGGTTCGTGGATACTAATTCTCATCGGCGGTTTCATGCAATGCAGAAACATGGTTAGTGGATACAATGAGTTGTTTGAATTCCAAATTTGGACCGCATACTATTTATTGGAATTGTCAGCCTAGTAATCGGTCTTGCAATATTTGAGAAATTCGGATGGATTGGCGGGATCATCATGGGTCCGATTGAAACATTCGGCCTTCTAGCAAATACACTCTCATACTTGCGTATCATGGCAGTCGGTGTGGCTGGTGTTAAAATCGCAGAAGTATCCATCACCATGGGGTGGGAAATGATGTGGAGTGGAGGCATCCTCAGTTTCATCATCGGATTAATATTATTCACCTTCATACAAATATTCGCTTTAGCCCTGGGACTACTCTCACCGAGTATTCACGCTATCCGTCTCCACTTTGTGGAATGGATGGGCAAGTTTTACGACGGATCTGGTGTGATCTTTAATCCACTGGGCGGCCGAACCCTGCACGCTGAGCGTGAATCACAGTCCACTGGACAATAAGGAGGTAGCAAGAATGAACACAAATACCCTAAAAATGAGCCTACGCACACTGATTGTAATGCTAGCACTAACCCTTGTAGCACAAGGTGTAGCAGCTGCAGAAGATACCACTGATGCAACATCTGGAATGACTGGAGACGTCGGAGTCGGCCTCTCACTGGGACTCGCCGCAATTGGCGCAGGTATTTCTCAAGCAGCAATCGGCAGCGCAGCTGTTGGTATGCTTGCTGAAGACAGTTCAAAGTTCGGTACAGCAATTATCTTCACAGCATTGCCTGAATCCATTGTGATTCTAGGTGCTTTACCATTGTTCATCTAATGATGACGCAACTGATTGGGTTCGCCCAATCATATGAATAAACTCGGAGGAAATATCATGACACTTGAAACATTAGCAAAAGACATCGCAGCATCTGCGGAAACTGAAGCAAACGATCTCTTGAAAGAGGCAAAGGCTTCAGCCAAGAAGATTGTTGCAGAAGCAGAAGCAAAGGCCGAAATCATCCGTGAGGAAGCGGATAGTCGTACTTCACGTGAGGCAGAACAACTGGCAAGAGAAATCGTTGCTAGTGCTCGTCAATCCAACCAAAAGGATGTGCTTATAGCACGCCGTATAGTTTTGGATGCCACATTTGAAGAAGCAAAAGGACAACTAGCAGACCCAGGGCTATCTGGAAGGGCTTCAATTCTGAAAGGATTGATGGCTCAAGCAGATGAAGTGGCGGTTGGCGACTTTACTGTTCGCCCAGTTGCAATCGACCGTGCGGCCCTATCGGGAATTGCCGGCTCTAGATCCATTGGCGATGATGTTGAAGGCTTAGGTGGCTTCATTCTTGAAGCAGCAGATGGTTCAGTTTCTTTCGACATGAGATTTGATACGCTTCTTGACCAAGTTTGGTCTGACAAGCGCTCTTTAATCAATTCAACACTTTTCAATTGAGGAATAATTATGGCAATGCTCGGTAATACACCATATGTGGCTGCTCGCGCTAAATCGCGTAAGCAAAAACTAGCAGATCGTGCACGTTTACGTCAGTTAATCAATCAATCCCCTGAACAAATGACCGTTGCAGTCGGGGACATGGGTTACCGAGCAGAAATGGACCTATACGCTGGAAAATATTCTGGTGGAGATTTAGTCGAGGCAGCGCTCACTCACAACTTAGAACACGAGTTGAAGGACATTGTAGGAATGTGTAATGGTGCAATCCGTGCAATGGTAGAAGTATACACTCTTCGTTTTGAATATCAAAACGCTAAGGTAGTTCTACGTGCAGTGATTAATGATGTTGATCAAGATAAAGTGTCAAACAATATCTTGCCAGCATTGAATGATATCAATACGCCTTGGTTGAAAATGGTAGAAAATGCAGATGATCTAAGGTCAGCAGCAACTCAAATGCGCAGAATGTCATTCGGCCAAGACCTTATGTCTCTGCCGGATGATGCAAGATTAGCAGATTATGAAAATGCACTTGATAGACATTATTTCAAGAGGTCTCTAGCATCACTTAGTCTCAAAGGAGCAGGTGTTAGATTCTTGAGAGATTTGTTGAAATCTGAAATCGACCACCGCAACATCCTCAATATTATCGAGGCTGAAGCGGTTGGTATTGACAACGATGACATCTTGGAGATGTTAATTCCGGGTGGTAGGCTGATTCCAGAAAGAGCATTTTCTTCTATTGCAGCAGGTGGTAAAAATGCAGCTCTTGACATTCTAAGAGGTGCTAACCGATTTGATATGCAAGAATTTGAAGGAGCATTAGCAGAAGCGAAATCCGTAAACAGCCTTGATCCAGTAATTACTTGGTTTAAAGCTAGAGAACACGCATTATTACAACGCATGAGCTACCTACACCCTGTTTCAGCCTTACCTGTTGTCAATTATGTTGCAATGAAGGTACAGGAAGTTGCAGATTTGCGTTTAATCGTACGTGGGCGTCTAGCAGGACTGCCAACAGAAGTGTTAGAGGCACACATACTCTGAGGTGAAAATATGGATATCGTAATAGTCGGGACACCAGAATTCACACTCGGATTCCAGCTTGCTGGAATTTCTACACTCTACAATCCAGAAGATGATGAGGCTATGGTCTCAACATTGAGTGGATTGCTAAATAACAAAGATGTGGGGGTTGTCGTAATTGACTCGGCAACCCAAGCCACATTGCCTGAGCGTCTTCGTGCAAGACTCTCAGCATCCGTCTCCCCAACCGTTCTTGGTATCGGTACTGAGGAGGACACCACCTTACGAGATACAATTCGTAAGGCAATTGGAGTCGATTTATGGAAATGATTTCCAAGTGAAAATAATGGAGGAATAATAGATGAAAAATGAAGGATTGATTTACCGTATTTCAGGTCCAGTGGTTACTGCCATTGATATGAAAGCGGCAATGTACGATGTTGTCCGTGTTGGAACGGAAGGCCTAATGGGCGAAGTGATTGAATTACACGGCGATAAGGCTGTTATCCAAGTTTACGAGGATACATCCGGAATACGCCCTGGTGAAATCGTAGTGAATACAGGTGAGACTCTTTCAGTTTCACTTGGACCTGGTTTGTTAACTCAAATTTACGATGGAATTCAAAGACCTCTTCCTACACTTGAAAAAGAAATGGGAGTTTTCCTTACTCGTGGTGTCGATGCAGATGCATTTGACCTAGAGAAAAATTGGACCTTTGAACCTCAAGTCTCCGTTGGAGATTCTGTTGTTGGAGGACAAGTTGTTGGACACGTACAAGAAACTGACACAATTGTTCACAAGATTATGGTCGTCCCAGGAATGGGTGGTGTAGTCAAGTCTATCGAATCTGGAGATTTCAATGTCACACAAACCATCTGTACTTTCGAAGATGGAACTGATATGCAGATGATGCAGAAGTGGCCAGTTAGAACACCACGTCCTTATCAACAAAAGTATCCACCAGTAATCCCTCTTATTACTGGAATGCGTATTCTTGATTTCCTTTTCCCATTGGCAAAGGGTGGTGCAGCAGGTATTCCAGGTCCATTCGGGTCTGGTAAGACTGTTACACAGCAATCTCTAGCAAAGTACTCTGACGCACAACTTGTTGTTTACATCGGTTGTGGAGAGCGAGGAAATGAGATGACTGAAGTATTGGATGAGTTCCCTCATCTAATCGATCCAAATACTGGGAAGCCATTGATGGAAAGAACAGTGATGATCGCAAACACATCAAATATGCCAGTAGCTGCACGTGAAGCATCTGTTTACACAGGAATTACAATCGCCGAGTACTATCGTGACATGGGTTACGACGTTGCTTTGATGGCAGATTCTACATCTCGTTGGGCTGAAGCAATGCGTGAAATTTCTTCTCGTCTTGAAGAAATGCCTGGTGAAGAAGGATATCCTGCTTACCTATCAACTCGTATTGCCGAGTTCTACGAACGTGCTGGCCGTGTTGAGACCTTGAATGGAGAAGACGGTTCAATTACCGTAATTGGGGCTGTTTCACCACCTGGTGGAGATATTTCAGAACCTGTATCACAAGGTACACTTCGTATTGTCAAGGTATTCTGGGGTCTAGATGCTGGTCTTGCTCGTCAACGCCACTTCCCAGCGATTAACTGGTTGAATTCATATTCGCTCTACCCGCAAAGTCTTGACCAATGGTTCAGAGATAACATCGCACAAGATTTCCCAGAAATCCGTGTTGAACTTTCTGGATTGCTGCAAATAGAATCTGAGTTACAAGAAATTGTACAACTTGTCGGTTCTGATGCACTCCCAGTTGACCAACAATTGACTCTTGAAGTTGCTCGTATGATACGTGAATACTTCTTACAACAAAACGGATTCCACGAAGTAGACGCATATTGTGACATTAACTTACAATATAAGATGGCAAAGGCAATTCGTGCATTCCAAGAATCAGCTAAATCGGCAATGGCATCTGGGGCACAATTAGGGGATGTAGTAAACGTCCCTTCACGCTCAGATCTAATGCGAGGCCGTTTGAACAAAGGATATATCGATGACATTGATGACATGGTCAAAACCATGATCGATGAAATCGCTGCTACCGTGGAGGAGAACTGAGGGGGAATTATCATGACTGGAAAGGAATATAGAACAATTACTGACGTCAAGGGACCTCTAGTTTTCTTGAATAAGACTGAACCTGTTGCATTTGGTGAAATCGTATCTCTACGATTATCCAATGGAACCATCAAGAATGGACAAGTTCTCGATACTTCCGATGACATGGTCATCGTCCAAGTATTCGAAGGAACTGCAAAGATTGACAGAGAGGCTGGAGTCACCTTCATGGGCGACGTTTTCAAGCTCCCTGTATCGGAAGATTTGATCGGGCGTATTCTCGATGGTGCTGGAAAACCTCGTGATGGTGGACCAGATATCGTTGCAGAGCAGTACGATGACATCATCGGCGCAGCTATCAACCCGTACAGCCGTCGTAGCCCACACGATTTCATTCAAACCGGAATTTCCGCTATTGACTGTTGTACTTCTTTGGTTCGTGGACAAAAGTTGCCGATTTTCTCAGCATCAGGTCTACCGCACAATGATATTGCACTACAAATTGCTCGTCAAGCTAAGTTAGCAGGATCAGATGAAGAGTTTATCGTAGTATTCTGTGCTATGGGAATTACTGCTGAAGAATACAATTTCTTCCGTGCAGATTTGGAGAGAACTGGTGCGCTTGAAAAGGCGGTATTATTCGTTAACCTAGCAGATGACCCTGCTGTTGAGCGTATTATCACTCCTCGTCTTGCTTTGACCGCTGCAGAATACCTTGCATTCGAAAAGGATTACCACGTACTGGTTATCTATACTGATATGACCAACTACTGTGATGCTCTGCGCCAAATCGGTGCAGCTCGTGAAGAAGTTCCTGGACGCCGTGGATATCCTGGTTACATGTACACTGACTTGGCATTGCTCTACGAGCGTGCTGGATTGGTTAAAGGAAAGAAGGGTTCAATCACCCAATTCCCAATTCTGACAATGCCTGGTGACGATATCACTCACCCAATTCCTGACCTTTCAGGATATATTACTGAAGGCCAGATTGTTATCTCTCGTGAATTACATCAAGCAGGTATCTACCCGCCGATCAACGTTCTACCATCACTTTCCCGTCTAATGGGTTCGTGTATTGGAGAAAAGACCACTCGTGAAGACCACAAGTCGGTTTCTGACCAGATGTATGCAGCATATGCGCAAGGCCGTGAACTACGTGGCCTAGTAGCAATTGTTGGTGAAGATGCACTTAACGAGCGTGATAAGCAACTTCTGGAGTTCTCAGGTGTTTTCGAAGATAAATTCCTTAGACAATCTCGTTATGAAGATCGTTCTATTGAAGAAACACTTGACTTATGTTGGACTTTGATGGCTGGTATAGATACCAAATACCTAGTGCGTCTAGACCAAAAATGGATTGATAAGTACCATCCAGACAACCAGAAGTGAGTTTACAATACTGGATAAAGGGAGTTGAAATTTATGGCACTTAACATAAAACCAACACGCAGTGAACTTATCAAACTCAAGGGGCGCATCAAGCAAACCAAAAATGGGTATAAACTTCTCAAGATGAAACGTGACGGTCTTTTCCATGAATTCCGTAAGTTATTGTCTGAAATGATTAAGGCTAAGCGAGATCTTACCGATACATACCGTCTAGCAAAGCAACGTATTGACTTAGCTAATGCGATTGAAGGTGGTTTGGCTGTTCGTGCTGCTGCTATAGCAAACACAGCAACTCCGCAAGTTGAAGTTGAACGGAGAAATATTATGGGCGTTGTAGTGCCAAGTGTTAGTGGAAGTAATTTGAAATCAACATTCTCAGAAAGAGGTGTTGGATACATTGGTTCTTCACCATATATTGACGAGGCTAGCGATTCTTTTGGTAATTTGATTGAGAAGATTGTTCGTGCTGCAGAAATGGAAGGTACATTAAAAAGATTACTTGCAGAGATTGAAGCAACTAAGAGGAGAGTCAATGCACTTGAATTCAAGGTAATTCCAGAACTAGAAGAAGCAAGAGTTTTCATTCAACTTCGTCTTGAAGAAATGGAAAGAGAAGAAACCTTCCGGTTGAAGAGATTCAAGAATAAGTGAATCATATTTCACTATTATCTTCACTTCAGTTGAGGCTGTGTGAGGGATTGATTGAAGGCGGAGTGGTGCTGAGCGTTTCTTGAGGTGGATGTTACATGGATGACGATAACAATTCCACAGTCGACCTTGAACAGATGACTGCTCACAAGAAAGCATGGGATCAGCACGCTCTTTTGGCCAATATTCTAAGTCGGGAATATTACCTGCTTGAACAAATTGGAGGCCGATGGCCAAGTTGGATTATAGATGTCAAAGAGGACAGAGATGTCCATGACTCTTTGAAAAAGATCAATTCACATCTCGCTAAACTTGGATGGATGGCAAGGTTATCGAACGATGACCCTTGGTTAGTAACAATACTGCCGATGCCAGATCGGCAATTTCCTACAATAAAAGTGCATTTGTTTTTATGGTCTATGACCGCATTAACCGCAACTTTAGCAGGTTCTTTGTGGATAGAAAACACATTACCCGAAGGTGGTTGGTTTGGTTATGGCCTATTCCTTGATTCATTTATTGGCTTTACCTTGCCGATATTAGCAACACTATTTTTGGCATCGCTGATACAGGTTAAGGCTGCTGCGAAACAAGGTCTCAGAGTAGGGCATATCGCTCCAATCCCAGATATCTCAATTGCATTCTGGTCAGTGGGATTATTTTCACCATCAACACTAATATGGCCTTTCGGACTATTGCTAATTTCATCATTACCTCGGATGAGTTCTCGTCCATGGGATAATAGAAGTCAGTTGGGAACTGTCTCAATAATTGCACCGGCGGTAATGATTTGTAGTGGATTTATTTTATGGGCAATTGGAATATTTCTGACCCCTGAATTGGTAAATATTGTATCAGCCCCGCGCTCTATAGAACCTCCCCTAATCGTTGAGTTATTGGCTGTTTTATTTTATGATGACATTCCCATTAGGCTTGCTTGGGCGCATCCATTTGCCAAAGCAGGTTCAGTTTTGACATTCTTTGGTTGGGTTTCCCTGCTCCCGATTCCAACATTCCCTGGCGGTAGATTGATGGTTTCTCGCCTAGGTTCAGTGCTGGCCAGAAATTCTGGGACTCAAGTTAGATTATTCTTCGTAATTCTGATATTTGCTTGGCTATTCGAAGCCTTTGAAGGGTTTTCAGTTTGGACTCTTGTACTAGCATTGATATTACCATTCTTGTATTATATGGGAGGTGAGCCTAGAATACCGATCGTCTTGGACGAGCCTGCGGGGTTGGACCTTCAAACAGAAACGAAACTAGGTAGTTGCTTTTTCTTGTTTTTTATGTTGGCATTACCAAGTCAATCTCCAGTATTGATGCATGATGATTGGCAAACCCCATTGGAATTCCAATTTAACGAAATAGAGGCCGCATCTAGAGGGGATGATGGTGTTTGGATGACCAACTTAACAATTGTAATTATCAATCCATCATTCGTTCAACATTCTTACGCCATCGATGTAGTTAGGGAGGGAGGACAATCTATTGGTGAATGGGATTATGAATGGAATTGTAAAGGAGAAGATTCTCTCAACATCAACGGTTTAGGTTGTGGTGAGAACTTATTGCCTGGTAAATTTGCAACATTTGTTTTGAAAATCAGTTGGAATCAATCTCTATATTCTCCGATGGGAGAAAATTTCACTTTACTAATGTCGACTGAGGACGGTTACCAAATACAATCTCTAAAAGTTAGCCCAGCCCTCGAAGTTTATCCGTCATCAGATTGGAGCATTGTTGAGGATAATGGTGAGGTCAAACGTTGTATCAAATTGGATGGAGTTCTAGGGCCTGAAGAGTCTTTAATAGTCAGTTTCCCTAATGCCAACACTGCTTTTACTACTGAAACAAGACTGTATTGGATTGAAGGACAAACCGATATGGATGCTAATTTGAGTGAGATTCCAGATGACATTTGCGTAATCGGGCTTGACCCAATAATCTTGAGAGCATGGGATCTCAATCATATCTCGCTGAATGGTAATATTTTCGCAGCCACAATGCCTGCAAAACCATTGAAGGCAATCGTCCCGCAAGATGGTTGGAAAATATTCGGTGGAGATATCCAAGGGTATGGAGCCGAATTTGCTACAGGTGGGCTACTTACACAGGGTCAACAATGCCCAATTGACTCACACATCAGCACCCCTCCAAGTCCATTAGATGGGGATTGGATATGGGATATGGGTGTTAGAAAAGAAGGTCAAATTCCAGCGATTGTAAATGAAACAAATTTGACACTAATAATGGAAGAAGGTGTCAATGTTAGTTTGTGCCAAAATCAATTAAATCCAAATCCACAAACCACCTTTACAGTGGAACAAGGACCTGAATTAATCTTAGTCCGTTCAAATATCAGTTATCGCTTGTGGAGTAATATTTGGGCTGCTGCAACAAATGGGAGCCTTATATCGTCGGATAACATGTCCACATTCTCATTTTATAACCCTTCAAACATTTCTATTCCAGTTATGGTGGCGAATGAGGGCAGTGGCTCTCCGTGGCAAGTAATCAACAGTTCAACATCACTTGATCAAGGTATGACTGAATTCAGTTTCATGCCATCAAATAGTACATTTTCTACTATGTGGATTAGTCATCAAGATGGTGGAGTAGTAATCCACCTAGGCAGTTATATCTGAGGTGTGAAAATGAGAATTTCTGTTTTGGGTGTAGGTTCCATCGGAACCTTATTCGCAGCTCTTTTATCGCGCACTGAACACGAGATTCATCTTCATGGACGCGGCGAACATATGGCCATGATTGCAAAAAATGGAATCGCTGTAACCGGTGAAGAAATATTTTCTGTAGAAAGTCAAAGATTTGAGTTGACTTTCGATGAGGTTGGTATTCCCAGTCATTTTGACGGTAGTGCAGACGTTGTAATAATTGCAGGGAAATCCAGTTCACTTGATAATCTGTGCAACTTGGCTGCTAAATTACTCAAAACCGATGGCATTGCATTCGCTATTACCAATGGATTAGGCAATGTTGAGAGACTTTGCCATGAATTGGGTATGCATAGGGTCGTATATGCTTCAACAACTCATGGGGCAAACATTGCAACCCCTTCGACAGTTCGCTGGGCAGGTAGGGGTCAATTGCATCTTGCAAATACGGTTGTGTCACAGAATGAAAAATTGAATAGTTTCAAAGATAGTCTCATCAGTAGTGGAATTAATTGTGAAATTGTTGAAGATGGTCGTAGTTTGGTTTGGAATAAAGTATTGATAAACATCGCAATCAATCCCCTCGCAGCAATGGCAGGTGTAGAAAACGGGGAATTATTGGGGGCAGAAATGTTTTCGAATGCCGTATTTACTATGATAGAAGGTGCCAATGTTGCTAGGGCAGAACAAATAGACGTCGGTACAAATCAGCAATTAGAACATAATCTGCGGCAAGTATTACTTTCAACATCTTCAAATTCATGTAGTATGCTTGAAGATGTGAAGGCAGGAGCGACCACTGAAATTTCAGTTTTGAATCGGGAAATAGTGAATCGGGGAGAAAAACTTGGCATTAGTACTCCATTGAACAATATGCTTGCTTCAATAATTGAACTGATCACTCCTTGACCAGGTCTTGATTGAAATGCAGTCCGCAGTTTTCTTTTCTTGCTAAAGCATCTTCAGTAACAAGTTGGCCGACCAATATTAGATTTCTTAGTTCAACAATTGAACGAGTAGGTATTGATTCTCTCCATAATCTATCAACTTCTTGCCCTAGCAACTCTAGTCGCCTCGCAGCCCGATTTAATCTACTAAAGCGTCTTACAATTCCAACTTCTTGTGTCATGGTTTGCCTCAATTCATTTTTATCATGAACCACAGGAGTGTGCTCGGATAGATTGTTGAGTCCATCGGCCCTCCAATTTGGCAGTTTATTTTGATGTTTAGTCGGGGGGTTTGAGATGATGTGCTCGGCTGCTCTTGCAGCATATACTACCGCTTCTAGCAAACTGTTTGAGGCTAAACGATTTGCACCGTGCATTCCAGTACATGCGACTTCACCAATTGCAAATAATCGTGGAAATACTTCACCATTCTCTTTGACAAAAGGGCGCCCGATATCGTCTACCAGCAAGCCTCCCACCGCATAATGCGCTGCAGGAGAAATTGGCAGAGGGTCATGTCCGAGTTTCAAACCATGCCTTTCCAATCTAGAACTAATAGTTGGGAAATGCGAGTTAAGGAGATTCTCATCAAGGTGCGAAGTAACTAGGAATACATGCGACTTTCCTGTTATTTTCATTTGTCTATCAATCGCTCTAGCAACAATATCACGTGTTGCCATAGAACCCATTTTTGAATATTTCAAAGTGAATGAATATGGTTCAGGGGATACGATTTTCTCATCCACTTTACACTGAGTTTGCCATTTGCCTAATCCCTCTTCATCAAGTATCACACCACCTTCTCCGCGCATCGCTTCTGTGATTAAGAATGGTCTATCACTTTTCACTGCTAATGCCGTAGGGTGGAATTGGATATACGCAAGATTTTTCACCGTAGCACCAGCTCTGAAAGCCATTGCCAAACCATCGCCTGTAGCAACACTTGGGTTGGTTGTCTGAGACCACAATTGTCCGAATCCTCCAGTTGCTAAGATGATGGTGTCAGCATGGACGGTCATCACAGTTTGAGTTGTTTGGTCCAAACACCAAACGCCAGTTATTCCTGCTTTAGGGTTTCCATGTTCGCATTGAATAAGGTCAATCGCTAGATTATTGGGCATTAATTCAATATTCACATGCCGCTCAGCAGTTTGAGTAAGGGCCCGTTCGATCTCCTTTCCTGTAGCATCCTTTGAGTGTAAAATACGTCTACTCGAGTGCCCGCCCTCTTTGGCCAAATGGAATTTACCATCAACATCTTTTTCAAAATCAACGCCAATATCTAGCAAGTCTTGTATC
>OOFV01000032.1_pt1 | contig 12730 bp, 11 predicted proteins | sample 1670561 | NCBI WGS metagenome assembly OOFV01 (sample SAMEA98158168, study PRJEB22522) | marine metagenome | biome: marine biome; feature: marine water body; material: seawater | place: Arctic Ocean | collected 26-Sep-2015 | depth 55 m
GTTCTGCCAAAGTGATTACAAGGTTCTAAAGTAACATAAGCAGTTGAACCATTAGGAGATTCACCTTTGGTCTCAGCATCATGGATTGCCATTTGCTCAGCGTGTAATCCGCCAAGGTGATCGTGCCAACCTTCGGCAATGATTTGACCATCCTTGACCAATACACATCCCACTAATGGGTTAGGTGAAACTTTACCCTTTCCGCGAATTGCTACATCCAATGCTGCTGACATGAATTTGATATCATCATCACTCCACATAGTTGCGCCCCTATTGTCTGCCAATCTCTATCCTATGAAGAGTCATTGCCTAAAACAGGTAAAAACGGGAAAGGGTTCATCCATGTGTTTAGTGCGTGGTCAAACTATGGGATTAGTACATTGTATTGTCAATCCGGCCAGTAGAGATTTTCTTTGCGGTAAAATGTGGCCAGAATTGCAAGCCAAAATTATTGCTTCTGGATATCGAGTTGAAACTTACATGACCGAACGAGTCGGTCATGGTGGACATCTTGCTTATGAGATTAGACAGCAATGGGAATCTTCACAACAAGGTGGAGAAAGTGAAGGAAAGCCACCACTTGTCGTAGCGGTTGGTGGTGACGGAATTGTCCATGAAATAGCCAGCGCTCTGAGAGGTTCAGACATTGTTTTGGGTCAGTTGCCATACGGTTCAGGAAATGATTATTGTATTGCTCATAATATTCCAAGGTCTGATTTGGATAAGGCTATTGAGATTCTAAAAAACGGAACAGATAGACGCTGTGGAGCATGGAGATTAGAAGGAGTTCCTTGTCCAAAAGAAGGTGACTACCCTGCACCAGAATCCAATGTATGGGATGGCGAGCCTACACGTGATGGCAATGTTGTAAGGTGGTCATTCTTAGAAGCGGATTGCGGAATCACTTCTGATATAGGGAGAGCCAAGTTGAGAAGGGCCAAGTGGATAAAGGGTCCAAAGAAATACACCTATCTTGGAGTCACAACAATTCCATTGTGGAAGAGAAGAAAAGTCGAAGTAACAATTGATGACGGCAAACCTGAGATTAGAGACTTTACTCTGATATCGGTAACCGCGGCAGAAACCTTCGGCGGTGGTTACAAGATCAATCCTGGAATGAATCCAGTTAAGGAAAATGGGTTGTTAATATTCGCTCCTCGCCTGAGTAGAATTGCTATGTTATCTCTAATGGGTCCTATCAAGAAAGGAAAGCATATTGGAAAATGGGGAATAACTCAAACACCTGCAAGTAGATTGAATCTCAGGTGTGTTTCGCCCAATGGAGAACCTAGCGATTCTTCTACGAAAATAACAAGTTATCTCAATATTGATGGTGAACCGGTCCTACAATTACCTGCCAAATTAGAATGGCAATTAGATCAAATTACTGTTAGAGGCGCAAACCAAGTAGATTGGCAATAGTACTGTTCAAAAGGAGAAGTCAGAGAACTCTTCCTCTTCTTCGGAAGAATTAGTAGTTTCTTGTTTATTTTCAGTCCAAGATTCAACTTCAGGCTGTTGCACTTTCTTGGCTGCGCGTTTCTTGACAACCTTCTTTTTAGGTTGTTGTTGAGGCTTAGAACTTCCAGAAACGGATGATGAAAAGTGGGAACGTTTACTCGGAGCTGAATCAGTATTGGAGATTACAGAAGACTGAGTGGCAGGCACTGTGGAAGTAACAGGGCTACTTTGCTGTGGTACACTTCTCGGAATTGAAGTGACTTGAGATTCAATATTTTTTGCTTCAGTAGTTGCTACTACGCTTGAACTCTTAGAGCCAAATTCAGAAGTAGTTGATTCACTAGGTCCGGATTGTAAAGCACTATCCAAATCAAATCCAGTTAGGCTGACCGAATCAGCAGTTTCCCTCTTAGCAGGTTTTACACCTTCCTTTTTAGCCTCAACCGAAGCGTCTTTTCGTGCTTCAGCATTGCGTTCTTTTGAACTTTTCATCCCAGATGATTTTGCTTGTTTCATATCAGATTTAACTTTAGAAACTGCAGCCATCGCTTTCTTTCCGACCAATATTTCCATCGCATGAGATGCACCTTTTGCAACTGCAATCTTGGAGAACATGAACATAGTAACTGCGCCACCGATTCCGGCGATTAGGATGAACATGATGAAACCGACACGGCCTAGGATTGGGACATCTCCCAAAACCCATTCATTAGAAGACCCTCCACTTGAGGTAATAACCGAATCTTCTAATTTGATTGAAGTCACCATCAAGTAAACTGATTCTATGTTGTTCTGGCCTATTTTCATCTCACAGTTATCGTTTACTTCATGGTATGAGGAGTAATATCCAGCCGTAATTGATTTGTTTGTGTCAACTAGGTACCCTTCTATTTGGATAGGTTGATGCCATTCTCCAAGTGCTTGCATTCCGTAAAGAATATTTTCAGTTGTCGGGATGAGTCCCAGAACAAACCATTTTGAGTTAGAATCACTATCAATCTCGTCGATGTCAATATTTCCAGCTCCAGTTTCTGGATACAAAGGTAAATTCCAATTATTTACTTGAACGCGTGGAATTTGCTTTCCATCAACACTTACTGCTTCGTTCATGCTCATTGATTTTATTGTATCTGAAGCAGTTACAGCAGTGTCAAGTGCCTTTGCACCGTTGAGTTGGTCATGTGCCTCGTAGAAGTGGCTTGCAGCCATATATCCGGTGAATTTAATCGGATTACCACCATTGTCAAGGACTCGAGTATCATTACAACCGACAGGTAATAGTCCCTCAAAGGATTCTTTTTCATCGCCTAGAGAACTTGTAGCAGATGTAGATTCAGTTGAAAAATCAACTTTTACTTCACCATCGCCTTGACCCCAGCCAGCGGTTGTTGGAGATAAACAACCGGCCAAAAGCATGAGGGACAGAAGATATAGGACAACAAGACCTCTGCGCATATTGTTTGCAGAACGGCTTCAGTTTGAGAACCCTTTGCTTCACATTTGCTGCAAATCATCAACATCTCAACGATAAAAAAAGAGGCGCAGACGGAGAGATTCGAACTCCCGTGCCACTAAGGGCACCGGATTTCAAATCCGGCGCAATACCAGGCTATGCGACGTCTGCAGTGGTTGTGCGAAGAGCCTCCCTTTCATCCCCTTTTCGGCTCAAAACGTTGGCCGGCCAAGGTCAGAATGGTCACTCTTCATCCTCATCGGATGAACGGACATTTATTGCAATTGCTGTCAAGCCAAGTGCTGAGATTGCCATGGCAACACTGAAACCGGGCATTCCAGGTTTTTCTGGTAAATCGTTTTCAGCACTGTATAACTCTTCAACATCGGAAATAAAATCTTCAACATGCCAATCATCTCCAATCCAAGCAATGCGTGGTTTTCGTTCATTATCTAAGATATAGGTTATCGTTGAATGCCCAACTTCAAATTGATCTGCTGGAGTTGCTCCCTCGCAGGATAACTTGTCTCCATCTGGCCATTCGAATCCATCATCACACATGCAATGTTTACCTTCACCTTGACCCATTTCCCAGCCATGGCCACTGCATTTAGTAATTTCACTTTCATCGCTATGCTGTTGATTTGTTTGATTCATCCACATGTTCCCAGAATTTTCACAGTTAACTTGCTGGCTATGATTTGTGGTCATGTTAGTTGTGGAGTCATGGCAAATCATTTCACTACCGGGGATCGGTAGATATGAAAGGTTAGAATTTGATGCAGCCCAAGCGACATGATCCGTATCTTGACCCAGTATTACAGAATCAATTCCAATTGGACTTTCTTGCCAAGATGAATTAGTTTCATTCCAAAGGTATAGAGCCCACCACCATGAATAATCGGAAGGAGCATCAACATTGTTGATTCCATTTACAGAAGTTCCCCATGTTTCATGAACGGAATAGTTGAGTGATACATTATGCATTTCCAATGTTGATTCAGTTAAATTCCATCCGGTTGCATTTTCTGAAGGTAGCGTTTGTGTGTGACCATCGAGCAACATTGTAGTATTATCAGGGTACACAATTGAAACTTGATTTTCCATTCCTTGACTAGAATTAATTGATACATGAGCATCGATTACCTCCTTAGCAACAACAACACCAAATGAATCCCAAACCGTTTGTAAAATCTCTTCCGAACCGGTAAGATGCGGCCAATTTACATCATGAAGGTGGGTGTAGTCATGGAGAACTTCAGGTGTGTCATATGCAGGGTCTACTGTAATGGAAATAATGCTAACATCATCGGCAATATCAGATGAAAGTCCCGCTTGCACCGATTTTAGATTTTGGGTAATCACAGGGCAAACAGAAGTACATCTTGTAAAGATGAATGAAACTATCAAGAGGTCGCCTTGTATAGTGTAAAGAGAAACATTTTCTGAGTGAGCGTCTACTAATACGAAATCATCAACAGCAGTTCGGCCTAAAACATGTCCTTTGTATGCTGAAGCAGTAGGGATTGAAGAAATCAGCAAACACGCTACTAGCGTAACCGCAATGACAAATCTACTGTTCATGACCAAAGGGGTTTGAAGGCTGTTGATAACAGTTGTTCACTATTACTTCGCTTAACGAGTAGCGTAATCCCAGTTAGGAGTACACCATGAAGGAAGTCCATCAACACCATCTGGGTTTGACAGACCAATTCCGAAAATCATCAATAATACGAATAATACTGGGAACATTGCTGTTCTGAAATATATGCTTGGGTCTCCTTTCAAATGCATAAAATATGCGCCAATTCCATATCCTTTGATTATTCCAACAACTATTAGAATCGCCCAAACCATCATCAATGATACCTTGATATCCGTTCCAGGTATTGTTTCAAAGAATACTGCTCCGATTTCAAATAATGTGAAAAACATCAATACAAGAAAATTCCAGAAATAGATGTCCATTCCAGTATTATCTTTAAGCCACTTTTCCAATCCAGTTACTGTATGTTCGCTCATCATCTTCACCTCAATACAAATAGAATGCTGGGAAAATTAATACCCAAGCCAAATCGACAAAGTGCCAGTACAATCCAAAGTACTCAATTCCTTGTGCATTGTCCTTATCATAGCCAACAGTATCAGCTTTGAATACAAGATAGATCATGATAAGCAGTCCAATGAAGACGTGCAATCCGTGTGCTCCAGTTGCGATATAGAATATTGAACCTGCTTGAGATGTACTAACGGTAAATCCTTCAGCAACTAAGTGAGACCACTCAACCAATTTCAATACGATGAACAGAGAACCTAGTAATAGGGTTGCGAACAAGAAGTTTCTAACAGTTCTCTTTTGGTCAGGGAACATAATTTTCATTATTGGTTGTGGAATAAACTTGGTAATGAAATTATCAGGGCGACTCCAATCATGTGCCTTTGCAGTCTTTAGAGCAATGACAATAGTGTAAGACGAGATAATTAGGGCAAATGTATTGATTCCTCCTGGAAGCATAGTCCAGAAGTCTCCAGTGCCACTTGCACCACCTGGCCTCAAATAATCGGAAGCGGTCATGATATCATAGCCTGTAGCATCAGAAGCACACATATCATTGTCCCATGCCCACTTTGTACACCATCCAGTACGCATGCGTAGGTATGATGAGAAGAAAGTTGCGAAAATCATTATTTCAGACATAATGAAGACCCAAATACCAGCCTTGCGAATGTGTTCACCTTCAAACGGTGCAGAAGTAGCAATTTGTTCTCCTGCTCCCTTGAACGGTAAATCCTCCCACCACCAATTTCCTACACCTATGATGATGACTAGTAGTCCGGTTACACCGATTAACATTTCACCAATTACTGCATCTGTTCCTGTTAGCAGTTCGGTAATAGTATTTGAAAAACCAGGGAATCCAATCATGAATAGCATGATACCAAAGGTGAAAACAATCGGTGAAGCAGAGCCATGATGTTCATGTTCATCATCACTGTGTTCAACATCTGCTCGTAGTGAATTAATCAAACCGCCAATTCCAATGAATGAAGCGAAAATAATACTCATTACCAAGATAGTGTTTCCAGAAACCTTCCAATTGAGGTAAGATAAATGCGCATCCACTTCATGATGGTGCGCTTTTTCCATTTCTAAGTATAATTCGTCGTAGTGATCGCCTTCAACAGAATTCCCAGCAGCAACAGATTCCTTGTAATCATCTTCAGCGTGGTGATAGTGATCAACCGCATCCATGTATTCGTCATGAGCAGGTCCAGCCAGTGCAATACCGAGAATACCGAAAGCAATAATTCCGAAAGTAAGGAATCCTCCAGCATATAGTAAAGCTCGCACCCAAATTGAATTTTCTATATCCGCTCCGTGGCCGCTCATACATCCACCTCCTTTTTCTTAGCAGTCCACAACTTATCGCCGAGACTGGTTTCTGAATGGTGCCCGAATTCGACGTTCATATCTCCCTGAATAGGGTTGACATCGAATGAAGGCGTAGGTGGAGGAGAGGTAGTTGACCATTCGAGTGACCATCCACCCCATGGATCATTTCCAGCAGGCTCTCCATGCCGAGTAGAGCGAATTAGATTCCATACTAGAATCAATTGACTTAGTCCAAAGATTATGGCAAAGATGGATATTACCATGTTGTATTCGGCAAAGCCACTCTCCATGGTATAGGAGTGAGTTCTACGTGGCATCCCCATTATTCCAAGTGCGTGCATTGGCCAGAATGTAGCGTTATATGAGATGAATCCGATGAGGAAGTGCCACATTCCAAGAGTTTCGTCCAACTTCTTACCGGTAACCTTAGGGAACCAATAATACAATCCCGAAAAGAGTGCGAATACAGTACCACCAATGAACACATAATGGAAGTGAGCAACTACATAGTAAGAATCGTGGAAGTGGGTATCAAGTCCTGAAACAGGTAAGAACATACCAGAAATACCACCGAGAGTGAATGTGATTAGGAATCCGAGTGACCACAATGTATGGGCCTTCATTACCAATGAACCTCCCCATAGCGTTGCTAACCAATTGAATATCTTAGCACCAGTAGGAATTGCCACAGCCATTGTTGTGATCATGAAAATACCTCTCCACATCGGATCCATACCTGATGTTAGCATGTGGTGTCCCCATACAACGAAACCAACGATGCCGATTCCAGCCATTGCGATGACCATTGATTTGTAGCCGAAAATAGACCGTCTTGCCGAAGTTGCTAAGACTTCAGAAACAATTCCGAAAGCAGGTACTATGACGACGTAAACTTCGGGATGTCCGAAGAACCAGAACAGGTGTTGGAATAGTAGTGGGTCTCCACCACTGGTAAAGAATACAGTTCCAATTGTGTGGTCAAACAATAAGAAGAAAATCCCGACAATGAATGCTGGGAGGGACATATAGAGCATGAAAACAGATACGAATACCGACCATGTGAACAATGGCATCTTCATCCAGTCAACACCCTTTGCTCGCATAGTGAATACGGTTGTGATGAAGTTAACACCACTGAACGTTGAAGAAGCACCGAGCATAGCCATACCGGCGATGAAAGCAGTAGTTCCAACACTTGAGCCATACTGTGACATCGATTCTCCAAGTGCGCCAGCGGTCAGTGAAGAATATGGTGGATACATTACCCAAGTAATATCAGCAGCTTCGCCAGTCCAAATTCCTGCATAGATTAGAGGGCTTGAGAACACAAGCATCCACAACGCCAATGCGTTGATTCTTGGGAATGCTAAATCCTTAGCTCCAATTTGTAGAGGCAAGACATAATTCATGAATCCAGCAATCATCGGCATAGCCGCTAAGAAAATCATTGTTGTACCATGTAAAGTAAAGAATGAATTGTATTCTGCTTCAGTCAAGAAATTGTTTTCTGGCAAAGCCAATTGAATTCGGAATAGAAGTGCTAGCACTCCTCCAACAAGGAAGAATGTGAAACCAAACAAGAAGTATAGAATTCCAACTTGCTTGTGATCTGTTGTTGTTAACCATGGTTTGATGTAAGCAAAGAACCGATTAACGCTGAAAGTTTCAGGAGAACGGTTGTAAAAGACCCACATTAATCCAACGAGGACCAGGCCTAATGAAAGTCCAATAGAAGTGACTAGAACTACTAAAGAACGTGCCGCAGGTGCTATTGCGCCAGCATCAATACCCATGCTTGTCATGGTGAATTCATTCCATTCATCGCCACCAGAGCCGTCTCCGCCATTAACTGCGTTTCCATAAATGGTGAAATCAACTACAGCCTCTGAATCAGCAGGAGCAATCCATTCAAATTGCCATTGGCGGACAGTATTTGATTCAACTGTATGAGTTAATGCTCCATCCATTTCTTGAGAGAGAGTCGGATCCAGTGAAGAAATAGTTCCACCAGTGGAGATGATCCTAAAACCACCCATTCTACCGTTATCATCTGTAGCCCTTGCCAAATCATCATTGACAACTGTTACAGTAAATGAATAAGTTTCACTTGCATTGAATATACTTGGGAGTCCATCAACCAACACTTGTGTGCTTGAAGATGGGCCACCGTGACAAGAACATCCGCCATCAGCAGCACTTCCAATTCCACCCGGCATTGCTGTATAGGATGGTATTGCAACCAATGAAATCATTACGAGGCCTAGTAGTAAAATTGCTCTTGTTCGCATCAATTCTCACCTCCACTTGAATCTTCAGAGTCTGAGGTCAGTTGTATTCCAACATCTTCGTCACAAGTTTCGCCATCTCTGGCGACAATGTCGATGTAACCTCTCATCTTAGCGTGATTTAGACCACAATATTCTGCACATCTAATATTAAATGTACCCACTCGGTCAGGTTCGAAAGTCATCACAGTTCCACCTTCTAAACCAGGTACAAGATCTTCCTTTACACCCCATTGTGGGAGCCAGAATGAGTGTTGAACTCCAGCATATACAGTATTTGATTGGTCATGAGGTCTTGAGAATAAAGTTAGAACAATATCTTCATCACATGGAATAATCAAATGCTCACTAGCAGCGGTTGAAAGTTGATGGCCTACAGGTAAATGTTCCCATGTGTGAAGCAGATTTCCATCAGCATCGGTTACTTTAACACTTTGATACACATAATAATTACTTGCTAGGGCAATGCTAGTAGAATTTGATTCTAGGTCAATTGCATAGTCGGTTGCTTCTCCATCTTGAACGACAGTGGCATTAACTGCTGAAGAGCCTAGAGTCTCAATGGTAAGAGTGGTTGAACCATCTTGCCATTCAACGTTGACATGGGTTATCCTTGGATCATCTTCCCAAGTCAATTCCTCAACATAATCGAATTCCCAAAACCATTGTTTGCCAACAATATCAATATCAAATGAGTCTTCATCAGCAGGGATATTCCAAACGGTAGAACTAGAGGATGTTGCAAGTACAGTCAGCCAAACAATAAGTATTGTTGGAACGACATAAAATGCGATTTCTAGGCGAGTATTATGCCTGTCGACCGGAAACGCTCCAACTTCAATGTGGTCGGGATTAAATTTATCCGAACCAGGTTTAGAGCGGTAGCGTAAAATCAAGTAAAATAATACACCGAAGGTGATTATTCCTACGATGTCTGACCAAAACATGAACTTATCATATAGCACAGAGAAAACAGTGTCTTCAGCAATCATTGTTCCACCTTGTTCCAACCCCCGCGGAGGTCTAACTTAAGCATTTGTTGAGGTCAACATAAAACTATATTAATTTCCATTGCCCATTAATTGCCCATAGCACCATTTTATTCATAACTTTTCAAACGAGTTTAGTAAAAGAGTACAGCGCGAATAAAACCCCGCCGTCTTGATAATAAACGAGAGATTATCGGCTAAATAATCCTCATGACAAGGGTTCTTTGACTAGCATATCTGCGCAATGTGTGATGGAGTTATCCGGATGTGTTCAAACCACCCTCGACGGGCGAGTTTTACTGGACATTGAAGTGCAACCTGGTTCCAGTCGGCAAGGAATTGTAGGAATAAATAAATGGCGTTCCAAACTAACAGTCGCAGTCAAAGCAGAAGCCCAAAAAGGTAAGGCAAATGAAGCACTTTTGCATGTTTTGGCCAAGTCACTATCATTGACAAAAGGAGATTTGGAAATTGTATCTGGACAAATCTCTCGCTCTAAGAGAGTCAGTGTCAAATCGATTACTACAAGCGATTTATTGGCACGATTGAATGATGCCTTAACACAACAAGGTGAATAGTATGGCTGATGTTCAATTACGATTCAATTTAGCAGCACAAGCCCTAACAAGATTATTGGAAGAAAATTCACTTGGAATACCAATAATAGTCGAAGGTAAAAAAGACACAAAGGCGTTGAGAGAACTTGGCTTCACTGGTACGATTGAACAGTTGAACAGAGGATGGGATTTAGACCGCTTTTGTACCTATTTATTAGAGACTTATGGCACGAGAAGTAGTGAAGGTGGTGCGGTGCTTGAATTGTTGATGGATTGGGATAGAACCGGTACAACATTGCAAAAAAAATTGTTTGTAAAATTACAATCTTTAGATGTAAAAGTTAGTCAAGAAGCTAGAAAAGTTCTCTCGCGAGCACTCAAGCCTGAAACTAGATACGTTGAATCGTTAAATTCAATCGGACTTGAAGAATTTATTCAGTAGCGGGCTTTGGTAAACCATCTTCCTTGACAGTGTTTAGAACTACGTGAGTGAAAGATCTTGCTACTCCATCTAGTGTAAAAACCGTCTTGGTAAGGTCATCTAAATCAGCACGATTCTTTACTCTCGCCAAGACCATGGAATCCCAATCGCCTGTTACATCGTATACTGCAAAGACTCTCGGGTCTGAAGATATTACTTTTTGAACAGGAATCATCTTGCCCTTTTCTATTCTCAAACCGGCCATTATAGTCATACTCCAACCAACCATTTCGGGGTCTAGGACAACTGAATATCCCTTTATTACTCCATTCTTTTCAAGTCTCTTCAACCTGTTTGTAATAGTACCTTGTGCAACTCCAACCGCCCTTGCCAATTCTCTTTGAGAGGCTCGAGCATCTTGTAATAATTCAGCAATAATTGCTCTGTCGGTATCATCAAGTTCCATTTGGCTCACAACCCCTCGCTCATTTCTCATCGTCTTCAACACTTTGTAATTGTTTTTCTTGTTCATGTTGTGGTGGTGAAAGTCGTAAATGTTGCGTCCAACCACCCAATTCCTCAATCACCATCGTCAAAGAAAAACTCAAATCGTCTGGATGCCCTTGCTTGAATGAGATATTGAGGTCATATTTACTATTTTCTTTAATTTCTAACTGCTTAAATCCACTACGACTTTTCCATGGTTGTTCAATCTCAAGTTTAGTAATCGAGACCTTTTGATTTCCTGCTTCGATTGAAACCATTATTGCAGGGCTAGAAGTTTTCTTCCAACCGACATTGATTTTTGGCATCCCTTTTTCTCTAATAGAGGCATTGGAATATACGATAAATGCGATGGCTATGGTAAAAATAATCAACACGATTGGCATTAGGAACTCGGACGACTGTGGATCGGACCACTTGTTCGGAAGCGGAGAATTATACAATGCAAGAAGGCCAGTTGCTTCATCATCTCCTTCCACGCTGCCAATGAAAGCCAAAGTCAAATGCCATCCCAATGGATTTTCTTCTAAATCAACACCTGCAGAAATCAAATGTTCCTTTGGCATTATCCAAGTCGTATTGGTGATATTATTTGCTTCAACAGAAAAACCGACTTCCGGCTTCATATCTCTTATCAAATTCTTAATCTGCCTTCCATGGATGTCCTCTGCATTATCTTCACTAAGGAAAATGTATAGCATCGTATCATCGCTCAAATTGACCATTGGTTCGAATTCGGCTTGAATCTTGACTTCATATTCACCTTGTTGGTTTGTTGTCAAAATTATATCTCCAGACAATTTAATAACAACTTCTTGAACAGAAAAATCGCTTGCTCGTTGTATTGCTTCATCAATATCTTGAAATTGCTCAATATTAGAATTCAATACATATTGAGCCTGTTGTTGAGATTGTTGTTGCATTCCAAGTTGCCCTGCTCTTGCCTTTGCATCATCATCAGGCCAATCAGAACCGGTTTCATCAGACCATTTCCACCAACTTAGGGGGAGGACATCATCTCTGGCCTGATATTTTCTCCATAGGTCCTTTTGTTCATCATCGTCTGCATTAGGAGTATCTTCAATGAATTGTTCTACTAATACGATGTTCTTGGAAAGAGGGGAAGGGATTGCAGTCGAGGCAAAAACAACTTCTTCAGGTTCGCTTTGAGCAGAAACAGATGAGATCAACACCGGAGCTAATAGGAGCATCAAACAAACTAATGCAATTAGTAATGAATGATAATATTCCTTAGTGTTGGATATCATCATAGTTAGTCCTCATTCTTCTTCATCTTCAAAAATGAAAGGCAAGCCCAATTTCATCCGCAAAATATCTTTACCAGTGTCGTCTATCATCATCGTAATTCTTGCACCAGACCATGCTGAAACAACATGTTCGACTTCATCAATTTCACAACCAAATAGTAGAGGTCCTGGTTCGGGGGCTTCGATGTCCAATTCTTCGACGAATTCTTCAATCAATGGCGCCCACCCTTGTAATAATCGCTTGAGAGTCTGCTGTGAAATGTTGAGTAGTACGTCACCCATATGTTGTTGGATAGCAGGAATTGATTCTTGCCTAGTGCGCCAAGTGCCTTTTTTCTCAGTGAAAACAGGAAGACCGACATGAATAATCTTCATTGGGTGTAAAGTTCCTTCTTGCC
>OOFV01000033.1_pt1 | contig 12675 bp, 8 predicted proteins | sample 1670561 | NCBI WGS metagenome assembly OOFV01 (sample SAMEA98158168, study PRJEB22522) | marine metagenome | biome: marine biome; feature: marine water body; material: seawater | place: Arctic Ocean | collected 26-Sep-2015 | depth 55 m
CACCGCAGTCGTCTCATGTGCAAATTTAGTATTTCATTCACTTTCCAAACTCCATCGCTCCCCTCCCCTGCTTAGGATCATCGAATCCACAGTCAGGGCAACAATCAAAGAATTCGAATTATTGATTAAAATAATGCAACAGAGCAATATATTACTGCGAACTCAAGAACGAGGTGAAATGGTCTTGGCAAGGACATCAATTTTTCCGAAAAAGGACCGAAGTCCTTATCACATCCAATGCAAACTACACGTACAATGTACGTGGTGGTAGTACATACATACAGTACGGTGCATCAAAATGTGGTTTGTTATTTTTAGATTGTACAGGCACAGCATATTTTTACAGGTTCGGAAAGAATGGTGGGGAGCGAATTCAAGAAACAAGGCATTTTTTACAACCTACGACTACACAGTGGACTTCAAGAATTCAGAGATCTTTATCACTTTTAAATATTCTGACGTCGAACACCTATAAAAGAATCACAGAACTGCAAAACACCAGACATCATGGCAGCACGTATCATTTACGATGGATTGGTATTGACCAGCATAGATGTGAAACCGGTCGAAGGCACAGAGAGGACCGTGAGATTCAGCGGATCCATCGCGGGCAGAGCAGACGACGACACTGCCACGTTTCTCGAGAAAGTCAGGCAAATCAACGACTCGGATGAAGATGGTAAGCGCTTGTTCGAGGCGGAGACCGTAACGGTTGCAAGGGCGAAGGAGATCATCAACGGTGATTTAGAAGGTGGAGATGGTAAACCTTTGTTTTGTGTCCATGGCTTCAACACTCAGCCTGGCATACACCTGAAGAACCTAAACAATGCTGCGAAGAAGTTCAACAAGGGCAAGTTCACACTAGTGCCTGTCATTTGGCCAAATGAAAGAGGACTTGAGAATTACTATTCTGAACGACCCACTGCCTCAGGAGCTGGCAAGGCCTTCAAGACGCTCAAACGTGGTATTAACTCGTTTCCCAGAAAGTCGTTGCTTTGCCACAGTATGGGAAATTATGTTCTCAGACATGCTGCAGATGGAAAGTTTAAGTTTGATAACATCTTCATGGTTGCAGCGGTAAGTTGAAAGTGCAAGTATTACTACATTTTCGACATTGATCATCTAGTATTTTTAGGTTTTACCAGCAATCATAATCCAACCTACTTGTGATGCCATCATGAGTTTACATCTCCGTCTCACCATCATTGCTTATTTTTTTCAAACAGGACGTCAGACACGATCTTTTCCATAAAGACTACATTAGAGGAGGCAGCGAAGGCAGCGAACACGAGAGAAAAGATGGACTGAGAATCTGCCAAATGTTGTCGAATCGCAACAAAGGCAAAGTTCACATTTTGTGGAATGGTTACGATTTTGCACTTACCGGTGGCAGCTGGAACCCAATGGGTAACCTTCTCACGAGGATCGGCCTAGTTGGCAACAATATGGAGAGAACATGGTGGGGAGGAATGAGGGAGGCCGATCTCACTGATGATGAGATCAAGGGTTGCATTGTGAACTTTGCTTGTGGCCCCAAACTCCCCTATAGTCAAAGGACAGCCCATAGTTACCAATTCAATGATTTTGCTGTCAAGTATTATCAGGATCATCATTTCTAGGTTCTTGAGTGCAACACGATGAATGAAGTTGGAACGGAATTGTTTCTTACTTTTCCCGCGCCAAACAACCATGCGTATGAAGAGGGTAGATATTACATTACTATTAAGATCTCTCTTCCTTGGAGATTCTAGATAATTTACCCTGTGCCCTTCATTCCAACGAAATGCATGTTGGTTCAAGAGATCTCAAATGCTGGAAGAAGCTTAATTAATTTAAAGTTCAACAAAGTTAATCAATATAGCCTTCTTTCCACTTCCAACAAGAAACTTTTAATAACAATGCGTACACGTACCGGTACGTGTAATGACATTATGTCTTGATATTTTACTTTTTTACTTTTACGCGAAGTAGAAGAATAACACCCAACAACACACCAAAAATAAATTTCTAAATCAAACACACCAAATACAAAACAAATACCAACAAACAATACAATATCAAGTATAACACCACCTTCCTGCATCATAAACAAATCTATTCATCAACCATCAACCAATTCATCATCACATCAGCAACAGTTTTTACACGGACTTCAGACAGACCCTTTTACACACAATCTACACGCAAATCTCATACACAGCAACACAACACATCCACCGCAACTACTACATCACCCATCAACACCACACATCAACCAAACCACCATCAACATCAATCACAAGAAACCAAACCAACTAATTCTCATAGTTACCTCACCCATCCATCATGATTCTACCCACGACCACCAGCGTTTACAATCACTTGATTGACTACCACAACGGACTTGCCACTTTCCCCCCAGAGGATACCGCCTCCGACTACGTAGACAATGACGACGACACTGTAATCAACGTCAACACCAGTAGATCCAACACGAGATTCAATATCTCCTTCTCACTTCCTGACGACACTCCACCCAAAGAAGTCTGGGCACAGGCAAGAAATCAACTCAACACCATCATTAAGTATATCGATCACTCTTATGCCGACGTCAAGATCAAAGTGGCACCCTGGAGAGATTCTCCCAAAGATCAGAACGAGGCTAAACACCTCTCAGTACTACCATCTGGAGCGGATGACGACGCTTATGAAGTATGCAAGCCTTACATCCAAGGAGATTGGTCACCATGGATGAAAGCAGGACAGACGAAGTACCTCAGAATCAATCTCTTCCATTCGGACATCGCTACCCAGGAAAGTATGTCGATCGTTGCTCAAAAATGCCGTGACGGAGCGTCGAACCAATGGGTTTCAGTAAGTGCATCGCATGCCTTGGACCCTATCAGCCTAGGTTTCTTTTTCGGATCAGTTGAAGCAATGGGTAAATCGGACAGCTGGACAGCAGCCTTCGGATTATCTTTCCCAGATATTGGCACTTTCGGATTCGATTGGAAAACCATCAACCCCAGGAGTAAAGTAGCCAGCAAAAAAGGAAGCAAAGTACCAAGGACTCAGAGGGCACTTTTCATCGAAATCGACCAAAGCAAGAAAGAAGTGGCGAAGAAAATGTTCGTGGAATTCTTCAACACAGGAAACAACAGTTTTCTTGGTACTCGCATGAAGTTTTTGCCCTTTTCTTTTACATCATCTGATATAGAACACGGCCAAGTGAGAGACATGGCCCCTACTCAAAATTCTCTTTTATCATCCCTACAGTGCATCCAAATCCCTACCTACGCCCTCACCAACACGGTACGTAAGGTATCCAGCAATGATAAAGCCTCAACAGATATCCCCCTCCTACAAGATCTTGTAGAGTTAGAAAGTTTGCACGCAAAAAAGAGCAACAAGGGTGATAAGACTATCGAGCATAAAGGTAAGCTCTTCTACGCTATCATCCTTCACAAAGATGAGAACGTAGTATCCTTCTTTTATATGGAGCACAACAGTCTAGAAGCACGAAGTGTGGCATCAGCACTTCCCCTTTTCATTCGAGACCATTTCAAGCTGTCTCCTGCATCCTACTGCACGTCAAGCCAAATTTCAGCAGCCCAAGCCGGTAAATGGGACTTTAAACAACGCATTTACCAATCCGAAAATGAAGTCGCTTGCCACGATCACAAACTGTACATTGAAGCTCAGATACGTGCCCAAAAGACAGTTCAATTTGTGTCTCCAGATCATAGAAGAGCCAGTGGAATGCTAGACGAAGAGGAATCGATTGTGACCAAGCTACAAGGCAAAGGCCCGGTATCTCTTCGAACTCAAGAAGCCGACCCTGCCGAAGTCATTCAACTAGACGGCAAGGATTCGCCGATGAGTTCAATTGGCAATAGCGTTACATCTGGAAATACCAGCAAATCGAAGGTAGATAAAGCTTGTATCTCCTTAACGCTGGAACACAATCAACGCATGGACGGAAAGGAAAAGGAAAACCAGGAACTACTAGATCGAATTCTTCAGCTCGAAATAGATGAAGCTACAAAGGAAGCAAATCTCAAGAATATAGAAGCGGATTACAGGGCAACATTGGAAAAAGAGAACGAAGAAAAAATGGAAGCAGCGAAAATGAAACTGGAAAGAGAGCTTAGAGCGACATTGGAAGCAGAGATACGCAAGACGATAGAATTAGAGAGGAATCAAACAACGGATAAGAGCAAGGCCACCGATAACAACACGCCATCTAAGATTGGAGGTAGCAACAGGATACCGGAAACGCCAGAAGGAGCAGATACGACTGAGGAAGCTACAAGAAACCAGGACGATACATCACAAGGCGACGTCGCAGGATCAGCAATTCAGGACTCATCGGACGACGAACTTGACATTCAAAAGGCTGTCAAATCACCCCCTCGGATGAGAAAGAACCCTATAGATGGATCAAAATCGGCAATCCCCCTGGAGAAAGATACTGCAAGGAAGAGGCGCACTAGTACAAGAAGATTACTATCAAAAAACACCGTCAGCGGAGGTACCGCGGGCGGAGGTGAATCTTAAACCCATCCCACGTCCTCCACGGCGGTGTGCGGAGGACCAAACAACTGACAACCCACTGGAACGGCGTACAGAGGGAATTCACCGCGAGATAGGTCACTTTGGTGATCATCTCAGACGCAAACCCAAAAAAACTATCCGTCTCCTCCTTCAGAATGTTGGCGGCATCGGCTTCTGCTCCCAGTTACGACACATAGAAACTCTAAAAATGGAAAAACTAAGAGACCTGTGTATTAACCAAGAAGTAGATTTGCTTTGCCTTACAGAAGTTAATAAGAGATGGAGTCAGGTCAACGACGAGAATTTGATATGGAATGTTATGCCCCAATGGGTTGAACATTCCTCTATAAAAGCAGCATGGAACCAGCGAGACCCAGGACACAGTTCACACCAGACTGGCGGTACGGTTACTGCAGCATTCAATGATACAGTCCATAGGATTAAAGGCACGGGACATGACCCAACGAAACTCGGACGCTTCTCATACATCAAACTACAAGGCAGAAACAATTGTTCCACGGTCGTCATCTCGGCATACTGCCCTTGTTTTTCTTCAGGACCTTATTCTGTATACGCCCAACACCTCAACTACATGAACATCCACAAACCAACAGATGATCTTGATGTACGTGCCTTCTTTTGGAATGACCTTGAAACTTTCGTTCGCCAAAGTATTGATGACGGAGATCAGATCATCCTTACTGGAGACTTCAATTCAGAATTTATAGAAGTCAGGGAATGGATGCTAGAACTTGGACTCGTCGAAGGTATATGTGAAAAACATGGCTATGAAGAAGCCCCAAACACGTATCAACGTTCAAAAAATTCGCCAATTGATGGTATATTCGTTAGTCCGCATCTCCGAGCCTCAGCTGCAGGATACCTTTCCTTCGGTAAATTAATGGGAGATCACCGTGGGCTGTGGATGGATTTGCCAGTCGAGCTTCTATTTGGTTATAACCCTCCTTCCAGCAACTTTGCCGGAGCCAGACGGTTGAAGCTATCGGATCCTCGAGTTGTAGAACGATACACTACACGATTGCACGAGGCATGCGAGGAACATAACATCTATCAGCGTATGCACAATCTTCATACACATTCGAACTACCCACATACTCCCCAGGACGCCAGAGAGTATGAAATAATCGATACCATTCTCCGCAGATTGATGCAACTAGCTGAAGACAAATGCCGCTCGTTTAAAGCCGGAGAAGTGCCATGGTCGCCAACGTACCAGAAGGCGCATACCAGAATCAAATACTGGTCACTTCGCCTTCTGTACATTAAAAAGGTCTTCCATAATTCGAAATACCTTCAACGCCTCCAAAGACGATTATGTATCGAGTATACGAGAATGTCAGTAGAAGAAGTGACGGAAGAAGTACAGAAAGCCCATGACGAACGTAGAAGAATCAAAAATATAGCAGAGTCCTTAAGTATCGAATACCGCACCAGGTTGGCACAGGCCAAAGAAGCTGAAAACGATATTCCGGCGGCTACACATCTGCGCAACATGAATAAAGCTGAAGCCCAGAGACGACTATTCCGAACCATCAAAGTGGTAGAACAAAAACTATCGTCAGGCAGCACGTCAAGAGTAATTGTCATGACAGCAAACGGAGATCAAAAAGAGCTAACTACGAAAGCCGAAATTGAGACTGCAATAATCGAGGAGAACGAAAAGAAATACCATCAAACCGAAGGCACAAGCCAGATCACGTCCCCGATCCTCTTACCACTGTTAGGAAAGCACGGCGAAGGTCCAGCAATCGATCAGATCCTCAATGGAACATTCAATCCACCACCAGGCATCTCTCAGTCAACCATCGACTTCCTCCAAGAGTGTAAACTTCCAGATAACGCACCCCCAATACCTACCCCAGACATTGGACGACGTTATGTTTCACACGTCAAATCATGGAGAGTCCGAAAAGAGAAAACAGCCTCAGCGAATGAACACATAGGACACTACAAAGCATGTGCCGGACACCCACAACTTAGTTGGCTCATGTTTCAACGGATGGAGATACCGGATAAGACAGGGTACTCTCCAACCCGGCACCGATCGTGCATTGACTTGATGATTCTAAAGAAGTCTAGAAACTTTCTCCTGAGCAAACAACGCACACTCGGTTTACTAGATTCGGAGTTCAACCACAGTAACGGACGTATGGGAAAAAATCTAATGGATCGAGCTCTGTGCCAAGGATGTATAGCTCCTGAACAATACAGCCGACCCAATAGATCAGCAATAGAACATGCGCTGAACCGACGCCTTACTTTCGATCATCAGTTCTATACAAGGTGTCCCTTTTGTTTAGGCTGCTGCGACCTAACGGGTTGCTATGATCGCATTTTGCATACCATAGCAGCGCTGGTTCTCCGGAAAGTAGGAGTCTCAAAAGCTAAAATTCATTCAATGTTCAGCACTATACAAAGAATGGTTCATTGCATCCGCACAGCATTCGGAGATTCTAAAGATACCTATGGCGGCGACGATATTGGCAACTGGGAACTTGAACCACAAGGGATCCTACAAGGTAATGCTAGCGGCCCACACATCTGGACGGTAGTTAGCTCAACAGTTTTTAATATCCTGCGAAGCAAAGGACATGGTTCTCAATTTTGCACAGCCTTGTCTAGAGAAATCTTCGTCTTAGTCGGCTTCTCGTATGTGGATGACTGCGACCTAATTCAAACAGGCAAAGATGTGGTTGAAGTCATGACATCCATGCAACAGGTGGTGGATTCATGGACAGATCAAGTAGAAGTTACAGGAGGCGCTCTTGAACCATCTAAAAGCTGGTACTATCTGGTAGATTACAAGATGAAAAGAGGAAAGTGGACAGCTTACAACCCGCCCTGTCCTCTAACATTATCAACACGAGACAAAAACAAAGCAACAATTGACCTACAACGCCTTCCATGTGACAAAGCATCAGAAATGCTGGGAATCTACATGGCACCATCAGGAAATCGGACCAAAATGGTGGAAGAACTACGAAAAAAGGCAGTTGATTGGGCATCGAGAATCAGACTAGGACGAGCTTCACCACAGGTAGCTTGGACAGCTCTTCACACCACTATATCGGCGAAACTAAAGTATGCCCTCCCTGCCTGCACCTTCAACGAAGCAGAGTGCAACAAAATAATGGCACCGGCAATCATGGCAGGTCTTCCTAGAGCCGGTATCTCAAGAATGTTCCCACGAGCCCTACGACACGCACCAACGTCTCACTTCGGACTCGATATTATTCACCTTTATACCCAGATGGGCACCGCACGGGTAGCTATGCTAGTAGATCACTGTTGGCGCAACACTCCAACCGGACAATTCTTACGTCTCAACATAGAAGACATAGTCCTTGAATCAGGCTTGTACGGGCCACTGTGGGACCAAAACTACAATATGTACGCCTCGTGGTGCCAGACGGACACGTGGATTTTTCAAGTATGCAAGTTTAATGCAGACCATCATATAACTATTGACGTGGCTCACTCCTGTCTATCTCCACGTAAAGTCGGAGACAAATCGATCATGGCTGCCATTTACCCTTTTCTGAGGAACAGCAAGAAGGATATGAGGGCATTCAACAGAGTCCGCATGCTACACGGAATTATTCATCTCAGTGACTTAACCCAGGCAAACGGTAGAGACCTGGACCACATATTTTTAGTAGCCGAAGGACTAGCTGAAACCCGTAACCCATATCTCTGGCCATTGAAACACCATGTCACCAACGCAGACTTTGCTGTATGGAGAAAGGGTCTAGAGCAATTGTTCCCGGACCGGCTGCGACTACGAACACCGCTAACCAGATGGACTATACAGGTGGAACCACAAGATGATATACACTGGTACTGGTTTCAATCAGAAGATCGAGAATTCGTCTATGAGCGCGTCGAAGATAGAATCTTCCGTCACCTGGCCAAGCCCCATTCGCACACTCGATTTAATGTTGCATCCCTCGAAGTTGATACATTCCCACTAGACCCAATCACCCGCATATCAGTTACCTTTCACGGCGATGTAATACGAGTAGTATCGGCTGAACAGGACCCTCAAGCTATGCCTCCAGAGGAACCACTTCCCCTTCCAAACTCCATTACTCACATTAAACAGATTATACGCAAATGCTGCCTTCCATGGACGTACCAAATACTAAGGACCTCTCCATCTTCCAACCTTCTCCTCCATAGCCTACGACAAGGTACTGCACTACTAGTTAGTGACGGCTCCTACTATCCGGCAACCAGAAAGGCTGGAGCAGCTTGGATAATTTCTACGCCATGCGGCAGTGAATATATTGAAGGAGCTGGCCGTGTACCAGGCGACCCATTTGATTCAGATTCATACCGTAGTGAAATGGGAGGTATCATAGGTTCTAGTTCGGCATTCTGTGCCTTAGAGATGGCCGACACAGAAGCCTATCCCAACAGTACTGTCGTATGCGATAATAAAGGAGCCCTACAAAGATGCCCTGCAGACCGTGAATGGATGAAAACTACAGCCAAACACTTTGATCTAGTTAGTATATTAAGCGCAACGTGGGAGACTAGCCTATGCAAGGTCAAGACTAAACACGTTTACGGTCACCAAGATAACAAATACTGTGGCCCTCTCCCTTTGCTAGAATCACTGAACGTGCGAATGGATATCCTAGCTAAAGAAGCAACAACGTCTCTCCCAGTTCCGCCACCAGTACCCTTCTCTCACCAAGCCAGCCAATACCACCCACAAAAAGGCTATGGTAGAGTTACGGTACAAGGCGACATGGTTACAAGCAAGCTTCAAAAAGGACTTTATAATAAGATCTTAGCCAAAAAGGCATTGACCTATTTAGCAGATAAGTGCGAGGTAGACGACCATATCTTTTCCACACACGTCTATTGGGACGCTATTCAACCGGCTAGAAGGGAAGCTACAGTTCCTATCCAAATTTTCATGTCAAAATGGGTATGTGGCCAGACAGCAACAGGAGTGGTCATGGTTAAACGCAAACAGCGAATTTCGTCGGAGTGTCCACGCTGCGGTGAAGACGGTGAACACCTACTACACATCCTCACCTGCAAAGAACAAAGCGCCAGTGACCTGTTTGATTCCCTCCTTGATACACTGGAAGGCTGGCTAACAGACGTCCACACGAACCCACTCTTAACCACCTTCCTCATTGACGGACTGAGATCATGGCAGAACGACCCTCGAGGGATGGAACTAGTTCTTACCAACTTGGAGCCATCAGTACAATACGCCCTACAATCTCAACTTGACATCGGATGGTATGCCCTACTCTGTGGTTACATCACTAAACACTTCGAATCTATCCAAACAGTGTATTATCAACAATTAGGCAAACGTAACTCAGGACGACGTTGGGCTATTCGACTGATAGGAAAATTGTGGCAAATCACTCACTCGATGTGGTGCCACAGGAATGAAGCCCTACACGAATCACCCATAATCAACGCAAGACACGGTCTAGAGCAGTTACATACAGCAGTCCGAGCAGAACTCCAACAAGGTCTAGACCAACTGGCACCAGTCTTCCAAGGCTACTTCCGTGACAATGCCGAAACCCTTCTCGCCAAACCCGCCTATTATATTAAACGCTGGTTTTTGGTTATACGTATAGCAAGAGAGGCGAATAACACCGATCAACAAGACGCCTTCACCCACAACCCGACCCTCCGGTCGTGGATCTTTCTTCCATAACATTAATTAGATACTCTCACTCGGATTGATACTGCGGGTACTTTCCCTGATGAGATTATCTTAGGATGTAACAAGACGATGTTATTTCAACACAGTGCGTTCTCCCTGCAGAAATTTATATGGCTGTAATGGGGTACTTTCTAGTAAAGTGCTTAGAGACGACTCAAAACCCTCCTATTGGGACTGATTTTCGCCGCTTAAGGTATATATAGTTTAAATCAGTAATCTTTGTGTATTATTATTATGGTTGAGACTCGGCAGCACTGCCCATTTTAAATTGTGGATGCCTTGGTTGAAATAACTTATTAATTGAAATTGAAAATGTTCACGTACATGTACAATACCGATACTCGCTATTGTTTGTGTTTTTGCTCCTGCAGTTACACATACAGCTGGCAATTGCATTTTCAAGTAAGTGGCAAGTGGTCCGTCGCGTCAAAGAAGAATTTGAAATTTGAGATTTTTTTAATTATGTCAATTTTATTGGCGCGCACCTCATCTCAAGTCGCAAGTTGAAAGTCGCAAAATTCTATGTTTAATGCTGACGACTAAAACTTCAACTAGATGTCCTGGCTGGCGTCCTAGTATTCATACTTTACGCAAGGCAAAACATTGTATCGGCAGATATGCTTATTAAAAATATTGTATCGGCAGATATATTCATTAAAAAAACAAAGCTGTGTAAGTGTAAATGCACACTTACATGTGTATGTTTTTTCCTGTTACTTTTTACGTTTCACGTGTGTTTGTATTGTACGTGTAGTACGTGTGGTATGTAAATGAAACACAAAATCCTGCAATTTCAAAGTGACGAGTTATGAAATTTTCTTTAGAGACCATGTTCAATGTACTACATTACATTACAGTACACCGTACATACACGTAGACATTTCTGTCTTTTTGAAATCACGAGATCCTCGCAAGAGATTATTGCTGAGAGAATTCCATTAGCACTTTAAAATACATGTACTGTATGCAGACTAACTTGACTAACTAACCGACTGACTGACTGACTCAACCTATAACTATCCTTATACCTTTACCTGATACCATGAATATCACCAAGGCCAGGCCGTTACTATATTACATTCACCTACACCACACTCTACACCACCAACGACCTCCTCAAGTAAGAGTGTGAGAAGGAACATAGAAATCCTTCTTGTACTTTTGAATATCAACCTTTTTCAAGACATATCTCAAATAATAAATATACATTCCAAGAAACGTGCATCCAATCGCGAGAGTCGCCATGGCAGCATCAGCGCCCATACTCCTCCTGACAGCGACAGCGTACCCATCCCTGGACATGCCAATTTTGATTCCCTGAATATAAGTACATGCATAATCATACTCTCCATTCTTCATGTATTTCTCACATTTTCCAGCTTCATCGTAGAGGGTGGCACAGGCATCCCTCGGATATCCAAAATCATAGTCTGAATCCAGCTCACCGTCCGGAACAGAGTCGAGGTATTGATAGTTCTGAGAGCATGGGACACAGGGATCATCAATGATGGAATCACTGTCCTGAGTGTAGGGTATGGTATTTCCAGTGACTTGAGTATAGCAATTGGCACCTCGAGTGGATCCCCCATTGCATTTGGTGACGGTGGTACAGGTATCATCCTCGAATAAGTTCAATCGGATCTCCCCGCCGTGCTCAGCGCAGTATGGTCCGAGGTAGTATTGGATGTCATTGGCATTGGCATTGGCATCGTCACCATTGCCATTTCCATCATCATTTCCGTCAAAGTCGAATGCGGCACACTGGACATAATCCCCAATGTCGAAGCCATTGAAGGCATCATTGGCATCATCCGCCGCATAATAATTACCGTTACCGTTATTACCGTTATTCGCATCATCATCTCCGCCATTGCCATTAGCCTTGGTCTGAAGGTACGCCTCGACAAAGGTATTCATATCAACCACATAATCCCCATAATCCGCTTTTCCAATCATATTTCTAGCATTCTGAATTCCGGAAGCGTCCATCCAGGGATTGTAAGCGGAGCACTTTTCAAAGGGCACGAGACGAAAGCGGACGAGACGCTTGGTGGAGATGCGCACATCGTCTTCGTCCTCTGCGTCTTTGTTCCAGTGTTTGATTTGGTTGCATCCTTGGAATTGGATCGAGTATTTGGCGATCCGAGTGTTGTAGTACTCGTCCAGGTGACGGTTATCAACATTAACGGGCTGGGCATTCGAGAGAAGCTTGTGGATGGCATCTCCTGAACCCTTCATCTTGAACTCACTGTTCAGGTCAGACTCTGCTTCCTTTTTGTTGCCATGTTTATTGTTCGGCATGATGGATGAGTGATGGATGGGTGAGTGATGGATGATGGATCTGATTCAATTAGTGTGATTCATTCAAGATGGACAATGGATAGATGGACGGATCGACAATTGACTGTGATGAGACAAGG
>OOFV01000036.1_pt1 | contig 12441 bp, 9 predicted proteins | sample 1670561 | NCBI WGS metagenome assembly OOFV01 (sample SAMEA98158168, study PRJEB22522) | marine metagenome | biome: marine biome; feature: marine water body; material: seawater | place: Arctic Ocean | collected 26-Sep-2015 | depth 55 m
TAGTAATCTTTCATTCTCTAATGCATTTTTTGAGTCAATGTCTGGCTTAACTACAACAGGCGCAACTGTTTTAAGTCAGCTGGATGATTTGCCCAAAAGTATTCTTTTTTATAGGCAGCAACTCCAATGGCTTGGCGGTATGGGTATTATTGTTCTTGCTGTCGCAGTTCTTCCTCTTTTGGGCGTAGGAGGAATGGAGCTTTATCATGCAGAGTCTAGCGGCATTGCCAAAGATAGGCTTACGCCTAAGTTGCGCAATACTGCGATAGCTCTTTGGAAAATCTATCTGTCATTGACTGTCCTGTGCGCACTCGCTTACTTCTTTTCAGGTATGTCTATCTTTGACGCTATTAGTCACAGTTTTTCTACGGTCGCAATTGGAGGTTTTTCAACTCATGACAGCTCCATTGGCTATTTCAATTCGATACCGATAGAAATGATTGCTATGTTTTTCATGTTTTTAGCGGGCATTAATTTTTCATTGCACTTTGTGGCATGGAATAACCGGTCGCTTGTTGATTATATTCAAGATTCTGAATTTAAAACCTACGCAACAGTTTTAATTATTGCATCTATTATTGTGGCAATTGCTCTTTCTCTAAATAACGAATACGGCTCGGCTTCTGAAACAATAAGGCATAGCTTATTTCAAACTGTTTCAATCGCTACCACAACTGGTTTTTCTTCGCAAAATTATAGTAGCTGGCCTGCAGCAATCCCTGTATTTCTAATAATGATCAGTTTTATTGGCGCATGTGTTGGATCCACTGGAGGCGGAATTAAAGTAGTTCGAGTATTAGTAATGTTTAGATTAGGAATGAAAGAGATACATAAATTTATACGCCCTAATGCTCAGGTTAGCATTAAGTTAAATAAGGCTAGTATTAACGAAAAGGCGCTAGTTTCGGTTCTTGGATTCTTTTCACTATACGCGATTTCTTTTATTTTTATTATGATGCTGTTAATGTTTGCAGGCTTAGATCAGGTAACCGCATATTCTGCAACAGCGGCGACTATGAATAATCTTGGGCCAGGGCTAGGAGAAGTTGCGCAAAATTACGGATCACTGGGCGAAACTGCTAAGTGGATTTTGAGTTTTTCAATGCTGATTGGCCGACTAGAGGTTTTGACTATTATTGCTATTTTCCACAGGGCTTTTTGGAGACACTAATAGATTTATCAACCCCACCTGAGGGCAGGGTTGATAAAGTATCTTTTTACAATAACGGCGCTATAACTAAACTTACAATTGCCATTACATTGATCAAAATATTCATCGCTGGACCAGAAGTATCCTTAAACGGATCGCCAACAGTATCACCAACTACAGTAGCTGCATGAACGTCAGTACCTTTACCGCCTAAGTTTCCTTTTTCAACATACTTCTTAGCGTTATCCCAAGCACCACCTGCATTAGCCATCATTAGGGCCATCAGAACACAACCAAGAAGAGCGCCACCAAGCATTCCACCAAGTGCCTCAGGACCAATTAAAAATCCTACTAAAACTGGAGCTGCAACTGCGATAACTCCCGGAAGAATCATTTTTTTAAGTGCTGCAGTTGTCGCAATGTCAACGCATTTAGCCGTATCTGGCTCAGCCTTCCCTTCTAGAAGCCCTTTTATTTCTTTAAACTGCCTTCTTACTTCTTCAATCATTTCAAAAGCTGCATCACCAACAGCAGTCATCGTAAGAGAGGCAATTAAGAATGGTATCGTGCCACCAATAAATAAGCCAATTAAAACGTCTGCACTATTTAACTCGAGTATAAAGTTTAAACCCTGTTGCGCGTAATTAGCACTAACCGTCTCAGTAAAGGCAGTAATTATTGCAAGAGCAGCAAGAGCAGCAGCGCCGATCGCAAATCCTTTGCCAATAGCTGCAGTAGTGTTACCGAGCTCATCAAGAGAGTCAGTAATCTTACGTGTATCCTCTCCAAGGCCAGCCATTTCTGCAATACCGCCTGCATTGTCCGCAATTGGTCCATAAGCATCAATTGCCATGGTCATACCAACTGTTGCAAGCATTCCTATTGCAGCAATACCTACGCCATATAATCCAACGAAAAGATTAGAGACATAAATAATTAAGCAAATCATAAATACTGGGATTACAACCGATTGCATTCCTATTGCTAGGCCTTTAATCATTACTGTTGCAGCGCCAGTTTTTCCAGACTCTGCGATATCTCTAATTGGCTTTCCTGCTGTGTAGTACTCTGTAACAAGTCCAATAATGATTCCGCCAAAGCTACCCATAAGAACTGCTACCCAAATAGAATTTGAGACATCTAAAAAATCGATTAGAAAGTAAGAAGTAACAATAAATAATACAGCTGAACCAATAGTTCCCATTCTCAAGGCTGACTCAGGTGATTTATTTGAAGATAACTTTACAAATAGAATTCCAAGGATTGAGCAAATCAGACCCAGGGAAGCAAGAGCTAAAGGAAGAGACATTAACTCAGCTCGGTTTCCACCAAGTGAAGTTAGGCCATCAATGGCAAGAGTAGAGGCGATTGCAATTGTTGCAATCATTGAGCCACAATAGGACTCAAAAATATCTGAACCCATGCCCGCTATATCGCCTACATTATCACCAACATTATCAGCAATAACTGCAGGGTTTCGAGGATCGTCTTCTGGAATCCCTGCTTCTAATTTACCAACTAAGTCAGCTCCAACATCAGCACTCTTGGTAAAGATGCCGCCGCCAACACGAGAGAATAGTGCTACAACTGAGGCGCCCATAGCAAAACCATGAAGTGCTTCTGAATGCTCAGCACCAAAGAAGTAATAAAGTCCACCTAATCCTAATAAACCAAGAGCCGCAACTGATAAACCCATTACTGAGCCACCAAAGAATGCAACAGTTAGGGCAGCAGAGCTTCCACTATCATGAGCCGCTTGAGCTGTTCTTACATTAGCGATAGTTGCTGTGTTCATACCTATATAGCCAGCAGTAGCTGAAGTAACAGCACCAACAAAGAAACACAAGGCACTTAAAGGACCAAGGAATATATAAAGTAATACTAATAAGACTAAAGCAAACATGCTTAGCATTTGATATTCACGCTTCATGAAAACAATCGCGCCAATATGAATTTGTTCACCAATTTTTTTAACGTCACCACTTCCGCCATCTTGTTTACTTATCCATTGATATATAAATACAACAATAAGTAAGCCCAGAACACCAAGTGCGGGTGCTATTAAATTTTGATCAAAATCCATTTCCTCTCCTTAAAATAAAATGAAGCGGCAATGATATCCTAAAGTGTTTAAAAATTGGAAAAAAAATACCAGTTTTGAATTGAAATGAACTAAATTAGCTATAAATTTATCTTATAAAATCAAATCTATAAATTTTTGTTGTTTTGGATTCAAAATGTTTGTAATTCGATTTGCACTTCTATCCTCTTTTTTTTATGCACTTAATGTAACCATGGTGCCGTTAATTTATACTTTTGAGATTAGCGCTTTTTTATTTTTATTTGTTCGCTTTGGCACAACTTTCTGTACTTCACTGCTTGTTACCAAAAGTTTTTTCTCATTTAATGAAATTAAACATCAAAAACTGGGCATTTGGATTCTTATTCTTTCTGTTTTATTTGGCGTTCAGTCCTGGCTTTATGTTGAAGCAGTAAAATATATGTCGGTAGGTCTTGCTAGTGTGGTGCTTTTTACTTATCCCTTAATTACTTATTTAATAGTTTCACTCACAAAGCGAAGATCACTTGATTTAATAACAATAGTTATGTTCATAGTTGCAACTCTAGGAATTGCTGCGCTCTCTCAGAGTTCAGAAGGCTTTTACACAATGGTAATTGGGATAGTTTTAGCCTTACTTTCAGCAATGACCTACTCCTTAATTCTAATTACAACGCCAAAAGTGAGTGGTTTAAAAAATTGGGAAATTGTTAAATATACTACTCTTATTCCAGCGCTTACCTTTTTATACTTATTTATAAATGAAACTGGTTTTTATTGGCCGCAAAATGAAGGAATAATTCTATCTCTCATTTCGGGAACTTTTTTTGCTACAGGAATGATGTTTTATCACATGTCCGTTCGTAAATATGGCCCTATAAGAACGGCTAATATTGGCTATACAGAGCCTCTATTGGTATTAGTTTTCGGTTTTATGGCATATTCAGATGCAATTACAATTACCCAGGGATTAGGGGTAATCATGGTAGCAATTGCTTCAATTACTATTGAGAGGAGGCAATTGAAGCAAGATAACCTACCTAAGATGTAAACTACCCTTTAGAAGCTAATAGTGCATTCATCCTTAACTGACTAACAAAGCTAGTCAATTGGAATAGATAAGTTTTCTTTAACTTTATTCATAACCACCATTGAACTAAAGCGTTTGATATTTGGATTTTCTAAAAAATATTTTTTTGTAAAATCTTCATAATCTCCCATTTCTTTAAAGGTGGTCATCAAAACGTAATCATAATCACCAGTAACGTAGTAACACTGCATAACCTCTGGGGCATCAAACATTGTTTTTTTAAATTGAATATCAGGCGCTGTCCCCTCTATGTCACTCAGTATCTGAACTATAATGGTAATTTTTCTATCTAGCTGATTGCGATCTAAAACTGATATATCTCTTTCAATAATGCCAGTTTTACGCATTGAATTTAATCTTCTTTGACAGGCTGAAGATGATAATCCAACTTCTTTCGCTAACTGCTGAGAGGTAATCTTATTATTTTCTTGGACAATTTTTAGAATTTTGTAATCAAAACTATCTAATTTATTCATAATACGATGTTATCACATAATTTATTTAAAAAAATCAAAATAATGCGTAAATTATGCAAATTTTAGCAAATCTAAATCTTTCTAATCTTAATGATAGTGTTAAACTTCTATTTCATAAATAAAAAAGGAGAACTTTATGAAAAAAATCATTTCGATTTTTACATGTTTTTTTCTTGTTTTAGGTTTAGCGCAAACATCTTCTGCTGAATCTGAAACATTAAAAAGACTTAAGAAACAAGGATATGCAACAGTTGCTGTTGCAAATGAACCACCTTACAGTGATATTAAATCTGATGGCTACGTTACTGGTGCTGCACCTGATGTTGCACGTGCCGTTCTTGCCGTTCTAGGTGTTCCAGAGTTGAAAGCTCAAGTTATTATGTATGGCGCTATGATTCCCGCTCTTCAAGCAAGAAGAGTAGATATGGCAACTTCTGGTCTTTACATTAAGCCTGGCAGATGTGAGTCTATCATTTATTCTGAGCCTGATTTATGTGGCGCGGAAGCTTTTGCTGTTCCAGCTGGAAACCCAAACAACCTATTAACTTATGAAGACATTGCTGCTAACCCAGCTTTAAAAATGACTACATGTGCTGGTTGTGCTGAAGAGAAATATGCTTTAGAGCGCGGTGTAAGTGCTGATCAGATTGTTTATTTTGATGCACCTCCGAGTGGTATTAAAATGCTACAACAAGGTAGAGTTGACGTATTTGCTCTATCAGGTCTAGGTACAGCAGATCTACTTAATAAAACTAATGATCCAAACCTTGAGTTAGTAATGCCTGTTACAGGTGTTCCAATGGGTTGTGCTGGTGCAGCATTTAACAAGGATGATTTAGAGTTCAGGTCTGAATATAATATGGCTTTAGCTAAGTTAAAGGCTACTGGAGAGTTTGAGGCAATTATTGCGCCTTATGGTTTCTCTGCGGCTGCAACTGCTTCGAAGTCTTATTTGACTCAATGTCCTGATGGAATGTAAATTTATTCTATAACCTTACTCTGCCCTTAAATATTAGGGACAGAGTTTGTTTTTAGAGTTTTTTTAGTAACCTAATCTGCCCTGTCGATTTTTTACAGGGCAGTTTTTTTAGAGTTTTTTATGAATGAAGTTTTAGAGTTTTACCCACTACTTATTAAAGGAACTATCACAACGATACAGTTGACTGTAATGGGTGCAATCTTAGCACTCATTGTTTCATTTATTGTTGGAATTGCACGAATATCTTCATTTGCCTCAGTAAGAGTAATAGCAATTGTTTATTTAGAATTTTTTCGTGGCAGTTCAGCTCTTGTTCAAATGTTTTTTATTTATTTTGTTTTGCCAATGTGGGGCATTTATTTTGATGCCATAACTGCGGGTGTTATTGCTTGTGGTCTGAATGTTGGTGCATATGGATCAGAAGCTGTGAGAGGAGCTATACTTGCTGTCAGCAAGGAGCAACATGAGGCATCGCAAGCTTTAAACTACTCAAGTTACGAGAAATATAGATACGTTATTATTCCTCAAGCAATTCCAATTATGATTCCTACATTTGGGAATCTACTTATTGAGCTGATGAAATTAACAGCAGTGTGCTCTCTTATTACTATTTCAGATCTAACATTTGTAGCACAAATAATCAGGGTTCAGACTGCTTTAACATTAGAGCCATTTCTATTAATACTCATTATTTATTTTATTATTGCTACAGTCTTAGTTCAGATAGTAGATATGATTGCTAAGAAGTTTTCTAAAGGTAGAAATATTATGACTGCAGGAGACAAGTAATCATGGAATGGAATTGGGACCATGCATATGCAGTCTTACCTCAGCTTCTTAAAGGCTTAGTAATTACAATTGAAGCTACGATTGTTGCATCCTTAATTGCTTATATTTTAGGCTTAGCAATAGCTATTTTCAAGATGTCTAAAAGCAAGTTACTGCGTGTTTCTTTATATTGGATGACGGAGTTTGTTAGAAGAACGCCAATCCTAGTGCAGTTATATGTTGTATTTTATGTCCTTCCTGACTTTGGAATTTTTCTAGAAGCCTTTACATGTGGGGTAATTGTATTAGGTATTCACTTTAGTACATATACGTCTGAAGTTTTTAGGGCTGGCATTGATAATGTTTCTAAAGGGCAGTGGGAAGCTGCAAAGTCTCTAAACTATAATCCATATCAAGCTTGGAAGCATGTTATTTTGCCTCAAGCTATCCCCCCTATGATTCCACCACTTGCAAACTATTTGATCACAATGTTTAAGGAGACGCCATTGTTGGCATTTATTACAGTAGTTGAATTATTTAGAGCAGCGGATCAATATAGTAATAGTTATTACACTTATCTTGAGCCTATGACCCTTGTTGGGGTGTTCTTTTTAATCGTATCTATTCCCTCAGCAATGATAGCAATGAAATTAGAAAAGAAATTTAAGCCAATAAAGGTGACTCGATGAATTTCGTAAGTTCGCACTGGGGAACTTATAATTTTTCAGTAGATAAGAATAAAAAAATACAATTAGATAATTGGGGGTTAGATTCTTCTCCAACAGAATTTGGTTTAGGTCTGGCTGATGCTGCTATCGATAATTTAAGAATCACTCAGCCTCATGTAAGAAAAGGATGGCTAGAAAATATAGGTAAAAGTGATGGCAAAAGAGGCCAGGATGAGTTTATACCTATAAGCTGGGATGAAGCATTTGAGCTTGCATCTAAAGAGCTATTAAAAACTAAAAATGCCTATGGTAATTCAGCAATTTATGCCGGGTCGTATGGATGGGCAAGCGCTGGAAGATTTCACCATGCTAAGAGTCAAGTTAATCGTTTCTTTAATTTATTTGGAGGCTTTAGCTCATCATTTCAAAGTTATTCTTACGCTGCGGCGCAAACTCTCCTTCCCCATATAATTGGTTTAGATTTATATTCAACATTAGACGAACATACGACTTGGGGCGCCCTATCTGAAGAGTGTGAATTAATATTAATGTTTGGAGGAATGCCATTAAAAAACTCTAAAGTTTCAGCTGGAGGCGTAGGAAAGCACGTTACCAAGATGGGCATGAAAAAGTGTTTTGATAAAGGCATCGAATTCATTAATATTAGCCCTCTTATAGATGATGCCCCTAAATTTTTAAAAGCACAGCAAGTTCCTATTAGGCCAAATACTGATACTGCTTTAATGTTGGCTCTATCTCATATTTTAATTAAAAACCAATCTTATGATAAGGATTTCATAGATAAATATACTGTGGGATTCGATAGTTTTTCTGACTACGTACTAGGCAAAAAAAATAATCAAGAATGCAGTCCTGAATGGGCATCAAAAATTACAAATATTCCTGCCAAAACAATCTACGAGCTAGCAAATAAAATAACAACAAAAAAAACCATGATTTCTTTATCTTGGAGTCTACAAAGAGCCTCTAGAGGGGAGCAGCCTTTGTGGATGGGAATTACTCTCGCAGCAATGCTAGGCCACATAGGAACTGCCAGTGGAGGCTTTGGATTTGGATACTCTAGTGTAAATAGTACAGGTGATTCATTTGACAAAATACCTTGGCAAAGCCTACCTCAAGGTAAAAATAAAATTAAAGACTTTATCCCAGTTGCAAGAGTAACCGATATGCTGGAAAACCCAGGAGGGGAGTTTGATTATGATGGTAAGAAATTAACATACCCAGATATAAAATTAATTTATTGGGCGGGAGGAAATCCCTTTCATCATCATCAAGATTTAAATCGACTAGCTAAAGCTTGGCAAAAACCCAATACAATTATTGTTAATGAAATTTGGTGGAATGCTCAGGCTCGTCACGCTGACATTATTTTCCCAGCCAACACTGCTTTAGAGAGAAATGATTTAATGTTGAATCCAAGAGATCCAACAGTTGTAGAGAATAAAAAAGCTATGAAAAGCTATAAAAATTCAAAAACTGATTTTGAAATATTTTCAGGGTTATCAAAAAAACTGGGCTTTCTAGAATCATTTACTGAAGATAGGAGTGAATTGGATTGGATAAAATTTATATGGAATAACAGCTCAAAAGCGCATCAAAAAAATATAAGTTTTCCAAGTTTTGAAGAATTCTGGGAAAAAGGGTATTTTGAACTTCCAGCCCCAAAGATTGAAAAAATTATGTTTAATGATTTTAGAAAAGATCCAATTAATTTTCCTCTAAAGACCCCTTCAGGAAAAATAGAAATATCTTCTGAAACTATATCTAACTTTCAATTAAGTGATTGCTTCTCTCACCCTTACTGGTTTGAGCCATATGAGTGGTTAGGAAACATAGATGAATATCCATTGCATTTAATTTCAAATCAGCCAACGCATAGACTCCACAGTCAGCTTGATAATGCTGCCAATAGTCAAAACAGTAAAATAAAAGGCAAGGAGCCAGTGATGATTAATCCATCAGACGCTCTAGAAAGAGATATTCAGGATGGTGATATTGTGATGTTATTTAATAAAAGAGGAAGGGTATTGGCTGGCGCAAATATTTCTGATAGTGTTATGCCTGGAGTTGTTGTGCTTTCAACTGGCGCCTGGTTTGATCCAGATTATGCTTTAAATTTAGAGAGACATGGTAACCCTAATGTTCTCACAAAAGATGTTGGAACTTCGTCTTTAAGTCAAGGACCAACTTGCCATACAACTTTAGTACAAGTGAAAAAAGCAAATAGAGAGGAAATTGTGGATGTGAATATTTTTAAAACCCCAGAAACTCTTAATTGATAAAGATACTTAAAAAAAATTAATAACTAACTAAAAATTTAATACTATGAATAATATTATACAGTTTGAAAATGTTTAAAAATCTTTCGGAGATTTAAAGGTTTTAGATAAGTTAAATTTGGAAGTGAAAGATGGTGAAAAATTAGCTTTGATAGGGCCAAGTGGTTCTGGAAAGACAACAATCTTACGAATTTTGATGACACTAGAAACTATTGATGATGGTTTTGTTTCAGTTAATGGTGAATATTTATGGCATGAAAAAAACAATGGAAAAATTATCCCAGCCTCTGAAAATCATCTTCACAAAATGCGTGATCATATTGGGATGGTCTTTCAGCAATTCAATTTATTCCCTCATCTAACCGCTATTGAAAATGTTGAACAACCTCAGATCTTAATAAAGAAAAGATCAAAGCCTGAGGCTAAAGATAAGGCTGAAGAATTATTTAATTTAATTGGGCTAAACGATAAAAAAGATCATTACCCTCATGAATTATCAGGTGGCCAGCAGCAACGCGTAGCAATAGCTAGAGCATTAGCTATGGAGCCAAAAATTATGTTGTTCGATGAAGTTACCTCAGCTCTAGATCCAGAGCTTGTTGATGAGGTATTAACTGTTCTTCGTAAGTTAGCATCTGATACCGATACTACGATGTTAACGGTTACTCATGAAATGAACTTTGCACGAGAATTTGCAGATAGAGTTTTATTTTTTGACGCGGGTCAAATAGTGGAGTCTGGAAAGCCTGAGAATATTTTTGCAAATCCAGAAAAGAGACGAACTAAAGAATTTCTTAAAAAATTTATTAACAACGTTAATTAATACTAAACCTACTAAATATTTTTACGATTATGATTAAACAATACAAACACTTAGTTCATTCAACAAAACATTTTGAGAATTTAAATATTCAGGCTGACTTTGAATACAAGCATCAACATATATTGAGTTTAGAGGCATTCGAGTTAGCAAATAAAGAAATCATCACATGGGACAATTATAAGCCAACACCGCTCCATTTTTTCCCTGATATGGCTGAAGATGCAGGTGTTGCATCAATTGCGTACAAAGATGAAAATCTTCGTTTCTCCCTTAAAAGCTTTAAAGCTCTTGGCGGTGCTTATGCAGTGGCTAATCTTTTAATCAAGAAATTAAAGGAAATTGGAATTACTGCTAGCTCTAAGGATCTTATTGCTGGAATTTATAAACACGAAACTTCAAAAATTACTGTTTGCTGTGCAACTGATGGCAACCATGGTAGATCGGTTGCTTGGGGTGCTCTTCATTTTGGCTGCAATTGTGAAATTTATATTCATCGAAATGTCAGCGTGGGTAGAGAAGAAGCAATTGCTAAATATGGAGCGCAAGTTAATCGAATTAAAGGGAATTATGATGATTCCGTTCGCTTAGCTGCTGAAGTAGCTGATGAGAATAGTTATACGGTTGTATCCGATACGTCATATGAGGGCTATACAGATATTCCAAAAGATGTAATGCAGGGATACACAGTAATGGTGGATGAAGCTCTGAAACAGATGGATGAAATGCCTACACATGTTTTTTTACAAGGAGGCGTTGGAGGATTCCCAGCTGCTGTAGTCTCCTTCATAGTTGAAAGTCTTGAGTGTTCTCCTATTTTCGTATTGGTAGAGCCGACAAATGCTGACTGTTTATTTCAGAGCGCAGTAAACGGAAAGCCAACTGCTGTTCATGGTGAGCTAGATACAATAATGGCAGGGCTTGCTTGCGGAGAAGTGTCCTTATTAGCATGGTCCATTCTTGAGAGCTATGTTCCTCACTTTATGTCAATAACTGATGAGTCAATTCCTAAAGTGATGCAGCTTCTCGCTAATCGAGATACGCCTATTGTTGCTGGAGAGTCTGCCGTTACTGGACTTGCGGGGTTCCTAATAGCAAGTAATGACAGTGAACTGAAAGAAAAACTATCAATTAATGAGAATTCAAGAGTTTTATTTTTTGGAACAGAAGGCGATACCGATGAAACAATGTATGAAGAGCTTGTAGGAAGATCTTCTTCAGAGGTTCTTAGCGGTCTTTAATTTGAGTGGAGATAAAGATATGAACATTCCAAGTAGAGGCTTTGAAGTTTCTGAATACGAAAATAGACTTGATAAAATTCAAAAGCTTATGTTTGAATCTGAGATGGATGCAATTTTATTGACTACTCAGGTTGATATTGAATACTACACAGGATTTAAAACACAATTCTTTCAAAGCCCAACACGCCCTTGGTATGTTTTAGTGCCAAGTAATGGCAAGCCTCAGGCTATTATTCCTACGATAGGTGAGTCAGGGATGAGGGAGACATGGATAGATGATATACAGACATGGACCTCACCTAATCCAGAGGATGACGGTATTAGTATTCTTTTGTCTTCGATTAAATCTTTAATGAATAATCATAAATGTCTTGGTGTTCCCAAGACGCTCGAAAGCACTCTAAGGATGCCATTGGGTGATTATGAGTATTTAGTAAGTTCTTTAAGCGGCATTGAAATTAAAGATGCTAATAAAATTCTCAGAAAGGTGAGATTTGTAAAATCAGCAGCTGAAATTGCAAAGATTAAGCATATTTGCCAGATAACTTCTCAGGGCTTTATTGACCTAGTGGATTTCCTTAAGGCCGGTGAGAGTGAGCGTGAAAATTGCCAACGCTTTAAGCAGCATCTTTTATCTCTAGGGGCAGACGACACTCCCTATATAGTATCAGGCTCAGGTAAGAACGGCTATGGCTCAATTATTATGGGGCCAACAGAGAAAATTATTGAAGAGGGCGATCTTTTTATTATTGACACTGGCTCGGTTTTTGATAGTTATTTCTGTGACTTTGATAGAAATTATGCATTTGGTCATATATGTGATGAGGCTAAAAAAGCTTATAGAGTTGCCTTCAAAGCAACTGAGGCAGGCTTTAATGCTGCTCAAGTTG
>OOFV01000040.1_pt1 | contig 12396 bp, 4 predicted proteins | sample 1670561 | NCBI WGS metagenome assembly OOFV01 (sample SAMEA98158168, study PRJEB22522) | marine metagenome | biome: marine biome; feature: marine water body; material: seawater | place: Arctic Ocean | collected 26-Sep-2015 | depth 55 m
GTGTTAAGGCAGCAAGTCACGTTCTGCAAAGTACTAGATTGGAAAGGAGGAGATAAAGATGCGATCAACGTGGTAAAGAGTCCAAAGGAGGACGCTGCGATAGTGGTGATCACCCACAAGTGCCCCCGGTTTGTCGTTTGTGAAGCGGCGGAGTTAGGAGAGCCTTGGAAGGACCTTGAACCCGTAGTCCGAGTGACCACTCTCACGTATGAGGATGGCGACTTAGATTACATCGTCGAAGACACTGCCAAACAGGAATTGAGCAAGTGGACTCGAACGAGACCATGGTGTGGTCAGACAGCTTTCACTTTCGCAGCGGTAGCGAAGGAGCCAGCAAAAGGAGATGAGGCACAGTTCTCGCCCTGTGTTGCGGCCCGAGTTCTGCCAGTTCCTGATGAAAGTGAAGAAATGCTGTTCAGCGTAGACGAACCTTCGGATGTCATTGAGCATCGAGCGCCTTGCCAATGTAGCTGCAGTTGCTATAATGAGCAGGGTCAGCGCCGACGCCCTGGCAGAAGGATTCTATGTACTGCGTGCAGGTGCTTAGTTGGACCAGGATGTTGTTGGGATGCCGCTGCCATGTTGTGCCACGTGTGCGCAGCAATGCTGCCAGACGGCGATAATCCTCAACAGAAAGACCAGCTTTGCGTTGTTTGCGAGAATCGAGCAAGCATAGCTTCATGCGGGTGCTGCCCAAACCCCACGCAAGTTTGTGGAGCGTGTTGTCTTCTACGGCACACGGAAGGTCGGTACCAGGTGCATAAGCCAAACGAAACTGCAGAGGTTTTCGAGTCTTTCATGAACATGGAGGAAGACCCTGTGGTAAGAAAGGTGCCGTCGGCGCGAGGACTTGTGTTAGTAGGAGCGTTCGATGGAATTGGAGGTGCACGCCGAGCCTTAGAGATTGTTGGCATCGAGCCAGCACTGTACATCAGTATCGAGAGCGATGGCGAGTGCGCCCAAGTAGTGTGGAGGACGTGGCAGAATCGAGTGTCATTCGAGCTTGTAGAAGGAGTCTCGGTTGAGGAACTACGAACTGTGTTGGCTACGATCCCCACGCTTGAATTAGGTTTAGTTGTTGCAGGCCCTCCCTGTCAAGGATTCTCAGGATTGAATCGTGATCGGAAAGGATTCAAGGACTCGAGGAGCGATGGAATACTCCAGCTCGTTAGCCTGATTCAGAAACTAAAGGAAGCTGGTCCGAATATCGAATGGAATTGCTTGACGGAGAATGTAGCTTCCATGACCAGCACTGACATGTTCGACATTACGGAGCATCTCGGAAAGACTACCATTACGGAGCATCTTGGTAGGACTACTCCCGTTTGGCCGTTTCAGCCGTTTCATTTAGACGCGGCCTTGTTCGGACACATCAACAGACCACGAGTCTACTGGGTAGACTTCCCTGTCGAACCCGTAGGTCTGAAATTCGAGAGGAGAATTGACTATCTCAAGTTTACGAAGACGTTGCCGGAGGTAGTTAAACCCCCCATCAGCGAGTTCCTCGATGAAGGGACCGTGAAGTGTGGAGCAGGGTTGTTCCCCACGGCAGTTCGTTGGTTGCCAAGAGCAGAGCCACCCTCCGACCCAGCAGGGTACGAAGATTGCGATGCTGAAACAATCGAAAAGTGGACAGCTTCTGGCTATGCCATGGCGCCGTACCAGTTCAAGAAGGAACTTGGAGTCATTGACAAGAGTGGAGAAGAGCGCCCGCCAAATGCAGACGAGAGAGAGAAGCTCCATGGATTTAAGCCAGGACATACCCAAGGCTTTTCGGAATCCAGGAGGATATCCTTTTTGGGGAATTCCTTTCATTGCGTTGCAGTTGCGTACCTTCTGTCCCAATATGCGTATCATTGCGGGTATCTTTCACGTAAGCCTTTCGTCGAGGAGCTCTGGGAAAGAGCCGGGTATCCGACTGGGCTTGATAGAGAGAGACCATGGAAGGCGAAGATATGCGGTATTCCATGTCAGATCCATCATTGCTACCTCTGTCAGGGAACAGGGCATTGCATTGAAGAGTCTGGTCACGATGGACCACATGAGTGTTCTGTGTTCGGAAGTCTGTCTAAAGACGGGAAGTTCTGGAGTCAAGAGGAGTGTCGAGCGATAGGTGAAGAGAGTCACAAGACAAACAAATCGAGGACGGTTGTGCAGTCCTCGCCCTGTTCTACAGCTCGAGCCTTGCCAGTCTTAGATCCAGGTATTCACGAATATGGTCTGGGGGAGGAGCGGATTACAGTTATCTCGCCACCCGAGGAAGAACCGAACGAGGATACCATCATGCATTTGATTCAGGACGATCAACTCATCTCGGAGCTGCACGCTTATACCATGCCCCCCGACCACTACTATGATAGGTTGGCGGAGTTGTGGAGTGAGTGGTGGCCCGAGGCGGATCCAGAATTGTTGGAGCATATGATGTCAGTTCTCATAGCCTTCGACACAGCCACATGTTTCGCCATGAGCTTTGGCATAGCTAAGTTCGCCTTAGCCCAGGTAGAGGCTAAGTTAGTTGGAGAAATTGTGGGACGACATGGAAGATCACCGAACCCTGCTATTGTAAGGGCGATCAAAAAGTGGCCGCCGATTTATACACTCAAGCAATTGCAGGAGTTTTTGGGAACCATCAATTACGTGCGTCCGCATTGTGGACCAGAATATGCACGGATAGCTGACCCGCTACGCGCGCTGCTCAAACCGTTGGCAGAATTTCCGCCAAACGAGAGGCAGTTGCAAGCGATCGAGGAGCTGAAAGAATTAGTTATTGAACATCACTATCTGTGCGTGCCAGATGAGGCTGCGGCTATTGAAGCTGCGAATGCTTGGTTGTCAGGAGCCCCTCCAGCAGGAAGGCCTTACGAGACAGGAGCAGATACCTCTGGGTACGCAATAGGTGGCGTTTGTGGTCAATGTGATAAGGACAACGGAAAACTTCTCCCACTGCTGTATTTTACAGCACATCTTGCTTCACATCAGATGCATTGGCATTCGTTCGAGCAAGAATTATGGGGGCTGCTTAACGTTAAAAGGGAGAAGAACAAGCAGTTAGGGCGGATCCCGTGTATCAACCATACCGATCACGCGAACTTAGCCCGCTTGGAGAACTTGGACTTAGCCCACATTGAACCCAAGCATTATCGATGGTTTAGCGAAGTAGTTGAGGGTGGCAGCCTGTTGCTCCACAGACCTGGCGTCAGCGCCTTACATAAGGGCCCGGACGGACTGAGTCGGAACGTCGAAGGCAGGGATCAGCTGATCCTTGCCAAGAGTTCAGAGTGGAAAGGTTATCGCGATAGAATCAGAGGCATTCAGGCCGCTATCACTTCAGGAGAAGCAGATGAAGACGAACCTGAAGCCCTCACTATTGAAAAGGTTGCCAAGATGGATCCTAGCAAGCTTGAGCCATTGCCACCAGAGCAAGGTCTCGCAGTGTCCCTGAACTATGAACGTGGTGCCAAGGAGCATAAGTTCAAGAACAGCTCGGGGGGAGTAAGCGGTAAGGCAAAGGCAAAGACAGAGGCAAAGGCGAGGTCCTCGCCCTGTTCTACAGCCCGAGTGCCGAAGAAATCTTCAGAGGGGGTAGTTAAAACAAAACCTTTCGACGAAGAGGCTGCCGCGAACGATATGTGGAACGCTATGGCGCACGGAGACAAATATGAAGTTGCCTGTGCGAAGGAAGCGTACATGAGCTGCAAACCAAGAGAGGATGCAGTAGTTGAGAGGATTTGTAAACTCATTGAAGAACGCGAGGAGTTCGTAGCAGCTCCCGTGATAGAGTTTCGGCCCCAAGTCAAAGTACTTTATGTTGGGCCGTTCGCCGTGGATTATGTAGTTCAGAAACTCTCCCAGAAATGGAAAACGGAATTGGAAGAGTATAGTATGACTGCAAACATCGTAGTAGCCGACCCTCCGTTTCATATGAATGATGTGGAATGCAGAGGGTATTGGCTCAAGCCCGAAGGTAAAGACTTTGAAAAAAGAGTCAAGAGCCTTCGCAAGCAGTTAGCGACTGCCTTGATTTGGCTAATGCAGGAAATAGAGAAGCATCGTCCTCGTGTCGTGATAGGAGAAGGACAGGGTGGAGTTGTAGTAGGGATGTCTTCATTTCCGATCATTCTGGAACGAGCGTGCAGAGATCGCGCCATCACCCAGCTGCAGATGGCTACATACCGCCAAGCATGGTCAGGAGTAGCCGCTCTATTCATTGTGGATCCAGTGATCCTCCCTTTTTCCAATAACGCACAGTCAGCGTCCATAGGAATGCTGAGATCGGCTTTTCCCAAGATGGAATGGAATCAGCCTCGTACCAACCGTAGGGCCATGCTGGTGACTTCCAAATATATGACGATCAACTTTGCCGTCGAATTCGGAGGCTACATAGGCTGCAGTGCAGAGAAAGGGATGATGCCTGGTGAAGAGTTCTTCGAGGAGGCGAAAACCCCTCCCCCGCTCTACTTTGAGACGGATGAAAGATCTTTTCAAGGTGTGTGTTGCGTCTGTTACAAGAAAGGAGTTTTGGGTAGATGCCCTAACTCTGATTGTGGACTTCTCATGCACCACACTTGTGTTATGTCTACTGCGCCAGGTAAGGATCAGCAGTGTCCCATCTGTAAGACAGAGGGTCAATTGCAGGCCGAACCCGCACAGGAAGGAGAGCTTCCTTTTTGGCATCAAGTGGAATTGGGCGCGTTGAACTCACGTCGCGGAGGAAGCAAGGCCAAGAAGATGTCCTTTCCCGTAGGAAGAGTGCCAACGGACAAAGAAGCCAGTACGCTGGGTTACGGCACAGCAAAAGACTGGTATTTCCTTTACCGGAGAAGCCTCTACGAAACCCCGCAGGAAGCACCTAGCGTTGGAGTGATGGAGTGCGAATGGAAGGCGTTAGTATCACGAGTCAGAGCTGACAAAGAAAGTGATGAAGAAGATGAACTGAAAGAGATCAATGAAGCTCGGCTGATGGCTGGAGCAGGTGCCGCCCTTACAGCAGTACCTATTCCGTTACACGGCTTGGGCACAGCAGGAGGAATAGGTAGATCTCTAATGGAGCCGCAACAGTTCGCGAATGGTCCCCTTCCTTGGAAGAGAGTTCAGAACCATTCGGAAATGAAGACTGTACTCGGTCTCACGCTCCAGAAGAAATGGAGTGAAGCCACGTCTGGACCACCTAAAGCGCTACCCGAAGTACTTGCTGGAGGTGATGAGCAGTTCCGTCAGAAGCTGCTTTTGGCGCAGGGTGCGTGTCCGGATATCAAGCCGCAGTTGCAGGCCGCCACTAAATTGTTGGAGGCGGGTTCCCGAGATAAGATCAAAGAAGAACAGGAGCTCGCCAAAAGTTATAGACTCAGCCCATTAGATGGAGTTTTGGAGCGCGAAGTCTTTATCACGAAGGCCTTGATATGGGTACCCGTGATGCCGATTACTGTAGTACCGCGCGAGTACTTCGGTATTCAGGTAGAAAATCTCACATGGAGACGTTTTGCGTTCGAGCAGGCACATATGACCTTTCTGGAACCGCATCGTACTTCGGGAGCTACGTGGCAAACCTTGAAGCGGATAGCTTTCTGGCAAACCATGAAGAAGGATTTCGATATGGATATTCCATTGTGCAGTGTGTCATCAGTACCGTACAGTTGGGACTATGGCGCCTATGCGGAGCATCGTGGCATCTGTAGACGAGTCACTCAAGTTGCCATGGAATGATGTTATTATTGATTGTCAAGGGCCCTTCACTCGGAGTGCGAAAGGAAAGTCCTACACAGTCAGCTACCATTGTGTGTTCCTAGGAGTGTGTAAGATCGAGCCGTTCGAAAGGCTGACCAAGGAATGTTTCCTCACCGCGCTAGTTGCGTGTGTGATGAGGGCTAGGCGAGTGCCTAGTATCGTTCGCACCGATAGAGGACCGGAGATGACGTCGGCTGTAATGCAGGAATTCATGACACTGTGCAATGCGAAGCAGTTCTTAGGGGCTGCGTTCACTCCACGGCATCAAGGTCCGGGGGAAAGAAAGCACATAGTAGTCATGCAGCATTGGTTGATCCTCATCCACAAGATCTGCAGAGCGTTTCCCCAGGAATGGGATGTTTTGGCGCCTGTGGTAGAATATTTGCTGGATACAGAAATTGGGGAGAACGGGTTCTCCGCCCATGAGTTGCAGACAGGGTATTCTCTATTGCAGGAGCCCGATGTGACCTTGGCTCCTTTTCTAGTACCTCGAGGAACGGCTCAGACGGATATCGCAGCTCGTTTGTTCAGCAACTTCAGAGAGTTAGCAGGAATCCTGAACCGGCACAAGGAAGAAGCCTCGAGACGGCAGGCTGATTCGGTGAATCAGACCAGACATACTCGCAACTTAGTTCAAGGAGAAATTGTCTTTCGGCGAATGCCAGCGAAGGCGAGGCCAAGCAAGCACCTGCTCGGAGAGCCGAGTGCAGGCCCTTACATCGTCGACAAACAGAACACTTTCAGTAGTGTCAAGCTGAAGGATCCAGCTACTGGGGGATGGGTTGACGAAGGAGCAAACATTCCGCTAGAGCAGATTCTTGCAGGACCCCGTCGTAGTCAGTTCTCATTGGAAGAATCCGACGGAAGCCGCAGTATTGGGCAGATGATCACTGGAGAGGGCGGGGCTCTGCCTCCTCTAGTGGTTGCTTCGAACTGGAAACCTAGCAAAACGAAAGGATGGAGAAGGCTGACGAAAGGGCACTATGTGGCGTACCAGCAAGGTGAGTCCAGAGAGCTGTCAGTCGCCTTCGTTCTTCGGAATGATAAAGCCAACCAGGAGATTCACGCGCAAAGTTGTCGGACGACTTGGACGGGCACAGCAGTGCGCCATCGGAAGGAGTACCGAACAACGAACCAGGAAGGTGGAGTAGTGGTTTTGGAACCCACGGAGGAAATCGTAAGTATCCTGATCAATTACCGAACTCTGGTCAAGTTAGTAGAACTTTATGTAGATGGCCGCATGATGCAGGGCGATGCTACTGCACTTGGAAAAGGAGGTTGGTCCTTCAGGATAGAAAAGGAAGACAGCATCCGAGCCATTGCTTCTGCTATCGTAGCAGAAGAAAAAGCAGCAGACGAACCAGCCTTAGTTATGAAAACTGAAGGAGGATCGTATTGTTTGCAAGAGCGGAGATCTCACTCGCTCGCACCGCAAGCCTTGTATGCGCACATGCTTAGAGACGAAACCGTATTCAACGTGGCGGATCCCGCTGACCTGATGGAACAACCATTTTATCCTAAGGCCGAGCAGTCCGATCCGCGTTCAGCGCCCATCGTTTTGCAGAAAACTGATGATGGAGCAAATTCGCTCACTTATGCGCAGCGCAACAAGCTCAAAAATAAGCAGGTTGAGCAGACATCTCCAAACCTTCGATCAGAGACCCTCGATCCCGCCTTTGCTGAAGAAATGAGAGGTAACGGAGAAGCGTTGGTTGATGAGAAAAGGAAAGCAGAATCAGATAAGGCATGGATGCGGAAGCTTTCCGCAGGAGACTATGACGGCCCCCCTTTGGACCGGAGCCGCTATCTCCTCATGCGAAACGAACCTGTGCGAGGGAATCCTCGCCAAACGGAAGAGTACCGAAAAGCGTGCCGAGAGGCCGTTGGAGTAGGCGAGAAGCCTGATACGGAACGTTACCCACATTTGAAGGAACCAGACTTTGATGTCATCCGGTGGGTAGTTTCCAACGGTTCAGGGTGCATGTGGTTACCAGATACACCCAGGACCACAGTCAAAGGATTTCGCCACCGCCTTATCACACGTGGGCCTCCCATCCGAACCAGGCTCTTTAGGTTGAATCGAGCTGATACGGAGTGGATCGAGAAGGCCGTTGCAGAAGACGTGAAGAGAGGCCAGCTAGAGAAGGGGAATTCGGACTGGGGCTTCCCAGCCTTTCCGACCAAGGAAAACCCTTCCTACAAGGCCATTCGCCGAGGACGGAGAATGGTAGTGGATTACCGAGAACTTAACAAGGTTACAGTCCGGAAATTCTTTCTTATCCCGAACTCAGACTACATCAAGAGTACTGTAGCGGGTAACACCTACATATCAGTTGGGGACCTCAAAGAAGGTTTCAATCAAGTTGATAATGAAGCGGAAACAATGAAAAAGATGGCTGTTTTGACCGCCGGTGGATGTTGGCTCCCTAGAGGGTTGACGTTCGGCCCGACGAATGGGCCCGAAGATTTCCAAGAGTTAGTTTTCGTTGTCTTTCGGCGACGTCTGTACAACGATTGGCTTCTATTTGTGGACGATCTTAGTATAGCCACGGGAAGGAAGAAATGCCATGGGGACGGGCCGTCAGGCGCTCATGACGTTTCGTGTCGTATTCGTGAGCGTCGTACTACGAAAGGAGAGCTAGCCGCCAGAGGTTTGGGTCTTCGCGCTGGAAAGTCAAACCCGTCCCCTTTCGCCCATGTTGTTGCATTGTTCCAGGTTGTGTTGGTGATAGTTGCTTTTGTCATCGTTTCGGCCGTTATAATAGCAAAGAGGTGGAAGGAAGAGAGTATTATCATCAAGAAGAGTCATCAAAGGATGTCGTTAGTTGTTGTGCTGTTCATTTACATCGCAATTATCTCGTCATCACTATGCGTGGGCTCAAATCCGGGCACCGTCTGTGCGTCATGGATGCAGTCTTTAGGCTGCTTTGCAGATTACCGTCTTTACAAGTTTAGTGCAGAATTGCAAGAGGACCAGTTAGGCTACCCCGCAGTTCTTGCCGTGTCGAGTTCTGCAGAAATGCCGAGTTGTCCATCGCCTTCAGCGGCGGATCTTTATCGCGGTACCTCAGAGGCTATTCCCACATCGGTTTGGTCTGTTGGAGATGATCCAGAAGAAGGAAAAGTACACGTTGTGATAGATGTCTCAGGTGCCAAACATAAATATGCTACGGTCACCGATCCTATCTCAGGAAGATTGGTTCGCAAAGAATATGATGCGCATATCAGCTTCCACAGCGAAGGAACTCATCCCATAGAAGATCCATCCCGTGGAGAGCGTCGCCATGTGTACGGGTATAGACTCGACAACAGATGCGATGGCAATAATCAGATGATGAGATTGTTAGGCTGTAGTATCCAAGATGAGAGAGTTCTGGATGCTGCCTTCGATGGGATAGCAGAGTTCTTGGAAAGAGCCAAGGATCGCGCAGTAGCCAGAGGATATGTGATTCTCTATAAGAGTAATGGAGAAAGAGTTAGGTGTCTTCTCTCCAATACCAATGTAGGATGTAAAAAAGGGCGCCACCGCTCAGTCCTCCAGACCAATAATATGGCGAGGGAGCTGAGGCAGGCTGGATGCACCGTCTTAGTCCGTTATGTTCATTCGTATCGAGGAAGCCACGATAACCGAGGACCCTGTTGGTGTCACATCAGTCCCACTTGTTGTCAGTTTACTCGTAGTCCGGACGCCCACTATTTGCAGGCTTATGAGAAGTGCAGAAATGAGGCAGACGCGAAGGTTGACGACCTATTCTCACGGCAACCGTCGGTCAAGGAGATGTTCAGGATTTTGTAATCCAGAGACCGCTCGCCCAGTGAGCCCAAATTATCACCCAGCACAGCATGCGATAGCGGATGGAATTGTTCCGACTTGCAGAATCGGAAGGCCCGTCTTGGCTCCACAGCCAAAAGCGAGGCAACCCCAATCCGCAGAAAGTTGGACGCCAGTTGGACATGCCCGTTGGAAGGAACCATCAGACAACCAAGAAAGTGGAAGTGCAGGGTATGCAGTTCCGTTGGGAGAGAGCGAATGGCCTCGTCTCGGGCATCAGCCTGTAGTAAAGAGGGCAGCTCCATATAGTCGATCTTCTTCAAGCTCAGGGTTGCAAGCTTCAGAAACGACAGAAGATGTCAATCTCAGCAGGCAGTTCGAAGGATTGATGCTGGATCGAGCGTCAAAAGCTAAGGCGCCACCTGCAGTAGTGCAAAAGCAAGCGTACACGCCGCCATCGCGCGCTCCACCAGTGAAGGCCATTACGGCAGGAATGAAGGAGTGTGCTGCGAAGAACCTGAAGTTATTCCAGGCTCAGAAGCGTAGTACAGTAGAAGTCATGCCCTCTATCGAGTAGTCTGGACCACCCGCGAAGCATCCAAGAGCAGCATCCCTAGGGAAGTTGCCACCACCCGTTTCCAAGCCAATGCCAGGAACGGTTGCTCGTTCGTTGGGTCCAGCGCAATTCAATGCGAGTTTGCTTGCCGATGACCGTGCGTGTTCAAGGCCTAAGCCTGCCCCACCGCAAGCTCCTTGGAAGTCACGATCTTCATCAGTTCCACCAAGCCCCCGGCCACCAGCAATCGTGAGGCCACAGAATCCAGTGGTGCCCGTTTCGGTTGGTAGAGGGGTTGAAGCGAAGCAGCAAGCTCCTACTCTAAGCAAGACCTTGGAGATGAAGCAGAAGAGAAAGGCAGCGGAAGCGCTCCTTGCTGAAAATATGGAAGAGGAAAGTGAGTCGCGTCCGCAAGCAGTTCCTGCACCGTCGTTGGGCGGCAGTAGGGACTCTGTTTTACAGCCTCCTCTCTGCGTAACCAGCATGTCTGACGAAGAAGGGAGGAAAGAGTTACTGCGAAGGGTCACTGAAGTAAGGACCATCAAAGCAGAACCACCGCCCGTTCCTCAGTCGGTCAGAGCAGTTCGGGAAGTCTCCGTTGGGAGCGTGGATTACGATCATGCGTATCTCAAACGTAAGGAGATGTTTCAGAAGGCTAAGAAGTTGGACAAAGAACAGGACGGGAGTGCTTATTCGCAGAGCGAGAAGTATCTCTTGAATTTCTTCGTGGCTATGGATAACTTACTTTACAAGTATGCACCGAGGCAGAAGAAAGCCGATGGCTTGCTATTTCAGGAAGAAGTTTGGAAGGCCATCAGGGATCCGGAGCTTTTGCAGCAGATAGAAGCCCTGCCCATGCATAATGCGTTGTGCAAGCTGTTGGATGAGTCGGAGGACGATCAAATCAAAAGACAGCAGCTGAAGCCGCATTACGAACCCACTCTCATACGCCATTCTTGCTGCATAGTCGTGACTACTGATGGCAGAGTACTTTTGCGCAGCAAGAAAGGGAACGATTTTACCCAAGTGGGAAATGGAGGCGGAGGATCCGACGGAAAGACGTTTTCCCATCTGCATTTCGCCATGAGAAATGGAGTGTACGACGAATATGGGATTGGCTTCAACAATAGAGCCGTCAAAGCCATGTCGACACCCATATTCACCTTTGAGTGCCCACACAAGAATGAGGCATATCTGAAGGAGCCAGGTAGCTTGTGTATACTATTATGGTTCTTGATGAACGCGAAATAGTGAGGTTGGACGACCCAACTATACACGGGCCGCCAGACACTCCAGGAGATTGGGGTCATTTTGTGATCGGAGGTGAAAGGCTTAGATGCCGTGAAAGGGAAGGACGCACGCCAGGTGTAATCCATGACGGTGATGTCGCCTTCTGCTTCCACGACCTAGCGCAATTCCCACTAGAGAATCCTTTGAGGGATAAGAAGTGGAAGTGCCGAAGAGCAGAGGATCTAGCCTTCAGGCCAGTAGATTTTACTAGTATCTACATTAACAGAGCCGCCGCGCTGGATTTCATCGCCGACGTAGCAAGAGGACCATCCGCTTGCCATTTCGCCACAGCACGCATAGTTGATGACAGCTGGGATAAGCGCATCAACTTCTTTGCGGATTACGGAAACAGATCGCCTCTTTCTGCTGAAGAGAGAGGGAAAGCTGTTAGTGAGCTTGAGCGGTATCAGGCAGCTGCCAGCTACTATACAGAGGCTTGGACTAAGCCTTGGCCTCCAGCCTTGAGCTATAAGCTTAAGACATTCTTGACGAGACCGGAGTACGTTGAGTTTCTGCGGGGATGGCCATTAGGTGAGACTCTTACGAGCAAAGGTGAGAGGCGGATCACGAAGATAGGGAATCTGGTAGAAAGTTTGGATCCTGCCCACCCCGTTCTACCCGAGGAGGTCCTTTTTGCCCCACGGGAATGGATTTGCGATGATGAGTCCCGAAGGACTGACCACTACAAAGAACTTGGGTTACAAGCAGTTCTTTTGCAAGATGCAGTTCTGAGAGTTGATCAACCTACAGAAGGCGTACCGCCGTTCGTTCAAGAACGAGCAGCAGGTAAACCCGGAATGTGGAATTTTGGTCAGCCCTATGAGACGCGAGGAAAGAAACAAATGTTTCACCCGCATCTTCAGGAAGGTGTTCCCGACATTAACAAAGTCAGTAAGTTCCTCGAGTTGCGAACGAATTACTGATGGCACCTCGTTGCGGTCCAAGTTCGAAGACCCAGTTCTGATTTCAGATTCGACTGTTGGAGAGCATTGGTTCTTCAAAGTCAAGGCTTACGACGAATCTAGGCTGCCTAGCCAGAGTCACGGACCTTGGG
>OOFV01000042.1_pt1 | contig 12201 bp, 10 predicted proteins | sample 1670561 | NCBI WGS metagenome assembly OOFV01 (sample SAMEA98158168, study PRJEB22522) | marine metagenome | biome: marine biome; feature: marine water body; material: seawater | place: Arctic Ocean | collected 26-Sep-2015 | depth 55 m
CTTCAGGAGGGCTTACAGACCCATCCATGATTTCCCAGTGGATTTTGAGTTCTACTCGCTATTTTGAAAAGAGTGATTTAAGCTTTTTTTATAATACAAACCCTAGAATTGCAAAAAGCAAATTAACGACGCTTAAAAATGATAGCTATGATGAATTTGGATTGCGCTACGGAGTAAGTGGAGAAGGAAGCGATATGGCTTTCTATGCTGGTCAACTAGTCCCTAATGATGCCATTATCAATCTAACAGATGGGTTGGTTTATGCAACACCATATCAATTACTAGGCTTTGGAATGAATAAAGCATTTGATGATTATTTGCTAAAATTTGATGTCGCGTATAAGCAGAATTTACAACAAAACCGTACAGGAAAATTTGTAAAAGTAGATAGAGTTGACTGGGATTTGGCCTTTGATATTCAAAAAAATGATAGAACGATTTTGGTTTCAGTCAACTCACAGCATCTCTTGGACTTCTATAATGACTATCTAACGCCAACTTTAACTGGAAGTGTTAGCTCAGAAAAAAATAGCACGACATACATGACAAGAGTAAGTGACAAGTTTGGTGATTCAGATTGGAGCTGGAATGCTTCCCATATAATTTTGTCAAACAATGACCTTTCACTGACTTCAGCTGGACTTGATTGGGACATCAATGATCATTGGAAGGCTTCATTGGGCGCCACATATGCTGATGCTAAGCCAAACCGCGCACTAAGTCTATTTGATCAGTATCAAAGAGTTAATTTGGAAGTTAAGTATCAGTATTAATTTTTTTAGGTGGTTAAGTTGTGCCAACTTAAAGCATCAATCCTTCTTGCAGCATAGGGTATTGTATAATTTAGCTATAATAATTTAGGTTTATATAATGTTAGAAAACAAGCTCTTAAGAGGAAATATTGATTTTGTTGTTGAGCAACTTAAAAGACGTAATTTTACGTTTGATGTCGATAAGTTCAATAAGCTTGAGGATCAAAGAAAAGTGATCCAAGTTCAAACACAAGAGTTGCAAAATTTACGCAACACTAAATCAAAAGCTATAGGCCAGGCGAAAGCTTCTGGAGAGACTATAGAGCCACTTCTAGAAGAGGTTTCAAATCTTGGAAAAAAACTTGATGATGCTAAGACGTCATTAAATAATCTTCAATTAAAGATTGATGAGATTGTTATGGCGATTCCAAATTTACCCCACTCTTCAGTTCCTAAAGGTACTAGTGAAAGTGAAAGTGATAACCTGGAGCTTTTAAAATGGGGGGAGCCAAAAAAGTTTGAATTTGAACCTAAGGACCACGTAGATTTGGGCGAAATGCACGGTGTTGATTTTGCAGCCGCCGCAAAGATTTCGGGTGCGAGGTTTGTTGTGATGACCGGTAAAATTGCAAAACTCCAGAGAGCGCTCACTCAATTTATGCTTGACCATCATACTGAGGTTAATGGCTATACTGAGACGTATGTCCCTTACCTAGTTAATGCAGACTCTCTGACTGGTACTGGTCAATTACCAAAATTTGAAGCCGATTTATTTAAAACACATCTTCACGGTGAAGAGGGAGAAGCAAAGGCGCTGTATCTAATTCCAACGGCCGAAGTTCCAGTAACTAACCTCGTACGCGACTCAATTATAAAAGAGTCTGATTTACCCCTTAAGTTTGTAGCTCACACGCCATGTTTTAGATCTGAGGCTGGATCTTATGGAAGAGACACTAGAGGCTTAATTCGTCAGCATCAGTTTGAAAAAGTTGAATTAGTGCAAATTTCTAAACCTTCTGACTCCTATGATGTTCTTGAGGAGCTTACAGCGCATGCAGAAGGCATACTAAAATTATTAGAATTGCCCTACAGAAAAGTTACATTATGTACTGGTGATTTAGGTTTTTCTTCAGCTAAAACTTATGACTTAGAGGTATGGCTTCCAGGTCAATCTGCATATCGCGAAATTTCATCATGCTCTTGCTTTGAGGGCTTTCAAGCTAGAAGAATGCAGCTTCGTTGGAAAAACTCTGACACGAAAGAGTCCGAGTTTTTACATACATTAAATGGCTCAGGACTTGCAGTCGGAAGAACTTTAGTTGCGGTGATAGAAAACTATCAAAACGCTGATGGCAGTATTACAGTGCCAAAAGTCTTACAGGGTTACATGAGCGGCCTAACTAAGATAAAATAACCCCTTTATTATTTTTGGAGTGAGAAATGAATTTACCACCAGAACTATTTCTGATAGCAATGTTTGTACTGATGTATTTTTTATTAATCAGACCACAACAAAAAAGAGCTAAAGATCACAAAGGCTTATTAAAGGCTTTAAAAAAAGGCGATGAAGTTGTCACTAATGGCGGCGTCATTGGAAAAATTACTGCAGTAGATGAATCTTTTGCGGAAGTTGAGATTGCTTCAGGAGTTGTTGTTAAATTACAAAAACAGGGTATTAATCAAAAAATGCCAAAGGGAAGCGCAAAGTCTATGACTAAGTCAGGCTCTAAATCTACCCCAAAAGATAGTCCAAAAGCTAAAGCCATCACTAAAGCAAAAGCATCAGAGAAAAAAGAGACAAAATAATACATAAAAACTTAATATGAATCATTACGCGCCCTGGAAAAATACACTTATTGTATTTTTCTTATTTATTTCAACTCTCTATGCATTGCCAAATCTCTATGGTTCAGATTTGGCAATTCAGATTACAGGTACAGGCGACTATGTTGTAGAAGATGGTGATTTAGAGTCTATAAGCAGTACACTTACAGAAAATAATGTTGACTTTAAATCTATAGGGATTGAAAACAATAATATTTTAATTCGATTTGGAGATTCAAAATCTCAGCTTTCTTCTAAGACCCTTTTAAAGGACTCGCTTAGCAGAAATTATGTGGTTGCACTTAATCTTGCCCCATCAATCCCGCAATGGCTTGGAGGTTTGGGCGGCAAGGCAATGTCTTTAGGGCTCGATCTTAGAGGAGGCGTTCATTTTTTACTTGAAGTAGATATGGAGGCAGTTGTTTCAACTTCTTTAGATCGTTATTATAATGAGCTAAGAACGATATTGCGTAAGGATAAACTCTATAAAAAAATTCGCAAAGAAGACAATATTTTATTTGTTAGTTTTAAGAGTGAAGAGCTTAAGAATGAGGCAAAAAAAGTCATAAAAAATGATTTACCTGATTTGGTAATTTTGGAAGGTAGTGAGCTGGAACTGGAGTTTGGTCTTGAGGTTTCATCGAATGCTCAAACTGCTGCAAAATCTAGTGCGCTCAAACAAAATATTACTACCCTTCGTAACCGAGTGAATGAGCTAGGAGTTGCTGAGCCGATAATCCAACAACAGGGTACAGAAAGAATTGTTGTGCAACTACCTGGAGTTCAAGACACGGCCAGAGCAAAAGAAATATTAGGCGCTGTTGCCACTGTCGAGTTCAGGCTAGTTGATGAGAAAAATGATGTCCAGACTGCGATACAATCAGGAAAAACCCCATCGGGCTCAAAGCTTTACAAGTTTAAAGATGGAAGGCCTTTGCTGCTTAAAACCACTGTTATAGCAACAGGTGAAAACATAGTAGATGCATCTTCCAGTGTTGACCAAGATAATCAACCACAAGTTAGTATTGTTTTAGATAGTTCTGGTGGAAGAACAATGCTGGAAACTACCAAAGAGTTTATAGGGTATCGAATGGCAGTTGTTTTTATTGAGAATCAAGTTGAAACAATTATTGAGGATGGTGTTGCGGTGAAGAAGCGCAGTAAGACGCAAGATATTATTAATGCAGCAACAATCCAAGGGACCTTCTCAAATCGTTTCCAGATAACTGGCATAGATAGTTCTAGAGAGGCAAGAAACCTAGCGTTACTATTAAGAGCAGGCTCACTTTCTGCTCCTGTTGAAATTATTGAAGAGAGAACAATTGGTCCAAGCTTGGGCGCTGATAATATTCAAAAAGGATTTATTTCTGTTTTAGTCGGTTTTGCTTTGGTTCTAGTTTTTATGGCTTGGCGCTATCGAGTATTTGGTTTGGTTGCAAACGTGGCCTTAACGTTAAATTTAATAACTATAATTTCAATATTATCAATGATTCAAGCAACCCTAACGTTGCCAGGAATTGCGGGCATAGTTTTAACAGTGGGTATGGCGGTTGATGCTAATGTATTAATTTTTGAACGCATTAAAGAAGAGATGCGCTCAACTAAGGATATTCAAAAAGCAATTTCTGCAGGCTATGAGAAAGCACTATTGACGATCGCTGATGCAAATATTACAACCCTAATCGCATCCTTGGTACTGTTTAGTTTTGGTACTGGAGCAATTAAAGGTTTTGCTGTTACCCTTTCAATTGGGATTATTACATCAATGTTCACGGCGATTATTGTCTCTAGGGCAATTATAAATCTTATTTATGGCGGCAAGAAGGTAGAGGAGTTAGCAATATGAGCCTTAAATCATTAAATATTCCAGTTATTGACTTTGTAGGTAAGCGTAAATACGCGATGATTTTTTCTGCAATTTTATTGATTGCTTCTATAGCCTCAATAGGGTTTCAAGGTCTCAAATTTGGTATCGACTTCACTGGTGGCACGTTAATCGAATTAGGCTATGAAAAAACAGCTGATCTTGAGGGTATTCGCTCAAAGCTTGCTTCTGCTGATTTTAAAGGCACCAATGTACAATATTTTGGATCAGACACTGAAGTTCTTATTCAGCTCGAGCCGCAAGCCGCCTCAAGCGCACAGATTAGTTCGTCAATTATTAGAATGCTTGGTGAGGGGATAGATGTTCGCCGAGTTGAGTTTGTTGGGCCAAAGGTTGGTGAGGAGCTAACTAACGATGGCGGCCTTGCAATGCTTTATGCCCTTATTGGAATTCTCATTTATGTTGCCTTCAGGTTTGAGTACCGCTTTGCCTTGGGCTCAATTGCAGCCCTTGTTCATGATGTGATTATTGTATTGGGTGTGTTTTCATTACTTCAAATTGAGTTTGATTTAACAGTTTTGGCGGCCATCCTGGCTGTAATTGGCTACTCTCTTAATGATACGATTGTGGTTTTTGATAGGATTCGAGAGAACTTTCTTGCAACGCGTCATGTAGAACCTGAGCCAATTGTTAATGAGGCTCTTAATCAAACCTTGTCACGAACATTGATGACGTCATTGACAACTTTACTTGTTCTTTTTGCTCTATTTTATTTAGGTGGAGAGGTTATTCATAGTTTTGCAGGTGCCCTTCTTATTGGCGTTGTAATTGGTACTTACTCATCAATTTATGTTGCTAGTACAACGATTCTTGCGATGGGAATTTCTAAAGAAGATATGTTGCCTTCAGAAAAAGAGAAAAAAGAGATTGACGCTAGGCCTTAAATTAACTTTATTTGCTAAATCTTTCAAAAACAAGACAAGCATTTGTGCCACCAAAACCAAAACTATTAGAGAGGACACGGTTAAGCTTGACGCTTTTAGTTTCTCTAACAATTGGTAATCCTATTGCCTCGTCATCAAGATTTTCAATATTCACAGACTCGGCAACAAAATCATTTTGAAGCATCAAAAGTGAATAGATAGATTCGTTAACCCCAGCTGCACCAAGCGCATGACCTGAGAGAGATTTAGTTGAGCCAATTAGAGGGGTTGAGGTGTCTCCGAAAACCTTTTTAATTGCTTCAAGCTCCTTTACATCACCCACCGGCGTTGAAGTGCCATGAGCATTAATATAGTCTATAGGACCATTGACAGTGCTTAAAGCAGTCTCCATGCAGCGCTTTGCACCTTCACCTGATGGCGCGACCATGTCATAACCATCAGAGGTTGCTCCATAACCAACTAATTCTGCAATTATAGTTGCGCCTCGAGCCTCAGCATGCTCTAAAGATTCAAGAACAAGGGCACCACCGCCACCTGAAATTACAAATCCATCTCGATTGGCATCGAATGCACGAGATGCAAGCTCAGGAGTTTCATTGTATTTTGAAGAGAGTGCTCCCATAGAATCAAATAGCATTGTTGTTGACCAGTCTAATTCCTCGCCACCTCCAGCAAAGACAACATCCTGCTTGCCGAGTTGAATTTGCTCCATAGCATTACCAATGCAGTGAGCACTTGTAGAGCAAGCCGAGCTGATTGAGTAGTTAACACCCTTTATTTTGAATAGAGTAGAGAGACAAGCAGAAGTAGTAGACCCCATAGTTCTTGGAACGCGGTATGGGCCAACTCTTTTGATGCCTTTTTCTCTTAAAATGTCTGCAGCTTCAACAATATTTTGATTTGAAGCTCCGCCAGAACCCATAATTAAGCCAGTTCTTTCGTTCGAAATCATTTCTTCACTTAAACCAGACTCTTTGATTGCCTCATCAAGTGCGATTGCATTAAATATAGCGGCATCGGCCATAAACCGAAGCATCTTACGATCAATAACTTCACTTGTATCGACCTCTGCAATTGACCCATGAACATGAGACCTGAGCCCCATTTCAGCGTATTTTTCACTGAATTCAATTCCAGACTTTGCGGACTTTAAAGAGTCAAGTACTTCTGGTTTATTAGTGCCTAAGCTACTAACAATGCCCATCCCAGTTACGACTACTCTATTCATCAGAAGGATGCTGTGTCGGCAAATAAACCAACTTTAAGGTTTGTGGCTTCATAAATAATTTTTCCATCAACCTCCATCGTTGCATCTGCAACACCCATATACAGTTTTCTTGCAATAACTCTAGATAGACTTACATTGTAAGTAACCTTTTTACTTGTAGGTAAGACTTGACCTGTGAACTTAATTTGTCCTGAACCAAGGGCGCGTCCTCTTCCTGGCCCACCAAGCCAGCCTAAGTAGAAGCCAACCAATTGCCACATTGCATCAACACCTAAGCAGCCAGGCATCACTGGATCATCATTAAAGTGACAGTCGAAAAACCATAAATCTGGGTTAATATCGAGCTCTGCAGTCATCCCGCCCTTCCCATAATCGCCACCATTTTCACTAATATTTGTAATGCGATCAAACATCAACATGGGTGGTTGAGGAAGTTGGGCGTTGCCAGGACCAAAAAGTCCACCCTTGCCACAGAGAATTAAGTCTTCATAAGAATAGCTGTTTTGCTTCATAAGGTCCAATAAATCAAGTACTGATTGAATTTTATCATAGTTAATTTACTATTGAAATTCAACTTATGGCCTAATGTCAGCGATTATATCGTCAAGATCTTCTAACCCTACCGAGATACGAACAAGGTTTTCAGTAATATGACTTTGTTGCTTCTCCTCATCTGAGAGTCGAACATGAGTTGTAGAAGAGGGATGCGTGATGGTAGTCTTAGTGTCGCCAAGGTTTGCAGTAATCGAAATCATTTTAGTATTATTGATAAGACGAAAAGCCTCCTTTCTCCCCCCATTAACTTCAAATGAAACTATTCCGCCAAAACCAGCTTGCTGTTTTTTTGCAATATTATGATGCGGATGGCTTTCAAGCCCAATGTAGTGAACTTTTTTTATAAATGTTTGATCACTAAGCCAAATTGCCAATTTTTTAGCGCTCTTACAGTGCGCCTCCATTCTTATCTTGAGTGTTTCCAGCCCTTTGAGCACTACCCAAGCATTAAATGCACTTAAAGTTGGGCCTGTGCTTCGAGTAAACGAGCTTATCTCATCAATTAGTGAGCTATTTCCCGCTACAGCTCCCGCAAGACACCTGCCCTGACCATCTATATATTTAGTGGCAGAGTGGATCACTAGGTCAGCACCTAAAATAAGTGGTTTTTGAAGTGCGGGAGTCATGACGCAGTTATCAACTGCCAATACTATATTATTTTTCTTTGATATAGCTGCAAGCTTTTCTATGTCAACCACTTCACCAAGAGGGTTTGATGGTGTCTCTAATAAAAATAATTTGGTGTTTTTTTGAACACTTTTCTCCCATGCGCTTAAATCAGCTAAATCAACAAATGTAATTTGGATTTCAAACTTTTCAATAATACTATTTAAAAGCACTATTGTTGTTCCAAACATGCATCTAGACGCAACCATGTGATCGCCTGGCTTGAGCAGAGTCATAATCGTTGCAAAGATAGCAGACATTCCGCTTGCAGTAGCTTGACATTTCTCTGCATCTTCTAAAGCAGCTAATTTGTCTTGAAAGGAGTCAACCGTTGGATTGGTAAACCTTGAATAAACGTTACCTTTTTCTTTATTATCAAAACGATCAGCAGCTTGCTCAGCACTCTTAAACCTATAACTTGAGGTTAGAAAGATAGCCTCAGAATGCTCTTGCTCCTCTGTTGCATCATGCCCTTCGCGAACTGCTTTTGTTTGAAAATTAAAGTCTTTCATAATTTATGCTCAATTAGTCAGCATCATTGTAGATTAATTCTGAGCTTTCATTGGAAATATTACCCTGTTTGGCGTTGTCCGATCTTTGAGCTTCAAGGTTATCAAGATAAGGCTCATCTATGTCTTTGGTGAGGTAGTTGCCATCAAAACATGAGCAATCAAAACTTTTAATATCAGGGTTTCCCTGTTGAACTGACCAAATTAAGTCATCAAGATTTTGATAAATTAATTTGTCAGCGCCAATAGTTTGACATACTTCTTCTGTTGTTTTGTTGTGGGCGACAAACTCATTTTTACTGGCCATATCAATTCCGTAAACATTTGGATATCTAACTGGAGGCGCTGCAGATGCAAAGAAAACTTTTTTCGCGCCAGCAGCTCTTGCCATTTGAACGATTTCCTGGCTTGTTGTTCCGCGAACAATAGAGTCGTCAACTAAAAGTACATTCTTGTCTTTAAATTCGAGTTCAATCGCACTTAGTTTTTGACGAACAGATTTTTTTCTTTGTTTTTGCCCAGGCATAATAAAGGTTCTAGCAATATAACGGTTTCTTATAAAGCCTTCTCGGTATTTTAAATTTAACTCATTAGCAACTTGAAGGGCGGATGTTCTTGAGGTATCAGGAATAGGCATTACAACATCAATTTCCTCATATTGCCACTCAGACTTAATTTTAATTGCAAGTCTTTCACCCATCCTGAGGCGTGATTTATAGACTGAAATTTTGTCAATAATTGAATCTGGCCTTGCAAAATAAACAAATTCAAATATGCAAGGTGATAATACTGAATTGTCTGAGCACTGCTGAGAATGAACATTACCTTTACGGTCGATCACAATTGCCTCGCCAGGCTCAACATCTCGGGTAATTTTGAAGCCAAGCGCTGTAAGACCGACACTTTCTGAGGCCAACATATACTTAGTGCCATTTTTTGTAGTTCTTTCTCCAAGGATTAAAGGCCTTATTCCATGGGGATCTCTAAATCCAAAGATGCCATAGCCTGGAATCATTCCAATAGCCGCATAAGCTCCCTTTACTCTTTTATGAAGTTTTGTTACTGCATTAAAAATATCATTTTCATTAATTCGATGTTTTTGCTCTTCAGCTATTTCGCTCGCGAGTATGTTGAGTAATATTTCTGAGTCTGAATTTGTATTAATATGACGAAGATCTTGCTCAAAGAGTTCATTTGCTAATGACTCTGCATTGGTCAGATTTCCATTATGCGCAAACGCTATTCCATAAGGTGAGTTTACATAAAAAGGCTGCGCCTCTGCTTCAGAAGAGCTCCCGGCTGTAGGATAACGGACATGACCAATCCCCATATCACCAATTAATTTTTCCATATGTTTTGTTCTAAAAACATTACGAACAAGGCCATTACCTTTGCGCATATAAAAACGACCCTTGTTGGCAGTTGTTATTCCAGCTGCATCTTGACCGCGGTGCTGAATAATTGTAAGAGCATCATAAATATAAAGACTCACATCTTTTTTTGTAGTTGATAGTATTCCAACAATGCCACACATAAGTTAATCCCCTGTAATCTCACTTTCTATGAACTCGACAATTGCATCGCCGGGCTCAAGTTCAATAAATAATAAGTGCTTAGACAAAACAGGCTTTACGTCGACCGACCAATCTTGAAATGTTCTTAGAGCGCCACTAGTTTCAACCCATGCATGGTTTTGAGTAACCCAAGTCATGCTTTGAAGGATTAATACAATGATTAGAACAAAAATGCCACCTTTAAATAACCCTAATAATGCACCAAGGAAATTATTAGTTATTCCGCCAACATTTCTAGCGTTGATGAGAGTATCAATTGAGCTAAAAACTCTTAAAATTCCCTCATAAACCGGCGCCATAAGAGAGGGGTTATCTGAGTCAATTTTAATGTTAAGGAGTTTTGATAAGGCAATTAGCGCAACTACTAAAATTGCAAAAACTATAGCAAATGTAATAAAATTTCGTAATGACTCGTTCGCTATTAGTGATTCAATTGTTTGAAGTTCAGCTACAGCCCCTCGATAGTTAAAGCTTATTACTGCAGTAATTGCTAATATTGTTGTAACTGCAAAAGGCCGATTTAGAGCGTTTGGATTATCATTATTCGAAGAGGCTTCAGTAAGCCTATAAAAGCCTTTTTTGATAAGCCAAATACTAATAAATATACCGCCAAAAGATAACGCAAAAATAGATTGGTTGTCTGGGCTAATCCAGCTACTTAGGAAAGTCTTTGCAAACGAGTCGTAATACAACCAAGCTAAGATAATTGCAAATATAACAAAAATAAAGCTAATGATTTCCCTAGCAAGTCCTTGAATAAAGCCCCTAACTACAAAAATAATTAGAATAATCAAGGTAAGCCAGTCTGACCAAGCCAGTAAACTTATAGCACTCCAAACATTGTCAAAAAAATTGCCCATGAGCTCCCTGATAGATAGGTGTAATTTTACAACAGTTTCTTATGGCTTGTCGTTAACTCCAGCAACTATTAATGTTCAAACTTTTTTATGATTTTGAATGCATCAGTAATTGTATAAAAAGAGCCAAAAATAACAATTCGTTTAATTTCATTAAGTTCAAGTGATTGGCTAATCGCACTATTCATATTAAGGCAGATTGTGGTCGATTCAGGCTCATCAAACTTATTTTTTAGAGACTCTAAATCGATTGAGCGCTCCGCTGAAATTGGAACTAAAAACCAATGTTTAATGGTTCCAGAGGCGAGTTCAATCATATCAACAATGTTTTTATCAGCTAGTGCTGAAAAAATGGCGACGGTTTCCATTGGGTTTTCTGACAATGTATTTATAAGAGCCTCTACTGCTGCTGGATTGTGTGCCACGTCAAGAACTACTGTTTTATCGCCTATAGTTATTTTTTCAAATCGTGCTGCGACTCTAGCTTTTTTAACCCCTTCAGTAATCATAGAGATGGATACTGGAAACCGATCTGCAAGACTTTCAATGGCCTTAACTGCGACTGCAGCATTAAGTTTTTGATGTGCTCCTTCTAGGCCTATTTCATTTTTATAACTTTCAGAGATAAGTGTAAGGGGGGTTTTGATTTGTTTTGCGTATGACAATAAACTTTGAGGCGGGTCTTGATCACCACAAATACATGGTTTTGCGGTTCGCATCACCCCTGCTTTTTCCCTGCCAATCGCCTCTCTTGTATCGCCTAGGTAGTCTGTGTGATCAATTGCAATATTTGTGATAATGCTTACATCACTATCAACCACGTTCACAGAGTCAAGTCTTCCGCCAAGACCAACTTCTAGAATTGCAAGATCCACACTAGCTTCTGCAAATATAATTAAAGCTGCAAGTGTTGAAAATTCAAAATATGTGAGCGTTACACCTTCCCTTTTTGTCTCAATTAATTCAAACGCTTTTATGATTAATTCATCAGAAACTTCCTTACCATCAATCGCAAAGCGTTCGTTATACTTTAATAGGTGAGGCGAGGTAGAGCGACCAACCTTGTATTTTGATTTATGATAAATACTATCAATAAAAGAAACGGTAGAGCCTTTCCCATTTGTTCCTGCTACTGTAATAACTGCATATGGAACTCCACTTGGAAACAGAAGATCATAGACAATTTGAACTCTATCAAGGCCTAAAACAATGGTTTCCTCCATTAATGTTTCTTGCCAATTCAGCCAATCATCGAGAGTTCTTTTATTTTGCATATTGAAGAGTAGTTTTACTAAATCAAAAAAAGTTTAAATTACTTGTCTTCCCAAAACTCACCTTCAATAGTTTCATCTTTGTTAGTTTTTTTTGTTTCACTACTTTCGCCTCTATTGATAAAGACGGAATTTTTTTTACTAAAGACGCGCTCTGCATTTTTTTCTAAAAAGTGGTTTATGAAATAGCTTCTAC
>OOFV01000044.1_pt1 | contig 12116 bp, 13 predicted proteins | sample 1670561 | NCBI WGS metagenome assembly OOFV01 (sample SAMEA98158168, study PRJEB22522) | marine metagenome | biome: marine biome; feature: marine water body; material: seawater | place: Arctic Ocean | collected 26-Sep-2015 | depth 55 m
TTTTTTTGTGTGGTATTTTGGAACAACAGCATCAACATTAACTCCTAAAACTTTTTCAGTAACCTTACGCATTGTTTTGTTGCTGTTAGACCAATTAACGATTGGTGAAATTACTGGAATTGAGGCAACTGCACCTAATTTTTGTGGTGATGTTAAGATCTTATGAGATAGTTTTGTTTCGCCTTTTTTAAATTGAATTGCTTTTGCCCTAAGCATTAGGTGCGGGAAATCAACATTAAAATCATGTGGCGGCACGTAAGGACATTTTGCTACAAAACATAAATCACATAAATAGCATTGATCGACTACTTTTTTGAAGTCAGCCTTGTCTACACCATCAACTTCGAACGTTTGAGATTCATCAATTAAGTCAAATAGTGTTGGAAATGATTTGCAAAGGCTCACGCAGCGTCTGCAGCCATGACAAATATCAAAGACCCTTTCTAGCTCTGTATTTAAAGACTCTTCATTATAAAAATCTTTATCTTTCCAATTTAGAGGGTGGCGAGTTGGAGCCTCTAAGTTGCCTTCTTTAAATTTATTCATGGTGTTTTAGTGTTGTCGCCATAAGACAAGCTTATGGCAACAGGGTTTTTACAAGCTATCAAACGCTTTTTGGTAGCGGTTTGCATGAGAACGTTCTGCCTTAGCTAACGTTTCAAACCATTCAGCAATTTCATCAAATCCTTCTTCTCTTGCTGTTTGGCCATGCCTGGATACATATCTGTGTACTCATGGGTTTCACCATGAATAGCACTAGCAAGCATCTCGCTAACTTCCTTAGAAGGCATATCTGTACCTGGATCACCGACACCACCTTCAATTAGATGCTCCATATGACCGTGAGCATGGCCTGTTTCACCTTCAGCTGTTGATCTAAATAGTGCAGCCATATCTGGCTCACCTAATACATCGCACTGGTTAGCAAAATACAAATAGCGTCTATTTGCTTGTGACTCACCAGCAAACGCATCTTTTAAACTTTGTTCAGTCTTACTTCCACTTAATGACATAAATGTCTCCGATTGGTTTAACGAGTCATCATCATACCAGTGATTTATATAAAAATAAATTGAATAAAACTGTATATAATGTCCGTAAAAAACGAATATAAAAATGACGCCTTCACTAAAAAATCTACAGTATTTAATTGCATTAAAAAACACGAACCACTTTTCCAAAGCAGCCAACAATTGTTTTGTTAGCGCCTCAACATTCAGTGCAGGAATATCAAAACTTGAAAGTGACTTAGGAGTTCTTCTTGTTGAAAGAGACAACAAAAATGTTCGATTTACGCCCGTCGGAAATCGAGTTGTCAAACAAGCTTTATTGGTGATGGCTGAGATAAATGTTTTATTAAGTACTGCGAAGTTAGATTTTTTTGACTCTGAGGTTACTATAGGTGTAATTCCGACTATCTCCACCTATATTCTGCCTAATTTTTTATCAAACTTAAACAAACTTTATCCAAAGCTCAAAGTTTCATTTAAGGAAGATACAAGTGAAAATTTGCTTAAACAACTAGAGCAAGCTAAGATAGATTTTGCCATATTTGCTTTTCCATATGAGTTGCCCAACTTTATTGAAAGCTTTCAAGTTTTTTCTGACCCGATTTATTTTATTCAACATAAAAAACGCAAATCTAAAGTAATTGATGATGGGTCACTTCTAATGCTCGAACAAGGTCACTGCCTGAGGTCACATATCTTACAAAATAATAAAATTTCAAAACAACATATTTCTAGCTTTTCATGTACAAGTATTTCAACACTTGTTGCGATGGTAGACACAAATATTGGTGTGAGTTTTTTACCCAGAATGGCGATTGATTTTGGAATTCTTAACCATTATCCTAATATAAGCATTGATATGAATTCAACCAATTCAAAGCGAGATATTGGAGTAATTTATAGAAAAAATAATCAGCAAGAGGAGAACATCAAAAAGCTCGCAAAACTACTTATTAAAACTTAGTTTTTTTCTAATTGTAAGGGTTATTAATACCCAATGTCTTTAAAAAATCAATTTCAATTGACTCCATTTTGTTGGCAGAGTCAAGGTCTGCATGATCATGCCCTACTAAATGCAGAATGCCATGAATCGCCATATGAGTCAAATGATCCGAAAATGTTTTACCCCCAACTAGCGCCTCTTCTCTTACCACGTCAGCACAAATAACAACATCCCCCAATATTGACTCTCCAATTTCTTCAGGAATGTCACTTTGAAAAGATAGCACATTAGTAACTTGATTTTTATCTCGATACTCTTTATTAAGTACTTGAATCTCAACAGGTGAAACTATGCGGATTAGCAACTCACTTTCTTGAATCCCAGCTTCACTCATGAACTTTTGGCAAACCAACCCTAGCTTGTCTTCATCTATATTTATATCGTTAATGATATTTTGAATAACTACCATGGCTAATTTATATTGATAAAATACTTATTTTATCCCTAAAACATTTTACTTTGAGCCAAATCATAGAAGTTGCCATTCCAGTACCTTTACATAACACATTTGATTACATTTGTAACCAAAATGTGGATGTTGGTGCCAGGGTAAAAGTTCCTTTTGGCCCAAAAAAAGTTATAGGAATTGTCCTTTCTCTCAAAGATAAAAGTGAATTTGATAAGCTTCGTACTGTCGAAGAAGTAATTGATACTGAAGTATTATTATCCAAAGAGATTCTTGATTTTTTATTTTGGTCCGCCAACTATTACCATCATCCAATTGGTGAAGTTCTTACCAATGCACTTCCAAAAAATCTAAGGATAGGTAAGCCAGCAATTATTAAAAAGCCAACCTCGATAAACAATGTTACTTCGCCAAGTAACTTCAAGCTCACATCTGAACAAAAAAATGCAGTAAATGAGGTGCTTAAATATGAAGATAGCTTTCATGGATTTCTACTTCAAGGAGTTACAGGAAGTGGAAAAACTGAAGTGTATCTCAATCTTACTAAAAAACTACTAAAGGAAGGAAAGCAGGTTCTTGTTCTAGTTCCTGAAATTGGATTAACGCCCCAAATGATCGCCCGCTTTGAAGAGAGGATAAAAGAAAGAGTTGTTGCTGTTCATTCTCAACTAAACGAAACTCAAAAACAAGACGCCTATCTATTGGCTAAAAGTGGCGAAGCAAAAGTTATTCTAGGGACTCGCTCTGCTATCTTTACTCCAATCCCTAATCTCGGATTAGTCATAGTGGATGAGGAGCATGATGGATCTTTTAAGCAACAATCAAGCTTCCGCTACTCTGCGCGAGATCTTAGTTTTATGCGCGCCAAGTTTGCAAATATTCCTCTGATTTTAGGAACTGCAACGCCCTCACTTGAGACTTTAAAAAATGTTGCTGACAAAAAACTTACGCGTCTTACTTTAAACACTCGCCCCGGTGAAGCGATCATGCCGGTTGTTAATTTAATTGACATGCGGAGCCAACCTGCAGAAGCTCTATCAATACCTCTAGTTTCTAAAATAAAAAAATACTTAGAGGAAGATAAACAAGTCATGCTCTTTATTAATCGTCGAGGCTACGCACCAGTTTATTATTGCACCGAATGCGACTGGCAATCTGAGTGCACTAATTGTGATTCAAAACTTGTTTATCATCGCAACATTAATCGACTAAAGTGTCATCACTGTGGACTCGAAAAATCACCAGAGTCCTCTTGCCCCTCTTGCAATAGCCAAAACCTAAAGATACTAGGCTATGGCACTGAAAGGTTAGAGGAAAATCTTGAGTCGTATTTTCCTAACTCTGATGTAATTAGAATTGATAGAGATACAACACGCAAGAAAAAAGCATTCATAACACATTTAGAAAAAATAAACTCTGGGGAGCCCTGCATTATCGTAGGCACTCAAATGTTAGCAAAAGGGCATGACTTCTCTAATTTAGCATTTGTTGGTATTTTAGATGTAGATGTTGGCCTCATGTCTCTAGACTATAGAGCAACAGAGCAATTAGCTCAATTACTTATTCAAGTTTCAGGAAGGTGCGGAAGAGGCGAGTATAGAGGGGAAGTTAATATCCAAACTCGTTATCCACATCACCCTATTTTTAAGTTTGTAAGAGACTCACAATATATTGAATATGCAAAAACCTTATTATTAGAAAGGGAGGATGCACAGCTGCCACCATATGCTCACCAAGCATTAATTTGCGCAAACGCTAAAAACAAAAATGAAGCTGAAAATTTTTTAAATGAAGTAGCGCAGTTAATTAATAACATTGATATAGAGTCAATTGAAATTTGGGGGCCAGTTCCTGGTGTAATTGAGAAGAAGTCGAGCTATTACTACTTTAATTTATATTTACAATCTAAAGATAGGAGTCAGCTGCATAGATTAATTAAAACCTTTTATAAGCATATTGAAACAATCAAGGTTAGCTCATCAGTTCGCTGGTTTATCGATATTGACCCAATTGAATAGTCAATAAAACTTTTTTCCTAAAGGTTTTCAGCCACTCCTTTCATTGCATCCGTAATTTTTAATAACTCTTGATCGGTAATTATGAAAGGCGGCATCGTATAAAGTAATTTTCCATAAGGTCTAAGCCAAATTCCACAGTCAATTAGTTGCTCTTGAGTTTTTTTCATATCAAGAGGTTTTTTGAACTCTAAGACTCCTATTGCCCCAATTATTCTAACGTCAAATATAGACTTATGCTCCTTTAAAGTCAGAAGTTGAGCGCTAAGGATACTTTGAAGCTCTGAGATTCTTTTTTTCCAATTGCTACTTAGAAGTAAATCAATACTAGCATTTGCCGCTGAACAAGCCAAAGGGTTTGCCATAAAGGTAGGCCCATGCATCAAAACACCAACAGTACTTGAGACTTTTTCAGTAGTTATTGCAGCCGCCATAGTCATGTAACCGCCAGTTAAAGCCTTCCCTATACAAAGAATATCAGGTGAAATATTTGCATGATTGCAACCAAAGAGTTCGCCTGTTCGGCCAAAACCTGTAGCTATTTCATCTACGATCAATAAAACCTCATATTGATCACATAATAATCTAACGCCTTGGAGATAATCAGCATCATAAATATTCATTCCGCCAGCCCCTTGGACAATAGGCTCAAGAATCATTGCTGCAATATTATTATGATTTTTTTTAAGTGTTGCCTCTAGATCTGAAAGAGCTTCACGGCTTCGACCGGATTTAGGCTGAGTCACAAAATAATGCTTTGGAAGAACACCACTAAATAAATGGTGCATGCCATTATTTGGATCGCAAACACTCATTGCTCCAAAAGTATCTCCATGGTAGCCACCTCTCGGGGTTACAAAATGTGATTTTTCTTTTTTGCCTTTATTGTGCCAGTACTGTAAAGCCATTTTAAGAGAAACTTCTACAGAAACAGAGCCAGAGTCAGCAAAAAAAACCTTATCAAGCCCCTGAGGAGTTATTTTTATGAGCTTTTCGCATAAGTCAATCGCAGGCTGATGAGTGAGACCGCCAAACATTACATGCGATACAGCATCTATCTGGCTCTTCATTGCCTTATTTATAAAAGGATTATTGTAGCCATGAATCATTGACCACCATGAGCTCATACCATCGATAACACGAGAGCCATTTTTAAAGTTTAGATACACACCATCTGCTGTATCAACTAGATAAGTAGGAACCTTATTTGGTATCGTAGCATAAGGATGCCAGATATTATTTTCATCAATACTCATTAAAGGTAATCTCGTAATTGCGCCATCGAATCGATTACAAGGTCAGGATTTTCATCTGATATATTATTACCGTGATTATATCCATATGACATACAAATTATATCAAATCCAGCTGCTCTAGCAGCCTTTACATCGCTTACTGAATCTCCCAGCATAAGGCACTCATTTGGATCTATATTAAAAAAACCAGCGCTATGCAGGAGCGGCAAAGGGTCTGGCTTTTTCTTTTCCAAAGTGTCACCAGAAATGACTATTTTGAAGTAGTCATAGATATTTAATGACTTTAGTAATGGGTGAGTAAACTGCTCTGCCTTATTAGTTACGCAACCTAAAAGGTAGTTCTTAGATTGTAAATAATCTAAGCCCTCTTTGACACCATCATATAGACTTGACCTTACTGCTGAATTGTCGGCATAAAGGTCTAAAAAAATTGGATATGCCATGTCGAATACCTCTTGACTTGGCTTCAGATTTAAATCGCCTGTCAAAGCTCGCTCTACTAATCTGGGAACACCATTTCCAACCCAATGCCTTACACTTGATTCTCCTCGAGCTGGCATACCAAGCTTAATCATCATCTCATCTACACAGTAAGCAAGGTCAGGAACACTGTCAACTAAAGTCCCATCAACATCGATTAATATTAGTTTTGGCTGAAATTTTTTCATTAATGTTCTTTATTTATTACAAGTTTGGTAGAATTGAGTTAAGCACTTATAACTAAGATATTTTATATGGAAAACAAAACAGTCATTGGATTTATTGGAGCCGGAAATATGGCATATGCTTTGATAAAAGGTCTTCTCAGTAATGGCTTTGATGCTCAAAACATAAACGTAAGTGACTCTAATAATGAGCTTCTGATTAAACGTAAATCTGAACTTAATATCACAACATACCCTGACAATACTTCTTTACTGCATAATAGTGATATCGTTGTTTTTGCGGTGAAGCCTCAAGTACTCTCATTGGTTTGCCTTCAATTAAAAAATAAAGTTAAACCAAGCCACCTTTTTGTCTCTATCGTAGCTGGAATTAGAAGTAGTGATATAAATCGCTGGTTGGGTGGTAATTTTGCTCTTGTAAGAACAATGCCTAATACACCTGCACTTTTTCAAAGTGGCGTTACAGGGCTGTTTGCAAATGAGCTAGTTAGCAGCCAACAACAAGAATTAGTAACCTCAATCTTATCTTCTGTAGGAGAATGTTTTTGGGTAAATGATGAAAAACTAATTGACGCAATTACTGCCATATCTGGAAGTGGTCCTGCATATTTTTTTCTATTAATGCAATCTATTACGCAAGCTGCAATTTCCCTTGGTTTGGATGAAAAAACTGCGAACTCACTAAGCATTCAAACAAGTTTAGGGGCAAGTTTAATGGCAACCAAAAGTGGCAAAGACTCGAAAACACTTAGAGCAGAGGTTACTTCTCCTAATGGAACTACTCAAGCAGCTATTGAAAGCTTTCAAGATCAAAATTTTGAAGGAATAGTTGCAGCTGCTACAAGAGCTGCTTATGACCATGCCCGGGAACTAAGTAATGATCTTGGTGATGTTGATTAACTAAGAAAATCTTAAAAAATTATCAACTTCCCCATAAAAGCTGCATATTAGCGATAGCAACAAGCGATGCAGTTTCAGTCCTTAAAACTCTTTTGCCTAATAATAGAGACTTAAATCCAGCATTCGTTGAATCGATAACCTCTTGATCAGTTAATCCACCTTCTGGCCCAATTAGAATTGTCGCTCTTGAATATGAAGGCACTTGGATAAGACTTAAATTTGCACGATGGTGCAAAACAAAACCATTATGATTTTGATCACTCAGCAAATCACTAAGCAAAGTTGGAGGTAAGATACTAACCATTACAGATCTCCCTGATTGCTCACATGCATGGTTTGCTATCTTTTGCCAATGCTCTATTTTTTTTTGGGCACGGTCACCCTTTAGCCTTACTACACAACGCTCTAACTGCATTGGGATAATATTTGACACCCCTAACTCGACTGCTTTTTGGATCAAAAAATCCATTTTTTCACCTTTAGCAATTCCTTGCGCAAGTGTTAAATGAAGTTTAGACTCAGAGTCATTTTTCAACTTAGATGCAATGTCAAGACTGGTTATTTTTTCTAGCCTTTGAACCGTTGCATTGTAGTCAAAACCGTCACCGTTAAATATAGTGATATCTTTCCCACCTGGGAAGCGTAAAACTTTGTTAAGATGATGACTATTATCTTTACTTAGTTCAACACTTTTGCCCACAGTGAGAGCAGTATTTTGATAAAGTCGTATCTTTTTCATGGTATCTTTCTTGGGTTATTTATCAATGAATTAATACACCTAACAAAATGATACATAAAAAAAGAAGAGAAGAGTGGCTAAGCATACTAGGCGATGATGCAGTAATAATTGTATCTACCAATAGTGAGCAAAAAAGAAACAGTGACGTCAACTACCCCTTTCGACCAGATAGTAGTTTTTGGTATCTTACGGGCTTTATAGAGCCTGATGCAATTGCAGTTTTCTCTAAAAATAATTACAGCATTTTTTTAAGGCCTAAAGATCAAACCAAAGAAATATGGAATGGATTGAGACTTGGAATAGACCTCGCACCTGAAACCTTATTAGTTGATCAAGCATACGACATTGATAGTTTTTTTGATGAGTCATCCTCCCAGATAAATGAAAGCTCTTCTGTATATTTTGATGCTCCAACTGATGGAGGCTGGAAAGACAACTCAAGTACAAATAAACTAAACCCAGCAATTACAGCGTTATTAGGAGAAAAATTAAAACCGTTAAACCCATACATTTCAGAAATGAGACTTATTAAAGATACTTCTGAAATAAAAAATATGCAAGTTGCAGCAGATCTAGCTTCAAAGGCCCATATACAGGCTATGGTAAAAACTCACCCTGGACTCTATGAGTACAATATTGCCGCTGAATTTGACTCAGTATTTCGAAATGAAAACTCACAGCACTCGTACCCTCCGATTGTTGCAGGAGGGGAAAATGCATGCATACTTCATTACACCGAAAACAATAAATTATTAAATGATGGTGATCTTCTTCTCATAGATGCTGGCTGTGAAATACTTGGTTACGCGTCTGATATTACAAGAACCTTTCCAGTTAATGGAAGGTTTAGTCCGCCCCAAAAAGAAATATATGAAATTGTATTGGATGCTCAGAAGCAAGCTATCGCCTCTATCATGCCTGGTGAAGATGTAAACAAGCCGCATGAGATTGTATGTGAAATTATTACAAGGGGACTTATGAAGCTAGGGATAATGGAAGATGTCAGTAATTTAAGAGAATTCTATATGCATGGCACTGGCCATTGGTTAGGTTTAGATGTTCATGATGTTGGCACTAAAGAAAGTGGTAATTTATTTCGAGAATTTCAAGTAGGAATGGTGACCACTGTGGAGCCAGGAATCTACATCCGCAAGGATGATAAAATTGATCCTAAATATTGGAATATTGGAATCAGAATTGAAGATGACGTATTGGTTACTATAGATGGAAATCATGTCCTATCTGCAGCAGCTATTAAAAATATAGATGATATTGAACTCCTAATGAGCCACCGCTAACTATGAATATAAACCAAGCTATTAAATCAGTGATTTCAAAAAAAGATCTAAATGAAAGTGAAATGATTGATGTTATGAATAGCATTATGACAGGCCAAACAACGGATGCTCAAATTGGTGCTTTTTTAGTTGGACTATCTATGAAGGGTGAAACAATTGATGAGATTACTGCCAGCGTAAAGGTCATGCGCTCACTGGCGACGTCGGTTGAAGTCAGTAGCACTGAGTATCTTGTTGATACTTGCGGAACTGGTGGAGATGGCTTGGGTTTATTTAATATCTCAACTGCCTCTGCCTTTGTTGTTGCCGCTGCAGGTGGCAAAGTTGCAAAGCACGGAAATCGATCCATTTCGTCGAAATCTGGAAGCGCAGATGTTTTAGAAGCAGCCGGAATAAATCTTAACTTAAGTCCAGAATCCATCAGTCAATGCATTGAAAAAATAGGCGTTGGCTTTATGTTTGCACCCGCCCATCATAGCGCAATGAAGCATGCGATTGGGCCACGAAAAGAATTAGCAGTTAGAACAATTTTTAATGTTTTAGGGCCCCTAACTAACCCAGCTAAGGCCCCTAATCAAGTTATTGGGGTTTATGATAAAAACCTAGTAGAGCCAATTGCTAACGTCCTAAAAAGCCTTAAATCCAGGCATGTTATGGTGGTTCACTCTGCAGATGGACTTGATGAATTTTCTGTAGCAGACAAAACCTTTGTAGCAGAATTACATAATGGTGAAATTTCAACCTATACTGTTCACCCAGATGAATTTGGATTAAAGCTAGGCAACCTTAATGACATTAAAGCGGAAAATGCAAATGAGTCACTTTCTCTAATTTATGAAGCCTTTTCTGGACAAAATGGTACTGCAAAAAATATCATTTCTTTTAATGCTGGCGCTGCTATTTATGTAAGTGGTCTCGAAGATTCGCTAAGCTCAGGAATTGAAAAAGCAAGCCAAATATTATCAGATGGAAGTGCAAAGGAAAAACTTGAAGAATATATTTTCGCTAGCAATAATTAAATTAAATATGAATAAAAAAACTAATCTTATCTGGATAGATCTTGAAATGACAGGACTAATTCCTGAACGCGATGTCATTATTGAAATAGCTACAGTGGTTACTGATGCAAATCTAAATGTAATAGAAGAAGGGCCCTCGTTAGCTATTCATCAAAATAGTGATCTCCTTGATGGGATGGATGAATGGAATACGAGCCAACACAATCGATCTGGACTTGTAAAAAGAGTACTAGAAAGTACAATTTCCACCGCTGCTGCAGAATCCCAAACCTTAGAATTTCTTATTAACTATGTCGACCAAGGGGCATCGCCAATGTGTGGTAACTCAATTTGTCAGGATAGAAGATTCTTATACAACTATATGCCAAACCTTGAAAAGTTTTTTCATTATCGCCATATCGATGTTTCGACGTTGAAGGAGCTAGCAGTTCGCTGGAAGCCGAGCATTCTTTCTTCCTCATATAAAAAATCTAGGCACCTCGCTTTGTCTGATGTTTATGACTCTATTGACGAACTAAAACACTATAGAGAGCATTTTATTAACACATAAATTGACTTACTTATCCCCCGCTAAAATTAATTTATTTTTACATGTAACCTCAAAAAGGCCTGATGGATATCATAATCTTCAAACCATTTTTCAGCTTTTAGATTATTGCGATGAGATAAGCCTTGATTATAGAGAGGATGGAATAATCAATCGATTAAGTGGCAATGAAAGCATTCCACAAGATCAAGATCTAGCAATACGCAGCGCCACTATACTGAAAAAAATGACTGGATCAAAAGGTGGCGTAGATATTGGTATAGCTAAAAAAATACCAATGGGAGGAGGCCTAGGAGGCGGGAGTTCAAATGCTGCGACTGTTTTAATTGCTCTAAATAAGCTTTGGAGTCTTAATTTATCTAAAGAAAAGCTAATGCATATTGGTCAAAATCTTGGTGCAGATGTCCCGGTATTTGTTAATTGCCATAGCTCATGGGGCGAAGGTATAGGTGAAATACTTACCCCAATAACTCTGCCTAAATACTTTTATTTAATTGTTTCAATTGACAAACATATATCCACGAAAGAAATTTTCACACACAAAGCATTGACAATGTCTCCAGTACAAAGGAAAATAGCAGACTTTTCAATGGTCTCTAATCCACATAACGACTGCTTAGATGCTGCAATTCATTTGGAAGGTGAGATAGAAGAGGCTTTAACTCATCTAGACTCAACTGAAAACCACCTTGGAATTGCAAGAATGACTGGAAGTGGATGTTGTGTTTTTGTAGCCTTTGAAAAAGAAAAAGATGCATTGATAGCAAATAATAAATTGCCATCACAATGGTTTGGTTTTGTCGCAAAAGCGATTGATAAATCACCATTACATAATTGGGGTGTAGCCAAGTGGTAAGGCATCGGGTTTTGATCCCGTGTACCGATGGTTCGAATCCATCCGCCCCAGCCATATTATTTAAATTAACCAGCATAAGGTAAGAATCATGAATGAAAATGCATATCAATTTAACTTTAGTCAGCTTGATGGGGAAGAAATCTCTTTGAGCCAATTTAAAGGCAAAGCAATTTTAATTGTAAATACTGCAAGCTTCTGTGGTCTAACCTATCACTATTCTGGACTCGAAAAACTCTACCAAAAGTACAAAGAAAGAGGTTTAGTAATAATTGGCTTTCCTTGCAATCAATTTGGCAAACAAGAACCTGGAACTTCTGGAGAAATCAAAGATTTTTGTAACCTAAATTATGACATTACGTTTCTTATGTCAACAAATGTTGATGTCAATGGTAAAAACGCTCA
>OOFV01000045.1_pt1 | contig 11984 bp, 13 predicted proteins | sample 1670561 | NCBI WGS metagenome assembly OOFV01 (sample SAMEA98158168, study PRJEB22522) | marine metagenome | biome: marine biome; feature: marine water body; material: seawater | place: Arctic Ocean | collected 26-Sep-2015 | depth 55 m
GTCTAATGCAATACCTACGATTTTCAACATAATGATAGCACTAAAAATCCAAACCAATAATGCTGAAACCGTGGTGATTATTAGAGGTCTTTTTCTTTGTGAGAGATGTGGTGGAAGAATAATCCATACTGTCAAAAAGAGACCATTGACAAGCATTCCGAGTGGAATTATTGCCATACTTTCAATCAATGCAGCCTCGCCTCCAGCCAGATACATTCCAGCAGCTGCAGGCACAATTGTTGAAGGGACTGTTCCTAATATGCCGCCGGTTAGCCCTCCCCACTTTTCTATCGCCACCGTCACTAGTGTGGCCACAATTCCTGCGAATAGGGCGGAAATCAAAATAGATTGACCGAGAATAAAATCACGACCTAAATTACATCTGGAAACTCATTTCAAAGATATCGATTCAAGCGGTTTGTTAGACGAGGTATATTTCCGCCAGCCCATTCTTTGACTCTTTCACCATCAATATATATTGCATTATATGGCAAGACATCAACTTCTGAAACCCAAGGATGAGCGATTTTGAAGCGTCCAAGGCCAGGGGTGTCGAGAATTAGTTTTCCGAATCTTGCCCCTTCAGGTGATTGTCCGGAATCAAACCATTCTTGTAAATCTAGAGCCCACTGTTCGCAAGCGGCACAGCCGTTTTTGCCAAGTACCAATACTGCTAGAGGGGCAGAAAGAAAATCTTCCCAATCATTTCTGCCGAGGAGTTCTAATTCAGCCAATGGATTCACCTATTGCAGTTGATATGAAAAATCAAGCAGCGAAATCTTCGCCTTTCTTCCAGTTTGCACCACAAAGTCCGCCAACCATTGTTGCTTGGCAGGTACGCAGTACCTCTGAAGGTGATCTTCCAGCGTCCATATTGTTAATTGACCACATCTGAACCTTACCTTCATCATCAATCAAAACACAGCCACGGAATCCAACGCCCAAAGCATCGTTCATCATTCCGAATCCATTTGTTACTTGATGTGTAGTATCTGCAAGAACTGTATGAGAAACTCCTTGTGGGAAAATCTCTTTGTCAGCAAACCATGCAGAGTGTGAGAAGTATGAATCTGTAGAACAGCCAATTACTTCGATTCCATCGTCGGCAAAATCATCTTTTAGAGCTTCAAAACCAACAATTTCTGTTGGGCAGATAAAGGTGAAATCAAGTGGATACCAATAAATTAGATGCCACTTACCTACATAGTCTGTAGAAGAAACTACTTTCTTTTCTCCATTTACGCATGCAGTTGTTTTCCATTCAGGAGCCGGCTTTCCAATCATATTTCCCATGTATTATATCCCTCAAACAAGGCTAAATGGCTCAAGTATATCAATCACTGTATCACGGGTAACAGAACTGAAGAAATAATTTCTAACACTCTTTGAATCACTCCGATTCCAATAATAGCCGCTGCTGTCTTTTTCTGCGGGCTTCAAATTGGTGCCTTAATTCAATTTCATCGAACTTTCTCTGTATTTTTCGCTTTAGAAACCAGATTATTATGGCTACAGCGACCACTAGAAAAGGAAGTATGATCCATTCTTCTAGTCCCCATTCCTCAAACATCATTTCACCTCAAATCGGCGGTCTTAAATCGATATCAACATCGCCTCTTGGCAATCCAATACAACCTAATATTGCACCTTCATCAACTAAAAAATCATCTAAACCAGGTGGAAGAGGCGAGGGTAATGGAACCTCGCCCATCAGCAATGTGACCATGCATGAACCACAAGTGCCAGATTTACAATTTGTTGGAATCTCAACTCCAGCTTCAATCGCATGTTCAACCAATGTTTTCCCTTCGACGTATGGAGTCTGCCCCATCAAGTGCATTCCGCGTAAGAATCTAATCACTGGTTCGCCTTCATAATCAAGTGTGCCAAAACCCACTTCTGCTGATACTGTCCCTGCGGACATAAATCCACCTCAACGAACATCCTTGTGGCGAGTCCAGCGTCCAGTCTGCTTATTGAAGAACAAACCAGCCTTCTTCATCCATTTGTTGAATTTAGTTGCACCTGCACCAGTTCTGAGAATGAAATCTTCTCGGTCTTCTTGTGCTTGGATGTAATCCTTAGCATCGAGTTTCTTGTCGATCCAATCATTAATTTCCATTAATCCACCGACGAGGTCACTTTCTTCAACCGACTTAGAGATCTCATCTGCGGAGGCACCGGTCTCTTCCAAATCTTGCATGATTTGCTTGTTGACTGTGCTAAAGTCCAGACTTGCCGGCTTTGGAGGTACAGGATTACGTGGTCCTGCTTCTTCATCGATAATGATTCTCGTTCCGTTGGAGAGTCTGTCCTCTACCATTGCTGCCAAAACTGGGACGAAACTTGTTTCACATTCCCAACAGATTAAAGCCCATTCTTCCATTCTCTCAGTGTCTCTAGCTTCCCGAGGGTCCATTTCATCACCGCATTCTGAGCATGCGTGGAAAATCAAACCAGGAACATGATTACGGCGGAAATCTACAATATCCTGCGGTGTTCCTTCCAAATCAAGCATTTCGTGATCTCTTGCAGCCTCTAGACCTCTTGTTTCTAATTGGTCACGGATTTTGACTTTCTGGTCTTTCTTATCCTCATCGAACAGGTTGTTTTCCAACTTTACGATTAATTCGATTGTCTTACCAAGACGATTCATTACCAGCTTTTGTTCTCTAAATGCTTCAACCTTAGCAAGTTTAAGACGTTCTTTTTGTTCTGCTAATTCCGTAAGAACATCCTTTCTCTCACGCTTGAATTTGATTTCCTCAATCTTTGATTCTTGCTTCCTCTCCGGTGCAAGAACCTTGGAGAGATATCTTTCTGCTCCATGCGATGTGTGGCCGGCGGTGATGATTTCAATAACACCTTGAGCGATGTCTGGCTTGAGGCCATAATTCTCTACCAACATATCTTTGTCGATTTTCTTCAAATCACCGATTTTTAAGCCTGAATCGGCTAATGTCTGCGCTGTGGTATTGTCTATTCCACGGCGTAATAGTGCAAGATATGTGTCCTTCTTTGCCATAACATCTCCTCCGACAGGTCAAGCGGAAGGGTCGCTCTTATCAAAACCCTTCTTCTTAATAGATTATTTATTTCAACAATATTTGAACCTTTGAACTGATAATTCTCTGCTATTTTTATGATTGCAGAGAGATTATTCAACAATAACAACCACATTGTTCAAGGTATACCTGCGGGGACAGTCCAATATGCCAGCCAAGCCATACTCGTCGGGACACATTGGTGCAGTTGCAAGCAATTTTACTGACATGAGATTATCTGGTGATGTCAAACAAACTTTGGTTGAACTTTCATGTGATGAAATCGCTCGTATCGTCCCCCTAATGGAATCCGAAACATTGACTCAAGACCCAGAGAGAAAAACATTGGACGACCCAAAACGAACACGCTTGAATTACAATAGAACTCGGGAATTAATGATTGAACAGTTAGGGAGTATCGAATCGGTAGGTTCGGCGGCCGTTCAGGCGGGTATAGAACAAGTTGAGGGCCATCTATCAATTCTGATAAAGCACGCAGAGGCTGCGGCTGCAAAGGACCGTGTTGCAACAATAAAACCGCGACATCTAGAAATCGCGATTTCTGGCCTAGGCCTTAGTGAAGAAGATTCAGATTCAATTGCAATTACTCCTCAGATTGAAACAGAAGAATTTACAATATCGCAAGGTGGTGGTGTTTTGACCCATTCCTCTTTGATGGCGCTAGCAAAAACACATGCCGGAATGCCTGTTACCAATGCTGCGTTAGATGAATTGATTGACACATACTACATGGTCGTTGAAGATTTAGAATCAAAAATAAGAAAGCATGCCCAATTAGGTGGTAATCCGGTTCAATTCATTGAATCGATTAATCAAATGAAGACTTTGATGTCATTGGGTTGGATGAGGAATATGCTGGCCAAAGCATCACATGTGGCTCGTGAAGCGGGATTGAAGCGGATCGATGAAGAACAAATTATCCACATTGATCCGTTTGAGTGAATTATTCTGTTAATCCGTCTTCTCTATTCATTTCTTGCGCGATTTCACAAGAATGGAGACACTCATGTCCTCCGAGGAAGCCACAGGCCTCTCTACTAGGTCCAATGAATTCTGCTCCGCAGAATCTACAGAATACTTGTACAATTAATTCGTTCAAGTATGTTCCATTAATTGTCACACGTTTGATAATACGCTTACCAACGTCAGACTCGTCCCAATCTTGTTGCTTTTCTGTGAAATCATCATTCTCATCGGTTGTTTGTTCCATCATTACCACTCCGTTACCCATGGAATTGCTCTATCCGCTGTAAGAGGTCGCATTCCATCTTCATCTCTCACCCAAGTATCTTCACTGCCGATACTCCCATCTGAATATATTAATTTCGGCTCTATTGCCATAGTGCCACCAATTGGTAGCGGCCTATCAAAGCCTTCTGCAACCACTGGAGTTTCATCCAATTGTAATCCGACAGAATGACCAAGGAATTTACTCTGATCTGGATTCATCCCCATCAGGTGGTCTTTGTGACCAAACTCATCTGCTAATGCAAGCCCTTGTCTCCATGCTTGCTGACAGGTCTCACCCGAACCCAAAACATCGACTACGGTGTCTTTGACCGCCAATATATCTTCAAGCCGTGAATTCCATTTTTCATCTAAATGCCCCGCTACAAACATTCTGGTAGCATCAACAACATAGCCGCGATGAATATGTAATAAATCAACTAGAACTGTTTCATTGGCTTTGATTTTGTTGAAACTACTACCCATACTGGATAGTGGATGTGCACCGACTCCGCCTAATGCCGAATCAAAGAAAGATGGAATTCCTCCAGCCCGTCCAGCGATGATTACGCCTCTATCGCATTGCATTGGGAAGCGGCGCATCTGTACCGAACCCCCGTATCCTTCTGCGCGACTAACCGCCTCAGCTGCAGCAACTAGTTCTAATTCAGTAACTCCTTCAGCACCAACCTCTGCAACTGCATCAAACATTTTTAATTGTATTACTGCACCTGCTTCCAACATTTCAATCTCCCATGCAGACTTGATTTCTCTTTGCCCGTGAACCAATTCTGTTATGTCAGGGCATTGCCCGAATAGAGATAATTTCTCATTGAAAAACATGTAAATTGAAGCCGGTATTTCTCCATGTTGTAAACCGATTGACCCTTGAGCACCCATATCTTTCAGGTGCTGAGCGAATCCTTGCATCGAAGGGAAAGAACACACATTGAGTGGTGCATCATCGCCACCTGCTTCGAAAATAGCCCTCCTCAATGAACGGCGAACGAAGAAGGTTGGACCATCTCCGCCCAATTCACAAGTTGCAGTGGTTCCTTTGGCTGGTACGAAGAGTGAGCCATTTTGTCTGCCACCTGCATAATAATACAAATCGACCGGGTGTTGAATAATTGCTCCACCAATACCTGCTTCGGCCAAAAGAGATGATAGAAGGGTTAGGCGGGCCTCCAACTCGGATACGGGTACGCGCCAATCTTCGCCCTCAGGACCAACGATATCGGCTTCCGACCAAGTTGTCATCGTGTCATTGGGTGTGCCATCCGTTCAAAATGACTCCGCTTGAGAAAATGCTCAAAAACGACTTAAGATTCTATTTCTGTGATAACAATCTCTTCGGCGAGATCTATTCTCTGTTGTGCGATTTCACAGTATTCTTTAGAAAGATCGATTCCGATGTAGGTTCTACCGGTCATTTTTGCAGCAACACAGGTTGAACCAGAACCATTGAATGGGTCTAAAACTACATCTCCGACAAAACTGTACATCTCAATACATCGTTTTGGTAGTTCAACCGGGAACGGTGCTGGATGGTTCACCCTGCTTGCCCTCTCCGTTGCAAAACTCCAAATTGATTTTGTGTGTTTTACAAAATCATCACGCGAGATTGTATCAATTCTACCTTGTTCTCTTTGCTTCTTATCGCGTGGTAATTTGTAATCACCCTTACTAAAAATTAGTAAATACTCGTGAATATCTCTAAGACAAGGATTACTTGCACTTTGGAATGAACCCCATGCACAAGAAGAACCAGCGCTTGCAGATTTATCCCAAATTACTTCTCCTCGCATTAAAAAACCAATTTGATTCATCATTAAGTTGACGTGGCTGGATAACGGAATATACGGTTTCCTGCCAAGGTTTGCAACATTTACAACCATTCTCCCTCCTGGTGCCAATACCCTGTAGCATTCTTGGAACACATCGAATAGCAATTGCAAATATTCTGCTAGACTCAAATCTTCATCATAAGATTTACTGGCATTATATGGGGGCGAAGTTACAACCAATTGAACGCAATTATCTGGTAGGTCTAGAGCCCGTGAATCACCACAAACGACTTTGTTAGCACTAGTGGGTGGCAGTTGGTTCTCTGGACCGACTTCTCTCGAGGATACTTGGCCTTCGTTCAATCTACTCCCATAATAGATAGAAGCATCGTGTCCTTCTCGTTTTGACACTCCGAAGGATGAGGTGACTGTGCCAGCGCGACGCCGTGCACCGTCTAGTACACCATCTTGCTCTGATGTTTCGCGCCCCATCAAATGTTAGCGGTTTTGAAGCCTATTTCACCTTTCGCGTTATTGCGCTGTTGAAGACGCGCGCTTTGCCACCTAATCGGCATGGCCGCTAAACACAATTTAGATGGCTTTTGTTGGGTTCTTAGCCGAGGAATACAAAAACCGACGGCTGTTGGAGTGAACTGATGGCAAGGGTTCTGACCTTGGACAATGTCAACGTTGAGGGCAAGACTGTCCTCGTTCGCGTCGATATAAACTGCCCAATGGACCCTGCGACAAACACTTTTCTCGACGATACGAGGATAAAGGCGATTCTTCCCACTTTGAATCAACTTTCTAAGGCCAAAGTGATTATTCTTGCACACCAATCTAGGCCTGGAAAATATGATTTCACCAGTACCTTAGGTCATTCGCGAGAACTTGGCAGATTACTAGGTCGGCAAATTAAGTGGGTCGATGATATCTATGGCGCAAAGGCAATGGAAGCAATAGAACAATTACAAAATGGGCAGATCTTGATGCTAAACAATGTGAGGATGGATGAACAAGAGATTTCAACCACTGGCGACTTTACAACAATGTCAAAGACAAAAATGGTCCAAGCGTTATCAGGAATTGCTGATATATTTGTTAACGATGCTTTTGCATGTGCTCATCGCTCCACTCCTTCTATCACCGGATTCACTCACGAAATACCATGTGTTGCAGGTGAATTGATGAGTCAAGAAATTCGCAAATTAGATTCTGCATTAGAAACTCCACAGCGACCTTGTATGGTCATACTCGGTGGTATCAAGGTCGATGACTCTGTTACTGTCGCTGATAATATGCTGCGCAAAGGTATTGCTGATAGTGTGTGGGTAACCGGTGGAGTTGCCAATATGATGGTGGAATTATCCGGAGTGGATATCGGTGAATTAAATCACAACTTCCTAGTCAAAGAATTAGGTGATAGCTATCATTCAACTGTTGAGACTGCCAAATCACTACTCAATGATTTCTCGCAACAGATTCACTTACCAGTTGACTTGGCTGCCAATATTGAGGATAATAGAGTTGATTTATTCCTTGCAGATTTACCGGTTGAAGCACCACTAATAGATTTGGGAATTCAATCGACAATGGCTATTTCTGCTGCGATTAAAAAGGCTGGTACAATATTTCTAAACGGACCTGCCGGAATATTTGAAGTTACAGATTTTTCTTTGGGAACGATTGAGATCCTCAATGCCTGTGCTGAAGCAGATGGCTATACTGTCATTGGTGGCGGTCACACTGCAACACTAGTGGTGAAGCGCGGATTAGCCAGTAAAATGGACCATGTTTCTACCGGCGGTGGCGCTTCATTGAATTATATTGCAGGACGTACTTTACCTGGAATCGCAAGCCTAGAGGCAAGTGCAAAACAATTCGCAGTTGAGATTATTAAACCAGTAGACAATCAATGAATACTAATTTCATTTATTGTTTACCTGATTAAAGGCTAGGATTCTTCAATGAATGGCGCGAGCACTAACCATGTCGCACGATGATAGCATACGCTATCTCAATACTGTTCTCTACGATGAGAGTGGTCAGCAATTTGTTGGAGATGTGCTATTGCATAGTGACGGAAGTTGGTCACAATCAAATGGTGACGAAGATGTTACCCAGCAAATTGATGGTTCAAAGCGATTGATTACTCGCAGTTTACAAAATTGGCATACACACTTAGCAATGCAACTAAACGCTCGAGATTTCAGTGATGGTTTTCCTCTCCATCGATGGTTAAATGAAGCAATATTCCCTACCGAAGCGAAAATTAACGAGGAATATGTTCGAGTCGGGACTCAAGCTGCTGCTGCTGAAATGATTAGAACAGGCTCAACATTTGCCGCTGATATGTACTTTCATCCAAGTGTAACAGGTAAAGTTCTCGATGATGCTGGATTAAGAGGATTAATTGGCGGGCCGGTAAGTGATATAGCACTCCCTTCACATGGAAGTGCAACTTCAGCACTTGCTGAAATGGACCAATTACTACAACAAAACTCGCCTTCAAATCGTATAAATTATGCAATCGCAACTCATTCGGTATATTTGTGTGAAGAAGAAACTTTGAGAAAGGCATCTGAATTGGCTGCAAAAAGAAAAGCACGCTTACATATCCATGTTTCTGAAACAAGAAAGGAAGTTGCTGATCATCATGCTAAAACTGGGCTTTATCCAGTTGAATACCTAGACTCTATCGAATTCTTCCAAGAGGGGACAATATGTGCTCACGCATCTTGGGTTAAGAAAAATGAAATTAGAATCTTGGCCAAACATGAGGCTACTGCTGTACATTGCCCTTCATCAAATATGAAATTGGCATGTGGTGGAACTCTATCCCTTCCAGCATACAAAGATGCAGGGGTTGATGTTCGCCTTGGAACCGATGGAGCAGCAAGTTCTGGAAATGGCCTAGATATTCTGGCTGAAGCAAGACTAGCGAGTTTAGTACAACGACATGACCACTGGGATCCAACATTGCTTCCAGCCTCTGAGATATTTTCAATGGCAACCAAGGATAGTCAAGATTGGGCTGTTTGGAATTTAGATGATATTAGGATGCGTCCGGTTGGAAGGCACAATGATAGACATATTGCAAATTTAGTATTCAATGGTGCGGATTGTCTTGATCTATGGGTTGATGGTAAGGCATTAAGACGCAATGGAGTTACTCTAAGCGTTGATGAGGCACGTGCAATAGATGAATTAGATTCAGCGGTTGAAACCTATTACCAAGGCGTAGGTTCTAATCAGTAATGGTATGAATTAGATACTAAACAAGTTCAGTTCTAGAAACATCAACAGGTGTTGTTTCAAATTTAATTTTAACATTAATTTCACAACTCTGACCACACAAATTAATTCCATTTTCAGCAAGAATTATTGTTTCATTTGCATTCCAATAATCAATATCCGAATCTTCTGTAAGAATTATACATGGTGAAGGTACAACTAAATCTGAATTACTTAATGCTGGAAAGTCGCTGCCATTCAAGGCAGCGATCTGCATTGCTGGAAAACGGCTCTCATCATCAGAATTATAGTATGATAGAAAGTTTATTTTGAACCACATGTCATTCTTTTCCAACACATATACTCCATCATTGGGGTCTATTCGATGAACTGAAAGGTCATATGTATACCATTCAAGTCGATCTTCCGTATTGTTAGATAGATTGTCACTTGGTATTTCGATAACCTCTTTAAAATCTGCATCATCTAAAAATAACCATTTAACACCGTCACCAAGGAATATATTGGTAGAAGAAAACTTCATCCAATAATTAGATTCATTACCTTCTATTTGCTCTCCAATATCTAAAAACGTGAACTGTTCATCATCTGTTGCATTAACAACTGTTGTGAATGTAAGTCCATCCGCTCCTAAATTAGTTGATATTAATTCTCCAGACTGATCAGGATTTGATTGGACGCCAAACGAACAGGTGTACATTGCTCCTTCGATTTCCATCTCAATTCCTAACGAAGCCCAGAGTAAGTCTTCGGCACCCGTATCGAATGATAATTCTAACAGTTTATTATCACTAGAATTATCAATTGAAGAATTGGAATCACTGACAAGAACCTTGTTGGAGGTCCCCAAACCCGATTCATATGTTGCAACCATATAGACCCATATTGCTGCCGACAGAAGTAACAAGACCACTGTACCAGCAACAAATCGTTTCCAGTTCAACATATCACAACTCTTCAGAACGGTTAATTCTAGAATAAAGTACTGCTCCTAAGGTTGCTAGCATCATGGTTACTCCAAGGAATCCAGGCGTACTATTATCCTCGCGGTCACTATTGTCGACCATTGGTTCAGTGCCGCCATCGCCTACAATTACCTTACCAAACATATCTAACGAGATATGAGGTTCACAAGCATAGTAGAACGTTGTATTCTCTGTGAATGTATAATGGAATTCAACAGTAACATTTGATGCTCCTGAAGTAATCCCACCTTCCACAAACGTAGCTGATTTATATTCTTCAACTTCCTTAACATTGTGCTCCATCTCTGCATCGGACCATGACCAGCAAACAGTTTGATCTACTTCAATAGAAACCACTGATGGAGAGAATTTATATCCACCTGAAGAAAGTCCAATTGTAACATCACATACCACATCTACAGGTGGCATCAATACCTTATCAATAACATGGATTACGCCATTACTAGCAGCTACATCTGCAATTGTCACTGTAGCACCTCCAACCATCACTGTTCCATCTGCGACTGTGAATGATGCTTCATCACCATTGACCATTGTTACAGTCAATCCATCTGTTACATCAGCGGCATTGACTGCTCCAGAATAAACATGGTACAGCAAGATATCTGTAAGTGTTGCAATATCTTCATCTGTAGTAAATGAATCCAAATCGATTCCTGCATCAGTGAATGCTTGATCTGTTGGTGCAAATACTGTGAATGGTCCATCTCCTTGAAGCGTTGTAACTAAGTCAGCCTTAGTCAAAGCAGCGACCAAGGAACTGTGTATTCCTGTTGCCATTGCAGTCATAGCAATATCAACTGCTGGAGTCCACATGTAATCTTCACAAATTGCTTGACTAACGTTTGAAACCTGATGTGTAACTGAGTTGTAACATCCGGTGACATTTTGACCATTCATTTCGTAATCTTCGACATACATGTATGATTCACATTCAGTTGCATTGGAGCCTGGCACAATTGTGTGGGTCACCATGTTGTAGCAAATCTCACCTTGAGGTGTTAGATCTGCTGGTGGCATTAACACCTTATCGATTACATGAATAATTCCGTTAGATGAGGCTACATCGGCAGTGGTTACATTAGCATCCCCCACCATAACTGCACCATCTGTTACTGTGAATGATGCTTCATCACCATTGACCATTGTTACAGTCAATCCATCTGTTACATCAGCGGCATTGACTGCTCCAGAATAAACATGGTACAGCAAGATATCTACTAGAGTAGCATTTTCTTCATCTGTATCAAATGTTGACAAATCTATTCCAGCCGCTGTGAACGCAGCATCGGTTGGAGCGAACACTGTGAAGGGTCCGTCGCCTTGAAGCGTAGTCACTAAATCAGCGTGGGTAAGTGCTGCGACCAAGGAGTCATGAACTCCGGTGGACATGGCATTTGTCGGTATGTCATCGTTCTCATCGGCAGCCACATTGAGTGGTACCGCTGATAATAAAAATAAGGCTACTAGCATGCTAACAATTTTAATTTGCATGATTTTGGCCTAGTGGGCTAGTATATGACTTTTTGTTTAAATCCGAGACAGAATATTATTGTTGAAATCATTGATTTTATAGGGATTCTAAACTCTTTGTTCAACAGATGAAATTCTTGATGATAACTATCGTGTCGGTACCGTTGTATTCAACTGAAACGAGCATAAGC
>OOFV01000046.1_pt1 | contig 11959 bp, 14 predicted proteins | sample 1670561 | NCBI WGS metagenome assembly OOFV01 (sample SAMEA98158168, study PRJEB22522) | marine metagenome | biome: marine biome; feature: marine water body; material: seawater | place: Arctic Ocean | collected 26-Sep-2015 | depth 55 m
TAAGCAATGTCGTTCTCTTGGATAACAATCCAAATGCATTCCTTCAGCCAAGGAATGGCATGTCAATCATTGACTTTTATGGAGAAAATGATTTGGACAGAGAATTAGCAATGGTGAGCGGTTTTCTTAAGTCTTGCAGCAACAGTAGATATTGCCCAGATATTAGAGATGCCGCCAGTCAATGGCAGAAGACCTTTTATGATACTCACAACCAAAGGGCAGCCGAGTATTTGGAAGTTGACACGAAGGAGCCAAGTTTGGAGGTCAGTGAGTGGGAAGAGGATGGTGGTACCACCTGCAGTGTTGAGGATGAAGATTTTGGTACGGATGAGGATGGTGGTAGTGCTGTTGAGGGTTTGGACGATACCGATGAGATACGCGACGACAAAGATACGGACAAGGATGATACCGACGATGCCGCAGATGGTGACGAAGATACAGAGCAGGCTAAAGAACAGTACGGGTATGGCTTGGTGAAATGCAAAGACGAGAATGGTAGATGTTGTCGAAGGTCATTGAGAAACAGAGGTATAGTGAAAAAATACATGTAGATTTGATTTGAATGATCTGATTCCTTTTTTCTTTTCTTTTTTGAATACGATGACAGCAAAATGCGATTGAAGTTGAAGTTTGAAGAGATGAATGTCAGGTGGTGGTACTGTAGAACCGGTAAATTTTTTTGATTGGATTGTTATCGTTTTACAGTACTTACCTTGTTGCCTCTTCAATTTTATCAGCGAATCTCCGTCCTACCGCTATTTCTTTTTTCATGTATCTTCAAGATGTCCTTCAGATCAGCTCTCAAGACCAACCTTTGCTCTCGCCTTCGTACCAGCAGCCCAGTGACTTGCTTGCCGTGCTCGCTCTTTTCTTCATTCATCGCATTTATCAGGACCGATTTACTAGCATTATCTTCACAGCTGGGATCTGTATAAAATCATCCACTTTACTAAAGGCCATGAAAAGACTCTGCGAGTTACTAATGGATATGTCGAGATCTCCTCTGCAATGACACCTAAAATTGATTGAATTGGCACAACCTCAGTCAAAATATCTTGACACGGAAGAAGGACCCGTGTCAAGACTAGGCTTTGTAGGTTGTGCAATTGCATTTTGCAGTTTACGTTAGACGAACCTAGTCCAGTTTCGCTTTCGATTCAATCAATTGTCACCATGCACGTGTGATCGCATTTCACGGTAACTCCTCTCTTCATGTGCTGGATCCCGTCTATGTGAACTGCCTTGGCGTAGGCAGACGGGCTTGAGCTATCGATGGTGCTCCTTTGCATCTTCGATATGACCAAACGTTCACACCATTTCAATTTTTGTCCAACCTTTCCTGTCCCTCGTTGCTCGTACTCGTATGGGGTAAGTTTCGTTTCATTTGACCTTTGCAATTAATTTGTTCCACGCCTAGTTCTCATCTTTCTCTTGTGATGATGTCCTTGAGGTCTCTGAAGAAGGTGAACTCATCGTCAATCACGTACCGGTACTATGTATGGCTCTCGTAAGAAGGGAATTATAACGCATATATACGTGAATTGAGAACCATTTGAGTCAGATTGTATTGCACCATACACCAAGATTTTTCCATCACTGGATATTCCAATAAACTCGAGACTGTCGGCGTTTAATGACTGGCGTAGCTACTGGAGATCGTTGGAAAGTGAAACATATACTCCGAGTAGAGTATGATATGTTAGTTTCGTGATTGCACTAGTTCAGCATCTATCTCACGTCGGATTTTGATGAGTTACGGTACGTGTACGGGAGGTTTAGGAACAGAATGTGCGATGTACAGTGTGTGCGTGGAGTGCGAGAGGCGAGAGGCGAGAGTGGGTACCGGTACCAGGCAGAGCGTATCAGAGCACATACCAACAACTACCGGTATGTATCATATCGATAGTACCAACTCTATCTGTCCTTTTTCGATGTTGATGTTGAGTCGTATTTGTTTTACTACACTACTGTAGTAGTGCACCAACAGATAATATTCTGGCATGTTGATAAAATCACTTCTCATCACTTTCACTTGCGGTACACGTACATGTACTAGTACATTCAAATCGTTTTACATTTACATTTTAATTTTTTTAAACCAGAGAAGCAGGTTGAATGAATTTAAATCAATCATTCTTAATCTTGAACACATTGAATCAATCTAGCCTTCCCAACTTCTTTAAACATTCCTCAACACTTTCTCTCGCCTGGCCTGTGTTCCCGAGGCTACACACATTTCCAAATAATAACATATTCACAGGCATATATGCAGGAGGGGTAAAGTAACCCCACCATGCAACCCGCACGTATACGTCACAAGCTTATAAAACATCTTCACAATGCACTCTACACCATCCTGGAAGCTTATTTTCTATCCATTCCTTATCAGAAAGTTCTTGATCTGCTATTGACATTGTATACACATCGCCATAGGGGCAGTTCAGTGAAATCGTATCGTATTGCTTCGTTTCTGGATTTATTGTAGCATCGGCAGAAACTCCTCCACAATCATCACAATACCACCATTTGTCATCATAGCCAGCCCAATGAGGAAACGCGATACATGAGATGACCTTGCAAGATTTGCATGGAGTCGATATGCCATTCCCTTGCATCAAGATTGAAAAGGATGCTACCATTACTACCAACGTTACAATTATCCCAAAGAAACGAGAAACATTATGTTTGGTGGTGGTCCATAGTGTTTTGTTTTTACTGACGCTGTCAAACATTTCGGTAGATACGCGTTGCATAGTTGATGTTGCACACATGAAACCAAAAATCATTCCTCCCAAGTCTGCAGAATGGATGTAAAAGGGATTGAAGCATTTGAGAAAGGTTTGTTCTTGGTATGTGTACGTGTATAATAATATGCAAAACACTGTGCATGTATGAAACACTCACGAGTAAAGTTGTCCACAAATGGTGTCAGACCAATGAGACAATTGACAAAAATGTCCAACACAAGTACCAGTAGCACATACATATTGCTATGTTTGTTTCTGTCATTGTTGTTGACAAAATCGTTGAATAGGAGCCCCCAATTCATACAGATATCTGCTAGGCACGCCCCAATCAATCCAAAAATTCCTCCACTAGCACCTACAGATATAAAGTTTGGTAAAAAGATGGCGCTCAGTATCGTCCCTCCTATACCGGGAGCAACGAACAAAAGCATACTCGCAAAGAAGCCATGACACTGCTCGATGGCCTTCCCAATAAACCACAGCGCAAGCATATTCAGAGTGAAGTGAATGAGTCCCGCATGAAGGAACATTGCAGATAGTACACGCCACGCTTGTCCCTCTTGTACAATCAAACGGCTGTCCTTTGCGCCCATCTCCACTAACGTAGCTGAACTGGGACCAAGCATTGGATTTACTGATATGGGTTTAAGTGTCCAATTATCATTCCTTGCAATGGACGTTATCATGCATGCAGTGCAAATCGTAAGGATGATATATGTGAAGAATGGTCTATTCTTTCCAGTTGTTTTCTCTTCGACGCATTCAAACCATGCCTTGTATCTATAGATGCTGTGAGATTTTTTTGTACATGACTAGAAGCATTGAATTCATTCTATAGAAAAGAAAAAAGATTGACTTACGGTTCACCGTTTGCACGCCGACACGCAGCGATTTCTGCCCACTCAATATCTGTTCTCACAACAGCTAAATGCTCATAGTCCAAGAATGCCCCAAGGCCTCTCGTGCCCAAACTTTTTCCTCCTCTTGTTTTGTGCGAACTGAAAGACAATGATACGCCTTACGATGATGATGATGATGATGATCATCATCATCATCATCATCGTTGTCATTGTCCGTGTCTTTCTTGGGACGATCTTCCAATCTCAATCCCAATTTCTCCGTAATGAAATTATACGAGGGGACATTGAACTTCGTACCGCCAGTTATATAAGTGAATGGAAGTGATTTACTATCAAAGATGGTGTAGGGGGTGGAATTGAGGTGGAGGATGTTGGCTAGTGTGAGACCTGCATAGCTTGCGCCAATGATTGCAACGTTTACGTGTACATCTACGTGGTCATGATCGTGAGGAAGTTTGGATTGGGTCTGCTCCTGCTCGTGGTCCATCACATTCCCTGGATACAGCTGTGGCTTGGTTATGTGTTTTTAGTAATGATGAGGTTGAATCAACGCCTGGGTAGAACGAACTGGGTGGTTGCTATTGTTTTTACAAATAGGATGGCATTTGGCATTGCATTGACCGCGTTGTAGTTTCTGCATTTATTCAAGAAGAAATAGACACGAAAACAATAGAAGGGAATCAGGGGGCAAATTAGTTGCACCCCCTCACAATCGCCCTTTTATTTGAATGAATCGAATCAATCTTTTGTATCTGGTCTTTTCCCCATTCGCCATTCAACATCAAACGGGCCACTACAAAAAAGAACATGGCAGACTTTACACTTGGTGCAGCTGCCTGCATCTAAACCATTGCAAAACCTTGTGTCGGCCTTTGTGACCTATGGGCTAAAGAATTCAGAGGGTACTTACTGCATTGAGAAAAGTCGAGTTCTCGAAAGGCAAGGCAACACAAATGGTTCAGGCATGGCGAGTCTAGCTGAAATTGAGAACTTTATCGCTTCTGCTCTTCAAGATGCCTTGGATGACGATGCGTACGCTGGTGATCTTTTCAATCTATTTCGTCCATGCCTTGGAACTCCTGCCTTTAACCGGGCAAAAGAGCTTTTACCTCCAGATCTCTGCGGCTTTGTACGATGTTTTCACTAGTGTTGATGGTGGTAAAGGCCGTACCAAAGATGACGATGCAAGGATCGGTTTGGAGGAATTCTTGGGGATATATGTACTCTGGGTGGGCTCGGCTTTCAGGCTCTCCAGGGACTTGACAGTGATAAAAAAGCCACGAATCATTTCAAGGCAGTTGATGTCAACGGTGGCGGCTTCGTTCTCTACGGAGAATGGTCCAAATACATTAGGGCTCAGGAGGTCAAAACTAAAACGCATCTTGGTACGCTCTTGAGTGGAAACCGAAAGCCTAAAACGATCGCCGGCGGAAGGAAGAATAGTAAAGGTAGCAACTTGAGCACCAGAAAAGTTACAACATTTTTAAAGTATCTCCACGCATGAAAAAGACCATCCAGCCCTACTGTACGCTGAGAAAAACTCCGATGCTCTGAAGTTAAGAAAGACTGGTTCATGAAATGTGACACGAATGGAACTGGCGAGTGCAGTCTTGCCGAAGTAGGTGGATTTGTCTTGACTACATTGAAGAAAAGCTATGACCAGAAATTGGGCCAAAAATATTCAAGCAATTCAGACCTTCTTACATGTTTCCCCACAATGGTGCCAAGAATCTCAAGGCAAATGCAAGCGGTAACGATGGTGATTACATCAATTTTCAAGAGTTTTGGATTATAAATGTACACTTAAAAGAGTTTATGCAGGAATGCTTGATGCGTCAATGAAAAGGACGACAGGGGGCTTGAGCAGAAAGAACGGCTTAGTGGTTTCATGAATCTTACTAATACAGGTTTTGTCCACTCAGAAGAAGCTTGGCTCACAAGGAGTCGCTGGAGGAACAGACAACGGAATCGAAGGATTCCAAGGAGAAGATTATGGCTATGGAGGAGAGGAGGTTGTGTCCATGTATCATGAAAAGGCGCGTGCAGAGATTGAGGGATATGCCGCAGCAGCATATGAGGATTCAATGATCGCCGTTTTTCGTTTGTGGTTTTGAGATGAGGCTTTGTTCAAAAACCGTTGCGTGAGATTTGAACCTCAATCTAACCAAAACGGTATGTAAAGTGACTGGTATTAGGAACGTGTCCGAAGGAAGGTCTTGCGGACCTCATCGAGTTTGAAGGAATTGACTACACGTACGTGTAGCCATTGTGCATTTCATACTGAACATACTCAACGAATAAAGAAGTGAATACAAGCTGTGTATCATTACTACACGTAGTTCAAATTCCCCATGTTCATGTTATTTTTATAATTTATACACCAAAATTATCGACTTCGTCCCCACCTAGGCTCTCATCTTCTATCACATAATTGTCCCCCTCAAACAATTCAAGTTGTTGACCCATAGTGATCACCTGACGGTTCAATGTCTTCGCAATAGACCTATATTTCCTAGCTTCTTCGAGTGCCTCGTCACGTTCCTGCATCGTTAAAGCCAAAGTTCCCGAATTCCCATTACCAACTCTACAGTAATACAACAGTACAGTATATATTGCTGCCCAATTAATTTAATATGCCGCCAGCTCCCACACCAAAATCCCCAAGGGATGTAGTAATAGTATCCACAGTGCGAACCCCTCTCTGCCGAGCACGCAAAGGAGCCCTAGTCAAAATCGCTCCCTCCACCCTTCTCTCCACCGCCCTAAAAGGATGCTTCTCCAAACTGCCCTCTCCCAACCTCCAACCCTCGGACGTGGAGGATGTATGCGTCGGAAATGTCCTCTGTCCGGTCAATGCGGTAGTAGCGCGCATGGCTCAAATCTCTTCCGGAATTCTGTACACCACCCCCCTATCGACGACCAATCGACAGTGCAGCTCCGGTCTGCAGGCAGTCGCCAACATCGCCAATGCCATCACAGCGGGACAGATCGATGTGGGAATCGGGGCAGGATTCGAATCCATGTCAGCCCAGCCCATGCACAAACAGCCCATGCCGGATGTGGACTGGGACAAGATGCAGACCTGCAAGGATGCCATGGATTGTCTCGTGCCCATGGGCGTCACGAGCGAAAATGTTTCCAAAAAGTATGGGCTGACTCGAATCGCTTTGGATGAGTTTGCGGCGGCCAGTCATGCAAAGGCTGCCAGTGCCCGAGCGAGGGGATTGTTTGTCGATGAGATTATTCCGGTTGGAGATGTCAAGGAGGATGATGGGATCAGGCCAGGGACGACTGCGGAGTCGTTGGCCAAATTGAAGCCGGTGTTTGATCCTGAACATGGATCGACGACAGCTGGGAATGCAAGTCAGTTGACAGATGGTGCTGCTGCTGTTTTGCTCATGACGAGGGAAGAAGCCGAAAAGAGATATTTGCATATATTGGGAGTCTGGCGTTCGTTTGTGGTCAAGGGTGTACCACCGAGTATTATGGGAATTGGACCTGCTGTTGCTATTCCTCCGGCTTGTGCAAAGGCCGGTGTGAAAGTTGATGATATTGATATCTTTGAAATCAATGAAGCCTTTGCCTCGCAGGCTTCTTGGTGTATTGATGAGTTGAATATCCCAATGGAGAAGGTGAATCCTAATGGTGGAGCCATTGCTCTTGGACATCCTTTGGGTGCGACTGGTACACGGGCAAATAGCCACGCTGCTTCATGAAATGAATCATAGAGGAAAGAGATTTGGTGTTGTGAGCATGTGCATTGGAACGGGTGCTGGAGCTGCGGCTGTTCTGGAAGTGGAACAACGCACTTCGTCTTTGTAAATTCAATTCAATGCAATTCAATTGAGGATTACTAGCTACGTGTAGTTACGTTACGTTATGTTACATTACATTTCGCGTTCAGTATGTGTAGTAGTCAATTGTATAGTACGTGTACGTAGGTCAAAGTAAGATACCTCTCATTATTGATGTTGCAATTTCAATCACGACAGCCTTATGTACATCGCAAAGAATCAGATTTCCGCTAAAACAACGGTATCCTCTTGAAATTGATCTCGATGCTTCATGCTATCATGCCATGGTCAATGCGAAGGACACATATTATACACACGTACCGGTACACACACCGGTACGTGTAATGTCAATTTGTTTTCACAAAATTTCAAACATTCAAAACAATTTCAAATTTGAGCAGAGCTTACACTCGCTCGGCCCACACCATTTGTGTTTCTTCGCCTGCACAATCAAGAGATGGAACCAGCAAAAATCCTTTCAAAGATTGAAGATGGGAAAGAAAAGTAGAAGGCACCCAGAGAATGGCGAAGGACACATTGGCAAACAAGAAGGACGGGACAGACCGCTGCCACGCATTCATATTTTAAGAAAAAATCGAGAAGCTACGTGTAGTGAAATCAGAACATCCGGAACAGTTATATCAGGCTCTGTCTCTTGAATCCGCTGTGCTTGATGATATAAAGGTTTCGACCAAAACATATTGACCTGAGCTATGTGTATTGTTGTCTTGCTAATATGCACCGTTTCCTTTGTACGACCAGGTCCGAAGGATATGACAAAGGTGTTACACACTTCATAAGGGGGAGGGACCTGAGAAGGGGGGAGATTGACAATGATACCGGATTGGGTTGTTTCGAAGCGCAGAATATTTCATGATATCTGGAGTTTGAAAGGTTTGACGAGGCGGCGGAATCGGTCAAAGAAGCATGTTCAAGGAGGTTGAAGGGCCTCACTCCATTCTGGTTTCCAGAATGGTACGTGTGTATATCAGTTGAATTATTTATTATTCAGACTTCTCGTAGTTTGGAAGCTAAAGAAAAGCACAAGCTCGTGTGCGAAGTTCATCTTCTGGTCTTCGATGAAATTGATAGATGATGGGAACCCCAAAGCCAATCTATTGCATGTGCACTCCTCGCATTTTCTTCAGCAGACCAGGACGAGCTTCAAAATGCAGTAATTTATACTGATACATTTCTTTCTGTATCCCGGAAGCGGCAACACCATGTTGTCGAAGCGAGGAGAACAATACGAAAGATGTTGCAAATACCGTACCGCCACGAAACATTTGCAAAATGCTCTTGTCATTCGAAAGAAATTGAAGTCCGAAGACTCTCCCATCAAAAGGTGGTAGATATTTACGTCAAAATGGGACGGGTGTATTTGAATTGCGGTGCTAGAAATAAACAAAGGGCATGCTCTAAAGGTATTTGAGATGGCTCTTTCCAAAGCACGTCATTGGAACGATTTTATACTCCTGCCACCAACGTCACGGGGAGGCTGCAAAGTAAAAAAATACTGCAACAGAAAACACCACCAGGAGAAGACATGGAGAGAGCGAGTCATTAAAAACATGATAAAATGCTTTGTACATTCTTGAAACGATGGCGAAGGGCGTAGAGAAAAATGAAGAAAGGAGAGCGATTAAGAGACTCTCTTGAGGCCGTCATGAATAACTTTCTCGATATGATTAAGTGCGAGTATTCCAAAGACAACAATTCCAGTGGTTTTATAAGAGAGATCGATTAAAAGGGCGCAATTTGAAGTATGAATAGCAGGTGTATCGGTGATGGGGTTGATTCGTGCCACACAGGGATTACCTGCATTACCATAAAAATTCTACCTAAGGGGCTCCAATAATGTGACAAGGTTCCATTCATTCTAATTTACTGTGACTCCACCATGCCCCTTTCTTTCTAACGATCACTAGTAGTTTAATTGGATAGTTTTAGAACCTTCATCCTCCTTTATCTTTATTGTCATCGTCGGTACTCTTTCACCACCGTCGGCTTCTACTGTGAACACCGGTACGCGGAAGGGTGTTATCGTCGTGTCTAGCAGATTTTGTGGAGTGAAATAGATAAAAGGCAAATGGACTGAATAATTTTGTGATCGCATCAGAAACAGAAACAGATCTTTTGTAAGAATTCAATTCAATGCCCATTTGCACCTCAATCTTTACCCCGAAGAGGAAAACAGATTATATAACTAATCAGCAAGATCATCGACATTGACGACGAATTGTAAAACCTGAATGACACGCCAAGATGATCGATGCCTTCTTTCACTCCAATGATTCCTGCAACTATCCCTCTATGTGTCCTTCAACAGCTGCTGGTTCTGACCTTCGTAATTAGTAGTTGAAAATTTCAACTGTTTACCAGCAATCAAATCTAAGGATACAATAAATATCGTATGCTTGCATCTTTCATCTTCAGTCCTTGTCATACCTCACAGATTCAAGATATCGTCCCAGATTTTTCCATGCGCATATTAGAGCATGGAGGTTGCAAATTCGACTGTTGCAAGAAGGAAGAAAGAAGCTACACAGTAGCGGCAATTTTCACGGGCAAAATCTCATTGTCTTGCAAGCAGCATAATCGTAAGATCTCTCTGGGCGGAACGAGCTCGATGCGATCAAATTCTTCACTATAACCAGCTAGTGCAGTGTTACTACATGTAGCCAAGAGCAGCACCTGGTACTAGATAGCGGTGCTACTGCTGCTGCTGTAGCACAAGAAACATGCACGAATAGTTGCTATTAAATCAAAAATCCTCTCTATGAAAATTCCTCGGTCCCTGAAAGTGACCTAGAACCCTACTTCAGTGAAAAAAATTATTGAATGATGGATGATAGATAGTGTATTGGTGGTAATTGTGTACACAATAAAGATATTTGTAGGTAACGGGTGTAGCTAGACCTAGTTGTTATGTTTTTATCTTCGAGCTTTTTTTAGCTTTTTGCTGAAGTCTTTTGCTGAACCGTTAAATTTCTAACGCATTTCAACCTTTAAACTTGGTTTGGACCTGGTTTGGACTAGAATTTCAAATTGATAGAAATAGTCCAAATCCACTTCATCCAAATCGCGAACGAAGCTGTCTGATTTGAGGTAACTTCATGCATTTCGAGGGGTAGGGGTAATTAATAAATAATACGACCCCCCCTCTTGAAGGTGGAAAATTCTGCAATTGCGCCACGTAGAATTCCACGTAGGAACCAAAACGATGGCATGTTGTTGGAAACAAATCAACGCAAGTTCACACTTTGTTGTATCAGTACAGTAGAGTTATAAGCAAGAATGAATTTCTCATGTGAATGCGTAGTCCCCCGTGACGTTAAAATCCCCCCGTTTGCTTTCGCAGCAAACACCCTTGCATTGATTGCCGTTGGCGTGTCCTGCTTTATCGCTGGCGCGGTTGCATCAGTAATCATTGCTCGTTTTGGCCGTGCGTGGAAGGTTTCTGCGGTGAGAGCAGCATCTGCTGTTCAAACTTCGATGAAATCCTCGGTCCTTTTCAACATTTGTCTTGTTGCATTTGTTTCCCTTGTGGCGCAATCCAACTTGATTGGATTCGGAAAAGTTTTCCTCGAAATCAGTCGTAGTGTCTGGGAAGAAAGAAAGGTACGTTTCTGAAAATCAATTCCCCGTTTACCATGATCCCATTCAATCAATCTGACATTGAGTTTTATTTTATCCTACACTAATACGTGTACACCACCACAAAAAACAATGACAGGCGGATTTCTTTCCTGTGGTTTCCATCATCGTCAGCGCTGTCTTGGCACTGAAAGTGTTTGCTCGTGTTGGTTCTTGGAAGGGCCTTCATGATGGCAGGAACGAAGATGCATCTGATGAAGATATTTCTGTCGCCGATGAGACGGATGAGCATTATGTAAGTTTGTTTCTCTCTTTCGTTCTTTTTTTCAATCAAGAAAGATTTGATTGTCGCTTGGCTTGTCACTGACACTGTTTCTTTCTTTCAATTCACTTTCACGTCATAGGCAGAAATCAGCAACGCCGTACCTTATCTTTTCGAGGATCCGGGCGATGATTATACTCTCGCGCATGATGTCCCCGCTGCTGGTGCTGGTTTACCTGCTCTAATGAAAAGGTGGTTGGTCCTCGATATGGACGAAACCATGATCAGAACATATAGGGAAGATCAAGACGAAGAAACTGAAGATTTCAGATTCTTAATCGAAGGTTTTGACGAGCAGTTTCGCGTAAAACTTCGTCCTGGTTTGCTGGAATTTTTGGAGGACGTGTCTTGCCATTATCGCCTTGCTGTCTTCACTGCCGGAAAAGAGGAATATGCACGACCGATCTTGAAGCACATCGATCCGCAGGGAAAGTTCTTCGAGAGGATGCTTTTCCAGCACCACTGCGACCAAACGACATTTGCAAAAGACATTACTTTGATTGAGAAAGATTTAAGCAATGTCGTTCTCTTGGATAACAATCCAAATGCATTCCTTCAGCCAAGGAATGGCATGTCAATCATTGACTTTTATGGAGAAAATGATTTGGACAGAGAATTAGCAATGGTGAGCGGTTTTCT
>OOFV01000048.1_pt1 | contig 11807 bp, 9 predicted proteins | sample 1670561 | NCBI WGS metagenome assembly OOFV01 (sample SAMEA98158168, study PRJEB22522) | marine metagenome | biome: marine biome; feature: marine water body; material: seawater | place: Arctic Ocean | collected 26-Sep-2015 | depth 55 m
ACCAAATAAATTTTCTAATCTTGGAATAACTTCCGATAATGTTAACTGATTTTTTTCAAGTTTCGAAACAATTTCAGTAATAATTTGTTCTCCGTCAGCTAATAGCTTAGTTTGAACAGAAGCACTTTCTAAAATTTTTCGGCGTTCAAAATAAATTACCTTCCGCTGTTTATTAAGAATTTCATCATATTCAAATAAATTTTTTCTTGAATCATAAGTAAGTTCTTCTAATCGTTGTTGAGCAGAATCTAAACTTTTTGATAATAATTCAGCTTCAATTGGTGTATCGTCTAAAAACTGGTTCTTCATAAATTCTTGCATTTTTGGACCACCAAACAATCGTAATAATCGGTCCTCTAAACTTAAAAAGAATTGTGAAGTTCCAGGATCTCCTTGCCTAGCACAACGACCTCGTAATTGGTTATCGATTCGCCTTGAGTCATTTCGTTCAGTTCCAATAATATATAAACCACCAAGATTTTTTACAATTGTATTATCAATTCTTTGATTTTTCTTTTCAAAAATAGATAATTCATTAATTAAAAATTTCAACGCCTCTTGATAATTATTTATTGGAACCCTCGTTTGATCAGTTTCATTTAAAATCCGAAGAATATCGGTATCTGATAAACTTTTAAATTTTGAATTATTTAATAATAGAGTTAAAACGCTTATAAATTTCTGTGAAATTCCTGTTAACTGACTTGTTAATGGAAAAACTGTAATAAAATTATTTGAGTTAACTTGGGTTTTGTAAGATACTAAAACAGTATAAAGTTGTTTAAGAACCTTAAATTTAATATTCCCACCTAAAATAATATCAGTACCACGCCCAGCCATATTTGTTGCAATGGTAATACTATTCCGATTCCCAGCTTGTGCAACAATTTCAGACTCTCGTCTTACATTTTCTGGCTTAGCATTTAAAATTTGATAAGGTAACTTATATTCGTTCAATAATTGACCTAACATTTCTGATTTTTCTACACTTGTCGTTCCAACTAAAATTGGTTGACTGTTTGTAGAAATTTTTTCACATTCCTTTGCAATTGCGGTCCATTTCGATAATTCATCCTTATAAATTAGATCAGGTAAATCATTTCGTAAATTAGGCCGTGCTGTTGGTATTTCAACAACAGGTAAATTATAAATTTTTTCAAATTCAATTTCTGCTGTTTTTGCCGTACCAGTCATTCCTGAAAGTTTAGGATACAGTAAAAAGAAATTTTGATACGTTACCGAAGCTGCAGTTTCGTTATTTTGACGGATTGTAACTCCTTCCTTAGCTTCCACTGCTTGGTGTAACCCATCACTCCAACGCCGATCAGGCATAATTCGACCAGTAAATTCATCAACAATGATAATCTGATCATTTTGAACAATATAATGAACATTACGGAAAAATAACGTTGTTGCTTTTAGAGCATTAATAACATAAGGAATCCATGGGTCATTTGGATTATATAAATCAGTAATACCTAAAATTTCTTCAATTTGAATTGCCCCTTCTTTAGTTAAAATAACATTTTTGTTTTTTTCATCCACTTTAAAATGAATGTTAACTTCTAAATAATCAATAACTTCGGCAGCAACGATATATTTATCAATTGAAGTTTGAACTGCATTTGAAATAATTAAAGGAGTTTGAGCTTCATCAATTAAAACTGAATCAACCTCATCAACAATACAATAATTAAAGGGTCTTAAAACAACTTCATTAATATTTAAGGCCATATTATCACGAAGATAATCAAAACCTAATTCACTATTGGTAACATATGTAATATCTGCGTCATAATTTTTTTGTCGTTCTCTAACTTCCATATCTTCTTGAATCAATCCGGTATTTAAACCTAAGAATCGATAAACTTGAGCCATTGAAAGTTGATCACGACTGGCTAAATAATCATTAACAGTTACAATATGTACACCTTTTTTAGTAATGGCATTTAAATATGCGGGTAAGGTTGCCACTAAGGTTTTTCCTTCTCCCGTTCTCATTTCTGCAATTTTCCCACTATTTAGTACTAACCCTCCAATAAGCTGTACATCATAGTGACGTAAACCAAGTGTACGAACACTTGCTTCCCGAGTTAAAGCAAAAGCTTCAGCTGTTATATTTGTCAAATCAGAATTTGCCTGATACTGTTTCCGTAATTGACTAGATTTTAAACGAATTTCACTATCAGTTAATGTTTGAAATTTAGATTCTAATGAATTAATTTCAGTAACTAAAGTTTGATATTCATTTGCAATTGAATTTTTTTTAAATGGATTTTTTAGCATTTAGTATGAAAGTGTCTTTCTATACAATAATATTTACACGTTTATGACTTGCATCTTTATGATCAAACTTTACAATCCCGTCAGTTAAAGCATATAATGTAAAATCTTTTCCACATCCAATATTTAAACCCGGTTTAAATTTCATACCGCGTTGACGAATGATGATATTACCTGCTTTTACAGTTTGACCACCAAATTTTTTTACACCTAGTCGTTTCGAGTTTGAATCACGACCATTCTTTGTACTACCTGCTCCTTTTTTATGAGCCATACTTAAACTCCTATTTTCTAAATTTACAATTTAATTAATACTAATCTCTTCAATTAACACACGTGTTAATTCTTGACGATGACCTTGTTTTTTACGAGTTTTTTTCTTTGGTCGCATTTTATAAACAATTTTTTTACGATCACGTAAATGTTCTAAAACTCGACCAGTAATTTTTACTTCATTTAAAAAAGGTTTACCGATTAAAATTTCACCGTCATTATTTAATAATAATACACGATTTAAGGTAATTTCTTTCCCTAATTCTGTTGGAATACGGTTTAAATCATAATATTTTCCCGTTTCAATCCAAAACTGTCTTCCACTAATTTCTACAATTGCATATTTCATATTTTATTCGACGTCATATTTCAAAAAGTTGAACTACAAGCTATTGTACTAAACTTATTTTTGTCTAGTCAAATTATTTAGAACTAGATTTTAATTACTTATACTTTTTAACATCCAAAGTTCATTGTAAAAAAATTCAAGAGCTTTTGAACGATAACACTCTTTATTACTAATAATCGATAATGTTCGTGTTATTTTGATATTTTCAATAGTAATAATTTCAATCGTTTCTAATTTAATTTCTTTCTCAATGGCTGATAAAGAAACAAAAGCAGCACCTAACCCTAAACTTACAGCAGTCTTAATAGCTTCAATAGAATTTAGTTGCATAATAACATTAAACTGTTTGGTTTCAATATCATTTTGAATTAAAATATTATCAATAAATTTTCGAATAGTTGATGTGGAATTTAACGTTATAAAATTTAAGTGATATAAGTCGTCTTTATTGATTTTTTTTTGTTTTTTAAGGGCAAATGGGTGCGATTGAGGAACAATTAGAATTAACTCATCTTCGACAAAGTTTTCGATTTCTAAATTTTTTTTTAGTTCTTCAGGTACATCCCCTCCAACAACAGCGATATCAATTTCACGATTAACAACTTTTTTTGCAATTACTCTTGTTGAATCAACTTGAACATTAATATTAATTTGTGGGTAGTTTTGGGCAAATAAAGCCAAGACTCTTGGCATTAAGTATGTTCCAATTGTTTGGCTTGCACCAACTATTAAATTTCCACGGTCCCCATTTTTTACATCATTTAAAGCTCGACAACTTTCTTCACATAGAGCAAGAATTCGTTCTGAATATTGTAAAAATACCTTCCCACCTTCAGTTAAAGAAATTGTATTATTTTCTCTATTAAATAAAATTATACCTAATCGAGTTTCGAGAACTTTAATTTGTTTACTTAACGATGGTTGAGATACATATAAAATTTCGGCAGCTTTCGTAAAACTTTTTTCACTAGCAACGGCTTTTAGAATTCGTAATTGTTGTAATGTAAAAGGAAGAATCATATTATTAATAATCACGCTGAATAATTAATAAATTTTAGTAAGTATTGAATACTCAAAAGGCTTGAATTGCGGATGGAGAGACTCGAACTCTCAAAACAAAAGTTACTAGGACCTAAATCTAGCGCGTCTACCAATTCCGCCACATCCGCTTTAATATTTTGAAACATTATTAAAAAAATAAATTTTTAAATCTTAAAGTAAGACTTAAAAATTTATTCATCTACATAAATACTGTAAATAAAACTTGTCGGTTTGCCTTGCAAAACGGATTTTGCTAATGATAAAGATTTTTGTGCAGCTTTATTTGCTTTTCTTTTCCAATTAGCTTTACGACTGTCTCTTTTTGTTTTTGATGTTCGTTTCTTTGGTACTGCCATAGTTTTTATAGATAATTACTAAAACCTAAAGACATTATATAAGTATAACAAGGAAAAATCAAATATTTTTCAATTTTTCCCTGTAATCTATTAAGATCAAGTTTCTTAACGTGATAAACGTTGAACTTGTTGAATAGCTAATGTAACGATATTTAGTAACGCCCAAGTTGCTGCTACTAATAAAGGAAGAGCAATTATAAGTAAACGAGTATCCATAGCCGAAAATCCTCTATAAATATTAAAAATTTGAATACAGAAAATGATATTAATAACTAATATTATAATCCACATTATAGTTCATATTATATAATAATATTGGAAATATTTGTTATCTATCTCTTTCTATCTTGTTGAGTTTATGACTAAATTTTAGTAAAAAGTGATTATAACAAAAAGTTCTTGGTACGGAAAAAAGTAGCTAGATTCTTAATTTAATTAAAACTTTGGCATTGAGCTATTTTCCCAGGAGGTCCCCCCCCAAGTATCTTCGCCGATTTATAACGTTTCACAGCTGAGTTCGAGATGGATCAGCGTGGTTCCGTTCAGTACACTAGAAACACCAAAGCAAAAATCTTTAAAGTAATTAAACTTTAAAGATATAGGATATCTCTAAGAAAAACTTTCTTAGAAATATCATTTAAAAATTCAAGTCCTCGGTCTGTTAGGACATCTCAGCACATACATTACTGTACTTACACTTAATGCCTATTAAACGGTTAGTCTTACCGTGACCTTACTCACTTTCGTGATGAGAATACTCATCTCGAGGTGGGCTTCCCACTTAGATGCTTTCAGCGGTTATCCACTCCATACTTAGCTACCCAGCGTTTACCGTTGGCACGATAACTGGTACACCATAGGTATGTCCTTCTCGGTCCTCTCGTACTAAAGAAGGCTCCTCTCAATATTCTAACGCCTACACCGGATATGGACCGAACTGTCTCACGACGTTCTGAACCCAGCTCGCGTACCGCTTTCATGGGCGAACAGCCCAACCCTTGGGACGTACTACCGCCCCAGGATGCGATGAGCCGACATCGAGGTGCCAAACCTCCCCGTCGATGTGAACTCTTGGGGGAGATCAGCCTGTTATCCCTAGAGTAACTTTTATCCGTTGAGTGACGGCCTTTCCACTCAGTACCGTCAGATCACTAAGACCGACTTTCGTCCCTGTTCGACTTGTAGGTCTCACAGTCAAGCTTCCTTATGCCTTTACACTCTAGATACGATTTCTACCCGTTCAGAGGAAACCTTTGTACGCCTCCGTTACCATTTAGGAGGCGACCGCCCCAGTCAAACTGCCCGCCTGAAACTGTTCTTTGACCAGATAATGATTCAAAGTTAGAAATCTAACATTAGAAGAGTGGTATCTCACTGATAGCTCCGATACTCCCGCAAGAGTATCATCAAAGCCTCCCACCTATGCTGCGCGACTAAAGTCCAATTTCAATTTCAGGTTACAGTAAAGCTTCATAGGGTCTTTCTGTCCTGGTGCAGGTAGTCCGCATCTTCACAGACAAGTCTATTTCACCGAGCCCCTCTCCGAGACAGTATCCAAATCATTACGCCTTTCGTGCGGGTCGGAACTTACCCGACAAGGAATTTCGCTACCTTAGGACCGTTATAGTTACGGCCGCCGTTCACCAGGGCTTCAGTTATCAGCTTCGCTAATGCTAACCAACTTCTTTAACCTTCTGGCACTGGGCAGGCGTCAGCCCCCATACATCGTCTTACGACTTAGCGGAGACCTGTGTTTTTGATAAACAGTTGCTTGGATCTTGTTATTGCAGCCTTATAAATAAGGCACTCCTTCTCCCGAAGTTACGGAGTTATTTTGCCGAGTTCCTTAGAGAGAGTTATCTCGCGCCCCTTAGTATACTCTACCTACCCACCTGTGTCGGTTATGGTACAGGCATTCTTTATTTATGACAGTGCAAGCTTTTCTTGGAAGTCTGATATACACCACTTCGACGCCTTAGCGTCTCGTACTCACGTCTCAACTCAAAGCGTTTTCGCCGCTTCTCAACATCTCGAACGCTTAAACCGGTAACCAATATCCGGCTGGCTTAACCTTCTCCGTCCCTCGTTGTCAATAAAAAATGGTACTGGAATATTAACCAGTTGTCCATCGACTACGCTTTTCAGCCTCGCCTTAGGTCCTGACTTACCCTCCGCGGACGAGCCTTCCGGAGGAAACCTTGGGTTTTCGGGGTATAGGATTCTCACCTATATTTTCGTTACTCAAGCCGACATTCTCACTTCTGCTTCGTCCATATCCGCTTACGCTAATACTTCGACCTACAACAGAACGCTCCCCTACCGATATATCAATATATATCGCACAGTTTCGGCAAATTACTTAGTCCCGTTCATTTTCGGCGCAGGTTTACTCGATCAGTGAGCTATTACGCACTCTTTAAAGGGTTGCTGCTTCTAAGCAAACCTCCTGATTGTCTATGCACTCCCACCTCCTTTATCACTTAGTAATTATTTAAGGGCCTTAACTGGTGCTCTGGGCTGTTTCCCTCTTGACAATGGAGCTTATCCCCCACAGTCTTACTGGTAGACTGTACACTTAGTATTCTTAGTTTGCAACGATTTGGTACCGAATTACCAGCCCGCATACGTAACAGTGCTTTACCCCTAAGCTATAACATCTACCGCTGCGCCAAAACGCATTTCGGGGAGAACCAGCTAGCTCCGAGTTCGATTGGCATTTCACCCCTAACCACAATTCATCCGCTGATTTTTCAACATCAGTCGGTTCGGTCCTCCACTTAGTATTACCTAAGCTTCAACCTGACCATGGTTAGATCACCCGGGTTCGGGTCCATAACTGGTGACAAACGCCCTATTCAGGCTCGCTTTCACTATGGCTCCAGCATTCACTGCCTTAACCTGCCACCACCTATGAGTCGCCGGCTCATTCTTCAACAGGCACGCAGGCAGACGTTTTAGTCGTCCTTCTACTGCTTGTAAGTTTACGGTTTCATGTTCTTTTCACTCCCCTCCCGGGGTTCTTTTCACCTTTCCCTCACGGTACTGTTTCACTATCGGTCATTCAGGAATATTTAGCCTTACGAGGTGGTCCTCGCAGATTCACACGGAATTTCACGTGCTCCATGCTACTTGGGATTCAATTTGATTGTTTCAATTTTCGAATACGAGACTATCACTCTCTATGGTCAAGTATTCCAAACTTGTTCTTCTAATTGTTACAGTATCGTTTATAATTGTCCCACTACCCTCAATTATGAATTGAGTTTAGGCTGTTCCCGTTTCGCTCGCCGCTACTCAGGGAATCGTTTTTACTTTCTTTTCCTCCAGGTACTAAGATGTTTCAGTTCCCTAGGTTTGCTCTTACTTATCTATGAATTCAATAAGCAGTTATTATTAAAGTTTCCTCATTCGGAGACCTCCGGATCGTAGCTTGTTTCCAGCTCCCCGAAGCGTATCGTCGGTAACCACGTCCTTCATCGCTTCTGAATGCCAAGGTATCCCCCATAAACTCTTAGTTCCTTGAATTTAACACAGAAACTCTATTAGAGTTAAAATACATTTACATACCTTTAAACGAACTAGTTTAAAGTAATTTTTAATTATTGTGGAGGTAAGCGGAGTCGAACCGCTGACAACCGCCGTGCAAAGGCGGTGCTCTACCAACTGAGCTATACCCCCGCTGGGCCATTCTGGATTTGAACCAGAGACCTCACCCTTATCAGGGGTGCGCTCTAACCAACTGAGCTAATAGCCCTTTGAATTTTTCTATTCAAAGATTTTTTATTTTAATCGACCAGAATTTTAAAATTTATAATTTTAAAAGGAGGTGATCCAACCGCACCTTCCAGTACGGTTACCTTGTTACGACTTCACCCCAGTCATCAATTCTACCTTAGGCATCCTCCTCCAAATAAATGGTTAGAGTAACGACTTCGGGTATAACCAACTTCCATGGTGTGACGGGCGGTGTGTACAAGGCCCGGGAACGAATTCACCGCTGTATAGCTGACCAGCGATTACTAGCGATTCCAACTTCATGTAGGCGAGTTGCAGCCTACAATCCGAACTTAGAACGAGTTTATAGATTAGCTTACCTTCGCAAGTTTGCATCTCATTGTCTCGCCCAATGTAGCACGTGTGTAGCCCAGGGTGTAAGGGGCATGCTGACTTGACGTCATCCCCGCCTTCCTCCGGTTTATAACCGGCAGTCTTTCTAGAGTTCCTATAAAGGCAACTAAAAACAAGGGTTGCGCTCGTTGCGGGACTTAACCCAACATCTCACGACACGAGCTGACGACAGCCATGCACCACCTGTGTATACGTTCCAAACGGCACTTCTTGCTTTCACAAAAATTCGTATCATGTCAAACCCTGGTAAGGTTCTTCGCGTTGCATCGAATTAAACCACATGCTCCACCGCTTGTGCGGGCCCCCGTCAATTCCTTTGAGTTTCACTCTTGCGAGCATACTTCCCAGGCGGGATACTTAACGCGTTAGCTTTGATACTGCACAGGTCGATCTGTTCAACATCTAGTATCCATTGTTTACGGCTAGGACTACTGGGGTATCTAATCCCATTTGCTACCCTAGCTTTCGTCTCTGAGTGTCAGTAATAGCCCAGTAAAGTGCCTTCGCCATCGGTGTTCTTTCCAATATCTACGCATTTCACCGCTCCACTGGAAATTCCCTTTACCCCTACTATACTCTAGTCAAACAGTTTCGACTGCGATTTTGAAGTTGAGCCTCAAGATTTAACAGTTGACTTGTTCAACCACCTACAGACGCTTTACGCCCAGTGATTCCGGATAACACTTGCATCCTCCGTCTTACCGCGGCTGCTGGCACGGAGTTAGCCGATGCTTATTCTTCAGGTACACGTCATTGATTCCTCCCTGAAAAAAGAGGTTTACAACCCATAGGCCGTCTTCCCTCACGCGGTATTGCTCCGTCAGGCTTTCGCCCATTGCGGAAAATTCCCCACTGCTGCCTCCCGTAGGAGTCTGGACCGTGTCTCAGTTCCAGTGTGTCTGATCGTCCTCTCAAACCAGATACTGATCGTCGCCTTGGTAGGCTCTTACCCCACCAACAAGCTAATCAGCCGCGAGCTTCTCTTCAGGCGAATAAATTCATTTCACTCGAAAGCATATGGGGTATTAGCAACCGTTTCCAGTTGTTGTCCCCCTCCTGAAGGCAAATTCTCACGTGTTACTCACCCGTCCGCTACTTGAGTTAAAAACTCTCGTACAACTTGCATGTGTAAGGCATACCGCCAGCGTTCATCCTGAGCCAGGATCAAACTCTCTTTAAATTTCCTTAAGTTTTTTTTGTAGATTTATTTTAAAAATCTATTCGTTGTTCTGCTTTTAATTGTATTCAATTACCAAATAGGATAATATTTAGAGCAAACAAATAAAATAAATAAATAATAAAATTTAATTATTTGTTATTTAGTTTTTTTGTTTAAAGTATTACTTAATTTAAAAAATATAATTAATTAAGTAATAAATTTATTCATAAAAGTATCAAACATATAGTCAGAATCATTCGAAAGTTTACAAATTAAATTTGATGATAATTCAGGTAAATGATGTAAATTCTCCGCTAAGGGTTTTGTTATTTGTTGATGTTGAGAAAGATTTTTTAAAATTCGGTCTGGTAAGAATTCAATCTCAAGATGAGCATAATTCTTTTTCATGAAATTTAAAATATCAATTCGGTCTGTATACCAGAACTCTCTTAATGAATTTGGTATCGAATGTGTATACCATAATGAAGGTAAATATCTAAATAAAATAACATCTTGAACTTCATTATCAATCATCATCTTTCCAGGTTGTCCTTCACTAGGTAAAAATGGCATGGTAAAAACTAAATGATTTAATGAATCTGCTAGTTTACCAGTTAAACCTAAAATGATTGGTGCTGTTAAATCAACTCCTAACATTACTGGTGAAAGCCCTGTCATGAAATCTTGAATCCAATCTGTTAGGGAAATAAGGTATATCCAAGGTCGTGTGTATGGGTTGATTGTTAAAAACCAGTATAATTTCATACGGAATTCTACTAAGAAGAAAAAGCCAATTAATCCTAAAAAAACGGATTGTTGAATAATTTCCAATGGTGTCGTATCAACTGAGATATTTAAATTAATTTGAAGCCATTGTGATAACCAATCAGGTAAAAAGAAGATGTTCTTATAATTTGGAACGTAAAAATTATAAAACCCATCTGATTTATGTTCATAAAATGTTCTGTCAATTCTAGACATATCTGGAAAATTTCCAAAAAAAACCTGACTTAATGTAGCAGGTGCTGCCGGAGGTGGGAAATTTGTTTGATGAATCGGTAATTGAGATAAATAATCTACCATTGATTGCTGTTTAGCATCATACTCAGGAGTAAGAGGCATGCCTAGATTTTGTGGGTAATTAAAAATCTTAGTTGCAATTTGTTCGGTTAAGGATTCTAGTCCACTAACGAAAACTACTTTGAAATCTAATATTTTATTTGCTAAAGTCATATGTGAGTTAAATTAATTATATTTTTAAACATCTTCGTATCAATAAAAATTATAAGAGAAACCGTTGAAAGTAATAATTTAATCATTTAGTTAAAAATGTTTCTATGTTTAGTCGATAGGTTAAATTGAAATTTTATTTTGTAAGAATTGTATATGCTTAGTCAGATTTTATAAAACTAGAATTTCTTGAATAAAGAAACTTTTGAAGAATAATCGAATCATTACCAGTAATATAAGTAAAAAAAAATAAAAAATAAAGGCTTATCCAAGTTAATCAAATTTAAGTTTTAATAATAACATCGGGATAGTAGGATTTGAACCTACGACACCCTGGTCCCAAACCAGGTACTCTACCAAGCTGAGCTATATCCCGTTCTTAACACTATTCAATTATAGATAATAAATTCAAGATCTGCAAACTGTATAAGAAAAAACTTAAAATTTGAAGAAATATTACCTGATATTAAGCTTCAAAAATTTAATACCAGATACTATTTCTTCCTAAACTATTTATTTTTTAGTTCTTCTTCAATATATTTGAAGGCATCTTGTACCGTTGCCATTTCACCAGCAACTTTATCCTCAATTTCAATATTGAACTCATCTTCAAATGCCATTACTAATTCAACTACATCTAATGAATCAGCACCTAATTCTTTTGTAAAGTCAGCTGTTTCTACAACTTTCTCTTTCTCGATTCCTAATTGGTTACTAACAATTATTTGTAATTTCTCAAATGTTTCTGACATAAGAATGCTCCTTTAAATTTTAATGCAAACAAATCACACATTTTATTATACCGAAATTTTTTTTTATGACACAATAAATTGAATTAACTTTGTAATTTGATAAATACTGCTTCGGTTTACACCATAAATTGGTATATTCTTTTGTTTTGCTAAATATTGAAGTTTTTGATTTTGTTGTAAATGTTTTTTTAACCCAATAATTAAACTAGCTTTTTTAACTTCTTTTGTTAAAGTAA
>OOFV01000051.1_pt1 | contig 11711 bp, 27 predicted proteins | sample 1670561 | NCBI WGS metagenome assembly OOFV01 (sample SAMEA98158168, study PRJEB22522) | marine metagenome | biome: marine biome; feature: marine water body; material: seawater | place: Arctic Ocean | collected 26-Sep-2015 | depth 55 m
GTCCCTTACTTTATTATATGGATCAATCACAAGGCATTTTATTCCCTTACGCTTAACTAGTTCAGCACCTTTTTTAAGTACGTGATCTAGGGTATAACGTTCCATATCAATAAAGTAAAAGTTATCATTAACATGATCTGCTACTTTATTCCATCTTTCACCGTCAATATCTTCTTTGGTTGGCATTCCCTCCCATACTTTACGCATCAGCTTGTGAGCATGTAAATACGTAGGAGCATTTTCAGGAGATGCAAACGCTGTTTTCCAACCGTAATTACGATTATAACCTACAACCATTTGATCTACGAAATCAGACTTACCGCTACTTGGTATACCAGTGACAGTAATGAATTGAGAAGTATAAGTACTAAAGATATTATCAAAATTACTGAGACCAACTTGGAAACCAGGTTTAAAACCATTTCGAACAAAATCCTTAACTTCGCCTTCAATGTCTTTGAACGTTGTAACATTCTCAAGTGGTACTGGTTTTGCCGAGGCAATACACTCTGCCAATTTTTGTTTTCCATGTTTTAATAGGTATTCGTTAGGATCATTACAGTCATCGAACGAAGTTATAAAACAAACTTCAGCACCTAGACGTCTAACAAACTCTTGCTGTAACGCAAGACCTGCAGCGTCGTTATCAACTGCTAAGATGATTTTAGACTTATCTTCAAAGTAATCTATACAATTATCTAAGTAGTCTAAATTGTTATTGTTTAATGTAGCTCCATTAGGAACTGATATTACATTTTTAATACCAGCTTCGTGAAAGCTTAGCGCATCCATTTCTCCTTCTACTATAACACAAGTATCATAACCTATAATACTATTGATGTTATAAAAGATCTTCTCTGCGCCTTTATATAATTTAAAGTTCTTTCTACCATCGCGATACTTAACATTGATAAGTTGATCGCCCATGAAATAATTGAACTTTATTACGTTCTCGGATTTCCCGGTTTGAGGCATGAACTCAGGACCTTCTGTAACTCTAAAGCTACTTAAGGTATCCTGAGATATTCCTCTTGTTTTAAACCACTCAACAACGTTTGTGCCAGTTGGAGTTGGAACGAATTCCGCAGGTACGACATAAGTCTTATTCTGTTCTCCTTTACGCTGGTACGTATGTAATTGAAATGATGTGTTACAATTGTGGCAAGTTCCGAGACCTCGTTCCCAGTCATACGAAGCACATTTAAGCTTGGTATTCTTAGGTTTCCTATCGTGAGAACACAAAGGGCATATACCCTGTGTTTTCTCGTCTAGGCCATATTGATTGAAATCATCAATCAAAAATCCATTGATCTCTCTGTCCTGCATTTAATTTAATTTAATTGTTTATATTCCTTCTAAACAGTCTGGACATATATCTTGGCAAAAATGAGCATCATCCTCATGTATTGCTTGTCCACACATAAAACATTCGTATTCGTTAGAACGGTAAGTCATCTTCTACTTCTTGTTTAGCAGGTTGCGCTTGTTGTTGTGGCTGACCATCTCTTGGTGGAGCAGCTACATTGTCTCCGTTAGTCCATACAACTTTAACGTTTCCTAAATAAGTTTTAGCTACTTTAGCTTCTCTTTCTTCTTTAGTTTGATCCACTATTACAGGACCTTGATTACCGAACTGATCTACTTCGTCATTCAGCGTGATTGTGATTGGTAAGTATTTACCTTTTTTACCTATGATTATTTTATCTTTAGGTATTTCGTTAAGATTAATACTTCCTTTGATTATACTTGCCATAATTTAAAGGGTTTTAGTTAAAAAATATTGTTTAGGATCAAAGTCCTCAGACTTATAAAATAATTCATAAGCCTGTACTGCTCTTTCTACTTTATCTTTGCCTCGAGCATAAAACTCAGGTGAGCAATCAAAGATACCGATTTGATGGGTGTTTTTGTCTATTGCAATGAATAGCATTTCATACCCAAATAGTTTACTGTAAATATAAGCTTGACTGTCATAGTTGTACTTGGAAGCTGAATATTTAAACTTTGTAATGTCTGCTGTCGTCTTTAAGTCGATGATCAGCTTTTCATCATGGTTTACAATATCTGCTTTACCTTTCCATAGTTGGCCTTCAAGCTCTGTAATCTCTGGGCGTTCGTATTCTACATTACCTGATCTTATTAAGTCTCGACATACTTCGTTGTTTAGCATCTTTTCTGTCATTAACTCTATTTGATCAACTTCGTGTTTTAATAAACACATCTCACCATCTGAGATCTCCTTGTAAGCTTTAGTATTCCTAGTTGTTGCTTCTACTATCTTGAAATTCTTAAGCTTTTCTGGCTCAAGTATTGCTGTGTGAAAGTATCCGCCGACTAGGAAAGCTGGTCTGTTAGCCATCTTTTGTCCTAAAGCTAAAGGGTTTGTTAATAGCGTGCTGATGTCTGAATTACTTAGATACTTCTTACCGAAGTCTCCATAATAATTACTGTCATCTTCAAGCGCTTTTAAAGCCTCTTGCTTATTCATACTACAGTGTTGTTAATTCTTGCTCTGCTTCTTTAGACAGGGCATACTTTGCTTTAATAGCATCAATTTTACCTCCAGCTTTGATATAGTCTTTAGCTTTAGCTAATTGATCTGCTGTTATTGAGGATTTAGTGTTTGGCACAAATTTCTTTTTGCCGTGATCATTGGTAGCGTCACTATCTGCTGTGTCGTCTATCAGAAATAAATTACCTAATGCATATTTCTTAGCATAAGATGATGCTGAGCCAAACTGCTGAGGTGTGTTCATACCTTTTTGGTTTAAGTCTACACCGACTATAGCTTTAGCTTGCATAGAATCTTTACCGTCACTAATAGTGGCAGTTGATTCTATAACAGGCATACTGTCGAATAAGCACTCAAGCTCTTCATTGATTACTACTGATACTCCTAACTCTAAGAGGAAGGGTTTTGTTGCTTCTAGGATGTCTTCGGCTGATCTGAAGTTGTACTTGCCGAAGCTGTTAAATCTACTCTTTTTCGATTTAAACTTTGTTTGGATTGTCGCTAATTTTTCGTTTATGTTCATTCGTTTATTGTTTAATTGCTTATTATTATAATCACATGTATTAGATTTAATTTACAGATAGTCAAGCACTTGCGAGTGATCTACGTTGTCTATTAATTTCTGTACTGCTTGTTTTTTGAGCTCTGATACTCTTACATAATCGCTCGCGCCTGTTATGTTTAATTCTTTTGCTATATCCTTAGCTGAGTGCTTGTCACAGTCTAAACCGTAGCTTAATCTTAGTACTTCAAATTCTTTGTCATTCAAGTGTTTTCTTAATAAACCTACTAAGTACACATTCATTAATTGAATATTATAAGGTTCTGCTTTGTCAGGTATTTGATATGCAGGGTTTTCGCCAAAGTCATCTACAACTTGGTCATCGATAGATAAAAATATACTATTAAAGAACATTGATACCATTTTCTGATCTTTACCATTATCTTTTCTTATTTCATTTAGTTTGTGCTCTGGTATTCTCATGTTACCTCTAGCCATATCTATACGTCTACGCATAGCACCTTTGATTCTTTTGCTAAAGAAAGATTTTAATGTTTTTTCTATATCCTCTGATTCACTTAACAAGTCCCAATCTAGTTTATCTACAGCTCTAGTTAAACCTTCGCTACCTATTTGTATTAAATCATTAATAGTTAATACACCTGAAGCTTGTTGTGATGTTGCAAATTTTCTTGCTAAATTTTCTACTAGAGGTAAAAACTTAACTATAAGTTCGTTTCTTGTGTAGTAGTCATAAAACTTATCTTCAGGCATACATGCTTTAACATCTTCTTTGTACCTTATGTAATTCTTTACGTTATATTTTTTCATTTAATAGTTTTTTTTCTTGTTTAAGTTCTTCGTTAATGTTTCTTAATACTGTTCTAACTGAACAATCTAATAGTTGTGCAACTTTAGACCAAGTAATCTTTTTACCTGTATCATTTAAGTCTATCATACACTCATAAACGTCTTCTACGTATATAACTCTAGATTTACCTAATAACTGTCCTACTATTTGCATTTTTTGTTTAAAATCTAATCCGCAGTAATCTTTGAATATTATTTTACGAATCTTGTTTTTAGGAGCATAAACTCCACCCCAGAATGTCTGTTGAATTACTTGTTCAATAGAGTTTTCGTTTAGTTTAAATGTAAGAAAACCATTATGTTTGTCACATATAAATCTAATGATTCTAGCATGTTTATTCATGTTCCAACGGTTTAAATAGCATAATACTAATGAATGCCAAGTTAATGATCTGTAGGACGTTATTTTAGATTTACTATTAAATAAATGATAGTGCTCATGAGTACCGTCTTCATAATAGTCGAAGTGCTCGGTACTATAAGTTGGTTCATCGTTGATAGGATTACGCTTGTATATAATCCTATTGTCATTTAAATATTCTAACTTCCTATGTGACATTAGCCTGTTACTACTTTAGTATTACTAGCTCTTGTCACCCTTGGTTTAGTAAAATTTTTAATTTTAGTCCTGATACCAAAGTAATCGGTACTAATAATGTGATTGTAAATTTGTCTTCTTGTCATAGTCTCTAAATATTAATTGTTCGTCTTTTGCTGCAACTGTGTGCTTTTCTTGTTCGTAATAATTCCAGTAAGCTGTTACGCTACAACCTGCTACTTTGTATTGGTCTGGCATACACTGTGGTGGTTCTTCGAAAGTACCTAATGGTATACCTGCTGGCGTTGCTTGTAATATGTCTGCGCATTTTTTAATTGTTAAATGTATTTTTTTATATCTTTTAGTATATTCATTTCCTAATGCTATCATGTGATCGTATAACCATAAGTATTGCTCACTATTTTCTCTACACCATATAGTTGATGGATGATTGTAATGAGCTTTTTTGTAAGGTATATAACTATCGTCTTGTGCTAACAGTTCAGTATAATGATGATGCGCTGTACAAAGCATCTGGGCTGATTCTAAGATCATTTTAACCACATGCTTGTTGTATTGTACCTGTGCAGCTTTTATTGGGTCTCTATTTAAATAAAATATATTCATCTATAATGTTCGTCTAGTAACTCGTTAGCAATCTCTATGCTAATCATGTTGTTATTGTATAATTTCCATATCAATCTACTCATAGTTTCTAATGGTTTTAAATAGTGGATGTCTGTAACTACCTGCTTTAGTGCGTTCGAAGTACGTAAACGTAGCTCTCTTGCCTATGTAGTCATGAATGTTTTCTAGTATATCAGCTAAAGCTTTATAGTCATAGCCTTTACCTGGAGGACAACCGAACTCAACGCCTTCATCATCTTGCATTAAGAACTTACCTAGCGTGCCTTCTCGTTTGCCTTTACCGTCTACATAACCGATGATAGTTGCTTCGTCATCATGAAAGTCTTTGAACTTTTGTAAAGCATAAGAACGTTTAAACTCATAAGGTTTGTCTAGTCTTAGTATAGCACCTTCGTAACCACGTTCTAAGAAAGCTTTGTGCTTTATTACTGCTTGTTGATAGTGATATAACTGAGTTGTTGGTACATATTGTACGCAATAAGAATACATATCACTTACAGATAGATTATTCATTCTTGTTATATAATTGTCATCAGTGTGAGCATAGTCATAGCAATGAAACTGTACTAGTTTTTTAGCTTTAGTACGCATATAAGGCGTTGGTTTTTGTTTTCTGACTAATGATATGATTTGTTCGAAATCATCTCTTAGATCATGATTATACAACTCACCGTCTAATATAGCTTCTGGATTGTCTTTGAACCATGGTTGTAATTCTTTTAGTATATGCTTAATGTTAAGCCACGGTTTACCTGTACGAGAGTACGCATACACTTCGCCTTTGTCGTTAAGCTGTATTACACATCTTACGCCGTCTAGTTTTGGTTGAATAAATACTTTCTCGGACCAGTTGATTGGTTTTGCATCTACTTTGTATGCGAGCATTGGTTTGATCATATTATAATTGTTTTAGTTTATTTTCTAAGTATAGTATAGTTGCTTTTAATTCTGAACATCTAGGATAATTCTCTTGCTTGAGATTGTAATCTAGTGCTGTCATTGCTTCAGATAATTCTGTTAATAACTTTTCTTCAGCAGTAACATGAACTGGTGCTTCAAAAGACTTAAGCTCTTGCACAAGCTCTGTGTCCCATTCTTTTTGTTTGTCTTCAAGAGCTGCTATTACAAGCTCTGCTACTTTTTGTGATAAATATTCTATTTGTTGATTTGTCATATATATATATTATCTGTTATTGTTCATATTTTGTTTGTGATTCCAGTCTGTGTATTCCATACCAGATTCTTTATATTTTTTTATTAATCTATCAGGTGTACCAACAAACACATTAGTTTCTTTGTGATTATCATAGCAACTAAGCCATACATCTTCTTTACCAACCCATATTATCCACGTGTATTGATGATCTATTTCGTCTACGCTAGGATATAAGTACTGGCTGTTATAGTGAAAGTCATGCACTAGATGTGATGCTATTCTTGAGCCATCTTTGAAATTAGTAAAACCTTTGTCATTTTGCAGGTAGTTAATCCAGTTAGACAACTCAACGCCGTGGTATTCAGGATAACCATCATGGTGCATGTACATATTTACATAGCTTTTGTCTGCTAATTCTGTTGGTTCTATTGCAAAACCTTTTACAAATTTCTCTGTTTCTGATCTATGGACTACCATAGTTACGCTTCTTGTACTCATATTATTCGTTGTTTGCTAGCATTAATAACATATCTGGCTCTACAAAATCTTCTTCTGTTAGCTCGTCTTTACACATATCAGTATATAGTTCTACTAGTTCTAGATATATATCATTGATAGCGTCTTGAATCCAGTACTCACCATCATGTAACATAGATAAGTATATTTTAACATCTTCATGGTCATTGTCATATATAGCTTGCTTAAACTCTGACGCAAGATCATTATCGTAGTAAAATACGTTTTCACTAACACATACGTTTGCGTGGGCATCATGTAAACTTACATATACTGTATATCCATCAGATGTGTTTTCTTCGTATATATAGTGATCACAGTCGGTTGTCCATTCGTCAGTTAATTCCATATCGAAGTGCTTACACACTACTTTCATTACATGTTCTTCATCGTGTGAATCTTTTTCACCGAAGCCTTTTTCAATTAGTTTGTTCTCTAATGCTTTTTCGTACAGCTCAGTGTACTTTTTGTTTGAATCGCTCATTTTATCTTCCATATTTGTGGTTATATTCATTGTTTAATAATTTAGTTCCGTGTAGAAAGTCTACATAGTTCCAGTCTGTTGTACTTAAGTCAGCAAAAGTTATTATAGTTCTTACATCTGACACGCTTAAGTCACCATATACTAATGATGTGCTTAGTTTGTCATAAACCATATTAACGCTTGAGTTATACTGTTCGTAGTTTTTGTCTAGTCTTGCTAGAATTTCTGGTTTGATTTGGTCTATTAGCATATTGTTATTTATTATATTATCTGTTTGTATTCGTATTATGTATCGATTTAATATCTTACGCAGACATTTCCTAGTGTTACGGTTATCCATCCGATGGGAGTTCGACATTTGCCTATACTTTTGTATCTCCATATCACACACGTTATTTATTCGCTGCGTTTGTTGTAACTAGATAAGGAATCGAACCTCAATACTCGTCAGTAGTTACATATAGAGCACCTCTTTTTAGAACTATATAAACCATACCTAGTTATTAGTCATCGTTAGTTTTTCTGTGAAGTACTCGCCTGACATGTGCCGCCGAAGCGACTAACTCCATTCTCGGAGCATTATAATTGCCATATCTCTTATGGACTTAAATTCTTCTTCAGTGAAATCATTATAGTTACGTATACGATCTAACGTTCTTTCTATTTCGTCTATTAAATAACACGCTTCTTTTTCTACTCCGCTATCCATGTGAGTCCTTTATAGTTAAACCACTCTGTAATACCATGATTCTCTTTATTCTCATCGTATATAAAAGCAAATGATGGTGGTAGTTCTCCGACAGCATAGCCTTTATACTTTATTCCTTCGCTAGTTTTGATATTAGTTTTTGTAATGAATTTTAATCTTTGCATATTTATTATTATTTGTTAGTGGAAGTGGGCGGAATCGAACCGCCGTTTATAACTGTCACTACGAGTGGCTTTGTACAATTGATACAAGCTTGAAGCCAAGACCCCGGTTTACTGTTAGGTTATACTTACCTGATCACTCCCTTTATTTTCTACGCCATGCTTTATGTACTGCGGCAGATAATGACTGAGATACTATTTGTATAGTATTGCCAGTTTTATGTTCGATGATCGGAATATAGCTGTATAATTCTGTAGTGCTACAGTTTATACATGTTTTATAGCCGAGACCGACTCTACCTGCCGGTATTATTTTAGTACATTTGCATTTCATATTTATTATTGTTTGTTTGTTACAGTTATATTATCGATTTATTGTGTCGTTTGTTTGTAAAAACTCGTTAGTTAGTACATACATCTCTGACCAGTTATGCTCTTTGTAACAAGATACACAGAAACCTTTGTCATACACTTTAACTTCAACAGTTTTTTCAATCACTATTGGGTTACCTTGGCCTAATTTATAACAACTATATGACAATAGAGCTATAAGTATTAGTGCTTTTAGTGTATTAGTAGCAGACATAACACTCACCTCTAAAGTTATCAAATTTAGTGCCACCTTCATGGTTACTACCATCACAGGTTAATTTACTTGTTATAGTATGTCTAAATCCTTCAGCTTCACCTTGACAAATCCACTCTTTTATTCTATTTTGAGGATCTTGAAATATACCGTCAGGGTGATATTTAATGTCTAGTTTTATTACGTCATCATTATGACCTGTACATGTTTTATAACACACTTTGTCATCCACCTGTCCTGTTAAGGATATCGCGAGAGCGATCATTAGATTACTGGTAACCATTTATAGTCTTTGAGTTAACGATGTTCTCTACATCTTGCCAATTATACCATTCCATATCAACTTCTGTTAATTTGTTTTGGATTTCTACAACTTTCTGTTGTTGACCTGTGTCATTACCTATTAGGTAAGATGACGTTCCTACTAGTAATAGTAGTACAATTGTTTTTACTTTTTTCATATATTTAATTTAATTGTTAATCTAAACTCCAACCTTTATTATAATAATGAGTTGTCGCTATGTTATTTAGTTCTCTTAATTCTCTGTTATACTCATGGTCTTCAGTCTGACCATCTCTCCATGAAGTTACATTATCATAACTTGGACTAGTATAGGACTTACCGTTTACCGTACAAGTATATAATTCTTGTGATTTATGTTTAGTTATTTTCATTGAGAGTTATTTAGTAGTTTATTTATTACGAGAGTCATTATATAATCGTGAGCGTCTTGATAATCTTTAACACACTCTGAACCGTCTGGTTCAAAATCGATATCACTATACTCCATCTCATGATCGACTATTCTATATATTTTGTGTAGTACTTGAGGAACTATTTTATCTATTAGTTCTTCCATTTGTTTCATTTTTGACATAATTTATTATTTATTGTTTACGTATATATTATCTATATAACATCGTATTAAGTTTCGAATTATTATACCTCTTCCAATACTGTTCTTCAACCATTTCTAGTTGTTGTTTAGTTAGTTTTAATATAACTTTATGTTTATGTTTTCTTTTCATGTACAGTTATTGTTGTTAAAGTTTAGTAAGTATTGTACTCTGTCGACACAGTTAGTTATTATATTTCTTTTATAGAAGTATGACGACTTAGTTATTATTTTGACTTGTTTATTAATTTGGTATAATCTATTGTTAATACCTTTCACACTTACTCTTATGTATCCACTTTCGTAACACACACCTAATCTACCATCAGTTAATCTGAAGTGAATAGATCCTTTGTTAGTAATTTTAATTAATTTCATATTATATACATTGTTTATTAGTTTCTATTATACCTAAGACATCTTGTCTTGTTAGTACTTTCTCCATTTGTAGTAGTACAATATTAGTCATGTCTACTTCTTTTCCATTTACTTTTTGTATATGTTTCATATTTTATTATTTATTATAGTTATTATTTTATCGTGAGTGTCAGATAGTTCTTGATCACTCATTTTACTTGTATCGTAGTCTTGACACAGATCATTATACATTCTGTCTCTTAATATTTGATTTTTCATTTTTAAGTTCATATTATAGTTTTGATATTATTTCTTCGTGTAGTATATCTTGAATGAATTCATTATACTTGTCTCTACATATATCGTTAGAATATGGAAACTGATTTTTTAATTGATTGATTATAGTTTTATACATAGTTATTATTATTTAGTTAGTTATTTTATAGATTATATTATTAAAGTTTAATAGTTTAATTATTTTATTAGTTTGGTATTGTGATAGAATAATTATTTTATTATTTAAAGATTTAATATTATAATGGTTATTAGTTAGAATATTAATAGTTTTTTTAATTTGGTATTTGTTTGTAGTTAGTTTGATAATATATAGTTTTAATTGGTTACGTATATAATATCGACTAGTATACGAGTTTTGTTTGTAATTTAGTTGAAGTAGTGAGAATCGAACTCACATAAACCATTACTTCATTTCACTCAGTCCAAAGATCGTGGAGTGACTCACCGTTTTGTCATGACATTGTGTCACATAGTACTATACTAATTCCATATTTCTTAACATTACTGGAATGTTATTAGAAGATGTGTAAGATTTGTACTTAGTAAAACAATTCATATTGTTTAATTTATCTTTCATTACTTCATATACAATATCGTGATTGTAAGTGATTTGAATACCTTTTTTATTAGTGAATGAAATGATTTGGTTTTTACCGATTAAAGATTTTCTGATTACAAATCTTTTAGAATTTAAAGTTGACATAGTTATTATTATTTATTTAGTTATTAATTAAGTTATTTAGTTTGTTGTTTATTAGTTAGTTACATTTATATTATCGAATACATTATATAGTTTGTTTGTGATGTTTACAAGTGTAGTATTATTTATGTGTGTAAAATGTAGTTGAAGTATTGGACAGTGACTATCTGTCATGACATTATGACATTATAATATGTACTATTATATTTGGTATTGATATTAGTAATAGTAATTGTAGTAATTTAATGTGAAGTTTGATTAATTTGTTTAACATTGTATAGTTTTAATTGGTTACATTTATATAATCATTACAACATCGTATTAAGTATCGTGATTTTTAGAAGAGATATGTGAAAAGTACTAGTAGAAACACCCGGGATGGCGAAAAAAAAGGCGTTTTACTGGGAAAAAAGAAGAAAAAAAAAGAAGGGGGGGTGCAATCACTCCCTATATGTTAAGTTTTTTTATTTTAGTGACAATAGGTAGCTATAGTTATATAGTAGTACCCTTCTGTCACTGTTTTCTCTTCTTCAAGTACTACAGGTAAACTTTTTGCTTAACCTGTGAGTATATATAGTATAAGACATTAATAAACTATTATGGCAAATATATCAACTTACCCTATAGGCACACCAGCTGCCGGAGATTTAGTTCCAGGTACACAAAATGGTGTTGAGCAGGCTGATGGTAGTACGCTTAATTTAACTAGAAACTTTACTGTACAATCATTGGCAGCGTTTGCTAACTCATATAGTTTAGGTTACACAGTGTACACAGCA
>OOFV01000054.1_pt1 | contig 11463 bp, 17 predicted proteins | sample 1670561 | NCBI WGS metagenome assembly OOFV01 (sample SAMEA98158168, study PRJEB22522) | marine metagenome | biome: marine biome; feature: marine water body; material: seawater | place: Arctic Ocean | collected 26-Sep-2015 | depth 55 m
GGTTCTGGATTTGGAGAACAATATGGTAGTGGGCATTTCAGACTTGTTTATCTTGCAAATATTGAAATTTTAGATTCTGCAATGAATAAGATTGAAGAATTTGTTACTCAGTAATCCCAAACTGAAATTTTTTGTGGAATTATTTCTATAACACAATCAGTATCATCAAGCAATTTTTTTGCAGATTTATTTTCTAATGTTTTAAAATATTTCAAAAGTATTTTTTTTGCAATAGTTTTTGTTTTAGGCATTTCTAAAATAATATTGGCAATTCCTTGCCCCATCACTCCATAGATATCTGGTGAATTCACGCCTACATCTACACAAAATGACGTGTGATTGTTTTTTTGCAGATTTTTTATTTTTTGGCTTTTAGTGTTGGTTCCTATGTAAATTTTTTTCCCAATATACCTATACCAGACAGGTGTAATATGTGGAAAATCATTCTTATCAATAGTGCATAATCGTAAAATTTTTTGTGTTTTTAGAAATTCATCTTTTTTGTTCATATTTTGTAAATCCTAACACTATCATAAAAATCCCAAATGCTAACATTCCAGTTGAAACTTTTTCATTTGTAATTTCTCCATTAAGTAAAAAATCTTCTACAAATTCTGGACCCCATATCAATAATTGTTGAATTAAAACTATTGTTGCCATTATACAAAACATTAAACCAATTGCTGTATACCAATTTCTACCTCGCCTCTGATATTCATGACTCATGATAAATACACTAGATGATTTTAATACCTGGATTCTTAATCTTGTTTCTTATCATTGCATTAAGTAACAATGGTGTAGCCATTTCTGCAAGATATGATAATTCTATTGGTCCTAAGTAAATTGATCTTAATCCTTTAATTTCATCAATCAAACCATTTACCACTTGAACTGATTCATTGTCATCTCCACAAACAAATATGTCGTAATCTAATTCCAATGTAGGATTAACTAATTTTTTTTCAGAAATTACATGAAATGCTGATACAAGTTTTGATTTATCTTTCATGTGATTTGATACAAGTTTGTATGAAAATGGTTTGTTATCTTTAATTGAAACACATTCAAAACCAACATCTGTTTTTGTCATTGGAACAATTGGAGATACAACAACACAAGTATCTTTTATTTCAGATAAAATTCCAGAACATACTGAATCAATATTTTCATATGGAATTGATAAAATTAAAACATCACTTTCTTTTGCAACTGAAACATTATCTTTTCCAGTAATACTTCCTTTAACGTCTCCAAAAGATTCTTTTACAAGATTTGTATATTCTACTGCTGATTCTGATGCTCTTGTAGCATCCCTTGAACCAATTATGATGTCATGATTTTGTGCCCATCTTAATGCAAAGCCTTTTCCCATTCCACCTGTTCCGCCAATAATTCCAACTTTCATAATTTACTGTCTGAAAATGTTATTATTATCTCTATTTGAAAGACGTTCAACTTGGGTCAAATAATTTTCCTTAGACATGGTCAGGCAACAAATAACACTGAAAGAATTCTAACTGGTAGAACTCCAGGTGTTCCATTAACTGATGTAGGAATTAAACAAGCAGAACAGACTGCTGAACTACTTGAGGACATGAATATCTCTGCAATTTATTCAAGTCCTATACAAAGAGCAAAACATACTGCTGAAATTGCTGGAAAGCATAATTCTATTGATGTTACAATTGATGATCGTCTTATTGAACTTGATATGGGTAAATTTACTGGTGTGCCATATGATGAAATTTTTACTAGTCATGGTAACGTGTTTATGAAATTCTATAATGGTGAATTGGAAATTGCCCATAATGGCGTAGAGACTTTTGCAGATGTGAAAAAAAGGGTTTTAGGAATAGTTGATCATGTGCTTGAGAAACATCCTGATGAAAATGTTGTTCTAGTCACTCATATGGATCCAATTAAAGCAATGCTTTCAACAATAGTTGATTTATCTGCAACCAATCTCTTTGAACTCATTATTGCTAATGCTTCACTTAATATTTTTAGAGAAAAAGATCGCAAATTCTCTCTTTCTGGAATTAATGTGATGCATCCTTCCCGATTCGATCAGAATTGGTAGACAATAATTTTGATAACCCTTATAAAGAAATTGAAGTCGAATTCAAATAATCGCTAATGAAGTTCATATTTGGATTCTTATTGATAATTGGAGTTTTACTTATACTTCCAGCCGTAGATTTTGTATTTGCAGCTGGTGATGAACCTGGTAAATATCTTGATCGTAGAGTAGTAATTTGGAATTTATTCTATAAGATGATGACTGTTGCATTTACAGTTGGTTCAGTAGTTTCTGGTACTATTATTTGGCAAGTTTGGAGATTTAGAGAATCCCATCCAAAAGCAACACCAACTCGCTATGAAGGAACTGACTGGTAGGAATGTCTGGACATTCTAATTGGCCTGAATGGATTTACGTTGGTGTAGTTATCGCATTAATGGTATGGGTTGGTGCAGAAGCATGGGAAACTGAAAGATTAATTGAACATGTTCCTGAAGATGCTAAAACAATTATTGTAACAGGACAACAATGGTTCTGGACATTTGAACATGAAGATGGAACAAAAGAAATTGGTGAGTTACATGTCGAAGTAGGTAAGGCATACAAATTTGAAGTAATTTCAACAGACGTTAATCATTCTTTTAACATTCACGATTATGTTGTTTTAATGGATGCAATTCCTGGCAGAGTTAACACTGTATGGTTTGCACCAGATAAAGTTGGTGAACACGATATTCAATGTAGAGAGTATTGTGGATTAATTCACTATAACATGAGAGGAACACTCTATGTTACGGAGCCATTATCTTGATAACGCTTTTATCACAAATTATTATCGAGGAGATTAACTAATGACTCTAGAATTACAAAAGCCACGTCCAATTTGGCAAATTATGTTTTCAACACACCATACTGATGTTGGATTACTTTACCTAATCACTTCACTTACTTTCTTATTCTTAGGTGGTTCACTTGCACTTGGAATTAGAGCTGAATTATTTTATCCAGGATCTCAAATCATTGCAGATTCTATGACGTTTAATAGAATTTTTACTGTTCACGGAACAACACTGATTTTCTTATTCATTATTCCATTTGCATCAGCTGTTGGTAACTATTACGTTCCAATTATGGTGCGGTACAAGGATATGGCATATCCAAAACTTAATGCAATTGCCTTTTGGATGATTCCTCCTGCTGGTGTTCTAATTTGGTTAGGATTTGCAGATTTTACCTGGTATGCAACTCCGCCATATTCTATCATTAGTGCTCCAGGACCTGCAGCCGATATGTGGATATTTGGATTAAAGATTTTGGGTATCTCTTCTGTATTGGGTGCTCTAAATTTTGTCGTTACAATTCTAAAATGTAAACATCCTGACATGTCCATTGGACAAATTCCATTAATGGCTTGGGCTTTCTTATCCTCCTCATTAATCATTATAGTTGCAATTCCAACATTTGCTGCAGCCCTGTTAATGCTGTTAACTGATAGACTTGGTGTAAGTGGATTTTTCAATCCAGCAATGGGTGGTGATCCAATTGCATATGCACACTTGTTTTGGTTTACATTCCATCCTGAAGTGTATGTGTTGGTAATTCCTGCAATTGGAATGATGTATGAAATTATTCCAAGATTTTCACGAAAACCAATTTACAGTTATAATTCTGGAGTCTTTGCATTTGTTATGTTATCTATTGTCGGTTTCTCATCATGGGCACACCACATGTACGCAACCGGAATGTCTTTCACTGAAAAAACAGTCTTTATGGTTGGAACTTTAGCAGCTGTCCCAGCATCTGCTATGCACGTTTTCAACTTTGTTGCAACAATGTGGAATGGTAGAATTAGATTCGCAACACCGATGATGTGGGCTGTTGGAGGAATTGCATTATTCTTCTCTGCAGGTGCAGGTGGTGTAGTTAACAGTGCAATGCCACTAGACTTTACAACACACGACACATACTGGGTAGTTGGACACTTTCATCTCTTTGTAATGGGTACTATTGCATTTGGTTCAATTGGTTATCTCTACTACATGTTCCCATATGTTACAGGTAGAATGTATAATGAAACATGGGGTAAGATTCACTTTGTCTTGTCCTTTATTGGTACTATCTTAGTGTTCTTCACACAACACATACTTGGTTTGTATGGAATGCCAAGAAGAATTTACGATTATCCGCCAATCCCAGAATGGATTGCAATGAATCAAATAGCATCCGTGGGTGCAATGATTATTGGAATCAGTATGGTGATATTCTTAGCAAACATGATCCACAGTGCTGGAAAAGGAAAACCTGCAGACACAGATGATCCGTTTGGACTTGGAGGAAGATACTACTACCCATTTGAGGCAAAGAACCCATCACATTAGGAGATAAATGAAATGAGTAAAAATAATTCCCCACCTGTTTACATGACATCCCCTGCTAGGGTTGGAAGAATGCTGGCCATTATGTTGGGCATTTGTCTAATTGGTGGAATAGTTTTCTTTTCAATGTGGGATTATTGGATTTCACAACCCCCACCAGTTGTAGCATTAATGGCAGGAGTAAAAACTCATGCAGGACCTACAGAAGCAACTGGACAAACAATTACACAAGATCTTTCATTTCTTGAATCAGCTGACTTTAGATCTTTGACATTTAATGCACTGAAAGATGAACCTGGAGTTAACCCAACAATCAACATGAGTGTTGGTGACAAAGTTGTCTTTAATGTTGTAAATGATGGAATGTCCTTCCATGCATTTGGAGTTACACAAGATACAGAAGGTTTCTCTGGAGTAATTCCTGGTAGTGAAATTGCAGCACCAACAAATCCACTAAAACCAACCGAATCTGGTACTTCTGAATTTATTGCTGGTGAAGAAGGAACTTACTACTACATTTGTACAGTTCCAGGTCACAGAGCACAAGGAATGGTTGGAGAAATTATTGTATCTGGTTCAAATGGACCTGCAGTTGCAGCACCACCAACTGGCGTATCTCATGAATTAGAATTTGATTTTATAGAATCAGCAGATTTTAGAACTTTAGCATTTAACGCATTACCTGGTGAAGAAGGCAACAACCCTGATGTTGTTGTAAACTCTGGTGATGAAGTAACTATCACTACAAACAATGCTGGAATGTCATTTCACGCATTTGGTGTAGTTTCAAACCCTGATGATTTTAACAGTGTCGTTTTTGATTCAGCAATCGCAGCTGCAACTAATCCGCTAAAACCTGGTGAGTCTGGTAGTACAACCTTTACTGCTGGTGCACCTGGAACTTACTACTACATTTGTACAGTTCCTGGACATGCATTACAAGGAATGATAGGTAGTTTCCTAGTAGAATAATTTTGGCAATTCAATATCTCGCATTATCCACTTTGGTAGTTTTGTATTCGTTGATGTTTATTGGTGGATATATTTCTGCATCAGGACTTGGATTAACTTGCCCTGAATGGCCACAATGTCCAAATGGTATGATGCCTTCTGCAGAATATTTTATTGAATGGACTCATAGATTAATTGCAGCAACTGTGGGAGTTTTAGTAATTTCTACAATGGTAGCTAGTATTACTCATAAAAATTCAGATTTGAAAATAAAAATTACAAGTTCACTTGCTACTGGATTAGTTATTACACAAATAGCTCTGGGTGCCTTAGTGATTGATTTAAAATTACATGCAGTTTTAGTATCTGTTCATTTGGGTATTGGAATATTCTTATTTTCAATGGTACTACTAACTACATTATTTGCATTCCGTATGGTAAAAACCCCCTTAAAGCCTAAGATTTAGATTTTTTAAAAAATCCTGGTAGGTAGATGTATCCTATTACTACTGCAAAACTTATTGCGCCAATTGTAATTGCAGCGATAAATATTACTCCAAATGGACTTTGAGTTCCCATGTTAAATGTATAGGTCAGTGTTCCTTTGGTCCCCTCCATATCATACAAATCAATTAACACAATGTGATTTCCTTGTTTTCCCCAAATGTAATCAATATCCCAATGACCTTCATTGATCGTTGTTGGAGGAATTGCATTTACTTGTTTATCGTTATAAAAAACCCTGATCCCCATTGTAAAACTATCTACTTCTTCAAAATCTTCATCCGTTACTCTGACCAAAAATTGTGATGGCTCATTAATTTGTGGAAATTCCGGTGTTGTGGCTACTTGCACTCTATACCCTCCATAGAATTTTTCTGCAGAGTTAAAGAGTGAATGACCATATGCCGTATTGACTGCTGAAATAGATGAAAATAATATTATGGATATTAATAATATTGATCGCACTTTAGTCATTATACTATCAATTATCTGTGGATGAATATATTGTACATCAATTTCTTTCAAGAAAATCTTCACAACCTTTAAATTATTATTGGCAAGAAATCAGCGTATTGACCTTAGTTAGTAAATCAATTGACATTAAAACACCTGTAGATAATGTATTCACATATTTTGCAAGACCGGAGCATGTTTCTGATCAAATCAAAAATGATACAGTTGGAATGACAGTAGTTCCATTGGATATCAAAGAAGGAATGGGTGTTGGCACAACATTTAGAATAATTGGTGACTTTAGCGGAAAACGTTTAGAGTGGGATTGTGAAACAACTGAATTTGTCAAAAATGAGAAAATTGTTGCTAAGCAAATTAAAGGTCCATTTAAGAAATGGGAAATCACAAATGAATTCAAGTCATTAGGTCCTAATCTTACAAGAATAACAATGTCTGTAGATTATAAAATGCCATTTGGTCCGCTAGGAGCAATTCTAGACAAAGCAAAATTTGCAAAATCTGCTGATAAAGGAATGGAAACTGCACTTTACAATGTTAGAGGATTACTTGAAGGAAATGGCTCTATTCCGGTGTACATTACACTAGATGCATATCAAAAACTTCTTGCAGAAAAGAAAAAGATGAATAATGTACCAGTTTCAACTGCACTTACAGCAATTTTAGAAAAGTACAGTGAAATGGAAGCTAAATCCGAAATTAAATAATAATTTATTTTAAAATCTTAAGATTAATAACAACTCTAGGCCTTTTCCACTTTGTTGGGTTTATGGCGCAGCCAGGTAGCGCACCGGACTCTTAATCCGGTTGTCGAGGGTCCGAATCCCTCTAGACCCGCTTTTACTTATTTTAAAAATATTTTTAATTAATTATAAAAATTATATTTTTTTTAATAAAGTAAATCTTGTTTGCTCTTGCCCATAATCTTCGTGCAAGTCTACATCACTAACAAGTTTTATTTTATATTCTAACCATTTTTCTCCCATATTTCGAAATTTATGATTTTTATCAATTATATTTTCAGTTTTTTCATATTTCTCACAATGCATTATCCATTTTTTAGATACTCTAAACATCTCTGCAACCCCTTTTCCTAATACATCATCATCTAGATAATTCATTAATCCATGTGTAAATACAAAATCTATTGAGGAATCCTCAAATGGTAATTTAGTTATGTCTCCTTTTTGAAAATGTACGTTAGATAATTTTTCTTTTGCAATTTCTAATGCGTGTTCATTTAGATCAATCCCATGTAATTGGAATGAATCTGAAAATAATCTTAAATCAATTCCTGTACCGCAACCTATCTCTAAAACACTCTGTATGCCTGGTAGAGAACTGGCTAAATCTCTAACATATTTTGCAAATTCTTCATTATATCTTGATTCATTTTCATCAGCATATTTATTCCAAAATTCTTCATTATACTGCATATAATTTTTCAACTGAAGCTGTATTTGTTATTACTTCTCTTTCTTAATGTTGACATTTACATGGAATTAATTTTGTATCAAAAGTACAATCATGTGGCCCATCTGATTTTCCTTGTGTTGGAATATTTTTCATACAATCATCATGACGTCCCTTTCTACAAAACCAACAAATTTCTGGTGTATCTCCAGTTGCACATGAATCCATAATTTTTAATATTTTTTATGGATAAAAAAGTTCTTTGAAATTAAATAAATGTTAACCATTGCAAAAATCTTTCATCTTTACTCATTACTACATCTGCATATGATTTTTGTATTGCTCTAGTTACACTTCCCATTTTCCCAGTTCCAATTTTGACTTTATCTATTTGTGTAACTGATTTTACTTCTGCAGCAGTACCAGTCATAAAAATTTCATCTGCGGTATAGAGATCATCTCTCTCTAGATCACGTTCAATTACAGATCCGTTGTTTTCTTCAATAATTTGTATAATGCTGTCTCTTGTAATCCCCTCTAACCCTCCTGCTGAAAGTGGCGGTGTTTGAATAATGTCATCTTTAATTATGAATATATTTTCGGCACTACCCTCTGCAACTTTTCCTTGCGAATTTAACATGATTGCTTCATCAAATCCATTTTCTAATGCCTCCATTCTTGCTAGAGCTGCATTTGCATAGTTTGATGCTGCTTTTGCTTGCATCGGTTGAGATCTTGAATCAATTTTTATCCAACTTGAAACTTTGCATTTTGCTCCTGAAAATTTACCTGCTTTTGATTCTCCCATTTTCCATTCCCAACATGCAATTGACATGTCCACTTTGTTTGTAGTAGGAGTTAATCCCATTGTTCCATAACCATAATATGCTAATGGTCTGATGTATGCTTCTTTTAGCCCACTAGCTTTAATCGTTTGTAAAATAGCATCTGAAATTTCTTTTTTTGTATACTGCATTTTCATTGAATATAATTTTGCAGATTTGAATAATCTATCCACGTGCTCTGATAATCTGAATACTGCAGAACCATTTGGAGTATCATAACATCTTATTCCTTCAAAAATTGATGTTGAATAATGTAATGCGTGGGTTAACACATGGACTTTAGCATCTTTGAATGGAACTAATTTTCCATTCATCCATATTTTACCCGTTTCTATCATAGGAAAAGAAAAAAACTCTGGTAATTTAAAGAATTATTTTTAATATGGTCGTATTATATTTAGAAAATACATATCAGATAAACTAGGCATTATCGCGTGGAGTGGACTTTAGGCTTTATTGGAATAATTCTTTTAACTATAGGCTTGATTGGTCAGGCATTTCAAATGAGAAATATTCGTTTGGCCAATTACCATAATAATGAATTAGCCTCACCAAATGTTTTCATGAATAAGAGTAATTTCAAGTGGTATGCAATTATTGGAATTGGTATTACTTGTTGGTATGCAGCTGAACGTATCTAATCTATTTCTTCAGAATTTATAGTAAAAATTTACATTAAAAATAGTGTGTTTTGGGTTACGCTGTACTGTTTACTCTATAGAATGTAATCTTCAGAATAAAATCTATTATGCGTTTACTTGTACAAACTTGTAATGTGGTAATTTTTATTAAATAAAATTAATTTCTGCAATTCCTTCATGCACTGCTTTGATAGCTTTTTTTATGTTTTCTTCTGCATCTTCTACAACAATAATAATTCGTGATGTTTCTTCCTGTGCATCCATATTCAAAATATTTAATCCAGACTCTCCAATTTTTGCACTAGTTCTTGATGCAACTTGTTGAACTCGCCACATTTCATCACCAATTAATGTGATTACTCCTCTGTTGTATGTAATTGTAGCACGTGGATCAACTCCTAGTACATATTTTTCATTTCTTTTTACATAATCTCCATCTAAAAATAATACTCTGGATAATTCAACACCATCTTTTGTAAATGGTGATAAAATTATAAATTCACTATAACGTTTGTCTTTTTCTAAGGATGTCAATAATTTTTGAATCGAATTTGTTTCAATTCTAAATATTGCACAATTTTCTTTTCCTGTAACTATTTTAATTGGATGGCCTTTGTACTCACCTAACTCTCTTTTTATTACCGTGATTTTTTCTGGATTTTTTATATTTGTAATTCTAATTGGTATGCTAACTCCATACTCTACAATTTCTTTTATTGCAATTGGATCTAAAATTTTCATTCCAAACATTCCTGCAATTCTTGCTTCATTATATGATAATTCATTTATTTCTCTTAGTCCCAAATCTACAATTTTTGGATCTGCTGATACCACAGAACTATCTTTTTCAAAATCTATGCTGGTTTCATATTTATTATGAAATAATATTCCTAGGTCTGCAGCAGTTCTATCTGAGCCTCCTCGCTCATAGGTTGTAGTTACACCATCTACTGTTTTTCCTATAAATCCGCCAATTGTAACTACTTCATTATTTTCAACTAAATTTGAAATTTTTCCCATTTTATCATTTGATTCAGATTTTAGAAAATTTGTAAATTCTATGTTATTGTCTGTAATGATTGGCCAGTCGTCAAATTCTACGGCATCTGCATTAATTTGATTACTTCTTAGAATATGGTTCATCACATGAGACATCAAGATCTCTCCTGAAAATGCTAAAGATCTTGATCGTATTTCATTTGCAAATTCTTTATTTTCAAATGCATCATCAAGTGATTTTTGTGCTTTTTTTAGATGTATGTCAATAACATTTTCACAATTTTTTTTATTATCTTCGTTAACCATTTGAAGAATTTTTTGATATGTTGCCTTTACAATATCTAGTGATGGTTTAATACCATTTTCTGCATTTTTTCCTTGTTCTAATACTACATCTGTCAGTGAACGTCTTTTTCCATCATGAACTGTTAATGGTGCTGAAAATACAGCAATTACTTTGGAATCTTTTTTTAAATTATTAATTCTCTCAATTATTTTTGGTATCGTTACACCGTCTGGCCCTATTGCACTTCCTCCAAATTTTGCAATTATCAAGTTAGTCATAGTAATGTGTTACAACCCAATTACCATCTATTAACTATTTGATTTTTCTTTGATTATTTTCTTAATAATTTCTGATGCCAATCTTGCACCATTAGTGTTTATTTTGTTTCTTTTTTGTTCTAATTTTTCTAAAATTAATGTTTCAAGCCTATTGATATCTTCAAAAACAAATCCTTCAGTTTTTGCGTTATGTTCTTGTTCAAAATGACCTTTAATTGGAATAAATATTCCTGGTGTACCGTATGCTTTAGCCTCGTCTATTGTTGATTTACCTGCAAGAGAAATTACCAAATCTGATGCAAAAATTAATTCGTGTAAATTATCTACAAATCCTAAATTTTTTACATTTAAAAATTTTTTTTTAAACTCACCCAACACCAAAAATAGTTCTTTTTCAAAAACGTGTTCCATCTCATCTCCAAATTTTCCCAAACTCATTTTTTATTTGTATTTTCCGGAGATTAATATACATTTCTCTCATTTCGTTCATATGTTTTTACATTTTTTTTATTTTTCTGTTGATGAAAATCGGCTAATTTAATTAAAAGAAGACCGTCATGGAGGCATAATGACCGTCGTGGTGGCATAAGGTGTAGACCATTCCACTTGGTCCCTCATGGCCCCATTCCACTTGGTTCCTCATGCCCCCAATTGTAATCATGTCTGCTGATTATAGT
>OOFV01000058.1_pt1 | contig 11387 bp, 14 predicted proteins | sample 1670561 | NCBI WGS metagenome assembly OOFV01 (sample SAMEA98158168, study PRJEB22522) | marine metagenome | biome: marine biome; feature: marine water body; material: seawater | place: Arctic Ocean | collected 26-Sep-2015 | depth 55 m
CTATTGGAGTCGTTGGTGCAAAGTACGTTGACGAAGGCAGCTCTTGAAATTTTAATTGTGTCGTTTGTTGGTTGTTGCCCCCACTAACTTTTGTTCCTCCTCCATTACCATTACCTACACAGCGGCGTTGGCAAGAGTACTTTCTTGAAGATTTTAACTGGTGCGTTAGAGGTGGACAGTGGAGTTGTGGAAACGGGCGAGACCGTCGTCTTTGGAGTATATGACCAAATGGGCATGGTGTTGGACGACGACCAGCGCGTAATGGATTTCGTGAAACAGCGAGTGCTGGCAAGAGACGGATCGACCCTGGCGGAGGCACCTTCGGAGGTCATGAAAATGCTCAAGCAGTTTCAGTTTCCAAAAGAGAAATGGAATGACGTGATTTTGAGGTTGTCAGGAGGGGAGCGAAGACGGTTGCAGCTTTTGGCGGTTCTAACGCAGAGGCCCAATTTTCTGATCCTCGACGAGCCGACCAACGATGTGGATCTCGATACCCTATCAGCTCTGGAAAGTTACTTGGCAGAATTCAATGGAGTGCTAGTCATTGTCAGTCACGACCGATTCTTTGTGGATAAGGTCACCCAGCACCTGTTCGTGTTTGAAGGAGACGGAATTGTGAAAGACTACCTTGGATCCTTGTCCGATTACGCAGAATGCCTCGTCGAAGACGAAAAGAAATAAAATGGTATGCAACCGACGCAGCTCAGCTCAGCTCTTGCCAAAGTGAATTTGCAGAGGTTGGGAAGGAATGAGACCATTTCCAAGTTGATTGTTGCGACGTCCTTGCAACATCAGCAAACTCTGTCTCCTTTTCATCCAGGCGAGGAAAATCAGTGATTCATAAATCCTGTAGTTCTTCCCTATAGGTACTACACACGTAATGTTTATAGCAAATTATATTATCCAACTTCAAAGGAATTGACTGGAGCATGTTAGTTAGCTTTCACGGGACTCGCACAGAACCTCTTTTTTAGGGTGATGTACGAGCGGCAAAAAAATCGGTACTTGTACGAGACCTTGGTAGAAGGGAGAAAACCAAGCATCAATCATCAGTCAATCAATAAATGCTCAATGCCGTTTCCTTCATAAAACCAAACTGAAGTATGTGTACTCAATAATCAACAATGCAAGCAGCAACAAAGTGTAGTTTCGACCAGTACATCAAGACCATCGGCACCTTTCAATCTATGAAGGATGACCTGGATGAGGATTACTATTCTGATCTTGAGGAGATTGTAAACAATGCCATGAAGCAAGTGTCGGATCGCACGGGTAAATATCTACACAACCTTTGGAAGCTTGACAAAAAGCCAGATGAAGACACATTGCTAAAAATCATCGATGATGTACCTTCATCATTATCTTATGAGGATGAAGATGGCTGGCTTCCAATTGTGTCAGCAGCTGAGCACGAGGATAGTCTCCAATACGTACCTCTGCTCGCAAATGGGGGAGTCAAACACAATGTGGGCGGAGATGATGCACGCGGAGGACTACAAGGTTATGATAATGTGTTAAGTGACCTTGGATCCCCCATCATGGATTGCAGTGAAATTGATGTCCCATTATACCTCAATGTCATGAAGAAACTCAGGGAATCCAAACTCCTTTTGAGGGAAGATATTCGAGACTACGACCTTTTGTACCATGCATGCGGCCCTCAGACCCTGATGATATTTGAATACCTTATTGACTGGTGCCCTGAAGGATTGAAGACACACCAATACAATGGACTTCCTCTCATCCATGCAATTATAAATTATAGCTCAATCGAAGAATATTCCATTTTCCTCGAGACCGCACTAAGGTACCACTCGAATGATCTAGGACTCCTATTTCTAAGGGATCGCGAAGGCCAAACTGCTTGTGAACGGGCATTCAAAACGTATGGAAAAGATAAAACCATGTCAGCTATTGGAGAATTGATCCCTTTTGACGATCCGAAGGTCCCGATCCTGCATCATGTTGCTAAGCATGCTCCTCAATACATGAAAGACTTTGGAAGCAGATATCCATCTGCAACATATTTCAGGGATTCCCAAGGTAGGACATTGCATCAAGCCACACTTGAAAATGGATACAAGACTTTTATTGACGATCCAATGTTCTCCTTGAAATGAGTGACGAACAAGTGAGAGAGATTGATCCTGGAAATGATTTGTATCCTTTCATGGTATCGGCTTCAGGACAGACGTGCGATCAATCTGCCGTGTATTCTCTGCTAAGGAGGAATCCGGCATTAGCTCATCGGAATAAGCCAAAGAGAAGAAGGAAACGCAAGATGCTATGAAATAGCTATGGCAATAGCAATTGTTGTACTGCATGCGCACATGCATGTGTAGGATCTTTGTAATGTTTATTAGTGTAGATTGGTAAAGCCAATGGTCGGGTGACCATGAGGGAATCAGCGATCAAAGCCGTGAGTGGTTGCAAGCACAGAGTGGTAACTAATAAAACTAATAACATAGAAATTCGAATTGTTTTGTTGAACCTTTTAGCAGCACCGGTATTTTGAAATATTGAACAGAGGAGTATTTTAATAAGGGTAAAGAGAAGAGATCTGCAATTTATGACCACCAGTTCAAATGCTTATACCGACGGATTGCCGTATATTATGACTGACGTTGGAGATGTTCGGTTCGCGTTTGTGTGATGCTGTCCCACTAGAAAGTGAGAGAGTCAGTTGAATGTAATCAAGATGATTGATTCCAAAAGTAAAATGAAATTGAACGAATGTAGAATTCACTATTTATTTTATGCTGCTCAATTCACCAATCCCCTTATCAATATCGCGCTACCCTAATAGAAATTCACGCATCATTTGGTTCTTCTTTTCTTCAGGTAAAAATAGTAACTTTGGAGGTGCCCGAGTTCGTACCCTTTTTGTTTAATCTTCACAGAATGGTAGACACTTAATCTATTGATGTAGCCTGAATAGGTGGACGGACCACCAACAACCAAAAAAAGTGCGTCCTTTGCTTGCCACCAGTTGGTCAAGCATCTCATAAAAGTTGGGATTTATATCGCCTGCAAGATGCATGTAATCATCCAGGAAGGTGATATCATAATGATCTTTCATTAGATCAAAGAAATCCTTTTGCTTTTCGTCTGTTGCTTCGTCTTTACTCTGATTCCATAGTTTCCCTAGTTTTTGAAACTGAAAATCTCCTCGGCGCACGTGGTAGCTATCGTAGACCCCATTTGTGTTGGAAGGTGCGACCTTTATCAATGTGCATTTGCAGAGGTCGGGAAGGAACGAGACTATTTCCAAGTCGATTGTTGCGGCGTCCTTGCACCATCAGCAAACTGTGTCTCCTTTTCATTCAGGCGGGGGGGGAAGCAGTGATTCATAACTCCTGTAGTTCTTCGCCTATACTACTGTCATTTTTAAAGCAAAGTATATTAAAGTATGCTCGCAACAGTGAAACTCAAAGGAATTGACTGGGTTGGAGCATGTGGTTTAATCAAGGTTTAATTCAAGATTCTTTTGGTTGAAGTTGAAGGGATTTTGATGAAAATGCGGGAAAGGGACGTTTAGCCAACCGAGCCACAGCCTACTAACTAGCTAGTAGCTCCCATCCACCTCCATGAACACAATCATTATCTCTCCACAAGATGCCTTATCGCAAATACACTGCCCAATACATTTATACAAACAAATAGAGGTGTATGTGAAACCTCTCCTGGTTCTAGATGTGAACGGTATATTATGCCATCGAATCAATCAGGGGTAGTAATGATGTCCCACTCGCCCTTCACCCTTTATTGATGGAAAGAATCCCTGTCAAATTGTATCGTGTTCCTATTGGCCACGTTTGCAATTATACGCATGTAGTGGCACGAACGGATTTAACATTATTTCTAGAGTCTTCGAGGGAATATTATACTCTTGCTATATGGTCTTCTGCCAAGAAGAAAACAGTAAAGAGTTTGACGAGAATGCTCTTTCCAGAGAAAATCCTGAGGGAGCTGTTGTTTGTTTGGGGACAAGATAAATGTGAATGTGTAGATGTGAAGAATCTGCATGGAAAAGGTAGCGAATACGATGATGATCCAAGCACGTCCGTTAACGATAGCGATTGTCCCGTTCCAAAAGCTGCATACAAGGGCATTATATTCATGAAACGCTTGTCAAAGGTATGGCACGTATACCCGATGTGGAATAAATCAAATACTCTCCTCTTGGACGATTCGCCAGAAAAATGTCAGAAATTTATGGAGAACTGTCTTCATCCTCCCCCAATTCTTGGATTAGATACAGATATGATGAAGAACCCAACTGGTAGTAGTAAGGGCGGCGACGAGCAGAGAGACAACGATGAGTTGAAAGCTTCTCGCAGTTCTGATTTTGATGTCACGCAATTTTGTGATAAAGAAAACGAAATGAAGCAAATACAGTTCTTTGAAAATATGCAAAAAGATGGAAGAGCTTTTCAGATCACGATGAACACGATTTTGTGTTGTCTTTTTTTAAAGATAATGGGAAACATCACATGAATTGGAGTTGCTTTAAGAGAAGTACCGAAATGAATTCCATCATGGAGGGAAATTAGTCACCTTCACAATTAATCCATCAAGATGCACAGATGGCGAGCTGCTACAGAATCTGCTCATTCCTGAGGACTCTTCTATGTCACGGAAAAGTGTATTTTTATTCATGAGAGGGAGCAATAAAGAATAGTTTATTTGTTGCGGGCAAGTGAAGTGCCACACACAATCAAAACGAAGAAAATGACCTTGTTCATCTTGTTTTAGAACTGCTTCAATACGAATTGAATACCGACACAGACGGGATCCCCTCCAATTACATGCGCATCATTTCAGAAAACCTTCAAGACAGTATGTAAAACGTGGGATGTATCACCTAAAGGTTTTCTGTGCATGTGTGGTATGGCCAAGCAATTCGTAATACTAATAATATTATCGCGTGTTAGCATTCTCTTTGCGCCTTTATGCTTACCATTCTCCATGAAATGACATCATTTTAGGGAGCAATTTCAGAAAACCTCCAGACAGTGTGTAAAACGTGGGCTATATCACCTAAAGGTTTACTGTGCATGTGTGGTGTTGCCAAGAAATTCGTAATACTAATAATATTATCGCGTGTTAACATTCTCTTTGTGCCTTTATGCTTACCATTCTTCATGAAACATCACAAGAGAAAGAACACCTCAGCACCACCACTCATTAAACAAAGCAAGTTTAGAACTAGGTGCGGAACAAATTAATTGCAAAGGTCAAGTGAAACGAAACTTACCCCATACGAGTACGATTCTTGACGAATTGATTCTCCATTGACGATGAGTTCACCTTCTTCAGAGACCTCAAGGACATCATCACAAGAGAAAGAACACCTCAGCACCACCACTCATTAAACAAAGCAAGTTTAGAACTAGGTGTGGAACAAATTAATTGCAAAGGTCAAATGAAACGAAACTTACCCTATACGAGTACGAGCAACAAGGGACAGGAAAGGTTGGACAAAAATTGAAATGTGAACGTTTGGTCATATCGAAGATGCAAAGGAGCATCATCGATAGCTCAAGCCCGTCTGCCTACGCCAAGGCAGTTCACATAGACGGGATCCAGCACATGAAGAGAGGACTAAGATCGTAACCGTGAAATGCGATCACACGTGCATGACAATTGATTGAATTGGAAGCGAAACTGGACTAGGTTCGTCTAACGTAAACTGCATAATGCAATTGCACAACCTGCAAGGCCTAGCCTTGACACGGGTCCTTCTTCCGTGCCAAGATATGTTGACTGAGGTTGTGCCGAATTCAATCAATTTGGGTGTCATTGCAGAGGTAATCTCGACATATCCATTAGTTACAATCCCAGAACCTCCTCATGGCCTTTAGTAAAAAGGTCGATTTTTATACAGATCCCGACTGTAAAGATAATACTAGCACGAATGCCCCCGTTAATAAAGCGTACTCCCCATACTGCCCGGAGACAGATTTCAGGTTGCCCTGACCGCAATTCTACTCCCACATGCGGATTTTTGATAGCGAGCTCTGGAAAAGAAGAAGAAATATCGATCTTGGATTAGTAAAGTAGTACGTGTAACAAAAATGTCAGCAACAAGAAACATTTACCAAGTATACTTACCAAGACCAAATAATACAACACCGACAGGCAAGTACCTCCGACACCTTCCCTGACTACAACACCTCCCACACCACCTTCTCCAATTCAATTTCAAACAATCCAACCCGACAAGCAAACAAGATTTCCGCCCCCACAAACACCGACCCCACAAATAACATTTTTTCTCCAAACAAACTCCGTGTGAGTGATATGTCCCCAAGACATCAACTCACGGACATTCTTTTTAAAAAGAACGTTAACTAAATGAGAACCGAGACCCCCTTCGGTACATTTTAGTTGGAGAAGTAATTGCAAGCCATCCACAATAATGGATCCCTTTCGGCTTACTCTTGCTCTCTGAAACGGCAGGAGAATCTCCTTAGCCGTCCTTGATCATCAATCCGGAAGCCACTGCCGTAGGTCTGGGCTGGGATTTTCTGATCAGCAGTCTCCTCTACAGAAGCACTGCTTGTGTCGGCGGAGGAGCTCTCTACGCTGCCCCCCTCAACGACATTTTGCAAAATATCTTCTACGACTTCAGAAGAATCAAAGCTTTCCTCGTATTCAACAAGAAAAGCATCCAACTCCTCCTCCACTACATGCAAGACACGCATGGGCTCCTCATTCAAGCGTCTCCGTTTGCCGGTAGGAAGGCGCTGAACCACAGGAAAGACACGATCGTCTTCGGCCTCTCTGTTGAAGGAGATACCAGCAGACTGCACATTTAATCGTCGCCTCTTGCCAGTAGGAAGGCGCTGAACCAGCACAGGTAAGACACTAGGATCGTCTTCGACCTCGTCTCGCACGGGAAACAGAGCCTTTGGATGCCAGTTTTGATCAACCTGTGAAGGCGGGATCATACTGAGATCCAATGGTTCTTCCAACATCTCTTGCATGATTGCATTCTTCCTCGTGGGTTGACGAAGAAAATTGCAACCATCCGTATCCATGAGTTTCCAAAGAAATAGAAACTCAACGAACATGGGCAAAAGCGTGCGCATCAAAGAGAGAATCATCTCAATGATTGACTGTGTATCAAAACGGAAAATGGTGAGTTTTCATGATTGTATTTTGTATTTTCCATCTTGATGCGTATCTTCTTACCTCTCTTTCAGTTCTGCATTCTAAACCAGTCATCAACGCCTTGGCTTCAGAGAGCTTTGAAGCAATCTTTTGGTTGAAGTCGCGGCGAAGAGGACGATTTGGGGGTTTCTTGTCATCAACCTTGAAAAGAATCAATAGAGGTGGCGGCACACTGGACGTGTTACTCGCATCATCCTCTTCATCTTCAGTCACGTACACGCGCATTGAGCTTGTGATGTGAAAGGGTAGAATCAAAAGCTCCTGATGTTCGATTAAAAGGTATGATTGAGTTGATTTGAAATCGGAATTGGAATTGGAATTGGAACGGAATTGGAATTGGAATTGGAACGGTGGCAATCGTACATTTGTAAAAAACAATACATCATCATCAATCGTATTTCGTAAAATAAACACCATACACACGTACCTTTACATTATCATTTGATGCTTGCAATCCCTTGGCCTTGGAAGTGGCATAGGGATATTCAACATTAACTTGATGAAAGGAGGGGAACCGAAGATTGATGCTGGAGACCGGAATTTCCATTGAATCTTCGATTGGTGCATTTACGACCATTGGACCACGAGTCGCGAAGGGGACGACGAAGTCTTCTGGTGCAGTAACACACATTGCTGTCAACATGGTGACGAAAGCGATAAACATTGTATACATTGTCTACGATTGATACCTTTCTTGATGTTTCAAGAAAAAGTGATCAGTGCTGCACAAGGCAGGAGAAAAAAGGGGGTGGCCGGTTTTGCCCGGTTTTGCCCGAATGAATCTTTTGTTGAGCTCAAAGCTCAAACATACCGGTTTTGAAATATATTTTTTAATGGCACTGGTACGTGTAACGTATAATATTTGCACTCAACTTTTCTTCTTGATACTTTTCGTTGAATGTTTTCTAATTTAGTTCATTTGAAATATTGAGTGTCTTCCTTCTTGAATTTAAAAAATAAAGTGTTTTCCCTTTTCCCAAAAGACTCTGACTGCAGTGGAAGGATAGCTGCTGGAGCAAGCGATGGCAAATTCAAAATGGGGACACTTTATATAGTAATTAATTTATAAATTACACCAGCTGCACGTACGTGTACTGGATTATCATGTTCTGCGTTGAGGAAAATAGACTTGTGATAGAGAAATGTTCCAGTATTGTATAATACATTTTTAAATGTTAAAATTGTTTGATGGACATAAATGATGAGTTTAGCTTGATTCTCAACACCATTGTCGTTTATCTCCCGACTGAAAAGAGTTACTACCACGCCATGTCCCCATGCGTCCGCTACCACCGTCACGTCCTTGACATCTTCCGCGACCGGTAGGTCTGAAACCTTCATTACCTCGTCGACGCGCCTTAACTAGATCCATTTTATCACGGTGTGGCCTTGATTCCAAATGATCTTGCATTTGAACAATAGTAGTGAGCTGCTTTCGGCATAATTTACAGTAGGTGGCCTTCTTTTCCACTGAGACAGTGCTTTATGAAAATCCGTCGTTTTATGCACAGTAAAATCCTCTTGGTTCTCACTCTGATGCAAACAGACAGACTCTGCAGTAGAAAGGGATCTTTTCAGATGATCTCGCAACATAACCAGAAAGTACCTCTTTCCGGCATCCCTCAGACCATCGCTGAAAGAGTCGATTTTTAGTTTCTTCCTTTTATTGGTCGGAAGCACTGTCTTTGGCAATGGTGCTATAAAATCTGAAGCACACTCTGATAAACAAATAGCACCTTGATCCTGAGTTTTTGCTGATTTCTCAACCTCGACATCTTGCGGATTCAGTATCATTGATTGTCACCTCGGTGATTCATTGGACGAGGAGCTGCTCATTGAATCACTGGAAGAATCAATCGTCATTTGAGGCCGCCATGTTTCTTATTTCTCGATATGTATGTGCATTGAGAAATGGGGGCTATCACACATCCTCACCCAGTTTTGGCTCCCTCAAAGTGGGTGCACTATTTGACAATGCCAATCAATCGCCAATACGAAAACAGGCAAGAGCAATTTTCCCAGGTTGGAATGAATTAGAAGAAGGAGACAAATTTACGTTGGTTGAGTTGAGACGAGGTGTTTTAAGCTTTAAAATTGGTGGTGGTGGTTGGCTCAGCCAGGATTGTGCGGAAATTTGTCGACGACATTCTTGGCGCGCCACCGGAAACCAACACCATTTTCTATGATTTCATGTAAAAAAATATTACAATTTTTAACGTGTACGTGTAGGTAGGTCTATCTATTTTTAAATAATTTAAAAGCTTCCGTCATTTACATGTATCGTGAAGTCAATAGTAGGCTTGAGCGACCAGAATGAGGGATGGACTACCAACTACCAGTTTGAAGTTAGTATTCATTATCCAACCTAACTTTTAATTTTCTGCCAGGATAAAACGAAAGAGCGAGAAAAGGGAGAGAAACAGTTGTCATGCGCCATTAGACCAGTCTTGTAGTTATCAATGCACGGGAAGTCGTGCACCGACCGGTACTACTTCTTGTACTCGTACTACTCGCGTATCATACGATACTCTCGTATGAGAAGACACATGATCTATGATCTCATTACATACAACCGTACATTTTCAATTTGCACAAACTAAACAACGACATATTACCAATTACCAGCATCTCAATTCTCGTCATGCTGTTCACATTGTCCTCCGTCCTTGCATCCCTCAAGAAATTTCGTGAGGAAGCATTCGAATGTCCCATCTGCTTGGAACCCTGCACCGACACGCTCGTCAACCCGGAATGCAATCACCGCTTCTGTGGTAAATGTATTAAGGAGAGCTTACACAAGTGCAATCATGAATGCCCAACCTGCAGGGCTCCTATTCCAACATATAGAACATGTCGCAGGGATCCGCAATTTGATCACATTGTAAGTACAGTACTGAGACGAAATGATATTCAATATGTGGTGGTGTGTATCTATCATCATGACGTCACTTCATGTTCCCTTCAATCCATTACTAATGGAGATTTGTTATCATGTTCAGCTTGACCGATTGGGAAAGGAATTCATTGTTCCCTTGGAAAAACAAATCAACAGCGAGCAAGAAGAGAAACAGCAGGTGGTAGAAAAAGAAACGCAGGAGATTGTCGGCCAGAAGAGACGTGCACGTACAGGCACGTCTAGTAGTGCATCAAAGGAAGAAATGGTTGCTGCCGGTGGGACAAGGAGAAGCAAACGGGTCAAGGTTGCTCCCACTCGCTATGTTCCAGTTGTGGAAGAGGACTCATGGGCACCATCTCCTCATGCTTCCGCAGGCGTCGTAACAAGGAATACTGTATTGACTGCTTCTCCTCCTCTTGAGAACAGCATTGCAGCACCTGATGAGATCACGATGAATGCTAGCAACGAAGATACGAATATAGATTCTTCTCGAAGGGTGGCGGCTGTAGCAGCCGCTACAATGGTTCATAAAAGAAGAAAAGTTTGCAAGACATTTGATGAGCGCTTCAAGGACCTCATGGCGTTCAAAGCAAAGTTTGGGCATTGCAATGTGCCTTCCACACAGTCGAAAAACAATAAGTACTACTCTCTGGGACAATGGTGCAGTGATATGAGGAAGGCTTACAAAGCTATCAAAATGGGAGGAATGCCAAGAAGCTATAAACGATGAAATCGCGACGAGGCTCAACGTGGACCATTTGAAAGATATGCCCCTGTCGAAATTAAGCGGTGGAGAGCGTAAGCGTGTGGCTCTCGCCGCTGCGTTTGTGCAGAGACCCGATGTGTTGCTTCTCGATGAGCCGACGAATCACCTCGATCTCGAGGCGATCAGGTTGCTGTCGGATTTGATAGCGGACGAGAAGAAAATGACCTTGTTGACCATTACTCACGACCGCGCATTTTTGAACGATGTTTGCGATCGCATGTTGGAGTTGGACAATGGCTCGCTGTACGGATATGAGGGGAATTACGCTGCGTACTTGGAGGGGAAAGAGGCAAGGTTGGCGAATGAGGATGCCGTCATGGCATCCACGAAGAAGAAGTTTTCGTCCGAGTTGGCATGGATGCGTAAACAGCCTAGTGGCAGACAGGCCAAGAGTAAAGCAAGACAACAAGCATTCTATAAACTCGAAGCAATGACAAAGGCAAGACCTGTCGATCCGAGTTTGGAATTAAAGAACGATGAAAGACGAATTGGTGGGAATATTTTGAAGCTCAAGAATGTGTCTAAAAGTTTCGGTGATCGCCTCATGCT